>SWCD01007958.1_pt1 | contig 27756 bp, 26 predicted proteins | sample 4693011 | NCBI WGS metagenome assembly SWCD01 (sample SAMN10267278, study PRJNA491770) | bioreactor metagenome | isolation source: DHS bioreactor inoculated with marine | place: Japan: Omine Ridge, Nankai Trough | reverse complement strand
TTGAAATGGAGAAAAAGTGAACCGGACAGAGTTTAATTTACACACCCCCGCCATTAAATGACGGAGTGCACCCCTCACACCACCGTACGTACGGATCTCGTATACGGCGGTTCGTAATTCATCACTCCAAGGCTCTTTTCACCCTTGAAACTATCCTCTAGTTTAGGCATAGGCTATGAATCATCATTCCTATGCGAATTTTAAAGAGAATTACGTTCGGTCCTTCGTTGCCTGTGAGACCTCCGATTTTTTATATCGGCTCGTTTCCAACGACTACTATGACCTCTGCTGACTTCTCCGTTCTATCAACACGTGATTACGGAGACCTCCCCAGGTAATGGCATCTTCTTTCCTCCGATTCCTGCGACATCTACCCAAATACGGTTTTGGTAATCTTCGGACGTTACAATGATGTGCTTGCTTATCCCCGTAAATCGGCCTCTTATGCCGTTCCTGTTCGTCAGTACCGGATTTTGTAGTCCCGCTTCCTTCACTGCATACCTCACGATAAACCAGCTTGCGGCTTACTAATGGTTCAAGGCGTTACCCCCGTCCATAAGGGACTTGCACCCTCTAGATGAATTATTTATCTTTCGATAAATAAAAGACGCCCATGCTGGGCACACACACCGGCTATAGTTCATTGCTTCTGACTTTCCTATCGGAAAGTCCTCGTTCTTTTACTATCTTCGGTTTACGGCGGAAAATCCTCGCGGATTTTCACGCAACGAAACCATAGCCAAACACGTTGGCATTAATTAGGCGCAAAATATGAGATGTACTTTATTTTTAACGATTCTATTTTTATGTTACACACGGGAAATTAAAGCCCAAAATCTTATTTTCATTGGTGAAAACAGTTATCCATGTACCGAAACATTCACTTTAAAATCAAATTCAGATAGTGATTACATTTCTGACTTAAATCTCGTTTTAGCTAAGGAAGGAAACAAGGGATTTCTAGTTGTTAGCTCAAAATTAGTAAGAACAGTTAGAATAAGCGGAAAACTAGTTATTTATCTTGATGATGGAACTGTAATCACCTGCATAGACAAAGGCATAAAGGACAATGTTGACGATATCGCTTCAACAGGATATTATCTGACAAATGAAGAATTATCTAAACTTAAAAAAAGTAATATTAACACGATAAGATACATGATAGAATGCGCTGAATGTATTTCAAACCCAATTTACGAGGGAAATTATTCCGCATCAAATAATGGAAAATCAAGAACTGATTTTCCAGCAGTGGTTACGGAGTTTTATGGGAAAGAAAATTAAATGGGAAAGAAATTAACGGTATACATGATTGATGGGACCGCTTATGGTCCAAGACTAAGTGAAATTGGTAACTGGGTAGGTAAAGCTATTTACTCCCCTCGTGCTTCTGTAAACAAAATCATGAATCGCCCTGAATTTGACAATCCAGGAATCTACTGTTTGAAAGGAGACCCAACTGATGAAGCATTCGACGAAAAAATCTACATAGGAGAAGCTGAAAACATTAAAACAAGACTAAAGCAACATTTAAGTGACCCAAATAAAGATTTTAAAGAGCTGATCTTCTTTGTAAGCAAGGACGAGCTATTGACTAAAACCCAAATTAGATATTTAGAATCAAGACTTGTTCAAATTGCTTTGGAAGCGAAAACTGCACAGATAGATAATGGCAACTCACCTAGCCTTCCGACCCTTCATGAAGCAGATATTTCGGACATGGAATATTTTCTTGAGCAGATAAAATTGATTCTGCCTGTCATGGGATTCAAGTTTCTAATCTCATCAACGGTCTCCTCTGATAGTAATTTGGTAATGTCCACAAAAGATGAAGTTCATGAAACTTACTTCATCAAAACAAGGACATTTAAAGCGACTATGACTGAGACTGATCAAGGCTATATTGTTGTTAAAGGTAGTGAAGCTAAAAAGTTATTATCAAACTCTTGTACTGAGACTTACCGTAATATGAGAAGAAAATTAGTTGAGACTGAAATCATGATTGAAAACGGAGATATGCTAGTTTTTGCCGAAGATGCAGTTTTTAATAGTCCTAGCGCCGCATCAAACATGATTTTGGGAAGGAATTCAAACGGCTTTACGGAGTGGGTAAATAAACAAGGATTGACGTTTAAAGAGGTACAAGAAAAAATAAATAACTAACGCCAAAATCCCGTATTGCAAATACCCTTCGCAATACTTGCCATGCAAACACCGTTAGCGCGCACTTGAAGAAAAACTCCAACTTTAAAGAAAATACAGCATATGAACGAAATAATTTGTCCCCATTGTAACAAAGCTTTTAAAGTTGATGAAGCGGGATATGCCAATATCCTAAAGCAAGTTCGGGACCACCAATTTGAAGAAGAAATAGCATCCCGACTTGCTCTTGCCGAAAAGGAAAAAGTAAGTGCAGTTGAACTTGCCAAAGCCAACATCAAAAACTCCTTTCAAGATGAATTGGCAAAAAAGGACAAAGAATTGGCCGAATTAAAAAACATAAGCGCTACCGAACTTGCTGAAAAACTAGCAAAAAAGGAAACGGAAATCGCTGAAATGAAATCCCAAATTCAACGTGCGGAAATTCAGAAAAGATTGGATGTTTCTGAAGCTGTTAAATTAATAGAAAAAGAAAGGGATAATCTTGCCAATGATTTGAGAATTAAGGCAACCGAAACCCAATTGCTCGAAAAGTCCATTAAAGAACAGTTTACCAACAAACTTGTCGTCAAAGATGAAACCATCAGAATGAAAGATGACGAAATTGCCCGTTTAAAAGACTTTAAGCAGAAACTTTCAACAAAAATGGTTGGCGAAACGTTGGAACAACATTGCGAAACCGAATTCAATAAGTTACGGGCAACAGCTTTTCAAAATGCTTATTTTGAGAAAGACAACGACTCCAGTGGCGGCAATAAAGGCGATTTTATATACAAAGAGACCGATGGTTCAGGGAATGAAATCATTTCGATCATGTTTGAGATGAAAAATGAAAATGATGAAACCGCTACAAAAAAAAGGAACGAGGATTTCTTTGCAAAATTGGACAAGGACCGTAGAGAAAAAAACTGTGAATATGCGGTTTTAGTTTCGCTTTTGGAATCGGAAAATGAATTTTATAATACTGGCATTGTCGATGTTTCCCATAGGTTTGAGAAAATGTATGTAGTACGCCCCCAATTTTTTATACCAATTATTACACTTCTTCGCAATGCTGCAATGAATTCCCTGAAATACAAGGCAGAACTGAATTTAATGAGAAATCAGAATATTGACATTACCAATTTTGAAGAAAAAATAGATGCATTTAGAAAAGGGTTTGCATACAATTACGATTTAGCGAGTCGAAAATTTACTACGGCAATAGAGGAAATAGATAAGACCATTAGTCATTTGAATAAAACCAAAGAAGCTTTGTTATCCTCGGAAAACAACTTGCGATTGGCCAATAATAAGGCAGATGATTTAACTATTAAAAAATTAACCCATGGAAATCCAACCATGAAAGCGAAATTTGATGAGCTTTCGAATAAAACTGAATAAAACACAAACTAAGCGATTAAAGCCACCACTCACTCAAGTAGACGGCCATAGGCAGTAAAGCCTTTGGTGCACCTCTTATGCCAACATACCCTTCGGCTTCTGTTTGGATTAAACATACAGTTCTTATACACGGTGGTTCGTGAACTAACAATTTATGGCCGAAAAAGTCTTTTCCCCAACCCTAAAGGGTGGACTTTTTCTCCTTTTTGGTTCAGCAAGTTAGAATTTTCGCCCCCTTTAGGGCCGGGGCAAACGAAAATTCACACCGCTCCAATTTGTTAGGTATGTTTACGGAAAAGGAGAAATTATCACCAGTGCCCCGCTAAAAAGACAAAAGACCTATAGGATATGGGGCTACAAGAGTCAATTAACAAGACCTTTTGTCTAGCTTCTTGGTTCTTGAACATAGTGACTATTAAAACACTACACCCGAGGCAGAACCGTCGGGAATCTATAAATTAAATACCTATGAAAAACTCCTTACCCGAAGTCTGGCTCCGAGGCCCTATCCCCGGCATCCCGCCCCTACTCCAACCTGCCGCCCATGCCTTGGTACAGGCCAGCGAGGATATGAAAAAATATACCCAGGATTTCCCGGACAGCCTGCTTTGGGAAAAACCCTTTGGCAGGGCATCCGTGGGTTTCCATCTACAGCACCTTACCGGTGTCCTGGACCGAATGCTGACCTATGCGAAGGGCAAACCCCTATCGGAAGCCCAGTTCACGGCCTTAAGGGCCGAGGGCCAACAAAATGAGGACATTTCTACTTCCCAACTCGTCCGGGCTTTTGACGACAAAGTGAAAGAGGCCCTAGAATCCTTTAAGACCCTCTCCGAGGCCGAGCTCCCCCAATTCCGAACGGTGGGCCGTAAAGAGCTTCCCAGTACCGTAATCGGACTTTTGTTCCATGCAGCCGAGCACAGTCAGCGGCATGTAGGGCAATTGTTGGTTACGGTTAGTGCGGTGAGACGGGAACGGGGGTAAGTTTCAGGTTGGTACAAAGTACGAAATACGAAGTACGAGGTACGAGGTACGAAGTTAGTTGACAGTGCGCAGTTGCAGTAGGCAGTGAAAAAAAAGTACAAAGTACAAAGTATGAAGGACGAAATACGAAGGACGAAAGTCGATTAGCGATATGCGCTTGGCGAACAGCGAACAAAAAAAAACATATTTAACTTTTTTTAGTTCGTTTAACTAACTATATTTGTGGCTGGCGATATTGCCTTCACCTAAACTCTATTCCTATGAAAACAGCAACATTTTACCACGCCGGCTGCCCCGTATGCCTCAGCGCCGAACAAGAACTATTAAACTTGGTAGACTCCTCCAAAGTAAACGTGGAAGTCGTACACCTAGGGGAACAACCCAAATGGATCCCCAAAGCGGAAAAAGCAGGCGTAAAATCGGTACCCGCCCTCGTGCTGGACAATGGCAGCGTGCTGCACATCAACCATGGAGCATCTATGTCGGAAGTAAAAGGGTAAAAATTTTTGGCCCATATAGTTAGTTTAACTTACTTTATGGGCCAACTAAAAATCACAAACTATGAAAATAATACACATAAAAACAGCGTCCCTAATACTGCTATTCACAATGGTATGCAAGGGCCAACAGACAAACGAATCCCCAGATTTTAAGACCTCCGATGACTTCAAGATCCAAAGTTCCGAGGTAAAACACGATCCGGATCTACAACAACTCATCTTTACCATCACCGTAAAGGGCAACGCCGGAAATAGCGTACCGGAAAAAGCGGGACAAATGGACGGGGCCCCTGTATTGGGATACGTTTTCCCTACAAGCCTCTCTCCTGGGGATGTGGGCTTTTCAAACACGGAAGGGATCGTAGCCCTGGCCGTTACCTCCCACCCGGATTTTGACGACACCCCGCTTTGGGACGAGAACTCCAATGCTATTTACGACGATGACGGCATTGTATGGCATCCGCATTGGGTGATCCTTCACAAAGACGGGAGGGTCGCGGGTGGTCTATCGGTAAAAGAGTTCGACAAGTCGGACACCAAGGTAAAACTACCCCCTACGAATCCGGGAATGCCAATGTACATGGATTCGCCCGGTTTTCCCATCATCACGAAGGGCAATACCATCAAGGTGGTTGTTCCGCTTTACCGAATAAACCGCCGCACGGATTTTAAATACGACGGCGTAGCAGCCTACATGCAGGTGAATACCTCCAACTCTGATTTGCCCATGTTGGGAGTCTATAGTGTTTATAGCGTTGCATCGGGAGATCTATCCCTACCCTATTCGGTCATCAACAAATAAAAATTTATCCCAAACAGTTAGGTTAACTAATTGTTTGGGATTAATTTTGAATTATGGAAGCCTTTAATCCCGATAGCCAGAACGCACATTTGGAAAGCAAGATCGTGGTGGCGCTAGAGCGCATCTCCGAAGCCTTTCGGGTATTGCTGTGGGACGCGGGCAAGGAATACGGGCTTACCCCGATCCAACTGCAGCTGTTGCTCTTCTTTAACTCCCATTCCCCGGAATACTGCAAGGTAAACTACCTGGCGAAGGAATTTAACCTGACCAAGGCCACCATAAGTGAATCCGTAAGGCTTTTGGCAAAAAAAGAGTTGATCTTTAAGGAAACCGATGCCCGGGATACCCGTAGCTACTCCATATTTTTAACCGAAAAAGGCAAGATGATCGCCTCCAAGTCGGCCTCATTTTCCAACGCCCTGGAAAAACCCATCCATTCCTTTTCGGGGGACCAAAAAAAAGATTTCTTCCATAGCCTGCTAACACTTATTGAAAAACTCAACAAGGCGGGGGTAATTACAATACAACGGAATTGCTTTTCGTGCAGGTTCTACAAACCGGGAGGTGAAAATGACTACTGCAACCTATTAAAAAAGCCCCTGCACCGATCGGATATCCGTATCGACTGTCCGGAACACGAACCGGTTGCCTAGCACCTACTTCTTCAACTCCAGCTTTTCCGCAAAATAATCGCAGAAATCCTTCATGGTCGCCGTCATTCTCTCGTCCTGGGTGGCCTTAAAAAACGTGTCGGACAAGGACACCAAGGTCTGGTGAAAGAAGACCTTCATCTCATCCACGGGCATGTCCTTGGTCCAAAGGTCTATCTTTAAGGATTCCTGGTTGGCACTGTCCCATACGGAGAGTAGCATCGCCTTTGCCTTCTCGTTAACAATGCCGCCATCCTCTGCGGACCAGGTAAGTGCTTCCGGGATCCTGTTCTCGTCCAACCCAACGGTCAATTTAATTTCCGAAGTGTGAAGTGCTGCCATAATTACTTTTTTGGTTTGTAATTTGATTTCTTAAAAATTTCATCCGCCGGCAAGGACAACAACTGTCGCAAGGTAACATCGTTGTGCTCCATAAAGGACCTTACGATCTGCCACCCCATATACCTGCCTACGCCCCCGGGGGATTCGTTATCCAATTCCAGTCCGAATTTGGAAAAAGGGGCCGGGTCCAAAAATCGGGGCCTCAGTTTTTGATCGGTACTGTACAAAAGCTGATTTTCTATAAAATAACGCCATATCTGCTCCTCGTTGGCCTGCGCCCAAGCATACTGCTCCGGGAGATATCCGATTTTTTGGGCGTCGGTATCAAAAGGGATCAACTTGTCCTTTAGATATAATATCTTCCCATAATAAATTATATGGGATAAAAAATTGCGGTTTTCTGGACGGGGAACCACTCTTTGCGCAAAGGCAGAGGCCACATCGCTAACCATAAACTGTTTGTCCAACCCCGAGGCAATATAGTTTTGAATGCCCCGATAAAATTCATGTTCCTTTCCCAGATAATTGTCCAGATTGATCAACAACAGGGTGTCTGCAAGCACCACCCTATTGTCATAGTCCACATCCGAGGCCAAAGTGACCACCTTTGGTATTTCGTAGTCCGGAAAATAGTACTTGATGTGCTTAAACAACAGCTCCAAGTCGGCTTCTTGTTCCCCAAGGTCACCGAATTCCTTTTCCGCTTCGGAGGACAATTGTATCTGCAATGTATCGGCCAACTTAGCAACCCATACGCTATCCGCATATTGGGCCGGAAAAAGATAAGGATACCTTTGCTTTAAATGTTGGATATCCCCCGGTTTGGCCATGGCAAACTCCCTATCAAAACGCGATATCCGAACATTGGCATCGATCTGGGCTATGGCCTTCTCCACCTTGTCCCCCTCATTGCAACCCAAAAACAATAAGAACCCAAAAGCAATTGCACAAAAGAACTTCCCCTTTTTAAAGTAATCTACAAGAAGTTTCATAATCTAAAACTTACATATTATTTTTACGAGGCCAAAGTTAACTTTTTTATATAGGAAGTGATTTAAACTTTTTCTTTTACCTGTGAATTTTGCAGGTTGCACCTTGATTTTGTCATTTTTGGGTACCATAATTCCGGCTATGCTACTAAAAAATACGTCTTTCACGGGACAACCCGTTCGATCCGCTAGCCCGACACGAGCATTCCGACGGGACAAGGGCGGGAAGCCGAAATACCAGGTCAGTACAAAAAAGATTAAATTGCATTCGTAACCGATCATAACAATGCAAACCGAAAAAGTTGTCAATCACATTGTGCAGTGGTTAAAGGATTATGCCCTTAATGCCAAAATGAATGGTTTTGTCATCGGGATTTCCGGGGGAATCGATTCCGCCGTCACCTCTACCCTATGCGCCCGGACCGGATTGGAACTCCTGTGTTTGGAAATGCCCATTCACCAAGCCGAAAATCAGGTTACCCGCGCTTCCGACCACATAAAATGGCTACAGCATAATTTTAGCGATGTAAAAAGACTCCCCGTAGATTTGACCCCCGTGTTTGACAGTCTGGTCTCCGCCTTGCCCAAAGTGGATACCGAGGAAAGCAGGTTTATGTCCCTCGCCAACACCCGGGCCAGGCTAAGGATGACCACCCTTTATTATTTTGCGGCCCTGGAAGGTTATCTTGTTGCGGGAACGGGGAACAAAGTGGAAGACTTTGGGGTTGGTTTTTACACCAAATACGGCGATGGCGGAGTGGATCTAAGCCCTATAGCCGATCTCTTAAAAACCGAGGTTTACCAAATTGGCGAATATTTGGGCGTCTCCAAGGAGATACTGAAGGCCGCACCAACGGACGGTCTTTGGGGGGACGACAGGACGGACGAAGATCAGATAGGAGCCTCCTATCCCGAATTGGAATGGGCGATGGCCATGAAGGCCGCGGGAAAGACATTGAACGATTTTTCTGGCAGGGAAAAAGAAGTCTTTCGTATCTTTATCAGGTATAATTCTGCGAACAGGCATAAGATGGATCCCATTCCCGTTTGCACAATTCCAACAGGGCTAAAACAACCACTTGACTATAAAGAAGGTAACTAAATCGAATTTAATGGGAAATAAATTGTTATTTTATCAAAAGTTTTCATATTTGACTATGAAATCAGATAATTAAGCCTTACATTTCGTGTCAGTCTTTCTACACAATTTAATTAAAAGCTAATCATCTAAAAAAAACGTACTACAATGATTAAAGTATTAATTGCCGACAACCACCCAATAGTTAGAATGGGCATTGACCGTGTCCTTTCTTCAGCGTCTGGCTTTCAAGTTGTCGACACTGCCGGGACCACCACCGAATTGTTCAAAAAACTTGAAAAGGTGACTCCAGACGTAATAATTCTGGAAATGGATATTCCAGAAATTAACGGTATCGCGACCCTTAGAAAATTAAAACAAGAATATCCCGATATCAAAGTATTGATCTATAGTGGACAATCCGAGGATGTTTATGCCTTGAGCACCATTAGGGCCGGGGCTTTCGGTTATCTTTCCAAAGCGGCCGACTTGGACTATATCATTTCCGCCGTAAAAAAGGTAGGGGAAGGCAATATGTTCATTACCAACGAGCTGGCCCAGAGGTTGGCATTTGACGAGGGGACACAAAAACCCCGTAGGTTCTTCAGAAAACTTTCCACTAGGGAGGTAGAGGTCCTAAAATTATTGGCCAGTGGCAAAAGGAACAAGGAAGTTGCCCAAGGCCTAAACCTAAATGAAAAAACGATCAGCACCTATAAGGCAAGGTTGATGAAAAAACTGAACGTAGACAACCTGGTCGATCTGCTACAACAAGCCAAGGCATTAGAGCTGTATTAGTGGCTGCCAACAATAATCCGAATACCACCAAAAAAAACCTTGACGTAGTGTCAAGGTTTTTTTGTTTTTCAATCGTTTTCGATAGATCAAGGATCATATCCGATCGCTCAGGAAAACACTCGGTTCAATTTCTGGTTCAATAGCTTGTTCAGCTGAAGGTAGTTCATTATCTCCTCCAGTATTTCCCGGTGATCCCCATCAACTTCCTTGGTATTTTCTTGCAGAACGGCAATACGCCTCTTCACCAAAAAACAGCGGAGGGTAAGTATGGTTTCGCTCACCAGCTGGGAAACCCCTACCTTTCTTTCCTTGGGATAAATATCCTTCCGTTCCCATTGATGAAGCGTGTACTTTTCATCTTCCATCAAAATGGAGGAGATCTCGGAAACCATATCCTGATCTAGATCCGACATAAAGGAATTGATGGAAAAATCTTCCTTTTCGTTCAACTGTTCGATAAGTTTGGAATAAATGTTCCTGAACCTTTCATTGCTAAGTTCTATTTCATCCTCGTGTAGGTCCAAATATATTTTCTCATAGACCTTGGCCTCGACGGATTCCTTTTCCAAAATTAGGTCGCCACCCTCATTCTCTTTTAGGATAAGATCTTCAAATTTCTCTTGCAGGTTTCCGTATAACAGGAGCATCCCTATTATTTTTCGTTCCAGTTCGTACTGCACGTCCACCCTTACCTGTGGTTCTTCATCCCTGACCACTTCGAACGCCTTTTGCTGCTGCCGTGCAATTTTGGAGGCCTCGGAAAATTCCTTTTGCCCGATCTGCGCCAAGGTATTGAACAGGACCCCTTCCGAGATGTTCATGATCTGGGCACATTCCTGTATATAGACCTCCCTTTTGATCCGATCGGGAATCTTGGCAATGCTATGGACGATATCGCGGATGGTATCCGCCCTTTTTATGGGGTCGTTGGCGGCCTCCTGGACCAGCAAGGACGCCTTGAACTGAATAAAATCCTTTGAATTCTTTTGGAGATAGGCAACCACCTCCCCAACCTCGTTGTTCTTGGAAAAACTGTCGGGATCCTCCCCTTCCGGGAAGGTACATACCTTAACGTTCATCCCCTGCTCCAGGATAAGGTCGATACCCCTTAGGGAAGCCCTGAGTCCGGCCGCATCCCCATCAAAAAGCACGGTGATGTTCTTGGTAAGCCGGTTGATGAGCCGTATTTGGTCCGGCGTAAGTGCCGTTCCGCTCGAAGCGACCACGTTTTCTATACCCCGTTGATAAAACTGTATAACATCCGTATACCCTTCCACCAGATAGCAGTTATCTTCCTTGGCGATGGCCTGCTTGGCAAAATAAATACCGTACAGCACCTTGCTCTTATGGTAAATATCGCTTTCTGGCGAATTGAGGTATTTTGCCGCCTTTTTGTCGCTGGTCAAAATCCGCCCTCCAAATCCCAGCACGCGACCACTCATGGAATGGATGGGAAACATTACACGGCCCTTAAACCGATCGAAGGTCTTGGGCTCCATGCCCTCAGTCCCTTCCTTAACGATGGTAAGGCCGGTCTTTTCCAGATAGTCCAGCTGATAGCCCCTATCCAGGGCCACCTTGGTAAAGGCATCCCATTGGTCCAGGCAATAGCCCAGGCCAAACCTCTTGATCGTCTCGTCGGTAAATCCGCGTTCCTTGAAATAGCTGAGACCTATGGCCTTTCCCAGTTCATTCTCCCAAAGGTTTTCTGCAAACTGCTTTTGGGCAAATTCGGAAACCAAATACATACTCTCCCGCTCGTTGACCGCCTCTTTTTCCTCATTGCTCTGTTCCGTCTCCTCGATCTCGATATTGTACTTCTTGGCCAAGTACTTAATGGCCTCCGGATAGGTAAAGTGTTCGTGCTCCATCAAAAAAGCGACTACGTTGCCCCCTTTGCCGCTACTAAAATCCTTCCATATCTGCTTTACGGGGGAAACCATAAAACTAGGGGTGCGCTCATCGGTAAAAGGGCTGAGCCCTTTAAAATTGGAACCCGATTTTTTCAATTGCACAAAATCGCCTATGACCTCTTCCAAACGGGCGGTCTCATATACTTGGTCTATGGTGGATTTTGAAATCAAAATTGCGGATTAAAATGGAGGTTAAAGGTAGCAAAATACCTTTGCTTTGAAAAGGGAAATACCTAAGGTCGCGATTTCCTACTTTGCGATAAAATATGTAGATTAGATTGATAAACCTACCCCTATGTTTCTACTATTCTTCGGTACTAGGCCGGGAAAGACCGAAACCCGAACGCTGCACAACATAGCCTGCCCCTACTGTGGGCAAACAAGTACATTGACGGCCAACTTGACACCAAACTATTTTCACTTGTTTTGGCTGCCGTTGTTTAAAATAGGCACATCGGAAATTATAGAATGCTCCCATTGCAGAAAAGCCTATTTCAAGAACGAATTTACGGACGACATGAGACGGGAATTGGACCGATTGAAATGAAATGGCACGGACGGATCGATGTATCAGAATCAAGACCGCTGCGCTACAAGAGTCAAGAAACTAGACCTTTTTGTCTTGGCTCCTGGTTCTAGCCTCTTGGTTCATTGCATATCGTGATTATCTGGACGCCAAACCCGAGATAGAATGGGAAAAAGGTACGAAATACGAAGTGCGAAGTGCGAAGTGCGAAATTTATAGTGCGGAAAGCGGAAGGCGTGTAGCGAAAAGTTAGCCTCTGTCATTACTGAAACGTCTGATCTAGAAAGTCTGGGAACAAGGCCTGTGAAGTTTTGAAAACCAAGGAGTTTACAAGGGTAAATGACTGTTTTCAAAACGAGCGTAACGACGTCATCGGACTTTATAGACGGACACTGGCTATTTCTTCCGTTCCACTACGTAATCGACCATCAAATGCAGGGAATTCTTGTAATCGGATTCCGGATAGGTTTCCAATAACGCCAAGGCCTCTTCCTTAAAAGCCAGCATTTTGCCAACGGCATAGTCGAGTCCGCCCTTTTCCTTTACAAAAGCAATGATTTCCTTGACCCGCTTCTTATCCTTGTTGTGATTCTTTACCGTATTCACCATCCACCTGCGCTCTTCCTTGGAGCAGTTATTGAGCACATAGATTAATGGCAAGGTCATTTTTTGTTCCTTGATGTCGATACCCGTAGGCTTACCGATCTTCTCCTCCCCGTAATCAAAAAGGTCATCCTTGATCTGAAAGGCCATCCCGATGAGTTCCCCAAACTTTCTAAAGGTCTCCACATCCGGGGAATCCGGATTTACCGAACAGGCGCCAAGACTACAACAGGCCGCAATAAGCGTAGCCGTCTTTTGCCGGATGATATCGTAATAGACTTCCTCCGTAATATCCAAACGACGCGCTTTCTCAATTTGTAGCAGCTCCCCTTCGCTCATTTCCCTTACGGCAACAGAAATAATCCTGAGCAGATCAAAGTCCCCATTATCAATGGATAGCAAAAGGCCCTTGGACAACAAATAATCCCCGACCAAAACCGCAATCTTATTCTTCCACAGGGCGTTGATAGAAAAGAAACCCCGTCGTTTACTGCTTTCGTCCACTACGTCATCATGGACCAAAGTAGCCGTATGAATCAATTCGATGACCGAGGCCCCGCGATAGGTGCGTTCATTTACAACGCCCCCGGAAACCAATTTGGCGGTAAGGAAAACGAACATGGGACGCATCTGTTTCCCCTTGCGGTTTACGATATAGTAGGTAATCCGGTTAAGAAGGGCCACTTTGGAAGACATGGACTCGTAGAACTTTTTTTCAAAAAGCTCCATTTCCTCATTGACCGGCTCCTTTATTTGAGATACGATTTTCACCATTGTGGTACTCCCGACAAAATTGCGGGCAAATTTGGTTTTTTTGGTTTGGTAAAACTAATCAAATTTAAAGGATAACTAGGTATGATTTACGAGGGAGAAATGGGGATATTGGGTCAATCCTTACTGTCCAAAATATGATTATTGGCCCGTACCTACCAAATACGACCAACTTTTTAGGATTTATTCGCCAACTGTCCGCAAGCGGCATCGATATCCTTGCCACGGGAGCGACGCACGGTAACCACGATACCGTTCCGCTCAAGGGATTCTACATATAGTTCTATAGCCGAATTGGCGGCCTGCTGAAATTCCCCATCGTCGATGGGATTGTACTCTATCAAATTTACCTTGGACGGCGCAAATCGACAAAAATCGATCAGGGCATCCACATCTTTTTGAGTGTCATTGATCCCCTCCCACACTACGTATTCGTAGGTAATCCTGGTCCTTGTCTTTAGATACCAATATTCAAGGGCTCCGCGCAGATCGGTCAAGGTAAACGTGGCATTGAAGGGCATAATGGAAGTCCGGATCTCGTCTATGGCCGAATGGAGGGATACGGCCAATTTGAACTTCACCCCATCGTCTGCCATTTTCCGGATCATCTTGGGAACGCCAGAGGTAGAAACGGTAATACGCTTGGGGGACATCCCAAGACCTTCGGCCGAAGTAATCATATCGATGGCCTTTAATACGTTGTTGTAGTTCATCAACGGCTCGCCCATCCCCATAAAAACGATATTGCTCAGCGGCCGTTCAAAGTACAACCGGCTCTCGTTATCAATAGCCACAACCTGATCGTAGATTTCGTCGGGATTCAAATTTCGCATCCGCTTTAAACGGGAGGTAGCACAGAATCGGCAATCCAAACTACAGCCAACCTGACTCGATACACAGGCGGTAGTCCTTGTATTTGTCGGAATCAATACGGATTCCACAACCAGGCCGTCATGTAAACGAACTGCATTTTTGATAGTGCCATCGGCGCTACGCTGCATTTGGTCTACCTTGATATGGTTGATCACAAAATTGTCCGACAATTGCTTCCGGGTCTCCAATGAAATGTTGGTCATGGCTTCAAACGAATGGGCGGACTTCTTCCACAACCATTCGTACACCTGGTTTCCACGGAACGGCTTATCTCCTTGGCTCACAAAGAAATTCCTAAGCTGATCCTTGGTCAACGCCCGAATGTCCTTCTTTTTTACTGCTTCCATTGGATTAATTTATGCAAAACAACAACACAAATTAGAAATCAACACCTTGCTTTCAATATAAATCCTAAAACGATGGTCCCCGCTTTACAAAGGAGGAGTGCCGAAGGCGGGGTGGTTATGCTTTAAATTTGTCCCTTAACCGAACGTTTCCTAAAAAAAATCCCCCTTTTAATTCGCAACGAAAAAAAGTGGGATTCAGGATATCATATTCAGATTATAAACTAAAGATTCCCTCCTTCGAGGGAATGCATACAATAAACCAATTATAGGATCAACATGGCATCCCCATAGGAATAAAACTTGTATTGTTCCAGGATGGCCTCCTTATATGCCCGTTTCATCAAATCGTGTCCCATAAAAGCGGAGACCATCATCAACAAGGTAGATTTTGGCAAGTGAAAATTGGTGACCATGGCAGTGGCAATACTAAAGTCATATGGAGGAAAAACAAATTTATTGGTCCAGCCATCAAAAGTATTCAACTTGCTCTCGGAAGACACGGCACTTTCAAGCCCTCTCATGGCAGTCGTTCCAACAGCACATATTTTTTTCTTGTTTGCCTTGGCCTTGTTTACAATTTCGGTAGCCTTTTCATCGATGACCAATTCCTCACTGTCCATTTTATGCTTGGACAGATCTTCCACCTCAACGGGATTGAAGGTTCCCAAACCAACATGTAGGGTCAATTCGGCAAAATCAATGCCCTTAATCTCCAAGCGCTTAAGCAAATGCTTGGAAAAATGGAGTCCCGCCGTCGGGGCTGCAACAGCACCTTCATGTTTGGCATAGATCGTTTGATAACGCTCTTCATCCTCGGGCTCTACGGACCTTTTAATATATTTGGGCAAAGGTGTCTCCCCAAGTTCCCTCAGTTTTCTACGAAAATCCAAATAGGAGCCATCGTAAAGGAAACGCAAGGTCCTTCCCCTGGAGGTAGTATTGTCTATAACTTCAGCTACCAATGTTTCATCATCCCCAAAGTACAACTTATTGCCAATCCTTATTTTACGGGCGGGATCTACCAAAACGTCCCATAGACGCTGCTCCTCGTTGAGTTCACGCAGTAAAAACACTTCGATCCGCGCTCCTGTCTTTTCCTTGTTGCCGTACAATCTAGCGGGAAATACCTTGGTATTGTTTAGAACCATTACATCGCCCTCGTCAAAATAATCAATGAGATCTTTGAACATTTTGTGCTCTATCTTCCCAGTGTCCCTATGAACGACCATCAACTTGGCCTCATCCCTCTGTTCTGATGGGTACTCGGCCAATAATTCCTTGGGAAGTTCAAAATTAAAATGTGATAATTTCATATGTTAGATCTATTGATTTTTGTTAACGATTTTTGCGGCTGCAAATATACGACCCTGGAGGGGCGGATGTCAAGTAAATGGCGGTTTAAATAATCGGGGCCCGCCTAGTGCGGAATTGGAGCGGATAGGTTACAGTAGGAACCGTTATAAAAGCTTCCTAATTTGAAATTGGAGGGACTCCAAATCCTTCCAGAAGTCGGGATAAGACTTGGACACAACTTCCGCATCGTTTATCAAAATATCCGTTTTTAGCGCCAGAGGGGCAAAGGCCATGGCCATCCTATGGTCGTTGTAGGTGTCTATAGCCACCTCGCTTTTTATGGTAGAAGTGGGCCGGAGCGTTAAATCCTTGTCCGAGACGGAGATGTTGGCACCTAACTTGGAAAGTTCAATTTTTAATGCCTCCAGCCTATCGGTTTCCTTGATTTTCAAGGTATGCAGCCCGGTAAGATGGCAACCTATACCTAACCCGAAACAGGTAACCGCTATGGTTTGGGCAATGTCCGGGGCATTGGAGAGTTCAAGGTTCAAGGTTTCAGGTTTCGGGTCGGATATTTTACTTAATCTGATCCTGTTCCCATCAAAAAACGTTTCCACACCTAATTGCTTATAAATTTCCGAAAGGACACTATCGCCCTGTAGGCTGTCCTTTTTATAGGCAGATAGCATAATTTCCGTGCCAACATCGGCAAGGGCTACGATACTGTAAAAATACGAGGCCGAGCTCCAATCAGATTCCACAACGATCTGCGTTGGCCCCACTTGAGGCATTGGACTTACCTTGACCGTATTTCCTTCAAAGGAATTTTTCACCCCAATCTGGGTCAGCAAGCCCAAGGTCATTTTTATATAGGGAACAGAGGTGATTTTACCGATAAGTTCCAGTTCCAAACCATTTTTTAACCCAGGGGCTATCAACAGCAGGGCAGAGATATATTGACTGCTTATGTTTGCCGGAAGGCTCGCCTTGTTTTTGGTCAATTCCTTTCCCCTTATCTTAATGGGCGGATACCCATGGTTTTTAAGGTATTCAATATCGGCCCCCAAGCCTTGTAACGCTTCGACCAATACCTGTATTGGGCGTTCCGTCATCCTCTTGGAACCCGTCAGCACCACCTCCTTCCCCTCTTGGGAAGCGAAATAAGCCGTTAGAAATCGCATGGCCGTCCCGGCATGGTGGATATCCACCTCCCCGGTTTTCATCTTCAATCCTTTTTCCATAGCCTGGGCATCGTCGGAATTGGACAGATTCTTGATGGATATGTTCGGAAATATTGCCCGCAAAAGCAACAACCTGTTGGTCTCGCTCTTGGAGCCGGTTATCTCGATGTCGAATTTTAGTAATGTATTCGGGGGCGGTGATAAATGTAGTTTCAATCCTGTAGTATTTTTGGTAGATTAAAAGGTTTTTAGAAACCGACTTTGACAAATTTTGGCAAACCGTCAAAGTCCGTATTCCGATCGTCCTATTTCAATTTTTTGTTATTCTGATGCCTGTCGTGGTCGCGCTTGGCTTTTAGGTCCAATTTCTTGTCGAATGCCTCCTGCAGGTCGATTCCCGTTTGGTTCGCCAAACACAGCACCACAAAAAGGACGTCGGCCAATTCCTCTCCCAGATCCTTGGATTTGTCTGATTCCTTTTCGCTCTGTTCCCCGTAGCGCCTAGCAATAATACGGGCCACTTCGCCAACCTCCTCGGTCAACTGTGCCATATTTGTGAGTTCATTAAAATAACGTACACCATGGGCCTTGATCCAATTATCGACTTCCAACTGTGCTTTCCGTATGTCCATCTTCAGAAATTTTAGATAAAACTACTTTTTCTGTTTCTTTTTCAACAACCTTTTTATATAATTCTTTTATAACCGCGTAATCTTGTGGGGCTATTACAGCTTTGTTCATTGAAAACTCTACCCTTATTTGTAGTGAATTTGAAACTTCTGCCATTTGAAATGAAAAACTTCCGAGATCATCATTGAGTACCAACTTAACATCATCGGGTCTGGAAATAACCTCATAACCTGAAGGAATGGTTATAATTACGTTGTATTGTTCATGCCAGGGAAAAGCATAATCGATGGGATAGCTCCGTTGATCCAATTTAAATGGATTTTCAACCAAGGCATACTGCAACAAAGGTGAAAAATATATTTTATCCCCTATAACATTTACTTGGTTTTCCAATTTGTATTCAAATTTCTCTATAATAGGTTTGCCAAGGACCTTATCGTTGCTGACCTCATAATCCGATATTTCCATACCCAGAAACTGGTTTTCGATTTTATCCAAATAATCGTCCCTGCTTACATCATTATAGGCATTTCGGAAAATATAAGCTTTATGATCCATATAAGTTTTCCGGATTTTTCCATCCACGGTACCATCATTTTTTAAATTGAGGCTCAACACGTTAATCTCTTTGGACGGCTTTTCGGGAAAGACCGATAGGGTGGATGTAGATCCGTTTTCCCCTATCATCCTACCAAACCAGTTCAGTGTCCTAGTGGGCAAAACATTGGGCTCCGCAAACTTATTGGTAGCATCGAGCAAAATAATGCTTCCGTTCAGATTTACAGAAGCTACAACATAGTTAAAGCCTTCAATTGTTGGAAAAAGAGGGACTCCATTATCCCTAGTACTTATTAATACGGGATTCGCCTCCATTCCTGCACCTTTTAACATGGCGGTAAGCATAAGATTGATATCGGCAACGTTACCGGATTTTTCTTGATAGGCATCCTCCACCCCCTTATCGGTATAATACCCCAAAAATCCATTCCAGTTCATCCGATCCTGTACAAAGGAAAAAATCGCAGACATTTTTTGGCCTTCATCCGATTTGCCCTGAATTAAAGAAGCCAGGTCAGCCTTAAAATATTTGGAACGATTTAATTGACCCCCAAAATCATCGCTATCATAAATGGTTTTGACAACTTTCTCCCAGGTGGTGGTATAACTTTCAATTGTCGACCTTGGAAACTGAACATATTCTAGCTCGTAGTTAACAGCACTCCTGTAATTGTCCATATCATTTACGTAAGGCTCTTCTTTCAGTGCGGGAACATTATCCATTGTAAAATCAGTGGTTTTAATCATGAATTCTACTTCCCCCTGATCAAATGATGTGGATTGAACATAACCATTGGTAGACCTTGTTTTGGTATCCAACCTAATCTTTCCCCGTTTTGTGCCAATTTTTGGATTTACTGGCAAGTAGCCCTTTATAGCGGGTTTAAAAACGAAGTATTCTGGAATTTCGATGGAAACTTCCTGTTTTTTTATAGGGATGTCATATTGAAAGGTTATATCCTCTAGAGAATAATAAAAAGGGGAACTGATCTTGTATTCGTATTCCAATATGCTCCCTTCGATCACATTGGGCATGGTAAATTTATCCTCATCGTAATATTTATTCAGATCGGTCGAAAAAATTCCAGAGCTTTTTAATTTGTATTCTACTATTTTTCCGTTTTCTAGGTTATATGTAATAGCACTTAAACCAAACACCTTTTCCTTTTCCCTGCCTCGTTTGCGCAACTTTTCGATAACCGTGGCATAGTCAAAACCATCCTTTTTATAAATCTTCACCCGTTCATGAATCTCTGTCACTACCCTAAAACCACTGGATTGCACATAATCAAAACTTACATCTACCTTTCTGTAAAGTACTTCGGCGGCAGCGGAAGAATCTTGGGAGCAGGCCTTTTCCATCAGTTCGTCTTTTGAAACGTTGCCAAATTTATAGTTCTGTCCCATACTCTCGGAAACAAGGCATAAAAAAAATAAAACTGTCAATATATTTATTCTAATCATAATTTGTGAAAATTGGTTAATCGGTTATTTGGTGGTTTATATATTCTTTTTTACCAGTACTACTTGGGCACTATCCGTATTGGATATTTTTTTTCTAAACTCCCTATACAATTCGTATTGTTCCTTTGTGTAAACTCCATTTTTCAATAAAAAACTTCTATTATACCTCAATTGATTTTCTATAGGTAAATATTCCATTTGCACTTTATAGTATCCGAACTCATTTTCAACCAAGGTCTCTTCGGGCATGGCCTCTATGACGTAGTCTTTTGGGAGGTCAATCGTATATTCATCCTCATTTAAATATCCCCGCTGTATTTCAAAAGAGGTTTTTCTATTGCGATATTTATTTGGAACATATTCACTGGCATCCAAGGAATTGGGCCTAAACAAGATTCTATCCCCGCTAATGGAAGCATAATTGGAGGCGTTCAAGGTGACTTTCTTTACAAAAGAAACTTGTTCCTGATCATTTGTAAACTGATAATCCTCTACCGTTAGATTATTAATCTGGCTCCAATAACTTTTATAATATTTCTCTACTTCCTCCTTAGTTCCCTGCTGAAGATAAAAATGATTATTGTATTGTTCCCCTTGGCTTTCCACTATTGCGCTACCCGAAATATCTCCATCCCCACTAAGAGAATATACGGCTTGTGTCCTTTGTTAATTTTCTTTTCCCAGATAAGCTGCAGTTGTAGCAATCTCGCCTCCGTTGGGCTTTACGACCAATACCTTTCTATCATCTGTAAAACTACCTATATAGCCAAACGGAAGGGTCTGGGAAGTACAATCTATCCAGTAATACTTCTTCTCGTAAGGTATGGCCAAAATAATGTGGTTTCCTTGGGCCAAATCCGCAAAATCATCTTCAAAGTCTACCTTGTCCCTTCCGGCCTCCACCACAACATAATAGGAGGTAACTCCCACAGCTTCCAACAGTGCCTTGGTATAGTTGGATAATCCCTTGCAATCCCCATATTTCACCCGATCTACATCAATGGCACTTATGGGCTGAAACCCTCCTATGCCAATTTGCACACTTACATAACGGGTATTTTCCTGCACATATTTATAGATTATCTTGGCCTTTTCCAGGTCGTTTTCGGTTCCTCGAACCAAGTCCCTTGCCTTGGCTATTGTAGATTCTTCCAGTTTATTCCTGTTTACAAGCATATTATCATTGACCCACGAACCAAGCTCAGACCAATTATCCACAGATCCATCATAACCCTTATAGTGAAAATTCCTTATCCTTGTTCGGAGCTGGGGGGCCATTTTGGAGAATGACGGACTTAGGCCTTCATATTTGACTGCAGGAATGTTATTGGCGGTATAAACAATGCTATTGTTATTATCCTTTTTAGAAATATTGAGTCCGGCGAGATTTTTTTCCAAAATTATAGGTTTTAAATCTGGGGAATCATAAACAATTTCCCATCGACTATTTTCCACACTCTCCGAATAATCGCCCAGAAAATACCAGGAAGGAATAATACCGGTATCCGCGGTCTCCACTTCATAACTAAACTCAAGGGTATAGGGATATTGAACCGGGGTATAGTTGTAATATAAGATCCTACTATCCAAATAAAGGGAAAATCCATCAACGGCGCTCCTATCTTTAAAATCCTTCTTTCTGATGTGATCCAAGGGATTTCCCAACGCATCATAAATGATGATTTCTATGTTCTTTATTTTTGTTTCGTTGTCGTATCCGATGCTGGTACGCACATGATCATTGCCCGCTTTGCTGAGCACTGTAATCACCTGCTTGGCGGCAATAGTCATGCTGGTGGAAGAATGCAATTTTATTGTCATGGCATCCATCCGAAGGACGGAAGTCGCATTTTCAAGTAACTGTTTATCCAGTAAAATTGATTGGTAGGGATTATTTTGGGCAAAGCCTAAATAAGAGAAAATAAAAAAGAGAAGAAAAAAAGAAAAACGCATCAGTGATTGGTTGAACTTTAAGAACGTAAACATCTTAAATTTCTTACAATTATAAAAAAATTGACGGAAATAATCTATTCCTTATTTGTGGTGTCAATTATAATGGTCACTGGGCCATCGTTTATTAGTTCGATCTTCATATCTGCCCCAAAAACTCCCGTTCCCACCTTTTTACCCATGTCCGACTCCATTTGCCTTACAAAATTTTCATAAAGCGGAATCGCCAATTCCGGCTTGGCGGCCTTTATATAGGAAGGCCGATTGCCCTTTTTGGTGGAGGCGTGCAGCGTAAATTGGCTTACTACGATCACTTCCCCGCCCACGTCCAGCAAAGAAAGGTTCATCACCCCTTCCGTATCGCTAAAAATCCTAAGATTTGCGATCTTTCTGGATAGCCAAACGATATCCTCTTGGCTGTCGGCAGATTCAATCCCCAATAAGACCACGACCCCGGCATCGATTTGGGAAATTATCTTGCCTTCGACCTCAACACTGGCTTTTGAAACCCTTTGGATAACCGCTCTCATAATTTTGTATACCTAATAGAAAATCACTGTTAAATATTGATTGCAAACGTCATGGGCCGATTTGAGCTCCGTGTCGATTTTGGTTTTATATTTCCTGTTTGATGGAAAAATTGAAATGTGCACTTTTTTGACATTTGTAACCTATTTTGCCTCAATGGGTCGGGAAAGTCCTATGTCCTTCGTCCTTTAGCACAGCGGTCCTTTGTCTTTTTAATAGACAGCAGTGAAACCTAATAGCTATGGATTTCCATAACCGGACTTAATTTTTGCGTCCATACAAATCCATCCTATAATTTTCGTCTTCCCCGTTTACCAACTGTTCATAGCTTTTATACCTGCTCCATGCTATTTCATCCTTTTCCAAGGCTTCCCTCACAGCGCATTCGGGCTCGTCCAAGTGCAGGCAATTGTTGAATTTACAATCTTTCTTTAACCTAAAAAACTCAGGAAAATAATCCCCGATTTCTTCCCTCTGCATGTCAACAATCCCAAAGCCTTTGATACCGGGCGTATCTATAATCCTAGCCCCGTTACTCAAATCGAACATTTCTGCAAAGGTGGTCGTATGCATACCTTGGCCGTGCTGTTCGGATATCTGGGCAGTCTTTAGGCCTAGTTCGGGATCGATATAATTGATCAAGGTCGTCTTTCCCACTCCGGAATGGCCGGAGAACATACTGGTCTTACCCTGCATCAGCTCTATAATCTTGTCTACATTTTTACCGGTAACAGCCGAAGTTCCTAGACAAGTATAGCCGATCTTTCTGTACATATCGGCCAGGTACCTTACCTCTGCCAATTCTTCGATACTATAGGTGTCCACCTTGTTGAAAAGTAGGATTGCAGGGATGCCATAGGCCTCGGCCGTAACCAAAAACCGATCAATAAAATTGGTGAAGGTCACAGGATTGTTCAGGGTAACCATCAAAAAGACCTGGTCCAGATTGGCGGCAATGATATGGGTCTGCTTGGAAAGGTTTACCGATTTCCTAATAATATAGTTCTTCCTTTCCTCGATCCCCGTAATTGTGGCCAAAATCTCGTCCCCAATTTCCTCAAGGTCAAAATACACCCTATCCCCTACGGCAATCGGATTTGTGCTCTTAATTCCATGGGTACGGAATTTACCTTTGATTCTACAATCGTAAAACCTACCGTCCTTTGCTTTAACGGTATACCAACTTCCTGTAGATTTATATACGATACCGTGCATCCGGACCAATGTTTTTCACTTCAACCTAGTTAAATTCCCTTACAAAGAAACAATTTTCTTTTTTATCAATTTTGTTGTTATCTTGTGTTACTATTATAAAAACCGACTATATGAAAGCCACTAAACTATTCTGTACCCTTATTCTTACATTGCTTTTTTCAGTTTCCTATGCCCAAGAGGTCATTACCAATCAAAGTGTCATCCAGATGAAGGAGTTGGGCTTTGATGATGATATGATTATCGACAAGATCAACACCTCCAACGTAAAGTTCGATGCCTCGATAGATGCACTCGGAAAATTGAAAAATGCCGGGGTATCTACCGAAATCATTTCTTTGGTCATGCAAAAATCCAAACAAAACACAAAATCGAAGACCGGGATCTACTATGTGGCCGACGACGGTAGCCCAACATTGATTCAGCCCACCGTTTTTTCAGGAACCAGCAATGATAACGCCGCCAACAGATTGGTCTCTGGCTTTATTCCATCAACAAAAAAAGCCAGATTGTCAGGATCTAAATCAAATAATGTTTTTAAGGACAAAAATCCCGAATTCACGTTTATATTTGATCCATCGACCACGGAGGTGGACAACCTGCAAACAGGCCAAGGCAATTCTAGCGGTGCGTTTGACTGGTGGTTCCGTACCGCAAGTTCTCCCAATGAATTTGTTCTTGCAAAACTTGATGTTAACGAAAAACGAAACCTAAGGGAGGTTATCACGGGCAAAAGTAGCATTGTCAATGAAAATGAAGGGATAGACCCTAAATATGCTATCAATTTTGATATTGAAACCATAGAGGGCAATAAATTCAAGGTTACCCCAAAAGGTTTGGAGCCAGGTGAATATGCCTTTATATACCAAGGTGCCGTCCCCGCAGGAAGAACCAATCAATCCGTGTTCGATTTTTCCATCCAATAAACGGACGCAAAAAAAATATTTGAAATAAATCTACCTAAAAAAGACCCACTGTACCGGTGGGTCTTATTTTAGGTGGACTAATTAAGCATTTACAATCTTTTCTTGATGATTAATGGATTCTTGGTGGATCGCCTTGAACATGCGCAGCACGAATTCCTCGCTCAAGCCCTTTGCTTCCCCTTCCAATATCATTTTCCCCAAAATTGTGTTCCAACGATTGGTCTGCAACACGGCAACATTCTTTTGTTTTTTCAAGGCACCTATCTTGTCCGAAGTCTTCATTCTTTTGCCCAGGATATCGATCAACTGGTTGTCTATCATATCGATCTGTGCCCTTAATTGGCTCAATTTATTGTTGTACTCGGTCTCCTCATCGGTTTCCTTTCTAATCTTTAGATCTTTCATAATCTGTACCAAGGCTGCCGGGGTCACCTGCTGTGCAGCATCGCTCCAAGCATTGTCCGGGTCGTTATGGGTCTCTATCATAAGTCCGTCAAAATTAAGGTCCAACGCAGTTTGCGACACATCAAAAATCATGTCCCTCTTCCCCGTAATATGTGAGGGGTCGTTAATGATCGGCAGATCGGGGAACTTGCTCTGTAGCTCCACGGCCATTTGCCATTCGGGAATATTTCTGTATTTGGTCTTTTCATAGGTAGAAAATCCCCTGTGGATAACGCCCAAATTCTTAATATTGGCCGTGTACAAGCGTTCAACGGCACCCAACCAAAGGGCCAAATCGGGGTTTACTGGATTTTTAACCAATACGATCTTATCGGTCCCCTCCAAGGCATCCGCAATTTCCTGAACGATAAATGGGCTAACCGTAGATCGTGCCCCGATCCAAAGCAGATCCACATCATACTCCAGTGCCAGATCAACGTGGGCCCTATTGGCAACTTCGGTAGCGGTCTTGAAACCCGTTTCCTCCTTCACTTTTTGCAACCACTTTAAACCAATGGCACCCACTCCTTCGAACATTCCCGGCCGGGTTCTTGGCTTCCATATTCCAGCTCTGTAATAGTTTACATCGGTATCCTTTAAATCATGTGCGATCTTCAGCACTTGTTCTTCGGTCTCGGCACTACATGGCCCGGCAATCACCAATGGATGGTCCAATTTCATATCGTCCAACCATGTTCTCATTTGTTTTGAATTTTCCATTTTAAATATCTATTGTTTAATAAGTGGTATTATTCCTTTAAGTATTTCCTTTATTTTATTGGTATTGTTCATTTCGGTATAGATCGCCTCATAATCATCGGCTATCAGCATCTGTTTAAATTCTTCCAGGTTATGGATATACTCCTCCAAGGTCTCCACCACGTTCTGTTTGTTCTGCTTAAAAATCGGCGTCCACATGGCAGGGGAGCTCTTGGCCAACCGCACGGTACTTTCAAAACCACTACCGGCCATATCAAATATGTCCCTTTCGTTTCTCTCCTTATCTATTACGGTTTTACCGAGCATAAACGAACTTATGTGCGACAAATGGGACACATATGCAATGTGCCTATCATGTGCCTCCGGGTTCATATATCGTATCCGCATTCCCAACCGTTGAAAAAACCCAAGCGCTCTTTCCTGCAGTTTGAAGGCGGTTTTTTCCACTTCACAAATGATATTGGTCTTGCCTTGGAACAAGCCTTCAATAGCCGCCGAAGGTCCGGAATACTCCGTTCCCGCTATGGGATGGCAGGCCAAAAAATTTCTTCTTTTGGGATGATCTTCCACCGCCTTACATATTAAGGATTTCGTGGAACCCGCATCGATAAGTACGGCATCGTCCTTTACGGAGTCCAAAATCTTGGGCAATTGATCCACCAAAACATCCACAGGAATGGAAACGATAACCATGTCCGCCTTTGGCAAATCCGAATAGGCAGCCTTTTTATCAATAAGTCCCAAGGTCATCGCCTCCTCCAAATGGGCCGGATTGTTATCTATTCCATATATGGTCACTTCTGGCTGTAGACGTTTAATATCCTTGGCCATTGAGCCCCCTATCAATCCGATTCCGATTACAAATAAGTTCATGTTTTCTTAAGATAAATGAGAAAAGACTATAGAATATAGACAAGGAGTCCTTTCCTTATTTTCCTGTTTTTATATTCTATATTCTTTTAATAGCTTGGCTAATCTTTTCCTCGGCTACACATAACGAAAACCGGATGTATCCTTCCCCATTACTGCCAAAGATAGTGCCCGGAGCTATAAAAATGTGTTTGTCGTACAAAATGTCGTTTACAAACTCCTCGGAAGACGAACTGCCATCCGGCAATTTGGCCCATACAAACATACCCGCTGAATCCCTGTCATAGGAACAGTTCAATTTATCGATCAATTGAAACATTAAATTCCTCCTTTTTGTATAAAGTTTGCTCAGTTCTTCATACCAATCCGAGCTACTTTTTAAGGCGCTGATGGCACCTTTTTGTATGCCGTAGAACATCCCAGAGTCCATATTGCTCTTCACTTTTAAAATTGCATTGATATGATCTGCGCCTCCCATCACCATACCGACCCGCCAACCGGCCATATTAAAGGTTTTGCTCAACGAATTGAGCTCCAATGCCACTTCCTTGGCCCCTGCTATTGCAAGTATACTTACGGGACTATCGTTTAGCACAAAACTGTACGGATTATCGTTTACCAGTAAGATATCATTCGCCCTTGCAAAATTGACCAACTTTTGCAACATTTCCCCGTTTGCCTTAGCTCCCGTGGGCATATGGGGATAACCGATCCACATAATCTTCACTCGGGAAAGATCTTGTTTCCCTAAAGCCTCCAAATCGGGAAACCAGTTATTTTCGGCCGTTAAGTCATAATATTTGGGAATTGCACCTACCAAATTGGTTACCGAAGAATAGGTGGGATACCCCGGATTTGGAATCAGTACCTCATCCCCAGGATTCAAAAATGCCATACTGATGTGCATAATACCTTCCTTTGACCCCATCAAAGGCAATATTTCCTGGGCGGGATTTAGGTCGACCCCGAACTTGGAACTATAAAAGTCCGACACCCCTTGTCTGAACTCGGGTAAACCTTGGTAGCTTTGATACTGATGCGCCCCAATGTCCGTCACGGATTCCCTTAGCGCCTCCAAAACCTGATCGGACGGCGCAAGATCGGGACTGCCGATCCCCATATTGATAATGGGCCTGCCTTGAGCCACAAGTTCCCTAACCTCCCTCAGTTTTTTTGAGAAGTAATATTCCTCAACCGTCTGTAACCTATCCGCAATGATCATATTGTTCTTGCATTTTTGTATTCGCCTAGTACTTTAAAT
>SWCD01023914.1_pt1 | contig 27826 bp, 27 predicted proteins | sample 4693011 | NCBI WGS metagenome assembly SWCD01 (sample SAMN10267278, study PRJNA491770) | bioreactor metagenome | isolation source: DHS bioreactor inoculated with marine | place: Japan: Omine Ridge, Nankai Trough | reverse complement strand
TTTTTTGTTGCTAAGTTGTTGATATTCGATATTACAGTATGGCGAAATAAATAACTTGAATTTCAGGGGTTTGACGACATACTATATCGTCAGTATGTTCCAGTTTATTCAATTTCAGAGTGTTGCAGATGTCTAGAAGCAAGGTTGTAAAATTTAGCCTGCTGCTGGTGTTTGTGGTGCTGTCAGCATGCGTTAACGTCGCCAGCAAAAACCAGTCTGTATCAAACACATCAAGTGTCAGCCATGATTTGCAATCCTGTGATATGGCAGGGTTGGCGAATGCACCCACAAAAAAACTTCCGGGTTTGAACCCCGACAGTATCGCATTTTTAAACTGGAATATTTATAAGAGCAATGACGAAGGTTGGCAGGATGACCTGTCTGCGTTTGCCAACGACCATGATGTGATGACGATTCAGGAAGCGATGTTAAGTGATGAGATGACAACGCTGTTACACACGCACGGTCTTAACTGGGTAATGAATACCGCTTTTCATCTGAACGGTACTGCCGCCGGCGTGATGAACGTGGCGAGTGCCGGCGCGATCCATAGCTGTGGTTTTAAAGTGAATGAACCGTTGATCTGGATACCGAAAGCGGCACTGGTCAGTTATTACCCGATAGACGGCACTGCTGAAAAACTTCTGGTCGCCAATATCCACGGCATTAATTTTACCCTGGGAGTAAGCGATTATCGTGAACAGTTGGACAAATTGTACGATGCGGTGAAACACCATGATGGTCCGATGATCGTTGCCGGTGATTTTAATAGCTGGAGCGATGAGCGCATGGCTGCTGTAAAACAGTTGGTCGAAAAATTAAAATTATCTGCGCTGGAATACGCTGTGAATAACAAAACCCATCTTTTTGGCAATGCGATCGATCATGTTTTTTATCGGCAACTTGAACCGTTAAATCATCACGTGCAGCAGGTTTCTTCTTCCGATCACAATCCTATCTCGGTCAACTTCCGATTGCGCTCTAAAGTTCTTTAAACGTTTTTAGTTGCGGGCTTCTTCTTTCTCATAGAATTCCTGAACCAGCCGCAGGTAGTTATTAAAACGCTGCTCGTTCAATTTGCCGTCGGCCACGGCCTGTTTCATGGCGCAACCGGGCTCGTTCAGGTGGCTGCAGTTACTGAATTTGCAACCGCCGCTAAATTGCCTGGCATCTCTGAAACCGAAAGTTATCTCATCGATGCTGTTGTTGATAGGGGTGAAGTCGCGCACGCCCGGTGAGTCGATGATGATGCCGTTATCTTTTAAATGATACAGCGCGGAGACGGTGGTGGTGTGTTTGCCTTCGCCGGTGGCTTCCGATGTTTCGCCGATCTTTATCTCTTCTTTGGGCAGGATGGCTTTTACGATGGAAGATTTTCCGACGCCGGATAAACCGACCAGGATGCTGGTGGTATTACTCAGCGCTTTTGAGATCTCTCCCAGGCCGATATCCTGCTTGATGCTGGAGCGGATAACCGGGTAGCCGATGCCCTGGTATAGCGTGGTTAAATCTTCGACGATCTTTTTTGTTTCGTCATCTAGCAGGTCGACCTTGTTGATGATGATAAGCGCTTTCGCTGGCAGGTTTTCGGCGGCGATCAGATAGCGGTCGATCAAATAGGGGTTGGGTTTCGGTTTTAACGCGGTGACGATGACCAGTTGACCGATGTTGGCGGCAACCGGTTTTATGGCGCCAGCGAAGCCGGTTTTTACCAGCAGGTTTTTTCGTTCCTTGACGGCGACAACAACATTTTGCGGTTCGCCAGTTGCATCAACTGCCCGCTGTACCAGGACATAATCACCACAGGCGATGTCGCCCAGATTCTGCCTGATCTTGCATTTTATTTTTTTGAGGTCTTCGGTTTCGGCAAACAGCTGGCGGCCGTGGTGGCTTATGACGCGGACAGTCTGTGTGTTTGATTTATCCAGTGCCGACTCGTTATCCTGTCGCAGGTCATTTTTGATCTTGTTCTTTTGTTGCGAATCAATGCGTCGTTGTTGTTGTCTGGATAGTTTGCGTTTTGCCATATTTAAAAAACTTAGAGTGTTTGCGCAGCGTTGATCTTTGCCGCGCATATAAAATCATTGATGGACAGTCCGGCAACACTGTGTGTACTGTAGGTGACCGTGCAACGGTTGTAACTGACCATTAAGTCGGGATGATGGTCTTGCTGGTGTGCGATCTGCGCGATCACATTAACAAAGGCGATGGTCTGGTAATAATTTTTGAACGAGTAGCTATGAGAGATCGCCTTCGCTTCAGCGTTGAACTGCCATGCCGGCTCCAGTTGTTGTAAAAATTCTTCGATCTCATCCTGTTTGAGCGCCTCGCAATCGGCTGGCGGATCATTACACTGCTGTGAAGGCAGGTCAGCGTTTTTCTCAGTCATTCGTCTGTTCTTTGAGCTTGAGTTAAAAACGATAATATTTTTTATTGAGAAATTGTACGACGGCATCGGCATCTTCGTCGAACCACGGGATGTCGCTGCCTTCCTTGCAACGCACGACCTGTTTGCTCAGGGCGTCGATGGATTTTACGAAACGGTTATCCCGTGTGTAGACGTCATCGCTGTGACATTTGTAGCAATGATCTTTATGTGCCTGTTCGCCATGAGCAATGGGATCTTTGATCTCATCAGTACCTTCACCGGCAAAGCTGAAACTGCATATGCTGGCAGCAGATAAAAATAAAACAAAATTAAGTATTTTTTTCGTGGGTGTTTTCATAGTTTTTCCTTAAAGTTATTCATTATTCATTATTCATTGTTCATTACACGTATGCGTCAAGCGTGTGCATTAAGGTGTGCAATCCGCACCGGTGCCGGCGGGTGTGAATCATAAAACGCCGAATATACAGGGTCGGGCGTTAATGTGCTGGCATTTTCCCGGTACAGGCCGACCAGCGCGTGGATGAGGTATTTGGCATCGGTCTGTTCGGCGGCAAACGCATCGGCTTCAAATTCGTTCTTGCGCGAAAAGATACTGAACAGCGGCTGGAACACAAAAGTGAATACCGGTAGCACCAGTGTGAACAGCAGCAACGCCATATAGCTCGAAGCGTGTTCGACGCCCAGTGAGGTGTAGAACCAGTCGGTTTTCATCAGCCAGGCAAGGATGGCGAGTCCGAGCAGTGTGGTGCCAAAAGAAATCGCCATGCCTTTGATGATGTGTTTTTTCTTGAAATGTCCGAGCTCGTGCGCCAGCACGGCTTCGAGTTCATCATCGCTGAGCATCTTTAACAGCGTGTCAAAAAATACGATGCGTTTGTTGCGGCCAAAACCGGAAAAATACGCGTTGCCGTGTGAGGAACGTTTTGAACCATCGATAACGAAGATGCCATTGCTGTTAAAACCACAGCGGGTCAACAGGCTGGTGATGCGATTAAGGGTTTCGCCTTCTTCCAGTGGTTCGAACTTGTTGAAGATCGGCGCAATCCACGTCGGGTAAACCCACATCATGAACAGGCTGAAGCCGCTGATTACCAGCCAGGCGTATATCCACCATTGATCGCCGGTCTGCTGCATCAGCCACAGGATGACGTATAACAGCGGCACGCCGATGGTCAGTCCCAGCAGCGTGCCTTTGACCATGTCAGTGATAAAGGTTTTGACGGTGGTACGGTTGAAGCCAAATTTTTCTTCGATGACAAAGGTGCTGTAGATCGAAAACGGCAGGTCGAGCGCAGCTGAAATAAAGGTGAATGCCAGTATCACGGCGATGCCGGTAAGGATGGGGCTGAGCTCTAACGCCAGGATGGTCTGATCCAGCCATTGCAGGCCGCCACCGAGTGTCCAGATGAGCAGCAGCGCTACTTCATAAGCCAGTGGCAGACGGCTGAATTTGACCTTTGCGCTGGTGTAATCGGCGGCTTTCTGATGGTCTTCCAGTGATATTTTATCGGCGAAAGAATCGGGCACCTGGGCGCGGTGTTTTGCCACGTAGTTGATCTGGCGTTGTGACAGATACAAACGCATCAATGTCGATATCATCAGCATCGCCAGGAAGAAAAGTGTGAAATTGTGTAACGGGTCCATTAAAAACTCTTTGTGTTAAGGGCGCTTGCCTGTAGTATCTGCTGAATATACCATTGATGCTGTTCTAAAAAAACAGCTTTAAAACTAATGTCTTAAGGATAAAAAACTACTATGGCTAAAATGAGTGATGAAAACCTTATCTGGATAGATCTTGAGATGACCGGGCTAGACCCGAATTCGGATCTTATCATTGAGATTGCCACCATCATTACCGATAAAAATCTTAATGTGCTGGATGAAGGGCCATCGATCGTGGTGCATCAGGCGGATGATGTGATGGGTAATATGGATGAATGGTGCACCAATCAGCATGGTAAATCCGGTTTGACCGATCGCGTTAAAAACAGTGCGATCTCCGAAGAGACAGCAGAAAATCTGACGCTGGCTTTTCTGAAGCAATATGTGCCGCAAAGAAAATCACCGATGTGCGGTAACAGCATCTGTCAGGATCGGCGTTTTCTCGCGCGCTACATGCCACAGCTGGAAGAATATTTTCATTACCGCAATCTCGATGTCAGTACTTTAAAAGAACTGACCAGTCGCTGGGCACCTGAGAAAAAGATGGTGTATACCAAAGAGTCCAGCCACCTGGCGATGGATGACATCAAAGATTCGATCGCCGAATTAAAACATTATCGTGAAAATATACTCACTATTTAAAAATAGTTGACAGTTATCAGTTAAGAGCAAAAAATAATGTCATCCTGAGCGAAGCCGATTCCTACATGGAAGTAGCTTGACGTGCTGCAGTAACTTCCCGAAACTTCTGCCAACTGCCAACTGCCAACTATATTTCAACCGGCGTATCCGGGTGGTTACCCCACTCCGACCATGAGCCGGGATAACCCAGTACATTCTCGTAACCCAGCGATTTTAAAACCAGCCACGAATAAGCCGAGCGGTGATGAGACTGGCAGTAACAGACGACTTCCTTGTCTTTTGTGATGCCCAGCTCATCGAGCTGTGACTGGATCTCTTCTGCTGGCAGACGGCGCAGATTGTTATTTTTATTCATCGATTCAGTCCACTCATAGTGGATCGCGCCGGGGATGTGCCCGGCCCGGTTTGCAAATAATTTTTTACCCGTGTATTCGGCCAGAGAACGTGCATCGAGCAGAACCAGGTTTTTGTCATCGAGGTGTGTCTGGATAAAAGCGCGGGTCGCGGTGTGATGGTGTGTCTTGTGCACCTGGTAGCCGCTGGCTTCGGGCTTCTCGGGCGCGGTGTTGCTCAGCTGATGGCCTTCGTTTGCCCAGCTGTGCAGTCCGCCATTGAGTACCACGGCGGTCTCGTGACCGAACACGTGCAGGGTCCAGACGAAACGCGCGGCGCAACCGCCACCTTCATCATCATAGGCGACGATCAGTGATTTTTTAGTTACGCCCAGACGGGATAATAAGGCTGAGAAGTTTTCGTCGTCCGGCAATAAACCCATCACCGGTTTATCGATTTTTACGATGTCTGTGTAATTGACAAAGTGTGCGTCCGGGATATGTGCCTGCGCGTATTGTTTGGCTTTGCACAGATCGACGATGATGATGTTTTCATTCGTGCGTAATTTTTCGAGCTCATCTGGCTCGATGAAGTAACTTGCTTGTGACATAGTTTTGGGCTGGTTTTAAGTTGTAATTGTCTCTATCTATTTAATGATTTTTATTTTTTCTTTGACGGACTTCTGGTGCGGTTTTAGCACCGTGTCCCTGGCGGGCGATGATTCATCGGCCACCGGGTAGTCCAGTGAAAAATGCAGGCCGCGACTTTCTTTGCGCAACATTGCGCTGCGGATGATCAACTCGGCCACCAGCGTCAGATTACGCAGTTCGATCAGGTCGTTGCTGATACGGAAGTTGCTGTAATACTCGTCGATTTCCTGTTGTAGCAGGCTGGCGCGGTGCATGGCGCGCTCCAGACGTTTGTTGGTGCGCACGATGCCGACGTAGTCCCACATGAAACGGCGCAGCTCATCCCAGTTGTGCGAGATCACCACGTCTTCGTCCGAGTCGGTGACGCGGCTTTCATCCCAGTTTGAAATTTTATGTGTTTTATGTGGCATGTTTATCTGTGAAGAAATATCTTTTGCCGCTGATTGCGCAAACACCAGGCATTCCAGCAGGGAATTGCTGGCCATGCGGTTGGAACCATGCAGACCGGTGTGTGCGGTCTCGCCGATGGCGTACAGATTATCGATGTCGGTGCGGCCATGCAGATCGGTATTCACACCACCGCAGGTATAGTGCGCGGCCGGCACTACCGGGATCGGTTCTTTGGTGATGTCGATGCCGTATTTCAAACAGCGTTCATGGATGGTGGGGAAATGCGAGGCGATGAACGCGGGGGAGCGGTGGCTGATGTCGAGATAGATGCACGATACACCGAGGCGTTTCATCTCGTGGTCGATGGCGCGGGCGACGATGTCACGTGGTGCCAGCTCGCCGCGTTCGTCAAACTTGTGCATGAATTGCTTGCCGTCGGGCAATAATAATTTGCCGCCTTCACCGCGTACCGCTTCGCTGATGAGGAATGATTTGGCTTCCGGGTGGTACAGGCAGGTCGGATGAAACTGGTTGAATTCCATGTTGCTGACACTGCAACCGGCACGCCACGCCATGGCGATGCCGTCACCGGTGGAGCCATCGGGGTTGCTGGTGTAGAGATAAACCTTGCTGGCACCGCCGGTGGCTAACACCACGAAGCGTGCCTGAAAGGTTTCTACGTGGCTGGTGTTCCGGTTTAATATGTACGCGCCGATGCAGCGGTTTTCTTCATCAACGTAGCCCTGTTTCTCGGTGGTGATCAGGTCGACCGCCAGGTGGTGCTCAAAAAAAGTGATGTTGTCATGCTGGCGTGCGTGATTTTCCAGGGTGTCGCTCATCGCCTTGCCGGTGGCATCGGCGGCGTGTACCACGCGGCGGTGCGAGTGGCCACCTTCGCGGGTCAGATGCAGTTCACGGTTACCTGATTTGAAGATGTCACTGCTGAACGGCACACCCAGCTCCTGCATCCAGCGGATATTTTCCGGGCCGTGTTCGACGGTAAATTTGATGGTCTCTTTATGCGACAGACTGCCGCCGACATTGATGGTGTCTTCGATGTGCGAGGCGAAAGAATCCTGTTCGCTCAATACCGCAGACATACCACCCTGGGCGAAATAGGTGCTGCCATCTTTACTGGGGCCCTTGGTGATGATAGCTACGCTGCACTGGTCAGCAATGCGCAGCGCCAGGCTCAGGCCGGCCGCGCCGCCGCCTATGATCAGTACATCGTGTTGGTAAGTTGTCGCCATGTCTTATAAGTGCTTTATGTGATTCGGCTTTATGTCAGCTTCGAAATAAGGTAAGTTTACGAGCTAATTATACATAATTCAAAAAGTTAACAACAACGGGAACTATAGTGAAATTTGTCAGTCACAGCATGCGGGGTGAACATTCGCTCATAAAAGAGAGGGTTCGATGAGCGAACGTGAGATTGACCAGGCACTGGTCGTTCGTGTACAGCAAGGTGACAAAAAAGCTTTTGATCTACTGGTTCTAAAATATCAGTTGCGCGTATCGAAGCTGGTTTCCCGGTTTTTAAGAAACCAGTCTGATGTACCCGATGTGGTACAGGAAGCTTTTATAAAAGCCTATCGTGCGCTACCCAATTTTCGTGGTGAAAGTGCGTTCTATACGTGGTTGTATCGTATTGCGATCAATACGGCGAAAAACCATCTGGTCGCGCAATCGAGAAAGAGCCCGGCAAACAGCATTGATGTACAGGACGCAGAAGATTATGGTGCCAGCGAATGGTTGAAAGAATATGCCTCACCGGAGCGCGAAGCGTTGGCGGCAGAGCTTGAGCTTGCTATCCATCAGGCGATGAGTGATCTGCCCTCTGACCTTCGTGAAGCGATAACTTTGCGAGAGATCGAAGGTCTGAGTTACGAGGATATTGCTGCGGTGATGGATTGTCCGATCGGTACCGTCAGGTCGCGAATATTTCGTGCCCGTGAAGCGATAGACAGCAAACTGGCGCCGATACTGGATGATGGCAGTCATCACGTATCAAGCGAATTTGCCTGATCAATTTTTTCAGGCCAGTTAATTTTGGGGTAATTTCAGGCTACAGTGAATTTATAAATATTTAAACAGTCGAAGGTGTTATGCACGCGGTTATTTAAGCGCGGTTAAACGAGAGTAACGGATATGAGCAAACGTAAAGAAAAAATTTCAGCTTTTTTAGACAGTGATATGCATCGTGATGAACTGATGTCTTTTTCGTTGTCTGCTGAGGCGGACGACGCAGAAGTGGCGCTGCGTTATCAGATGGTGGGCGATGCCCTGCGTGGCGAGATGAGCGATTCGTCTTTTGTTGATGTTAGTCAGGCGGTGCGTGAAGCGCTGTCGGATGAAAATATTGCGGAGCAGGTGGTAGCGTCTGCATCTAAACCTTCACCTGCGTCATCAACAGAAAAGCCCGGCTTCTTCGATTTATCCGCCTGGTTCAAGCCGGTTGCGGGCATGGCAGTGGCGGCTTCTGTGGCCGTGGTCATGGTTGTTGCCGTGACAGGGCAGGATGATAATGCCGGAATCGCGCCGCTGGCAGCTAAAACCGGCGCTCAGCTGGAAGCGCAGCCCGCAGTACAGCTGGCGGCAGAAGATAAAACCACTGATGGTAAAGAGACCGATCTGGACTCTTACATCAATCAGCATCTGGAATTTGCTACACAGGATACCCTGCAGGGTCGCCTGCCTTATGTCAGAGCGGTTAGTTTTGAATCTAAAACTAACCTTGAGTCTAAAAAATAGGATATCGAAGCAGGTAATCAATTCATATAATGCCATTCAATTCTGTTTTTGCTGCTTTTTTTCTCTTTCTGATAAGCACGAACAGTTTTGCCGGTCACCTGTTTGATGTGTTGCAACGTATGTCGGTGGCTGATCAGGAACAGAATTATCAGGGTACATTCATATTAAGAAAGTCGGATAATCTCTCGACCTTACGCGTCACACATGGCAGTGATGAAAAAGGCGCCTGGGAAAGTCTGGAAGCACTTAATGGCGAACCCAGAAAAGTCGTTAGGCGTGATAACAAGGTGGTTTCTGTATTCCCCGGTCGTAAGCTGGTCACCATTCGCAATAATGCCAAAAAACAGCCATTACACTGGCAGTTGCCAGAGAATATAACGCAGCTGGAACGCTCATATTCTATCAAACAGTTAGCCGATGATCGCATCGCAAACCACCCGACGCTGGTGGTTGATCTGCTTCCGAATGACAAACTTCGTTATGGTTATCGCTACTGGATCGATAAAAATACCGGTATGCTGCTGCGTTGTGATCTGGTGGCGGAAGACGATACCGTGGTCGAGCAGATGATGTTTACCTCGCTGGATTATTTGCCTCAGCCCCCGCAGCCACCGTTTGACCTCAAGCAGTTTCAATATTATGAACAGCAGCTGCTGGACGAACCGGAGATCGATGTCGAACAGAGTGTGCCTTTGCGGTGGATGGTCTATGAGTTGCCCAATGGTTTTATGCTGACACAGAGCACCATGCGTTATTCACAATTATCTGACGCACAAAATGCTATTAATCAGAAAAAGCGGCAGCCGGATTTATTGCATCTTGTCTATTCCGACGGACTGGCATCGGTCTCGGTTTTTATCGAAAAAAATCAGGGGGCGGGAAAACATCTGTATGGTGCTTCGACCGTGGGCGCTGTTAACGCTTTTGGTAATCCGGTTGATGGTTACTTCGTCACTGTGGTGGGCGAGGTGCCGGTGGAAACGGTCCGCTCCATGGCACAGTCTACGGCGAGAGTTCCATGATCGAAGAACAGGCACAGGTCGTTGAAATAACAGGTTCGCAGCTGGTATTGCAGGCGCAGACACAGTCAGCCTGTGGCAGTTGTTCTGCAAGCAAGGGTTGCGGCACGTCTGTTTTATCCAAAGTGATCGGGCGAAAATTTACCCGTTTTCAGGCAGAAAATAATATCGATGCTGAAGTAGGTGATACCGTGGTGGTAGGCATTTCGGAAGATGCACTGCTGAAAGGGTCTATGGTGATGTATGTTATCCCCATTTTGAGCATGCTGATTTTTTCTCTGGCCGCTAATTATTTTTTAGAGGCAGGCGTTGTCTATCGTGATCTGATTATTGCTGCCTCTGGCATCACGGGGCTGGTTTTTGGTTCGCTGATGTCAAAAAGGTATTTTCAACGCCAAAGTAGTAAGCAGAGGTTTACGCCGGTAGTACTGAGAAAAATCATCGGACATGGTAAACTCTGAGCCGGAAAGTGGTTAGTAGAAAAAAGGTCCGTGTCAGATGCCGGTTTTGCCGGTTTTTTTCTGCCCGTGTCGTTAATCGTCGTTCGTACTTTTACCAGGTGTCGTATTGAAATTCATACTATATTCACGCAGCAGCTGTTCGCTCTGTGAGGCCATGGAAGATGAATTGATGCCTTTTATTGAAGAGTACCGTATCACAGTGAATCGTGTATATATTGATAACGAAGCCTCATTGCAAAAAATGTATGGTGATAAAGTGCCGGTATTGGCCTTAAACGATGAAATTTTATGCCACTACTTTCTTGATAAAGATATTTTACTCAAAGCCATAACCAGAAGTTCTGGCGGATAACACTAAAAGAAACGCACCCCAGTTTGATGAAAAACATCCGAAATTTTTCCATTATCGCGCATATCGACCACGGTAAGTCGACGTTGGCAGACCGTCTGATTCAGGCATGTGAAGGTTTGACCGAGCGCGAAATGGACGCGCAGGTGCTTGATTCGATGGATATCGAACGCGAACGCGGCATCACCATCAAAGCACAGAGCGTTACCTTAAACTACAAAGCGGATGACGGCGAAATCTATCAGCTGAATTTTATCGATACTCCGGGGCATGTCGATTTCTCCTATGAAGTCTCGCGCTCACTGGCGGCCTGTGAAGGTGCCCTGCTGATCGTCGATGCCTCGCAGGGTGTGGAAGCGCAGAGTGTGGCCAACTGCTATACCGCGATCGAGCAGGGCCTCGAAGTCGTGCCGGTATTGAACAAGATCGATCTGCCGGCGGCTGATCCCGAGCGCGTATGCGAAGAGATCGAAGAGGTCATCGGCATCGACGCCAGCAATGCACTGCGCGTCAGTGCGAAGACCGGCGAAGGTGTCCATGATTTGCTGGAACAGATCATCGCGGAAATTCCACCACCCGAAGGAGCCATCGATGCGCCGTTAGAAGCACTGATCATCGATTCCTGGTTTGACCCTTATGTCGGCGTCATCATTCTGGTGCGGGTGAAACAGGGAGAGATCACACCGCGCAAAAAGATGACGGTGATGTCGACGCAACGAAGTTATCTGGTGGACAAGGTCGGTGTATTTACCCCCAAGCGCGAGGGCCGCGACAGCCTGTCGGCTGGTCAGGTAGGTTTCATCATCGCCAGTCTCAAGGAGATCGATTCGGCAAAAGTGGGTGATACCATCACCATGGCGGATAACCCTGCCAGCCAGGCACTGGCAGGTTTTAAGGAAATTCAGCCGCGCGTTTTTGCCGGTATGTTTCCGGTCAGTTCTGATGACTACAATGATTTTCGCGACTCACTCGATAAACTGACGCTGAACGATGCCTCACTGCAATATGAGCCGGAAAATTCATCGGCACTGGGTCTGGGTTTTCGTATCGGTTTCCTCGGCATGCTGCACATGGAGATCATTCAGGAACGTCTGGAGCGTGAATATGATCTGAATCTGATCACTACCGCACCGACCGTGGTCTACGAAATATTAAATACCAGAGGTGAAACCTTTGAGATCCATAATCCGGCCGATCTGCCCGAAGTGAATTTTATCGAAGAGCTGCGTGAACCGATTATCAAAACCAACATCCTGGTACCGCAGGAATATGTCGGCAATGTGATCACGCTGTGCATCGAAAAACGTGGTGTACAATTGAACATGCAGTACATGGGTAATCAGATTTCATTGCATTATGAAATGCCTTTGAGTGAAGTGGTACTGGATTTCTTCGACCGCCTGAAATCAGTCAGTCGTGGTTACGCTTCATTCGATTACGAGTTTGATCGTTTTCAGGCAGCTGATCTGGTGAAGGTCGATATCCTGATTAACAATGAACGCGTCGATGCTTTGTCAATCATCGCGCACCGCGATGCCAGTATCCGGCGTGGCCGTGAAGTGGTCGACAAGATGCGCGAATTAATTCCGCGCCAGATGTTTGATATCGCCATTCAGGCAGCAATAGGGCGTAACATCATCGCGCGTAGCACAGTGAAAGCGCTGCGTAAAAACGTCACCGCAAAATGTTATGGCGGCGATGTATCGCGTAAGCGAAAACTGCTGGAGAAGCAGAAGAAAGGCAAGAAACGCATGAAGCGGTTCGGTAAGGTTGAGATACCGCAGGAAGCTTTCTTAGCGGTATTAAAAGTAGATAATTAACAATAACAGCCTAAACTTTAATAAAGCCAGAGCTGAAAACAGGATCTGGTCTCTAACAAAAATAATAGTGTACGAATAATGATCTTAGATTTTTCATTTTATTTATTTATCGGTGTAGTTTTTACCGGGCTCGTCTGGCTGATCGATAAACTGTTTTTCGAAGCGAAACGTAATCAGGTAATACAGAATTCGAGCCAGGTTCACCAGGGTGTGGAAATCAGCCGTAAAGGCAAAGAACCTGTCATCGTCGAATACTCGAAATCATTTTTTCCTGTATTGCTTATCGTTTTTCTGTTACGCGGGTTTATCGTCGAACCGTTTCGCATCCCGTCTGGTTCGATGTTGCCTTCGTTATATATCGGTGATTTCATCCTGGTAAACAAGTTCGCCTATGGTGTCAGATTACCGGTGATCAATAAAAAAGTCTTCGACATAAGCGAACCTGAGCGCGGCGATGTCGTCGTGTTTCGTTACCCGCGTGACCCCAATCTGGACTATATAAAACGCATCATCGGCCTGCCGGGCGATCACATCGCGTATTACAATAAGGTGCTCTACGTGAATGGTAAACCGGTGGAAAGAAAGTTTGTCGGTCAATATAAAGGCCCGGGGCAGACCTTCGCGAATGAATACATCGAAAAACTGGGCGATGTCGAACACGAGATGTTGTTATTACCCGCCAGGCCTAATAATCTGCAGGGCGAGTACATCGTGCCGGAAGACATGTATTTTGCGATGGGTGATAATCGCGATAACAGTAACGACAGCCGTGTATGGGGTCCGGTGCCTGAAGCAAATCTATTAGGCAAGGCTTTCATGATCTGGATGCACTACAGCGATGAGTGGCATCTTGATCGTATCGGCAATGTAATTAAATAAACTTGAAATATAGAGGTAATCACACAATGAAAAATTCTATATCGAATCAACGCGGTTTAACTCTGATCAGCTGGATCGTGGTCATCGTATTTGTTTTATTTCAGGGTGTGATCGCGATGAATGTTATCCCGGTCTATATGACAGATTCGACGGTTGCAACCATCATGAAAGATCTGCCGAATGATCCTGCTGCGAAACGCGCTTCGATCAAAGAGCTGAAGAATGTGGTCGCGAAAAAAATAAGAATGAATAGTGTGTACACGATAAAACCTGATGATATCAAAATCAAGAAAGGCCGCGGCGAAAACATTGTATTGATTGAGTATGAACCACGCGGCAAGCTGATTGGGTCACTCGATTACATCGTTAGTTTTAAACACGAAGCCAGAGTCCAGACCAATTAGCATTGCAAGGATAGTCTTTTGAGCGATACTGCCGTGGCACAATCGAAAACTATATCTACCTTATTAAAAAAGCTTGAATATTCTTTCAATGATATTTCTCTCTTAGATGAAGCTTTAACGCACCGGAGTTATTCTTCCAGGAACAATGAACGGCTTGAGTTTTTAGGCGACGGCATATTAAATTTTGTCATCGCTCATGAATTGTTCAAGTCGTATCCTGACGTGCAGGAAGGAGATCTGAGCAGGCTACGTGCCAATCTGGTGAACAAAGATTCACTCGCTGAAATAGCGGGCCATCTGGCATTGAGTGAGGTTATCAAACTGGGTTCTGGCGAACTCAAAAGTGGTGGTTTCCGACGACCATCTATTCTTGCTGATGCGGTAGAAAGTATTTTTGGCGCAGTTTATTGTGATGGTGGTTTTGAACCCTGCCGAGAACTGATCGTTCGCCTGTATGCCGATCGACTGGCTTTATCGATGGATCTGCAGAGTCTGAAAGATGCCAAGACGCAGTTGCAGGAATTGTTGCAGTCACGCCGTTTTTCCTTGCCCGATTATCAGGTCATAAATATTACAGGACAGGCACATGCGCAGGTTTTTCACGTGAGATGCAGTATAGAAATAATGAAGATCGAAGTGACCGGTGAAGGCAGGAGCCGGCGCAAGGCGGAGCAGATAGCTGCTGCCAGAGCCATCGCCAAGGTCGAAGCGGTTTTTGGGAATAAATCAAAATGAGCGATCGAGACCAGGAAAAAAATCCAGATACGCGGCAACACTGTGGTTATGTCGCTATCATCGGCCGGCCGAATGTTGGTAAATCGACTTTGCTCAATAATATCCTGGGCATGAAACTGAGCATCACCTCGCGTAAACCCCAGACCACACGGCACCAGATTCTCGGCGTTAAGACCACGGATAACATCCAGACCATCTATGTCGACACGCCGGGCATCCATCAGCGGCGTGGAACGGCGATAAATAAATACATGAATCGCGCAGCCACTTCGGTGTTAAACGATGTCGATGTCATCCTTTTTGTGGTGCAGGCCAAACAATGGACGGAAGAAGATCAGGCGATCGTTGAAAAACTGGCATCAGTCAGTTGCCCCGTGGTGCTGGTGGTGAATAAAATGGACAAACTGTCCAGCAAAAAAGAATTGTTACCGATAATAAGCGAGCTGTCATCACATTATGACTTCGCAGAAATTATTCCTGTGTCTGCATTAAACGGTATGAATGTCGATATGCTGGAACAGAAAGTTTCGCCATTACTTCCCGAAAATGATCATTTTTATCCTGATGATCAGGTGACCGACAGAAGCATGCGCTTCCTGGCATCCGAGATCATCCGCGAAAAACTGATCCGTGAACTGGGGCAGGAGCTGCCTTACACCTCCACGGTAGACATCGATAAATATATCGAAGACGAAGACCTCGTGCGTATCCATGCCACTATCTACGTCGAGAGCACCGGCCAGAAAGCCATCATCATCGGCAAAAAAGGCGCACGACTAAAAAGTATCGGTACTGCTGCACGTCAGGACATCAGTAAGATGATCGATTCGAAAGTGTATATAAACCTGTGGGTCAAAGTACGTGAAGGCTGGTCGAATGATGAACGTGCGTTGCGGGGACTGGGGTATAGCGAATAACGCTATACAATGAAAGTCGTCAATACCCAGATCGCCTACGTCCTGCACAAGAGGGCCTACCGTGAAACCAGCAGTATCCTGGAAGTACTGACCAAAAACCATGGCCGTGTGTCACTGATGGCACGCGGTTGTCGTGGCGCACGTTCTAAGATCGCTGGCAGTCTGTTGCTGTTTACGCCGCTGCTCATCAGCTGGCAGGGCAAGGGCAGTATGCCCTACCTGAAAAGTGTTGAGCGGGCCGATCTGAAAGCCCCCGTGCTGAAAAACAAATCTTTACTTTCTGCGATGTATCTCAATGAATTGTTGACCTATCTGTTGCATAAAAACGATGTGCATGAAACCGTTTTTGAGCATTACCATCATTGTCTCTATGCTCTCGAGGATGAAAAAAATCTGGAGATAGCGCTACGCCAGTTTGAAATTAAATTACTCGAACTGCTGGGTTTCGGGCTGAATGTGAAAACCGAAGCAGACACCGGTGCGGCGATAGAAGCAGACGCGCAGTATCTTTATCAGCTGGAACACGGCCCGGTTTTATGTCGTGATGCGGGATCAGATTCTCACTCAAAACTTCAGGTTTCGGGCAGCTGCCTGCAGGCGCTCGCTAGCGAGTCTTATCAGGAATTGTCCGGTAATGCGCAGCACCTGCTCGAATTAAAACGTTTGATGCGCGCCGCCATCAGCTTTCATCTGGGCAATAAAAAACTGAAAAGCAGAGAATTGTTCAGACCGGTCAATAGAGAGTAAATCTACAACTAATTTTCCCCGATTTTGTCATCATAAATGGTGCTGGCTATTGAAGTTCGGCATTTTCCTTCTATGCTTGAGTGTGAGTTTTTATTATTCTGTTTGAAGGTTTGAATATGCCATTTGCTGTATCCCACAATATCGAAGATTATGAATCTTTACTGGTCGCCCTGCAAAATGTTCTCGGTGTAGTCGTGCCTGAGACGCAGCGTAGCTGTCTGGTCGAGCGGGTGGAACCTTTGCTATCAGATTATAAACTTGATTCGCTGGCATCGCTCGCCGGGAGTCTGCAAGCTGAACAGGCGTCTGAAATCAGGACCTCTGTGCTGGAGGCTATATCACAGCGCCAGTCAGGCTGGGCGCTTAGTCCTGCGACCCTCAATGTTTTACATAATTATATATTTGCACAGTTGCTCGACGGTGCGCGCATATGGATTGTCGGTTGCGGGCAGGGACAGCTGGCCTATGCTATGGCGATGGAAATTGCTGAATATGAAAACAGGAATGGTGAAACCAAAAAATTTCAGCTGTTTGCTTCAGACAGCTCACGGAAGGATATAAAACAGGCTGAGCTGGCAACTTATCGCATGCAGCAGCTATCAGGGCTGAGCGAGGCTTACAAAAAGTTATATACTACTGCAAATGCGGAAGGTAATCGCTGGACGATAAAAGACAGGATCCGTCAGAACCTGCATTTTAGCCAGTGTGACCTGATAGAAGATTTTCAGTCGATCGGCGACATGGATCTAATCATCTGTCCTGAAATTCTGGTTTATTATTCAAACGGTGTGAAGGCGGGCATTCTTCAACAATTTTCCACGTTGCTGAAACCGGGTGGCATTTTTCTTACCGGAAGTAATCAGGCGGTGATGCCGTTCACCGGCGGTTTTGAGCGTGTTGAACATCCTGCGGGTATTTTTTACAGGCAGAAAAACTGACATATTCCGATAGATATTATTTTTAAATATGTCATCCTGAACGATAGTGATTCCTGCATGGATGCAGGTTATTAGAGCAATGCAGGAGCAATTGCCGAAGGATCTTTAGAGTAAAAGATTACAGGCTATTAGGTATCTTCAGAAATTCATTCGGCACCGTCGTGGTTTCGGCATCACCGTTATCGACCCATTTCAGGATGTCGTAGTAACTGCGGATATTCTCGACATAACGCACAGGCTCCCAGCCCCGGGCATAACCATAGCGGGTTTGTTTGTACCATTTTCTTTTTGCCAGTAGCGGCAGTGACGTTCTCACATCGATCCATCGATCAGGATTTTTCTTTAACTTGCGTGTGATGCTTCTGGCATCTTGCAGGTGATAAAAACCGACGTTATATGCGGCCATCGCCATCCACAGGTTATCGGGTTCAGTAATATCTTTATCGATGCGTTGCAGAGTCTTTTTAAAATATTTCGCGCCGCCCAGGATACTCGACTCCGGATCCAGACGGTTCTTTATACCCATGTCCCTGGCTGTTTTTAAGGTCAGCATCATAATGCCGCGCACACCGGTGGGGGAGACGGCATCGGGGTCCCAGTGTGATTCCTGATAACCCATCGCTGCGATTAGTCGCCAGTCCAGACCATGCTGTTCGGCAGCTTTTTCAAAAAAGTCTCGATACGCAGGCAACCGGGTTTCGATGTGGCGCATGAATATCTTGGTGCCGACGTAATCAAAGTCTTCTACATGGCCGTAATTACGTTCTATCAAACGTCTCAGCTCGCCGTTCTCTTTTATTTTTTTGAAGAACTTCTGTACTTCACGGAACAGGCTCTTATCATCGGTTTTTGGCATTGCCCAGGCCAGTGGCTGCGGTTCGCTGATATCGAAAGCCACGCGCAGATTGATCAGGAAGCGCTGGTTTAATGACAGTTCATTGGAATCGGCGATGGTGTATTCGATGATATTGTCCGAGACCATCTGCAGCAACTCTTCACTTTCCATCTGATGATTGGATTTCCAGCTTAGATCTTTGATGCTTTTTTTCAGATGTTTTAACCTTTCCTCATGGCTCGAATTGGCGATGACTTCGAGTGTGCCATCAAGCTTTGCCAGACTTCTCGGACGTTTATTTGCGACGTTGTAAACCAGCTGTTCGGTTATTTCCTGATAAGTCGGGCCAAACTGAAAAATCTTTTGTCGGTCGCTGGTGATGGTCAGTCCTGCGGCAGCGATATGGACTCTGTTGTCGGCCACTTTTTCGAGCAGGTCATCGAATGAATCGGGAATAAGCAGAGTGAGCTCGACCCCCAGATCATCAGTAAACATTTTTGCCATCTCATATTCGAGGCCGGCAGGACCGTCGACATCTTCATAATAAGTCGTCGGGCTGTTGCGGGTGGCAACGATCAGCTGTCCATCATTTTTGATCTGCTCGAGCAGTGATACGCTGCCAAGTTTTGGCAGGTAATTAAAAATGAAAATTATGCTCGCAATAACAATCGTAAGGGAAAGGAACAACGGACGGCAAAGCGATTTTTTAACTTCGATGGTTATAGTCCTGAGGTTATGTCCATGGTCGGATGGCGGTGTGCAAATGTGTTGTCCGGGTTGTTTGTGTAGCGATAAGAATATATGAAATTATCGGTGTTTTCCATCGTTAAGTACTTTGAAGATCGCGTGACACAAGATGTTTAATTCGTCCTCCTTGATGATGTAAGGAGGCATGAGGTAGATGAGTTTGCCAAAAGGGCGAAGCCACACACCTTCGTCGACAAACGCCTGTTGAATATTCGACATGTTGACCGTCTGTTTTAATTCGACGACACCGATCGCCCCTAACACACGCACCTCGGCGACATCATTAAATTGCCTGCATGCTTCGAGGCCAGTTTTTAACTGCCGCTCGATGCGTTGCACGTCTTGCTGCCAGCTCGAGGCCAGTAACAGACGGATGCTCTCCAGCGCGACGCTGCACGCCAGCGGGTTGCCCATAAACGTCGGGCCGTGCATGAAAGTGTGAGGCGGATTGTCGCTGATGGTATCGCTGATCTGTTTGCTGCACAGCGTGGCGGCCAGGGTCATGTAACCGCCGGTCAGTGATTTGCCGACGCACATGATGTCAGGCGAGATGCCTGCGTGTTCACAGGCAAATAATTTACCGCTACGGCCGAAGCCGGTGGCGATCTCATCGGCGATCAGCAGTATCTCATATTGCTCGCACAATTTTTTTGCCTGTCTCAGATAATCCGCGGAATAAAATCGCATACCGCCAGCGCCCTGTACCACGGGCTCCAGGATCAGTGCGGCGATTGTCTCATGATGCGAATCTAAAACCGATCTTAGATCGGCGAGCTGTTCCGGCGGGCAAGGTTCAGCGAAGGCGCATGCCGGTGAGGGCACAAAAAAGTTTTTCGCCAGCATCTCGGAAAATAACGTATGCATGCCGGTGACCGGGTCGCATACCGACATCGCACCCAGGGTGTCACCGTGATAACCACCGCGCAAGCTGATAAATTTCTGTTTGACGGTCTGGCCTCTAGCCTGCCAGTATTGCACCGCCATCTTCATTGCGATCTCGACCGACACCGAGCCGGAGTCTGCCAGAAAAACCGTGTCGAGTTTTTCCGGCGTGATCGCCACCAGTTTTTTGCAGAGCTCGACCGCTGGCTGATGGGTAAGGCCACCGAACATGACGTGTGCCATGCTGTCGAGCTGCTGTGTGATGGCGCGGTTTAATGCGGGCACGTTATAACCGTGGATCGCGCACCACCAGGAAGACATGCCATCGACCAGCTGACGACCATCTTCCAGGGTCAGGTAAACACCGTTGGCGGCGCTTACCGCAAATATCGGCACCTCGGAATGGGTCGAACTGTAGGGATGCCAGACGGTTTTTTTGTCGTCATCCAGCAGGGAAGAGTGCTGCGTTTTTGCCATGGGCATATTGTACACGCCGCTGGCGGATTTGAGTTTTAATCATACTTTAAAAATACAATAGAATTTTTTCTCTCGCAAAGACGCCGTGCTCGCAGAGAAGTTATTGTTTTTCCCTGCGAGCACGGCGTCTTTGCGAGAATAATTATGGCTTTGAACGATGAAGGTGAGTTTCAGCCAATCGTTATCGAGTGCGCGCTAGTCTTGTTGGTTACCAATGTTCTGCGCTGGCTTTCTCCCAGTCGGCTTTCCAGTCAGCGGGCAAATTGTCACAGCCGAGCAGGCAGCAGGAATCGATGAGCGGGTACAGCTCGGCATAATTCGTGATCTGTGTACCGTTAACACGGCGATTGATGTGATGAGGTTTTAATTCACCCAGACCATTCAGTCCACTGGCGCCGAGTAATTCGACGAGATGTTTTACGGTCGCATTGTGAAAATTAGCCACACGTTCTGATTTGTCTTCGATATCCAGCGCTTTGTAACGCGCCGGATCCTGAGTGGCGATGCCAGTCGGGCATTTGTCGCTGTTGCAGCTTCTTGACTGGACGCAGCCCAGTGCCAGCATCATGCCGCGTGCAGAGTTGATGGTGTCTGCCCCCAATGCCATGACGCGCGCCATATGAAAGCCACTAAAGATCTTGCCGGAGGCGATGATGCGGATCTGGTCGCGTTTATCAATGCCGGTAATCGCGCTGTTGACAAAGATGAGAGCGTCTCGCAGTGGTACGCCGACCGAGTTTGTTAGCTCGATGGGGGCGGCACCGGTGCCGCCTTCGCCGCCATCGACGGTGATGAAATCCGGGGTGATGCCGGTTTTTAACATGGCTTTGCAGATACCGAGAAAATCGCTGCGTTTACCGACGCAGAGTTTGAAACCCACCGGTTTGCCGCCACACAGTTGCCGCAGTTCGGCGACGAAATGCAGCAGGCCTTCGGGGGTATCAAATGCCGAATGGGCGGCGGGTGAGACCACATCTTCGCCCATCGGTACGTGGCGTATCTCGGCGATTTCCCGGGTCAGTTTGGCCGCCGGCAGGATGCCGCCGTGACCGGGTTTGGCACCCTGTGATAATTTTATCTCGATCATCTTTACCACATCGAGCCGGGCTGTTTTGCTAAATTTATCCCGGTCGAACCCGCCGTTGCTGTCGCGGCAGCCAAAGTAGCCGGTGCCGATCTGCCAGATGATATCGCCACCGTGTTTCAGGTGATAGGGGCTGAGGCCGCCTTCGCCCGTGTTGTGTGCGAAGTTGCCGGTTTTCGCGCCTTTGTTCAGTGCCATGATGGCGTGTTTGCTGAGCGCACCATAGCTCATGGCAGAGATGTTTAGCGGCGAAGCGAGATAGGGTTTGCTGCAATCGGGACCGCCAAATTTTATGCGAGGGTGTTCGTCCTGGATCTGCGTCGGTTTCATGGAGTGATCCATCCATTCATAACCGGTGCGATAAACATCAAACTGGGTGCCGAACGGGCGGGTATCGCGGACATTTTTGGCGCGCTGGTAAACCAGCGCGCGAAACTCCCGATTGATCGGCCGGCCGTTGATGTTGGATTCGACAAAATATTGCTGTATCTCCGGACGTATCGATTCGAACATGTAACGAAAAACGCCGATCACAGGGTATAGCCGCAGGATGGTGTGTTTGGTCTGCAGCATGTGATGCACACCGAACAGAATGATCGGGCCGATGATGATGAAACCCCAGTAAAAAACAGGCCAGTAGGCTGCCAGTGTGAAAAGAAGTAGAGACGATGCAATGGAAAGAAAAATAAAACCCTGGCGCACGGACATCAAAGAACCCCTGTTGTTATATGATATTTAAACTTAGTGACTCTATCATCTGTAACAAGTTCTTGTATTTTATAAATATCTTTATATTGGTTCAGTACCATTTTATTTATTTTACAGAGAGACAGTACATCCATTGATCTCGGTTCAGTTGAATACCCCTGGTTTTTATCAGTGTTTGTCGGTAATTATCTGTGGATAATAAAGTAAACCTGCATTGCGTACCTGCTGTGACATGATTTTGCTTATTTGCGAATGTAGCGAACTGTTGATTTAAATCATATTTATTGTTTTTTGTTAGAACTAGAATGTCGCTGTAGCTGTTCTGAAAATGCGGATGTGAGTAATCAAAAAGAACCATGAAACTGTTTTTACGCACAATTATGATCTGGTTTCTAAGTCTGTCTCTGACGGCCTTGCCAGTTGTTGCGCAGTCTCGGGACATGGTCGGTTCAGCGTCGTCTGAAAGTAACGTGTCCGTGAAAATTCTGGATGAATCAGCTATCGATGTCCCATGCCAGCACAAAGCTGCGCTGGCAAATATGAAAGTAGCACTGGCAACACCGCCGGTAGACGAAGAGCAGACAGCTGTGACGAACGCATCGATGCATGATGGTTGTTGTTGTGGTGTCGACTGCCAGTGTCAGCACGATATGAGCTGCCAGACAATCAGTCATTTCAGTGCTTCTGCCATCATATTGCAAGCTACTCTATTTATTTCTACTCCCTTAAATTCTCAGCTCGCTACTGAATCTGCTATCTCGTATTACGACTGTGATAGTGATTCAGAAGTAATTCCTCCCATAGCGTAAGACTCCGTCAGGAGTACTCCAATTTTGACACGCGCAGTGCGTTTTTAACGCGTGCTCGCACGATTGACAAAAAATTTTAAACCCTAATTTTAATTTAAACAGGAGTGATGATCATGAATAGTTCATGTCTTGCATTCAAGAGAAAAGCGCTGTTAATACCGCTATTTCTAGCGCTGCCGATGACGACACAGGTTGTATATGCGGCTGAAGCTGATTTACAGACACAGATTGATGCTTTGCAAAAGCAGGTGACAGCGCTAAACAGCGAAGTTCAGCAGGCGACCGAATGGAAAAACCCGAACACTTTAATACATATGGCGGGTTACGCTGACGTAACATTTATTAAACCGGAAAATGGTGACAGCAGTTTTGGCGTCGGTTCTTTTTCACCTATCTTTCATTACCAGTATCGTGATGTTGTGATGCTTGAAGCTGAAATTGAATTTGCAGTTGGCCCCGGTGGTGAGACATTAACCGCGCTGGAGTATATGACTATAGACTGGTTCGTTAGTGACTATGTTGCCATTATCGCGGGTAGATTTCTAAGTCCTATTGGGCAGTTTCGCCAAAACATGCATCCTTCGTGGATTAATAAAATAGTTTCAGCGCCACCCGGTTTCGGACATGATGGTGCTGCACCGGTATCCGACATGGGGATACAGCTACGTGGCGGCTTCCCTGTGGGTGGTATACGTACGAACTATTCAGTATACGTTTCGAATGGACCAGAGCTGAAATCGGCAACTGATGATGAATCTGCTTTTGAATTAGATGGCGTTTCTGCCGAAGGTTTTGGCGCTGACCGTGATGGTAAAAAATCATGGGGTGGTCGTTTTGCTGTATTGCCGATCTCATCGTTAGAAATTGGTGTGTCTTATGCGTCAGGTAAAGCGGCTGTGACAGTGCTGGAAGAAAACGGGGCTGCTACGCCAACACCTGGTTTAGAAGCTGGTACGTTCATTCCTGATCAAGAACTGCGAGACTACGATGTCACTGGTGCGGACTTTGTTCTGTTCAATGGCAACATGAGTCTGCGTGGTGAATACGTTAAAACCGATATTGGTTCAGCGGCAGGTGATCTTACTCCCAGTGACGGCGGTGCCTGGCAAGCGGTATATACACAATTCGCTTACCGCGTACCTAACAGTAAATGGGAAGCTGTGATTCGTTACAGTGATTTTGATGCGCCGGGGCTGCTTCGCGATCAGAAACAAACAGCGTTGGGTATTAATTATCTGGTATCAAATAACTTCATTGCCAAGGTTTCATATGAATTCAATAATGGTGAAGTTGCTAACACAGGACCTGATAACGATAGATTGCTAACGCAATTAGCTTACGGATTCTAGGAGATGATAATGAAAAACAGACTAAACAAAATTTGTGAACAGATATTGAAGTTCAGCGGTGCTGGCTTGATACTGCTGACCTCCAGTTACAGCGTATCGGCATTTGCCGCCGATTATCCTGAAGCAGGAAACTTCTCTGATGGTTCAAAAGTATGGGCGGAAAACTGTAATCGTTGTCATAACATGCGCGGCCCGAAAGAGCTGCGTGACGATCAGTGGATTTCAACGGCTTTTCATATGCGCATCCGTGCGGGTTTAACCGGGCAGGAAATGAGGGATGTAATTACTTTCCTGCAGGCGTCTAACACTAAAACAGTTGCCGCCGGTGCGACGCAGGTTGCTGCGGTTATCAGTATAGGGGCGACGGGCAAGGAGATCTTCGAGAAAACCTGTATCGCCTGCCATGGCGCCGACGGCAAGGGTGCGTTCCCCGGTACGCCGGACTTTACTGACAGCAGTGGTGCTTTATCGAAGTCTGATGATGTGTTGATCAACCACATTATCAACGGTTTCCAGAGTCCTGGTTCACCGATGGCGATGCCGCCAAAAGGTGGCAACCCAAACTTGAGCGCAAAAGATATCGCTGCTGTGCTCAAGCATATTCATGAGACTTTTGGGAAATAAAAGTTATGGAAAACGTCTGTCCAACGGGTATGACGTCTGAACAGGGATGTTCGCTTTTTACAGGATGGTCAGAATCAATGGAAACAGATGATTAGAGAATAAAACATGAAACCACGCGTCTAAAGTAATGGTTTGTTAAATTTACAAACATCACTTCAATGACCTTAACTGTTAGAGGAAAATATTATGAAGCAAAAATCATCCACACAATTGTTATCCGTAATCATTTTATCGGTAGCTGTTTTTTCCGCAGGTAGTAGCTTTGCGGCCGGTTTCCCCATGGAAAAAAAGCTCGAGCAGTGTGAAGCAGCTTTTGTGCAGGCACAGAGCGGTAAGTTATCACAGGAAGAAGCCTGGAAAGCACGTCGTGAACACAAGAAGCTGGCACAGGAGATTCTGGCCAGTTTGAATAAACGTAACGCGACACTTTCTACTATCTCAAACGAAGATATCCTTAATAATTTAAGAGTCATGGGGCGTCTGCTGGAAATGCTGGCAACTGATCATCCTACGATGCAGGATGAGTGGGGTTACCCTCTGGTACGATAGTTTTTGTTATAGTTACCCGGTTATGTTTTAAACATAACCGGGCTTTTGTGTAGAAACTGTAAAAAAGCTTTAGAAAAAGAAGTTTCATATCTGGAGGTTACTGGAGCTAAGAATTTTTTTCTGCTCGTAGTAACTGTTCAGAGCAGTTTGTAGATATATCGTTTTTCTGTCAATTTATAACGAGGGTGTGGTCAATGGTAGATAAATCCGAACCAGGCAGGGCGTCTCCTGATATAGCGTCCAGTGCGATTGATCCAGTCTGTGGCATGGCTGTAAGTAGCGACAGCGATTTTCATGCTGAACATGAAAATCATGAATATTATTTTTGCAGCCAACGCTGCGAAGACACATTCAAAACTTCTCCCGAAAAAATATTATCGAAAACGGTCACGCCCGAGCAAGATCTCGGATCAGCACCGGTACATAACGACTATTGTTCTGACGGCAGTTGCAGTCTGAGCACTACCATCTACACCTGCCCGATGCATCCCGAGATCGAGCAGTATGAACCGGGCAGTTGTCCCAAATGCGGCATGGCGCTGGAGCTCAAAGGCTTGCCGGTAATCGAAACAACAATCGAATACACCTGTCCCATGCATCCTGAAGTTATTCAGGACCATCCCGGCAATTGCCCTAAATGTGGCATGGTGCTGGAAGCAAAAACCGCGACGCAGGCAGAAAATAACGACGAACTGGACGACATGACAAAACGCTTCTGGATCAGTTCGGTTCTGGCTATTCCTGTTTTCCTGCTGGCGATGGTCGCCGATCTCGTGCCTGCGTTGTTGCCTGCTGGCCTGTCGATGCACTATGTGCAGTGGATCGAATTTGTACTGGCGACGCCGGTGGTGCTGTGGGGCGGCTGGCCGTTTTACGTGCGCGCCGTACAGTCGGTCAAAACCTGGAACCTGAACATGTTCACCCTGATCGGTCTCGGTGTCTCGGTCACCTGGATCTATAGCGTGGTGGCACTGTTGCTGCCCGGTATCTTCCCACCGGTCATGCAGATGCAGGGTGGTCTGGTCGATGTGTATTTTGAAGCCGCTGCGGTCATCACTGCGCTGGTATTACTGGGGCAGGTGCTGGAGCTGCGCGCCCGCAGTCAGACCAACGCCGCGATAAAAATGTTGCTGGGGCTGGCGCCGAGCACAGCGCGTATCGTACGTGAAAATGGTGATGAAGAAGACATCCCGTTAAAGCAGGTCGTAGTGGGCGATATCTTACGCGTGCGGCCGGGTGAAAAAATACCGGTCGATGGCCGCGTCACTGAAGGTAATTCTTCAGTGGACGAATCGATGGTTACCGGCGAATCTATACCCGTTGAAAAAACACAGGGTGAGCGAGTCATCGGCGCCACGGTAAATGGCACGGGCAGTCTGTTGATGCGCGCTGAGAAAGTGGGTGCGGATACTCTGTTATCACAGATCGTGCACATGGTCAGCGAAGCACAGCGCTCACGTGCGCCCATCCAGAAGCTGGCTGATCTTGTCGCCGGATATTTTGTGCCCGCAGTGGTATCGATTGCGGTGTTGACCATGATCGTCTGGGGTGTGTGGGGGCCGGAACCGCGTCTGGCGCATGCCATCGTCAACGCTGTCGCGGTATTAATCATTGCCTGTCCCTGCGCCCTCGGGCTGGCGACGCCGATGTCGATTATGGTGGGTACTGGCAAGGGGGCCACCATGGGTGTGCTGATTAAAAATGCCGAAGCGCTGGAAACACTGGAAAAAGTCGATGTTGTGGTGGTTGATAAAACCGGTACCCTGACCGAAGGTAAACCCAAACTGGTTTCGGTGAAAGCGGTGAATGGTTTTGATGAAGATGATGTGCTGACACTTGGTGCCAGCCTGGAGCGGGCGAGCGAGCATCCGCTGGCAGAAGCGATCGTGAAAGGTGCCGAGTCACGTGGTGTTAAACTTGCTGCCACGGATGATTTTGTTTCGGTGACGGGCAAAGGCGTTACCGGAACCGTCAACGCGCGCAAGGTCGCGCTCGGCAATCTCAAACTTTTACAAAGCCTGAATATCGAGGTCGGCGACCTGCCGGCGCAGGCCGAGGCGGGACGCGGCGAAGGCCAGACCGTGATGTTGATCGCCATTGATGGCAAAGCCGCCGGCTTGATCGGTGTGGCTGACCCGGTCAAAGAATCGACCGCTGAAGCCATCGCCGACCTGCACCAGGCCGGTGTGAATGTGGTCATGCTCACCGGTGACAGTAAAACTACCGCGCAGGCGGTCGCCAGAAAATTGAATATCGACCGGGTTGAAGCCGAAGTTCTGCCCGACCAGAAAGCCAGCATCGTCAAACAACTTCAGGAGGAAGGCAGGATCGTGGCGATGGCGGGTGATGGCATCAATGATGCGCCGGCACTGGCGCAGGCGCATGTTGGCATCGCCATGGGAACCGGTACCGATGTGGCGATGGAAAGTGCCGGCGTTACCCTGGTCAAAGGTGACTTGCGCGGCATCGTTCGCGCCAGAAAACTGAGTCATGCGGTGATGAATAATATCCGCCAGAATCTGTTTTTTGCTTTTGTTTATAACTCACTTGGCGTGCCGGTGGCAGCGGGCGTTTTGTATCCGGTATTCGGTTTATTGTTGTCGCCCATCATCGCGGCGACAGCGATGAGTTTCAGTTCGGTCTCGGTCATCGTCAACTCGCTGCGCTTAAAAAAAA
>SWCD01002770.1_pt1 | contig 27839 bp, 22 predicted proteins | sample 4693011 | NCBI WGS metagenome assembly SWCD01 (sample SAMN10267278, study PRJNA491770) | bioreactor metagenome | isolation source: DHS bioreactor inoculated with marine | place: Japan: Omine Ridge, Nankai Trough | reverse complement strand
TTGATTTGAAGCTTTTCTTTCAAGGCATTGAAAATAATTTTGTGATGTGCAAATATACTTAATTATGCAGTAAAATTTATCAGCCGTGATAATTGTTAGGCGAATATTCAATTTAAAATTACTATTTTTACAAATATTAAAAACAAAACAATTCACATTTGAATCTTAGCTCAATAATAATAGCAAAAAACGAAGAAGTAAATATTCGGCGGTGCATTGAAAGTCAGCTGCAATGCATTGATGATATTGTTGTAATTGTGGATTCCAAATCTAATGATAGAACTCTGGATATTGTAAAAGGATATGAGCGAGTTAATTGTGAAATATCTGACTGGAAAGGGTATGCGGGCACTAAGCAATTCGCATTAACACTAGTAAAAAATGATTGGGTGCTTTGGATTGACGCCGATGAAGAAATTACTCAGGAATTATCGGAAGAATTAAATAGATTTAAGAATTCTGAGCCGAAAGAAAAAGCATTTTCATTAGCCCGACGAGCATTTTTCCTGGGTAAATGGATTAAGCATAGCGGTTGGTATCCGGGAAGAGTTGTAAGATTATTTAATAAAAATTTTGCACAATTCAGCAACAAAGATGTTCATGAATTTTTGGAAGTATCCGGCGAAACGGGAAAACTGAACAGCGATTTAAACCATTATACTGATCCCAATATTTTTCACTACTTCGAAAAATTTAATAAATATACAACACTTGCCGCGGATGAACTAAGTACGTCGGATAAAACTGCGGGCTTTAATGATTTGCTTTTACGTCCGGTGTTTCTTTTTATAAAAATGTATTTTTTAAGAAGGGGATTCCTCGATGGAATTCATGGTTTTATTTTGGCAATATTTTCATCAACCTATGTGTTTGTTAAGTACTTAAAATTGTGGGAAATTCAAAAAAAGAAAAAATAAAATGCGAATAGGAATAGTTCCAAATACCACAAAAAAAGAAGTGATTGAAGTCGTCAATACTCTGATCATCAAACTTAAAAAATTTGGTTTTGATTTTGTGCTAAGTAAGTCACTTTTAAAACTTGGAAACAATTTTGACCCAAGTGAATTAATGTGTGAATTTCTTCCGCACGCTGAGTTGTGTGATCAAAGCGATATTGTAATTTCTATCGGCGGCGACGGTACAATGCTAACCACAGCTTATGAAGCCAGGAATTCCAACACGCCGATCCTCGGTCTGAACTTTGGTAAGCTCGGTTTTTTAGCCGAGTTTGAAATGAATAATCTTGATGAATTACTCACCGATATTAAAAACAAGAACTATTACATTGATGAACGCACAACACTGGAAGCAGTTTGCAGGAATGTGCAGGGCGAAAAATTATTTGCTGTAAATGATATCGTTATAGATAAAGGAGGCTGGTCAAAAATGATTCAGCTTTCTCTGCAAGTTGACGACGACTATGTAACAACTTTTTCCGCAGATGGGATAATTATTGCAACTCCGACTGGAACAACAGGCTACTCGCTTTCTGCCGGCGGACCAATTGTAAGTCCAACTGCTGATGCAATTGTTGTTAACCCAATTTCACCGCATACACTTACAATGCGTCCCTTGGTTTTATCAAGCAAACAAAAAATTATTGTTACGGTTGATTCCCCCTATAAAACTGTGCAGATTAATACTGATGGACAAAGGGTGCATTATTACAAACCTCCCCTAACCATAGAAATCTATAAAAGTGATAATCCATTGAAATTAGTGCATACAGATAAGATGAATTATTTTGAAACTCTTCGTAATAAATTGTTTTGGGGTTTGGATATTAGGAATAGTAAAATTTGAAAGTTCTTTTCTTTATGACTTAGTTGCGATGATGAATCAAGTTATGCTACGAAACCTAAAGCTTATAAAGTAGTTCGAGTTTTTCTACCCTATGAAAGAATATTTTAATTGTTCGGTGTAGTATTTTTTCAACTGTTCTTTAATTAATTGATTAGCAGAAGAGTTAAGTTTTACGTCCTTCTCAATAATTCCGAACGCACACTTTTTTGCCTCAATTAATATTTCAGAATCTCTTGCTAGGTCAGCATACTTTAGTTCGGGCATGCCGCTTTGTTTCGTTCCAAAAATATCGCCCGGTCCGCGAAGTTTTAAGTCAATCTCGGCTAAATCAAAACCGCTGGAGTATTCAGCCATTGCCTGCATTCTTATTTGAGATTTATATTTTTCAATTTGGGCTTTGGACATATATTCAAAATTATTTTCAAATAATCCTTTTTGTTTTTTAACCGGCTTGTTCGAAATTAAAATGCAGTAAGCCTGTTTATCACTCCTGCCAACTCTGCCCCGTAATTGATGAAGCTGTGACAACCCAAAACGGAATGCGTCATTTATAACTATAATATTAGCATCCGGAATATCAATCCCAACCTCAATAACAGTAGTTGAAATTAGTACATCAAATTCCTTTGCAGCAAACTTAAGCATAACTTCTTCTTTTTCCTTCCACTTCATCCGCCCGTGTATCAATCCAACATTTATATCACTAAAGAAAGTATTTTTTAATTTTTCAAAATACTCTTCAGCAGCTTTTAGTTCCAGCTTAGCAGATTCCTCAACTAATGGATATACAACAAATGATTGATAACCATCTTTAATTTTATCTTTTATGAATTGATAAATATCAGGCAAATTTCCTTCACTTCGCAGCGTGGTGTTGATCGGTAATCTGTTTTTCGGCATCTCATCAATAATTGATAGATCCAAATCGCCATAAACAGTCATTGATAAAGTACGAGGAATCGGTGTAGCGGTCATAACAAGTACATCAGGTGAAGTTCCTTTTTTCATTAAGCGAAATCTTTGCTCAACTCCAAAACGATGCTGCTCATCAATGATAACTAAACCCAGCTTATTAAAATCAACCGTGTCTTCGAACAATGCATGCGTTCCTACAATAATATCTGACTCTTTCAATTTTATTTCATTTAGATTTTTTGCTTTTTCAGATTTTTTCTGTCCGCCGATAAGTAAATTTACTTTGAGTCCGGATTCATTTAACAAATTTGTGATATTATTAAAATGCTGGTTTGCCAATATTTCTGTCGGAGCCATTAGCGCTGCCTGACAACCATTCTCCGCTGCGATGATCATTGCAATGATTGCGACTACTGTTTTCCCGCTTCCAACATCACCTTGCAGCATTCTGCTCATCGGTTTGCCGCTTTCCATATCAGTCCTAATTTCACTTAACACTTTTAATTGTGATCTTGTTAATTCAAAAGGGAGGTTTGATAAAAATTGCTTAATTGGATTGGCACTTACCTTAAAAGGTATTCCGATGATATTATTTTTGAAAGAATGCTTTCGTAAAGCAACCAAACATTCGATGAAAAATAGTTCTTCAAATATAAACCGGTTTTTTGCTAGCAGCAATGCATCGTGATTTGGAGGCGAGTGCATTGTTTTTACAGCTTCAGTTATATTTAATAATTCTTGCTCGTTAACAATTTTATCCGGAAGTGTTTCGGTTAAAAATTGAGCATACTGATTCACCGCATAACTGATAATTTTACGCAAGCTAAGTTCGCCGATATTTTTAGCTTTTAATTCCTTCGGCAGACGGTAAAAGGGGATTATTTTCCCAGTATTCAAAAATTCTCGTGATTCTTCAGAATCCAGCTTATCAAAATCGGGATGAGCAAATTGAAGATTACCGTATTTAGTTATTACCGGCTTAGCAGAAATGGCGTACTGCTCACCGGGCTTAAATTTGTCTTTAAAAAATTTCACGCCTTGGAACCATACACATTCATAAAATCCTGCTGCATCTTTCATCGAGACTTTAAATAATTGCTTCTTCCCGTATCTAATAGTTTCTGAGTCAACGACTTTGCCCAAAATTGTTACTTCACCCTCATACCCATCAAGCAAATATTTTGTTGCCTTTACCGAATTGATTATTGTCCGCCTATCCAAATACCTGGTAGGAAAATAAAATAAAAGATCACGAATAGAACTTATTCCAATTTCCTTAAAGGATTCCGCCCGTTTTGGTCCGACAGATTTTATGTATTGAACAGAACTCTGTAGTTCGTTTGACATTTTGGTTATGCTTTGAGAATGTTTAGGTATTAAATATAAAGATATGGGAGTACAATTGGAAGAAGGGAATTAAGAACAATTAGTTTTCAGATTTCATATCCCTTGTCATAAGTTCATATGTTGCTTTAATGGGGTCCTTGCCTTCAAAAAGAATTTTATATGCAGCACTTGCAATTGGCGTTTCAATATTCAATTCCTCTGAAAGTTGATGAACTGAACGGCATGTCTCAACACCTTCCGCTACCATGTTCATTGATTTAAGAACATCTTTCAACTTTCTGCCCTTGCCAATTTGCTCACCTACAAATCTGTTGCGGCTATGCTTGCTCATACATGTTACAATTAAATCACCCATGCCTGATAAACCGGAAAAAGTTTGAGGATCAGCACCAAGGTGAGTTCCCAGCCTTGAAATTTCAGCAATTCCACGGGTCATAATTAGTGCTTTTGTATTGTCTCCAAATCCGGCTCCATCAACAATTCCGGCACCAATTGCAATTACGTTCTTTAAGGCGCCGCCAAGTTCAACACCAATAACATCTGTTGAATAATAAACTCTAAAATAGGAAGTCATAAACGCAGCTTGTATTTGTTTAGCTACTTCTTCGTCCGTAGCTGCGGCAACTAATGCTGTGGGAATTTTTCTACTCACTTCCTCGGCATGACTTGGGCCTGAAAGCACACCTACATTACTAGGAAGCAAAGATGGAAGTTCATCCAGTAGAATTTTAGAGACAGTCATTAAAGTATCTTTTTCAATTCCCTTTGATACGCTGACAAAAATTGTATCAGTGAAAATTTCCTTTTTAAGCTCATGAACAATACTGCGGATAAACTGAGTTGGGATCGCGACAATAATCATATGCTTATTATGGCAAGCCTCGGTAAGGGAATTGGTAATGTTTATTTCATCGGGAATTTTAATACCAGGGAGGTATAATTTATTTATTCGGGTTTTGCGAAGTATTCGAGCGTAATTGCGTTTATATTCCCAGAGAGTTACATCGTGGGCATTTAGGTTTAAGATAATTGAAAGCGTGGTGCCCCAGCCGCCGGCACCTAAAACTGAGATGCGCATATTTTATTAACGAGATTTTTTTAAAGAGATACGATTTTCTTTTCCTTGTAAAAGTCTGCCAACATTTGAACGATGTGTATAAATAACCAGAGCCGAAACAGCAATTACAAACGGTAAAATAATATGGTAACCTTGTATATCAACATTAAAAATATTTTCACGAACAATTAAGATCAATGGTACTGCAACAGCGGCACTGATCGAGCCAAGTGAAATGTATCTCGAAAATGTTACAACGAGAACAAATACACCTAAAGCCAAAAGCATATCAACAGTAATAATTGTAATTAAAAATCCAAGTGCGGTTGCAATACCTTTGCCGCCTTTAAATTGTGCAAAGACTGTCCAGATATGACCGATAACAGCAGAAAGCCCTGCTATAATTTGTACTAAAGTGAAATCATCAAATGGTGTAGCATTAGGAAAGGGGAATGCACCTAAATACAATCTTGAAATTAATATAACTGCGATTGCACCTTTTAGTGCGTCGATTATAATTGTTAACACGCCATACTTCCAGCCGAGAGCACGCATTACATTCGTACCGCCCACATTTCCGCTGCCGTGTTTTCTTATATCTATACCTTTCACTTTTTTTGCAACAATTATCCCGGTTGGAATAGAACCAACAAGATATGAAAGGATCACTATTACTATTAAATTCAGCATTTTTTATCTCTTAAATGATCTTAAAGTTATTGTATTTTAGTCTCATAAACAATCACAAATTCTTACTATTTTTTTGATTGTGAAATCATCTCAAAAAGTTTTATATCATCAGTAGATGTTATCTTAAAATTTAACGATGAACCTTGAACAAAATGAACTTCAAATCCGGCTCTTTTAACGATCATCGATTCATCAGTTCCAATAAATCCATCTTCATTTGCACGTTTAAGCGCTTCAGTAATGATGCCATATCTAAATATTTGCGGCGTTTGAGCATAATAAACTTCATTTCTATCAATATAATCGGTTACCGTATCTTTTCCAATTATTAGCGTATCACGGGCATTAATGGCAACAACAACATTATCGAACTTTTTTGCTAAATTTATAGCATTTTCTAACACATTTTCCGGTAAAAGTGCTCTCGCTGCATCATGAACGGCAATCAAATCATTTGGGTCTGCATCAATCGAAAACAAGGCATTTGATACAGAATGCTGTCTCTCTTTTCCGCCTTCAACAATTTTTGTGATTTTATCTAGATTATACTTTTCTTTTAATTTTTCTAAAAGATGAAAAAATTCTTTATCAGCAGCGATAATTATTTCATCAATAAGGGGGCAATTTTGAAAAATTTCAAGAGTGTAAACAATCATTTCTTTGGAATTAAAGAGATGATATTGCTTTGGGGAGTTGGTTCCTGCGCGTATTCCCCTCCCTGCGGAGGGGATTATTGCATAAGTTTTCATTTTATAAAATTAGCATTGCATCGCCGTAGCTTAAAAAGCCGTATTTTTCTTTCATGGCTTTTTTATAGCTCTTCATCACAAAATCATAACCGCCAAACGCTGCGGATAACATTAGTAATGTTGATTCCGGCTGATGGAAATTTGTTATTAATTTTTTTGTAATTCTAAAATCATAATCCGGGAAGATAAATTTATCCGTCCAGCCATAGTTTGCTTTAGCATGTCCATCAGCAGTAACACTGCTTTCAAGAGCACGGCAAGTACTGGTTCCGGTAACCCAAACATTTTTTTTGCCTAATAGTGCCTTGTTAATTGTTTCAGCGGATTCTTCGGGAATTTCAAAATATTCTGAATCCATTTTATGTTTTGTTAAGTCTTCAACCTCAACAGGCCTAAATGTTCCAAGACCAATATGCAGAATGACTGTAACAACTTTTACACCTTTCTTTTTAATTTTCTTAATTAATTCCGGTGTAAAATGAAGCCCTGCGGTAGGTGCAGCAACGGAACCATCAACTTTGGCGAACATTGTTTGATAACTATCTCTATCGTCAGGAACAGTTTCTCTTTTAATGTAAGGAGGCAATGGAGTTGTGCCAATTTTTTCAATTGCTTTGAAAATATCTCCAACCTCATCATTAAATCTTACTGTTCTTCCGCGCGAAGTTGTGTTGTCGATTACTTCACACCAAAATTTATCATTAAAATATATTCGGTTGCCGATTCTAACTTTTCGTGCCGGGTCAACAATTACATCCCAAATGTTTTCTTCGCCGTTTAATTCTCTCAACACAAAAACTTCAATTTTGGCATTAGTTCTTTCTTTTTTACCAAAAAGGCGAGCCTGCATAACCTTGGTTTCATTAACAACCAGAACATCACCTTTTGACATATAATCCACAATATCAGAAAACTTTTTATGCTCAATTGCATTATTAGATCTGTCTAAAACCATCATTTTAGCTTTGTCTCTCGGTTCCGCGGGAAACTTAGCAATGGCGGTTTTAGGTATATTATATTTGAAATCTGATAATTTCATTATTTCTCCTGTATCGTCACTTGTTATATATTTATTTCTAAATAAAGTTTCAGTCTGCGCAAGCAAATCAAAATTAAAAACTTGCACAGACTGATAAGATGCTTGATGATATCTAAAGGTTCATCAATTTATTTTTTCTTTACTGCTTTTTTCTTTGTACTTTTTTTCGGCTTTGGAGTATCTCTTAGTGCCGCTCTTGCCGCAGCTAGCCTAGCTATCGGTACTCTAAACGGAGAACAGCTAACATAGTTTAATCCAGTTCTATGGCAGAATTCAACTGATTCCGGTTCGCCGCCATGTTCGCCGCAAATACCAACTTTTAATTTTGGATTTACACTACGACCTTTTTGTGTACCCATTTCAACTAATTGACCTACACCTGACTGATCTAAGGCTTCAAATGGATCTCTTGGTAAAATATCCTTTTCGATATACATTGGCAAGAATTTACCTGCGTCATCTCTTGATAAACCAAAAGTAGTTTGAGTTAAATCGTTTGTACCAAAGCTGAAGAACTCTGCAACTTCTGCAATCTCGTTTGCTGTTAAGCAAGCACGAGGAAGTTCGATCATTGTTCCTACTAAATAATTGACTTTTTTACCTTTTGCTTTAAATACTTCTTCTGCAACTCTTCTTACAATTGCTGTTTGAATTTTTAATTCATTTACGTGGCTTACTAAAGGAATCATAATTTCCGGTGAAACTTTAATACCTTTTTTTGCAACATTAACAGCAGCCTCTAAAATTGCTCTGGCTTGCATTTCAGTAATTTCCGGGAATGATGTACCTAAACGACATCCTCTAAATCCTAACATTGGATTGAACTCACTTAGAGCCTCTATTTTCGCTTTAATTTGTGCGACTGATAATCCCATTGTGTCAGCCATTACTTTTATATCTTTTTCCTCATGCGGTAAAAATTCATGTAAAGGCGGATCTAATGTTCTGATTGTTACAGGACGGCCTGCCATAACTTTAAATATACCTTCAAAATCTTTTCTTTGATGTGGTAATAATTTTTTTAGTGCGGCTTTTCTTCCTTTTTCATCGTCAGCTAAAATCATTTCACGAACGGCTATAATTCTATCGCCTTCAAAAAACATATGTTCGGTACGTGTTAAACCAATACCTTCAGCACCAAAGGCAATTGCATTAGCTGATTGTTTTGGCTCATCTGCATTTGTTCTAACGTTCATTGTTCTAGCTTTATCCGCCCAGTCCATTACATCTTTGTAAGTTTTGTAAACATCAGATTTTTCTGGTTTTAATTCTTTAGTGATTAATACCTGAACAACTTCAGATGGCTTTGAAGTAATATCTCCGGCAATAACTTCACCAGTAGTACCATCAATTGAAATGTAATCTCCCTCTTTAATTACAATACTTGAACCGGCAGATTTCATTGTTCCTTTTTGGTAATCAATGTTCAAAGAACCGCAGCCGGCAACACAAACTTTACCCATTTGGCGAGCAACTAATGCCGCATGTGAAGTCATTCCGCCTTTTGCAGTTAAAATTCCTTCCGCAGCATTCATACCTTTAATATCTTCTGGGGAAGTTTCAATTCTTACAAGAATAACTCTATCGCCTTTGGCAGCCATAGTTTCAGCATCTTCAGCCGTGAAAGCAACCTTTCCTGATGCAGCTCCAGGACCGGCATTTAATCCTTTTGCTAATAATTTTCCTTCAGCAATAGCTTTAGTTTTTTCATTTAAATCAAAGATAGGTCTTAATAATTGATTTAGTTGATCAGGATCAATTCTCAGCAATGCTTCTTCCTTAGATATTAATCTTTGGCGAACCATATCAACAGCAATTTTTACAGCAGCGAAACCAGTTCTTTTGCCTACTCTACATTGTAACATCCAAAGTTTACCTTGCTGAATTGTGAACTCAACATCCAACATTTCTTTATAGTGTTTTTCAAGAATTGAACGAATGTCCATTAATTCTTTATATACTTTTTTATCATCAGCTTGTAGATTTGAAATTGGTAATGGTGTACGAATACCGGCAACAACATCTTCGCCTTGAGCATTGAACAAGTATTCACCATAAAAAATGTTTTCACCTGATGCGGGGTCACGAGTAAATGCAACACCGGTACCAGAATCTTCACCCATATTCCCAAATACCATTGACTGAATATTTACCGCTGTACCCCATTCAACCGGGATGTCATTTAAGCGTCGGTAAACAATTGCTCTCTGGTTCATCCACGAAGCAAAAACAGCACTAATGGCTCCCCATAATTGATCCATAGGATTATCCGGAAAGTTTTTGCCGGTTTTCTTTTTGATTTCTTTTTTGTATTCAGCAATTAATTCTTTTAATTGTTCAGCTGTTAATTCAGAATCTACTTCAACTCCGGCAGCTTCTTTTTTTGCTTCAAGAATAATTTCGAATGGGTCTCTATCAAGTTTATTTTCAGGTTGAAGTCCCATTACAACATCACCATACATTTGAACGAATCTTCTATATGAATCATATGCAAATCTTGCGTTTCCTGTTTTTGCGATTAATGCTTCAACAGTATTATCATTTAATCCAAGATTAAGAATAGTGTCCATCATACCAGGCATTGAAGCACGAGCCCCTGAACGTACTGAAAGCAGCAAGGGATTTTTTTTGTCATCAAATTTAGCGCCCATAGCTTTTTCAACTTTAGCTAGTGATGCTAAAACTTGTTTTTTTAATTCTTTTGGATAATTATTTTTTGCTGTGTAATGCGTACAAACATCAGTAGTAATAGTGAATCCGGCTGGTACGGGTAAACCAATGTTTACCATCTCCGCTAAATTTGCACCTTTACCGCCTAAAAGACTTTTCATCTCAGCTTTACCTTCAGCTTTCTTCCCGCCAAAAAAGTAAACGTATTTGGGAGTTTTAGTCTTAGCCATTAATGTTTCCTCCGATTTAATTTAATGTTTAGATTTTATTTTTGTTAATTATAAATTTTAAATAATTCGTTATCGAATTGATCTTCATTTTCAATTTTTAATTCAATTTTCAGATAATAGATATCTATATCATCCAATTCATTTCTAAAGTTTGTAAGCTTAACCGCATCTTTTTCAGTAGTAATAACAGAGAAACTATTTGTATCGTAAAATTTCTTTCGGATAGCTTCAACTTCTCGTACAGTATAATTTTTATGATCAGGAAATATCATCTGATTTTTTGTGGTAATATTATTCATCTTAAGAGCGTTTAAAAACGAGTATGGTCGGGCAATCCCGCTTACAACTAAACTATCCTGTCCACTAAATTCTTCAACCGAATAGTAATGCTGCGATTTAACATCATAGAAACCTGCAACTTCATATCTCGCATAAAAAACTTTTTTTCCGCTCAAATACTTTTTAAAGTTACTTGGAATCTCTTTTTTCCCCGAAAACTTAGAATTAATAATAACTATATCCGATCTGCGAGTTGAGCTGTAAGGCTCGCGCATTAAACCCATCGGAAGCATATATTTTTCAAGCCAGGCGGGTTCGTGTAAAAATCTTTGATCGAACATTAAAATATCAATGTCACGGTTGATCCATCTATGCTGGAATGCATCATCCAAAACGATGGTATCAACTCCTGTCTCGGAAATTAATTTTTTCGCACCTTCAACCCGGTTTTCTGAAACCGCTGCCGGTACTTGTGTTTCCATTGCCATCAAATACATTTCATCACCAACAAATTCCACACTTGTTTCAGGTCCGCCGCCTTTAGAAACAAGCTGATAGCCTTTTGAGTTTCTTCTGTAGCCTCTGCTTAAAATGCCTACATTTTTTCCATTCTTTTTCAGTTTGTTGGAAATAGCAATAACGGCAGGAGTTTTACCAGAACCGCCAACTGTTAAATTACCTATTGAGATAACTTTCGCGTTTACACTTTCCGACTTAAAAATTCCTCTATCAAAAAAAAGATTTCTAATTTTTATTATGAAAAAATATACAAGCGCTGAGGGCGATATTATTAATCTAATTAGTTTAAGCAACTACTTATTGCACCTTCTTGTAAAATGTTTAACTCATTTTCAGTGTTAATTATTAATTCCGAAACTTCTTCATAACTTAATTCAGACGATACTTTTATCGGCTCAGAAAATTTTACTACAACTTTACTGAACAATTTAGGCACCTTAAAACTATCCCAGCTTTTCAATTGAAAATATTTTTGATAACCGATTCCGACTAATAAGATAGGCGCTCCAGTTTTTTTTGAAAGCACAACAGTTCCCGGCTTCATTTTAAATTCCGGTCCCTTCGGTCCATCAGGTGTAATCGCAAAATTATTTTTAGCGTTGGCTTCACCAATCATTAGCTGCAGAGCTTCCTTACCGCCGACATTACTTGAACCTCTTATAACTTTGTATTTCCATCCATTCAAAAGCCTTGTTAATAATTCACCATCCTTACTTTGACTAACAAGAGCAGAAAATTTTTTGTTCCTAAAAATATACCACGGTACAAGCATTGATCCGTGCCAAAAGGCAGCTATAAAATTTTGATCGCTTCTGCTAAGCTTTTCAAGAGAAGAATAATTTTGATATTCAATTTTCAAAGTTCTACAAAGAACATTCATTGCCGGACTAAGAATTACAAATCCGATATTTCTCAGCACGGATTGTTTTAATTTTTTAAGACTCATTTAAACTCGAAACAATAACTTCAGCAGCTTTTTTTGAAGCGCCTTCCTCGGTTAATTTTTCCCTAATAATTTCCAATTTATTTTTAATTGAATTATAAACGGTTTCGCTGCTAAGCACTTTATCACTTTTCAAAAAAATATTTTCTTCATTCACATCATGTTGAATTAACTCATCGTAGATTGTTTCACCGGCAACAATATTTGCGAGTGCAATATTATCAATTTTAATAAGCGCCTTGCCAATCAAATAAGTTATTTTTGATGTTACATAAACAATAACTGCCGGAAGCCCGAAATAGCCGGCTTCCAAAGTTGAGGTGCCGGATTTTATTATCCCAAATTTAGAATGCTTTAGTAAATCGTACGTGTTACCTTTAATAATTTTAAAATTTTGAATATCGTTAGAAACGGAAAATATTTTCTCATCAATATTTGCGGCACAAGCTATAACCGGCTGTAAATTATGTTTTTCCGAAAGTCGTTTAGCTGCTCTAATAATTTCTGGAAAAATTTTTCTTACTTCCTGCTTTCTGCTGCCGGGCATTATCAATAAAATTTCCTTCTCTTTATCTAACTCAAAATTATCAAACAAATCTTCTTTAGATAAAAATGAATACTCTGAAATCTGTTCTACTAAAGGGTGACCCACATAATCACAATCAATATTTGCGTCGTCATACATCTCTTTTTCAAATGGAAAAATTACGATCATCTTATCAACGAGTTTTTTGATCTTGTTGATCCTATTTTTTCGCCAAGCCCAAATTTGAGGCGATATGTAAAAAATAATTTTTACCCCAATCTTTTTAAGCTTTTTGGCAATGCTTAAATTAAAGCCGGGATAATCCACAAGTACAGCGGTTCTAATATCATTTTGCTCTACGGTTTTAATAATGTCACGCTGAACTTTTTTAATAAATGGTAGATGACGAATAATTTCTGCAAATCCTAAAAAAGCCATATCCTTTATATGATATATTGCTTCGAATCCTTGCGCAATCATTTTATCACCGCCAATGCCGAGTAATTTTAGATCAGGCTTTAACAAATTAATCTCCTCAATAAGAGAGGCACCATGCTGATCGCCTGAAGCTTCGCCGGCAATTATTAAAATATTATTGTTCAAAATTTATCGACTAAAATATTATTCAAATTAAAATACCAGAATACGAGTAGCAGTAATGTTGTAATTGCGAATGCCTGGAGTGTCCTTCTTTCGGAGCGGAAGCCTGCGTTAAAATTAAATTCCGGCTGTTCCAAGTTTTTATTTCTATAAGGAAAAATAGTTGGAATGAGTTTAGGCACAGCTTTATAATATTTAGAATATTCCTCACCGAATTGCTCGCGGAGGTATCCTTCTTCACGACTAATAATTACATGATATTGAAAATAGAAAAATATTAGCGCAATGATTTGAAGATAAGGGAATAGAGCAAGCGACATTATCCCAAATCCGAAGTACATTAAAATATTTCCGAGGTACAAAGGGTTTTTAACGTAAGCAAACGGACCGCTGATAATCAAAAAGGTACCACCAACTTTTCCTGTTGTTCTTGTTTCACTTCCGGCGTAACAAACTCCCCACAGCCTAATTAACTCACCGAGCGTGGTAATAGCAAAACCAATTATTAAGCTTTCAACAGTAGCTTTTTGAAATGCTAGCATCAAAATCACAAATGGAATGGGGGAGTAGCTTCTATATTTAAATACTTTGTCTGAAAGACTTTTCATTTTTACTTTATCCTTGGAGGTAAACTTGTTTTCTCTTTAAATCTGCCTGATGCCTTTTCTTCAATCTTTTTTTGTTCATCAACTCAGTTATTCTTTTTTGGACATCGCTAAATGTGTTAAAAGGGAAATATGAAATACGATTTACTTCACAATATTTTAACAAGGAATTTTTTGCGAATATAAAATCACAGTATTGTGCCGGACATGTATCCGAGTAGCCATCGCCAATGTAAACTGTAAAATCAGTATCGCTGCTGTTATTCAATATATGATTGCGTTTACAGTTCGCGCACTTTCTACATTCCTCATCCGTATGTGGGAATGAGGGGATCAGTTCATATGTATCACTAATTGAAAGCTTATTTGAGTAAACATTTAAGTGATCAAGATCGTACTTAGTCAAAATTCTATTTATGTAATGATCCAATCCATCACTAACAACCCAAGCATTCAAATTGTTTGATCTGCAGAACTTTTCAAATTCAACAAATGAATCATCAATTTTAATTGCACTTAAAAACTCGTCAAATTTTACCGGATCAAATTTAGTCACAGTTTCGCAAAGAAGCTGCCAAGTTTGTATTGAGGTAATTTCATCCTTTACCCATTTGTCAATGATATCGTAGGCACGTTCGGGGTCACCGAACTTTAAGAACATTGCCTCGCCAACATCCACAGTTGTGATGGTGCCGTCAAAATCTATAAATATTTTGAAATTTCGTTCAGTTGTTATCATTAAAAAATTTTAATTTAGGTTAATCTCTTCGTTAAATTGTACGCCGGCTAATTTGGAAATTCCTTCCTCCTGCATTGTAACACCATACATGCTTTCAACGGCGCCCATCGTCCGCTTGTTGTGCGTAACCACAATAAACTGAGTATTATTTTTGAACTCAAGAAGCAGCCTGGTAAAACGGTCCACGTTGGCATCATCCAGCGGCGCATCAACCTCATCCAACACACAAAACGGACTTGGCTTTACAAGATAAATTGCGAAAAGCAATGCGGTAGCAGTGAGTGTTTTTTCACCACCGGAAAGGAGTTCAATTGATGTGGGTCGTTTGCCTTTAGGTTTAGCAACAATTTCAATTTTTGCTTCAAGCGGATCGGCTTCTTCTTCCATTATTAAATCAGCCTCATCGCCTGGATCAAATAGTGTTCTAAATATTTTCTGGAAGTTTGCTTTGATCTGAACAAAAGTTTCCGCAAAAATTTTCTGTGCAGTAACATTTATTTCTTTAATTGTTTTTGCTAAATCTTTTTCTGATTCCAGCAGGTCTTCACGCTGCTTGCTAAGGAAATCAAATCGTTCCTTCTCTTCTTCAAACTCAGAGTAGGCAAGCAGGTTAATTGGACCAAGGTTTTTAATTTTTGATTTTAAATCATGAACTTCGGAACGTGATTCTTTAAAATTAAATTCATTAAGGTCATCAAACTCTTTTAGTTGAAGTTCGATAGCGTATTCTTCTTGGATAGTTTCTTTAAGTGAATTGAGTTTATACTTAAACTCGTTGCTATTTATATCAAGCTCATGTAGGCTTTCTGAAATTGTTTCCCGTTCCGAGCGAAATGTATTTACTTTCTTTTCGAGTGTGGAAGCTTCATTTTTCGTCTCGTTAAGTTTCGTTTCAATTTCTGATAACTCACTAAGTAAAGAATTTCGCACGACTTCAATCTCGGCAACATCTTCTTTATATTCTTCAACAATATCAGTTAAAGAAGATAGTTCTTCTTTCGCCTCTTCAATATCATTTTCATGCTTACGAATTGAGTTTGCGATTGTGCTTAAGGAACTCTCTGCCCGTGTAATTTCATTATCAGCGTTTTGTAATTGTCCGTTTAATCTTTCAAGCTCAACTTTATTATAGTTGTGTTCGTCGAGCGAATCATTGAAAGATACTTCAAGTGTTTTTAATTCTTCCTCAAGTAATTTGATTTTCTCATCAAATTCCTCTTTCCCTGCAGCTTCTGTTTCAATTTCTTTTTCGAGATTAACTACTGTTAATTCAATCTGTGAAGTACTACCTGTCAACTCATCAATTTCTGTTTGTGATTTTTCGATTTCTTCGTTGGCTTTATTTTTTTCAAACTCCAATTGAGAAATCTGCTTTTCAATATTAGTCTGCTCATTCACTAATATTTTACCTTCTTCAGAAAGAATATTCAAATCGATACTGGCGATCTTTTCTTCGGTCCCGACTATCTCTTCTCTTAATGAAGCTAATCTCTCTTCAAGTTTGGGATACTCGTTCTTTAAGTTTTCAAGCAACTGTTTTCTGCCGAAAAGGGAATCATCAAGCGCAGGTTCAGAGCCGCCTTCAACAACTCCATTGATCTTTACTATGTCGCCGTTCATCGTAGCAAAATCGAACTCAGGAAATCTTGCACTTAATTTCAATGCAGCATCCAAGTCGTTTGTAATAACTGTATTGAAAAGAATTTTTTTGAAGTAAGGCTTCCATTTATCTTCAGTTTCAACTAACTCATATGCCCACTTAATGAATGTAGAATCCGCTTCTAATTTTTTACGTTTCTTTTTAATGCTGTAATCGTTTAACCTTTTAAGAATTGTTTTTTTACCGTTCGAAGATTCTTTCAGTAAAAAGAAAGATGCTTTACCAAGTTCATTCTTTTTTAGATAATCAACTGCTCTAATTAGATCATCAACATTTTCAATCAGTAAATTATTAAGTACAATATTAAGCGAAGCCTCTAAAGCAAACCTATATTCCTCATGCGGATTACCAACGTCTGCAAACAAAGTTTTTTCATTATCGCTCCAACCGTCACTTTCAAGTAATAACTTGGATGCCTTAGATACACCTTCTAAATTTGTGATGAGTGTTTGGAAAAAATCAATCTTATCTTTCAATGAGTTGATGGCACTTTTATCTTCTAACTCCTTAACTCTCTGTTTTGAAAGGAGTGACTCGAGATCTTCTTTCTCTTTTTTCTTTTTGCTGTAATGAGCCTCTGATTCTTTCAGCTTTAATTCAATTTCTGATTTCTCATTACCTAGATCATCAAGATAGCCAACGGTTTTGGCGATTGTATTTGTAGTAATTTGAATTTTATCGTTAAGGGAGTTTAAATTTTTATTATTGCGCGTTAAATCATTCTGCAGATTTTCAAGCTTACTTTTCTTGCCTGATAAATCCTTAAACTTTTCAAGCGAGTTTTCTTTGTGCTTCCCTATTAAATTTTTCTTCTCGTCAACATCAATTCTTTTTTGATTTACATTCCCTTCCGATAAAGCGATTTGCGAAGACTTGCTGTCAACTTGATTTTGGATTGAAACTATTGCCGAGCGGTTATCATGCAGTTTGTGTTCATTTTCCTCCTGCAAAATAAAAAGGTCGTCCAGTTCCGAGTTAAAGCGTTCAAGGTTAACTTGAAGTGATCTTGTACGTTCTTCCGCAACAGAAATGTTTTTTTGAACCGCGTGAAGTTTATTTGTCTGCTCGGTTATTAATGTCTGCTTCTCTCTAAACTGTGTTTCAACTTCAGTCGTTTTATCGCGGAATAGAATAAGTTTGTTCTCAATTTCTCTAATATCTTTATCAACATTATTTTTTCTTTCTTTCAACTCGTTTTGTTTTTCGGAGATAGAATTTATTTGAGTTGTATAGAGAGACATTTCACGTTCACATAAGTCGAGTTCCTTTTCGCGCAAAATTGTTTGAAGTTGATTATACTTTGAAGCACGGTTTGCCTGGCGTTCAAGTGAACGAACTTTCTTCTCAACTTCAGAAACGATATCATTTACCCTAGTTAAACTTGCCTTTACATCATCAAGTTTTTTTAGTGCTAATCTTCTGCGCAGTTTATATTTATTTACACCGGCGGCTTCTTCAAACATGCGTCGTCGTTCATCCGCTTTGTTGCTTAATATTGTTTCAATCATTTTTAATTCGATTACAGAATAAGCGTTTGTGCCCATTCCGGTATCCATAAATAGATTGGTAATATCTTTAAGCCGGCAAATATTTTTGTTCAGAAGGTATTCACTCTCGCCTGATCTAAATATTCTTCTAGTTATTGTTACTTCTGAATATTCAGTTGGTAGTGCGCCGTTATCGTTTACCATTGTTAGGGAAACTTCAGACATACCCATTGGCTTTTTATTACGGGTACCGTTAAATATTACGTTTTCCATTTTATCACTGCGCAAAGTACTGCTACGCTGTTCACCAAGCGCCCAGCGTAAAGCATCAACAATATTTGTTTTACCGCAGCCGTTTGGACCAACAATGCCTGTTAATCCTTTAGTAAAATTTATAATCGTTCTATTTGCGAACGATTTAAAACCGAATATTTCCAATTTTGACAAATACAAATGAAACTCAATTAATACATGAAATGATATTGTTTAAGGGCGTTTATGATGAAGTAAACAGAGGATTCCGTTATATGGAAGTAAAGTAAAACTCCGCCTATACTAAAAAATATTAATAACAAACTGTATAAATATACCCTCGTTGGATTGATATCAAATATTACATAAATTCCTTTTATCAATCTCTGCAAAACCCACAGTGCATATAAAAATAGGAAAGCATAAATGTATAAATTAACAACGTTGGCTTCTAAAACTCTGTATAGAATAAGTTCAAGCGGCAGCAAAAGCGCTAAAGGTAAAAACGACCAAATAACAACGAAAAAAACATTTGAGTAATAAACTTTTGTTGTTATAAAAAGCGAGCCGAATTTTATTACGAGCGAGATTAATATTAACACAGCTAATGAAAAAGCAAATAAGTATATCAACGCTTCCGTTGGATTCCAGGCTAAATGTCCTACTACTTGTACTATCCAAAGTTCTCCAAATGCGAGAAGTATTTTTTCTAAAAGAATATTTGTACGTAAAAAATAGAGCAAGTTTGTAAGCAACAATGAATGAGCTCCGGCTAAGACAAACATTAGAACCGACGCATGAAATCCCGAAAGGATCCTGTGATCACGAATATCTGCAAAAAAGTTATATGGGCGCAGCAATGCTCTTGAGGCATCCTGCCTAAATTTTTTATTAGAGTTTATAAGCAATGCAGTAAATAATGAAAGTCCAAGTCCGGTAAGTATAAATAAAATTGGAGAGTCGTTGCTTGATGTTCCAATAGGTATAGTAACTTTATCGGCTTTTTTAATTTTTGAACTTACAGATTTGTAAGACAGCCTGTTAGTCCCCCGGGCTTTACCGGTTAAACCAATCTGGTAAAATGAATCCTCTGAATACCCGGAATATAATGAAGGGAAATTTCCGTTGTAATCGGCAAAGGTATTTATGAAAAAACCTTTGAAGTTATTATCATTTACTAATTTTATTAATTCATCAAAGTATTTTGCTTGAGCTTCAAAAGTTCTTGTATTCAAGTAACCGTTTGATGCACCTTTGTAAGCAGGGTAAGTCGCTTCACTTACAAAAATATTTTCTTTGCCCAGCATTGATGAAGCTTCTTCAAATTTTTCTTCTAGGTCTGCAACATTATTAAGATAAAGTTCAATTCCGTAAAAATCTAAATTCTTAATAGTGTCTTCAGGGAATCCAATGAATGAGGCAAATGTAAATTTATCCGAATTACTTTTAATGATCCCTGCTAAATTATCTATAAATGCTCTGTGGGATTCAGAGTTAGGTAAATAAGAACTGCCGACTCCAATACCAACAACTGCATTAAAGTCTTTATAAGAACTGATGATATATTTTAGATAACTCTCAGCCCTTTTGCTCATACTTGTTTGATCTGCAATCGATTCAGGCAGCGAATTTAATGGAAGCTCGATCAAAGCTAACAAACCAAGCTGCTCGCATAATTGGAGAGCATATGGGTGTGGTGGGCTTTTCGCAAAACGCACAAAGTTGAATCCGGAATTTTTAATAAATTCAAGATCAGCCTTCAACTTATCATACTGTACTAGGTTGACAAATAGATCATCATAATAAATATAGGTTGTGCCTTTAAAGTCTATATCATTTTTTGTAAAAGCTCTTTTTCCATTTGCTTCCTCTGTTTCATAAATAGGAAGTTTCAGTTCAATTTCATCTATTAGTTTTTCACCAAGCAGTAGTTTTATTTTAACTGAATATTCTTGAGGTGTTTCAGGTGTCCAATATCTCAAGTCTCGCAATCTGAAACTAAAATTTTCTGATGCACTATTATCCCTAAATCTAAGTGATCGATCTCTTGAATAAATTGCGCTGGTATCGCCATCTGCCCAAAATTCAAATATTACATTTTTATCAATTCGTTTTTCTTCTGCGTCTCTCAATTCGAGCAGTTCATCTGTCATTCTAAACTCAACATCAAAATCAACATTTGCTAGCGACTTAGTTGAGTTAAACTTGTAGGTAAAATCTGTAGCTGCAATTCTTGAATTAGGAGTTAGATGAAGATAAACATCACGCGTAATTCCGCCGTAAGTTTTAGGGAATAAGAAACTTTGTTTGATCGGGATAGTTGCTTCTGAATCGGATTGATAAAACACTTTTACAACTAATTTATTGTCGCCTATAAGTAAATTATTCGGATCAAGCTTTAATGTAAAAGGAAATTCTCCGCCGGGATGTTTGAATATTAAAAGTTCATTTAATACAATTTCCGCAGAGTAGTTTAGTCCAAGGAAGTTTAAATCAATTTCATAATCAGTTATCTGTTCAGATTTAAGTTTAAAAGTATTTTCGTAATAAAGTGAACTTTCTCCCTCAAAATTTGATGGAACTGTTACCTTAACTTTTTGCTGCGATTCTACATCCGTATAAACAAACCAATTTACATTTAAATGAATGATGTTTCTTGTTGAACTCAAGCCAAAAAAAGAAGAATCAACATTCGCTAGCCGATAAGGCGGCAGTTCTTTAATCTTAATTTGGGAATTGACTAATGATTGAGAAAAAAGCAACAAAAAGAAGAAATAATACTTAAATTGACCCATCCGCTATCGTAGTTAATTTAATTAAATAAAGACATCAAATATACAAAATAAAAGGCGGGTAATCAATGATTATTATGATTCCCGCCTTTATAAAACTAAGTCAAATGATACGTTTACAAGCTAAAAACTAACTATTTATTTCCAATCACATTCTAGCGGCTTTTGCAATTGCTAAAAATGAGTCGGCTTGTAGACAAGCTCCCCCAACTAACGCACCGTCAATATCCGGCTGCGCCATTAATTCTTCAGCATTGTTTGGTTTTACACTGCCGCCATATTGAATTGTTAGTTCATCCGCTGATTTTTCAGAATAGAGATCGGCGATTAAATTTCTAATAAAGTTGTGAACTTCCTGCGCCTGATCAGGAGTGGCGGTTTTACCAGTCCCAATTGCCCAAACCGGTTCATAGGCAATAATTATTTTTGCAAGTTCATCGTTACTAATCCCTTGTAATCCGTCCTTAACCTGTTTTTCAACAACGTTTTTCATTATTCCGCTTTCGCGTTCATCAAGCGTTTCACCAAAACAAAAAATTGGATTTAATCCGGCAGAAAGTGCTTTTTTAATTTTTTTGTTTATCACTTCATCAGATTCATTAAAGATTGCTCTTCTTTCCGAATGCCCAAGAATTACATATTCGCATCCAACACTTTTTAGCATAGCAGCAGATACTTCGCCTGTAAACGCGCCATTTTCTTCAAAGTGCATATTTTGTGCGCCCAACTTTACTGCCGAACCTTTCAAAAGTGTGCTTGCAGTTTCAAGTGAAATATAAGGTGGGCAAATAATTACACCCACGTTCGTATCCATTTTTGCCATTCCGTTTTTTATATCTGAAATGAGGGCAACCGCTTCAGATAGATCATTATTCATTTTCCAGTTTCCGGCGACAATATTTTTTCGCATTTAATCTCCTAAAATTTTATAAATAGATTTTCATCTACTCGTTTAACTAACTGATTCAACTCTCTTTATTCCAGGTACCTCTCTCATCAAAGCTCTTTCAACTCCAGCGCGTAAAGTCATTTGCGACATTGGGCATCCAACACAAGCGCCAGTTAGCCGCACTTCAACTACTCCTTCATCGGTTATGTGAACCAATTCAACATCACCGCCATCGGCTTGTAAATATGGCCGTATGGTTTCGAGCGCACCTTTAACTTTATCAAATGAAATTGTTTCCATTTTATCTAACTCCTTATTCTAATTGTCACCCATAATAATTTCTACTTTTTTCGACTGCGAACCTTCGCCCAATTTTTGTACTCTCTCTGCTAAGTTTTTTCCTATTACGGAAAACATTTTTGCAGACTCACTTTCAGGGAATGCGTCAACAATAGGATTTCCGCTATCGCCGCCTTCTCTTACTTTCGGTTCAATTGGAATGCTTCCTAGGAATGAAGTACCAAGTTCTGCAGCAAGTTTTTCACCGCCGCCGGTTCCAAAAATATCATATTTATTTCCGGTATCGGGTGCCACAAAGTAGCTCATGTTTTCTATAATTCCGAATACGGGAACGTTGACACGGTTAAACATTTTTAGTCCTTTTCGTGCATCGATTAAAGCCACATCCTGAGGAGTAGTAACTATTATTGATCCTGAAAGAGGAATGGTTTGAACCAACGTTAATTGAATATCTCCGGTTCCCGGAGGAAGGTCGAATAGTAGATAATCAAGCTCGCCCCAATCAACATCTGTTAAAAATTGTTTTATTGCTCCGCTTGCCATTGGTCCGCGCCATATAACGGGATTTGAATCATCGATCAAGAATCCGATTGACATCAATTTTACACCGAGTTTATCAAGTGGAGTAATATGTGTTCCTGATTCATCCTGATATACTTTTGGCTTTTCATTAATTCCGAGCATTAAAGGAATACTTGGTCCGTAAATATCGGCATCAACCAGACCGACTTTGAAACCTTGCTTTGCCAGCTCTACTGCTAAATTTACCGCAACTGTACTTTTCCCAACGCCGCCTTTGCCACTTGCAACTGCAATTGTGTTTTTTACTCCTGGTAAAATTTTGTTTGTCGTCTTTTCTACGCCTGATTCTTTAGTCATCATTTCAATTTTCACATTAATATCGTCTGAAAAATTATTTTTTAATCCTTCAATTGTTTCTGCTTTAATTTTTTCTCTAATGTGCTGTGCCGAGGTGGGGAGTTCAAAGTTAAGGCTAATTTCTTTTCCGCTAATTCTAATATCTTTAACGGCTCCTAAAGACATTAAATCCTTATTGGATGTAGGTTCAATAATTTCATTCAAACAACTTATTACATCCATCTTGTTAATTTCACTCATTACAAATCCTTTTTTTTAATCTATAAAAATAATAAATAAATGATCCGATAACCAACTTAAGAAATTGCAATGTAATTTTTGTAGTAAAAATAAAGTAATTCAGTAAAAATTTTGATATTTAATATGCTTGACAATAAACTTAAGCTTGCTTAAATTTCTTGTAACAATTATTAAGATTATATGTCCACAATTTCAAAAGAAAATTATTTAAAGACACTTTATACTCAGGATAAGAGTACTGAGACGACTGTAACTACATCACAAATTGCAGAAAAGCTGAATGTTACAAATGCAGCCACGAGTGAGATGGCTAAAAAATTATCTAATGCTGGGTTAGTTAATTATCAGCGTTATAAAGGAATTGAGCTTACTACTAAAGGGAAGAAAGTCGCTTTAAATGTTTTAAGAAGGCACCGGTTGTGGGAGCTATTTTTAATTGAAGTGCTGGATTTAACCTGGGATGAAGTACATGATGAAGCTGAACTTTTAGAACATCAAACCTCTGAAAGATTAATTGATAAGATTGATGAGTTTTTAAATTTCCCAACTTTTGATCCGCATGGTTCTCCAATTCCCAAAAAGAATGGGGAATTACCCGACATGCCCGAATTAATTGCTTTAAGTAATGTTGAGGAAGGTGCCACATATTCTGTTGCACGTGTAAGCGACAGAAATAGTGAGTTAATAAAATATTTTTCTAAAATTGGTTTAACTCTGAACAAAAAAATTAAAATAGTAGAGCTTTTAACTTTTGATAATTCGGTGGTTATTGAACTTGAAGGAACATTGGTAACCTTAAGTGAAAAAACTGCACGCAGTGTTTTTTTGAAATTATAAATCAAAAATTGAGATGACAAATTGGTAAATCCATTAACGGCATTATTGGTGGCGGGTTTAGTCACCCTGATATTGGTAGTTATTTTTCTACCGAAAAAAGGGATAGCCGCCCGATTGAGAAGAGGTAAAATTGATGCAAAACGAGTGTTAATTGAAGACGCGCTTAAACACATTTATGATTGCGAGTACAATAAAAGACATTCATCGCTTAACAGTGTGGCTGGTAACCTTGGCATTACAGCCGATGCTGCAGCAAAACTTTTAGCAAGATTAGAAGAAATGGGATTAGTAATTTCTGAACCTGATTCAATTCATTTAACAACGAATGGACGCTCATATGCACTGCGAGTGATTAGAATTCATAGAGTTTGGGAAAAATATTTATCCGAGGAAACAGGAGTTAGTGAAAAAGATTGGCATCATGAAGCTGAGCTGCAGGAACACATTCTATCAATCGAAGAAGCAAATCAGATTGCTGCAAAACTAAACAATCCGTTGTTCGATCCGCATGGCGACCCGATCCCTTCATCAAAAGGATACATAAAGAAGATTGATGGTATACCAATTTCTAATCTTAATGAAGGAGAGTTCGGGCATATCATCCATCTCGAGGATGAACCAAATTCCATTTATGCGCAAATTATGGCAATGGGGCTTTATCCGGGAATGCAAGTGAGAATGATAAATGTTTCAAATGAGAGAATTGTTTTTGAAGCCAATGGTGATGAAAAAGTGCTTGCGCCATTATTTGCTAAAAATATTACTATCTCTCCAATTGTTGAAACAGCGGATGTATTGGAAAGTTTTAGAGCGCTTTCAACTTTAAATAATGGTGAAGAATCAACCGTGCTGGGTATTTCTAAAGCTTGCAGAGGCAAGCAGAGAAGGCGATTAATGGATTTGGGTTTTGTCCCCGGCACAAACATTTCAACTTTAATGAAAAGCATTGGCGGTGATCCTATCGCGTATCAGTTAAGGGGAACTACCATTGCACTTAGAAAAGAACAAGCAGATCATATATTTATTCAATAGAAAATTAATATTATGAAAATAGAATCACATAATTGCGAAATCTGTCCGGTACATAATGTATCGAACCTTACAAAACTCGGTATCAACATGGAAGAATTTGATTTCGTTGTTGCTCTTGCCGGGAATCCGAATACAGGTAAAAGTACTGTGTTTAATAATTTGACTGGATTACGCCAGCATACCGGCAATTGGCCCGGCAAAACAGTTACACGAGCAGAAGGCGGATTTCAGTTAAATGATAGAAAATTTAAACTTGTTGATCTCCCTGGAACTTACTCACTCCTTTCAACAAGCACCGATGAAGAGGTTGCCAGAGATTTTATTTTATTTGGTCAGCCTGATGTAACCATTGTTGTTGTTGATGCAACAAGACTTGAGAGAAATTTAAATTTAGTTTTACAAGTTTTAGAAATTACGGATAGAGTTGTTGTTTGCCTAAACTTAATGGATGAAGCTCGAAGACATAACCTAACTGTAGATGAGAGAACTCTAATGAAAGAATTAGGTGTGCCTGTTGTTCCGACTGCGGCTCGCCAAAAAGAGGGGATGGATTTACTTCTTAAATATATTGATGAAGTGGCGACCGGAAAATTCATTTGTAAACCTTATAGAACAAAAAATAAATCGAAAGTACTAAGTTTAGCAATTGACAATCTTTCGAAAATGATTGATAAGGAATTTCCCGGATTGCCAAACACGCGCTGGGTTGCTTTGCGATTGCTGGAAGGCGATCAAAAAATAATTGATGCAATAAGAAATGACGAACTTGGTGATTTAGCAAGAGAAACACTAATTGAAACTGAAACAGCTTTGCAGTAAGGATTAAAATGGATAAAATAAATATAAGCTCGCGCGAGGCAATTATTGCCTCGGCAAATACTCTTCGATGGGATGTTGGAGAAGACTTTCATGATACTTTGATGAAGTCAATTTACGCGGATGCTGCTGAAATTGCTGGAAGAGCAGTTATAAAGAAAGATGAGAAAAAAATATATCATTGGGATCAGAAGATTGACAGAATAGTTACGAGCCGATTATTCGGTTTCCCAATAATGTTTTTAATTCTTGCTATCGTATTTTGGATCACCGTGGAAGGCGCGAATGTTCCTTCTGCGTTTCTTGCTTCAATTTTACTCGATTCATTCCATCCGGTGTTAAAATCTTTTTCCGCCGGATTAGGTATTCCCTGGTGGATTGACGGAGTTTTACTTGACGGCGCATACCTAGCTATGGCTTGGGTTATAAGCGTTATGCTTCCACCAATGGCAATATTTTTTCCAATATTTACATTACTTGAGGATTTTGGATATCTTCCTCGTGTTGCATTCAATATGGATAATTTATTTAGAAGAGCCGGAGCGCACGGAAAACAAGCATTAACAATGAGCATGGGATTCGGCTGCAATGCAGCAGGCGTAATTGCAACAAGAATTATTGATAGTCCGCGTGAAAGAATTATCGCGATCATAACAAATAATTTTGCTCTGTGCAACGGAAGATGGCCAACACAAATACTTATTGCTTCAATATTTATTGGTGCAGTTGTGCCTTCACATTTTGCCGGATTAGTTTCAGCAGGAGCAGTTGTTAGTATCGCACTTCTAGGCATTGTGCTTAGCCTTGTTGTTTCATGGGGATTATCGAGATCAGTATTAAAGGGTGAAGTATCAGCATTCAGTTTAGAGTTGCCGCCTTACAGACCGCCGAGAATTTTACGTACACTTTACACTTCACTTATTGATAGAACAATTTTTGTATTGTGGAGAGCAATTGTGTTTGCTGTACCTGCCGGGGTTGTTATCTGGCTTGTCGGAAATGTGCATGTAGGTGAACTTAGCATTGGTGAACATTTCATTAATTGGTCGAATCCCTTTGGAATACTCTTAGGATTAAACGGCGTAATATTACTGGCTTATATAATTGCAATTCCTGCGAATGAAATTGTTATTCCAACAATATTAATGCTTACGGTAATGAGTACCGGACTGGTAGAATTAGGCGAAGGAGCAGGAGTAATGTTTGAATTGGACTCTGCCGCAGATACGGCAAATATTCTTCAGGCGGGAGGATGGACTTTATTAACGGGAATAAATTTGATGCTGTTCAGCCTGCTTCACAATCCCTGCTCAACAACTATCTACACAATTTATAAAGAAACAAAGAGTGCTAAGTGGACAATCATTTCAACATTTTTGCCAATTGTAATGGGGTTTGCTTTAACTTTTTTAGTGGCTCAACTTTGGTATCTATTTTCGAGCTAAATTTTTTTTCTTTGAATAATTGGCACTTCTTAATTAACTATACTAAGTTTGCTTTATGAAAAAATATAAAATACTATCATGGAATGTTAACGGTTTAAGAGCTGCATATAAAAAAGGGTTTTTAGATTTGTTCAATTCTGAAAAACCGGACATTATGTGTCTTCAGGAAACCAAAGCAATGAAGGAACAGCTTGCACCGGAACTTCAGGAAATTAAAGGTTATCACTCTTATTTCAGTTCTGCTGAAAGGAAAGGGTATAGCGGTGTTGCAATTTATTCTAAAGAAAAACCGATAGAAGTTAAACATGGAATTGGAATTAAAAAGTTTGATAGTGAAGGAAGATTTTTAATCGTCGAGTATGAAAATTTTGTACTCTTTAACATTTACTATCCAAACGGAAAAGCTCGTGCTGAGAGACTTCAGTATAAAATGGATTTTTACGATGCATTTTTAAAGTATGCGAATAAACTTAAAAAGGCTGGTAAAAATATTGTTGTT
>SWCD01020984.1_pt1 | contig 27851 bp, 25 predicted proteins | sample 4693011 | NCBI WGS metagenome assembly SWCD01 (sample SAMN10267278, study PRJNA491770) | bioreactor metagenome | isolation source: DHS bioreactor inoculated with marine | place: Japan: Omine Ridge, Nankai Trough | reverse complement strand
CCCCCCCCATGACCCAACATCCCGACGATATCGCACGACCGACGCGGAGGCCGACCGCCGACGCGCTGTTGGAGCATATCGCGCAGGATGTGCCGCCCGACCGTCCGGTGCTGATCGCGGGGCCGACGGCATCCGGAAAGTCGGCGCTGGCGATGAAGATCGTGGAACAGGGCGGCGGCATGATCGTGAACGCCGACGCGCTGCAGGTCTACGCCAATTGGCGGGTGCTGACCGCCCGCCCCTCGGCTGCGGATGAGGCCGCCCTGCCCCATCGTCTTTACGGCCACGTCGCGGCCCACGCGCCCTATTCCGTCGGCCACTGGCTGCGCGACGTGACCAAGCTTCTGACCGCCACGGACGCCCCGCGGCCGGTGATCGTGGGCGGCACCGGCCTTTACTTCCGCGCCCTGACCGAGGGGCTGGCCCCCGTTCCCGGCACGCCGCCCGAACTGCGCCAGACGCTGGATGACCGGCTGGCCCGCGACGGTCTGGCGCCCCTTGCCCACGATCTGACCCGCGACGACCCCGAGACCGCCGCCGCCATCGACATGAACAACCCCAAGCGCGTGCAACGGGCACTAGAAGTGTGGCAGGCCACCGGGCGCGGGCTGCGCGACTGGCAGCGGGCGACGCCGCCGCCGCTGCTGCCGCTTGACCGCGTCTCGGCCTTTGCCATTCTGCCGGACAAGGACGCGCTGAACGCCCGGATCGACATGCGGTTCGATCAGATGATCGCCCAAGGAGCTTTGGACGAGGCCCGGCATAACCTGCCCGACTGGCGCCCCGACGCGCCCTCGTCCCGCGCCATCGGCGCGCCCGAGCTGATTGCCCATCTGCGCGGCGAGATGGATCTGGCGCAGGCCATCGCCCGCGCCAAGATCGCCACCCATCAATACGGCAAACGTCAACGCACATGGTTCCGCGCCCGGATGCAGGACTGGCAGGCGATCACCCCGTTCTGACGCCGCCTGTCGCAAGCCGCTCATAAGGCCGGGACACGCGCGGATATGAGTTGCATTTCATCTGGATGTCGTCTCTGCTTAGGGTCTGCCCGCCGTTCAGATCGCCCGGTTTGGCGTGCGTGCCACCGGCCCGCCGCGCCCCCCTCGGCCCCCTGACCAAGGACCGGAAAATACCCGGCCACCCCGCGCCAAGACCACCAGTCGCCACGGAGACCCCAGATGCCGTCACGCCGCCCCCCGCTTCACCCAGCCATCCCCGAACTGGCCCGCGACAGCCTGTCGGGCGGCATGTCCCGGCGCGAATTTCTGGCGCGCGCCACGGCGCTGGGCGCCAGCGTGCCGGCGGCCTACGGCGCGCTGGGGCTGGCGCCTCCGTCCCAAGCCGCCGCCGAGGAAGCCGCGACCACCGCCGCAGCCCCCGGCACGCTGCGCATCCAGTCCGAGGTCCGCGCCGTGGGCGATCCGCGCCTGTTCGACTGGAGCCAGATCGCCAATTTTACCCGGGGCTGGCTGGAATATCTGGTTGAATATCAATCAGATGGCAGCTTCCGCGGCATGCTTCTGGACCGGTGGGAGGTCAGCCGCGACGCGACCTCATACATCCTGCACCTGCGCCGGGGCGTCACCTGGAACAACGGCCAGCCCTTCACCGCGGACGACGTGCTGCGCAACCTCGAACTGTGGTGCGACCGCAGCATGGCAGGCAATTCGATGGCCGGCCGGATGGAAGTGTTGATCGACCCCGACACCAACCAGATGCGGCAGGGCGCCGCCGAGATCGTCGATCCCCATACCGTCCGTCTGACGTTGCCCCGCCCCGACATCTCTTTGATCGCCGGGATGGCCGATTATCCCGCCGCCATCGTGCCCCAAGGCTTCGATCCCGCGACCATGTTGGACACTCCCGTCGGCACCGGCCCCTTTCTGCCCGAAAGCTTCGCGCTGAACGAGCGCGCCGTGCTGATCCGCAATCCAGATCACGACTGGTGGGGCACGGATGCCAAGGGCTATGGCGGCCCGCATCTGGACCGGATCGAGTTTCTGGACCACGGCACCGATCCCCTAAGCTGGGCCGCCGCCGCCCGCGCGGGCGAGGTCGACATGCTGTACGAAAGCGTGGTCAATTTTATCGACGTGATGGACGAGATCGGCTGGGAACGCTCTGCCGCGCTGACCGCCAACACCATCGTCATCCGCGCCAAGCAGACGGCCGAAATCAACGGCCAGACTCCCTATGCCGACCCCCGCGTCCGCCGCGCGCTGGCGCTGGCGGTCGACAATTCGATCTGCCTTGAACTGGGGTACGCCGGGCGTGGGCTGGTGGCCGACAATCACCACGTCTGCCCGATCCATCCCGATTTTGCCGATATCGGCCCCGCCGAATACGACCCCGAACAGGCCCGCGCCCTGATGCAAGAGGCCGGCTTTGCCGATCTCGAACATGATCTGGTTTCTATCGACGACGACTGGCGCAAGAACACCACCGACGCCGTCGCGGCCCAACTGCGCGACGCCGGCTGGAAGGTGCGCCGCACGGTGCTGCCCGGCGCGGTCTATTCGCCGAACTGGGCCAGCTACGGCTTTTCCTCGACCAACTGGAACATGCGCCCGCTGGGCGTGCAGGTGCTGGCGCTGGCCTATCGCAGCGGCGAGGCGTGGAACGAATCCGGCTTTTCCGACCCCGAGTTCGACACCCTGCTGACCGAGGCGCTGGGCCTGCCCGACGCCACTCGCCGGCGCGAGGTGATGCGCCGGCTGCAAGAAATTCTGCGCGAGCAAGGGGTTATCATCCAACCCTATTGGCGCTCGATCTTCCGGCATTGGCGCAAGGGGGTCGTTGGCGGAGAGATGCACCCGACATACGAAATTCATCTTTATAAACTGGCTCTTACCGACTGACCCTGCTGCGCCGCGACTGTTTATCGCGGCGGCCTTCCACGCCGGAATCGCGATCTGTCCCCGCGGGGACAGATTGGAATCGCGACGGACTCCCCGTGCCATTTGCTTTGATAAAAGAACGGCCCGTGACGGTATGGCGGGAACCTTAATCCCCCGGGCCGGTTGCTCTTGCAGACCTCACAGGAGCCCTCGCCTATGTCCACGCGCGATCTTTCATGGACCGCCCCCGTCATGCGCGCCGGCTATGCGGGGCGCGGACTTGTCTATTTCGTCATCGCCGGATTCTCGCTTTTCGCGGTGCTCCGCGGAGGCCGGGCCGAGGGCACCGGATCGTCGTTGCAAAAGCTCGAGAACTCGACTTGGGGTTTGCTGGTGCTGGCGCTGATCGCTTTGGGCATGGCCGCCTATGCCCTGTGGCGACTGGTCGATGCGTGGTTCGATCTTGAGGATTACGGGCACGAGATCAAAGGCGTGATCGCCCGGATCGGCATGGTGGTCACGGGTCTGATCCATCTTGGCATCGGCTTTGCGGCGGCCGCTGTGCTGTTCACCTCGTTCGAAAGCGACAAGGGCGGCAGCGGATCGACGATCTCTCAGTGGACGGCAAAGATCATGTCGTTGCCCGCGGGCATTCTGTTGGTCGGTGCGGCTGGGCTTCTGACCGTCGGGGCCGGGATTTATTACATCCGCAAGGCAATGGCGCAGACGTACCAGAGACACCTCCGGTCGAACCGGTTCACCCGCCGCTGGGATTGGATCCTGCGGATCGGCGTTTTGGGTCAGGCGGCGGTTGTCACGCTGATCGGTGGGTTCCTTGTATTCGCCGCCGCGACAGCGGATCCGGAAAAGGCCGGTGGGCTGCAAAAGGTGTTCGACTGGCTCAACTCTCAGATTTATGGGCAGGTTCTGGTAATCGCGATCTGTGCGGCGCTGATCTGTTTCGCCATCTTCTGTCTGGTCAACGCCCGCTACCGGATCATCCCGAAGGTGGATGGCAGCGATATTGACTCGCTTTCGAACTGGGCCCAGTCGAAAATGCGTGCCGCGACGAGTTGAGGCGATCTGATCAGCTGCCTGCAGAGCCATCCGCAGAACTGACGTCCCCCGCCATGCCCGATTTCAGCTGCCCCAGATCACCTTGACGTAATTCCGGGTCTCCCGGTACGGGGGAATGCCATTGTATTTCTGCACGGCCCCCGGCCCCGCATTGTAAGCGGCCAGCGCGTGGCGCCAGTTGCCGAAACGTTTGAACTGCCGCTTAAGATAGCGCGCGCCGCCTTCCAGATTGGCGACCGGATCAAGGGGATCGACCCCCAGCCCCCGCGCCGTTGCGGGCATCAACTGCGCCAGACCAAGCGCCCCTTTCGAGGATTTCGCCCGCGGATTCCAACCGCTTTCCTGTTGCACCAGACGCAGAAAAAGATCCTCGGGGATGCCGTGTCGGCGGGCGGCGGCACGGGCGTGGGACAGGAACTGCCCCTTATAGCTGCCAGTGTAGCGCGTCGCACCGCTGGCCGGGGCGATTGCGATGTCGGGCTTGTATTTCGGCGTCAGCCGGACCGAGCCCGCGTATTGCTTGGAAAGCCGTGTATCCATCAGCCGCGCCTGAGACGAAAAGATCTTGGCGCGGGATTTCGACGACGCACGAATTGTGTCGGCCCCGGCGGTCATCGGCATGGCAAGGGCAACCCCCAGCGCACCGGCAATGAGATAGTTCATGTCACTGATACCGTCTTGTTACTGTCCCTGACCGCACTATACGCAGATGCTTAAGATATCCAAACCCCCGCCCCCCGGCCTATTCCGAATAGACAAACACGCGCCGTCCGGCAGCGTCCTCTATACGAAAGAGCCGAATGCCCCTTCTTAATTGAACCTTCACCCGATAGTGTCCACGGTTAACAAAATCAGGATTCGATGGAGGCATATATGGCAGGTTCGGTGAACAAGGTCATCATCGTGGGCAATCTGGGGCGCGACCCCGAGGTGCGCACATTCCAGAACGGCGGCAAGGTGTGCAACCTGCGCATCGCGACGTCCGAGAACTGGAAGGACCGCAACACAGGCGAGCGTAAAGAGCGCACGGAATGGCACTCGGTCGCCATTTTCTCCGAGCCTCTGGCGAAGATCGCCGAGCAATATCTGCGCAAGGGCTCCAAGGTCTATATCGAAGGCCAGCTTGAGACTCGCAAATGGCAGGATCAGTCCGGTCAGGATCGCTATTCGACCGAGGTCGTGCTGCGTCCCTATCGCGGCGAGTTGACCCTGCTTGACGGTCGCAGCAGCGGCGGTGGCGGCGGTGATGGCTATATGGCCGACCAAGGTGGCGGCAGTTCCGGTGGAAGCTCCGGTGGTGGGCAAGGCGGCGGCTATGGCGGCGCGGGCGGTCCGGGCGGTGCGGCTTCGGACATGGACGACGAGATCCCGTTCTAAGACCGGCCTTCGAGTTTCAGATAAGCAAAAGGGCGCAAGACATTCTGTCTGCGCCCTTTTTCGTGTTCGGTAATTGCCCGTCTACCGCTGCGACAGCGCGTCCCGCAGCACATCCAACACCGCCTGATCCGGCACGTCACTCGCCACGAAGGCCTCGCCGATATCGCGCGCGAGGATGAAGCGCAGCTTGCCGGCGACCACCTTCTTGTCCTGCCCCATCAGCTGCAAAAGCCCTTCGGCGTCCGGAAGCTCGCCGGGGATGTCGGCCATGTCGACCTTGGTGCCCATGTCGCGCAGATGGGCGCGGACGCGGCCCGGGGTTTCCTGCGGGCACAGACCCAGCCGGACCGAAAGTTCGAACGCCAGCGCACAGCCGATGGCGACGCCCTCGCCGTGCAGCAGCCGGTCGGAATAGCCGGTCGCGGCCTCCAACGCGTGGCAGAAGGTGTGGCCAAGGTTGAGCAAGGCGCGATCCCCCTGCTCGGTCTCGTCGCGGGCGACGATGTCGGCCTTCATCTGGACCGAGCGGCGCACGGCCTCGACCCGCCCCGCGTCATCGCCCGAGACCAGCCCCGGCCCCCGCTGGACCAGCCAGTCGAAGAAATCCGCATCGCCCAGCAGGCCGTATTTCACCACCTCGCCATAGCCGGCCAGAAAGTCGCGGCGCGGCAGGGTCGCCAGCACGTCGGTGTCGGCCAACACCAGCGCGGGCTGGTGAAACGCGCCAATCAGGTTCTTGCCCTGCGGCGCATTGATGCCGGTCTTGCCGCCGACCGAGCTGTCGACCTGCGCCAGAAGGCTGGTGGGGATCTGCACGAACCGCACGCCCCGGCGCAGGACGGCGGCGGCGAAGCCCGCCAGATCGCCGATGACGCCGCCGCCAAGGGCGACGACCACGTCCCGACGCTCGACCTTCTGGTCCAGCAGCCATTCGACGCTGCGGGTGAACTGGGGCCAGCCCTTGGTCGCCTCGCCCGGCGGCAGCGACAGGGCGACCATGTCGATTCCGGCCTGCGCCAGCCCGTCGCGCAGCGCGTCCAGATGCAGCCCCGCGACCGTCTCGTCGCTGATGACGGCCACGCGGGGACGGTCCAGTAGCGGGGCGATCAGGGCACCCGAACGGGCCAGCAATCCGCCGCCGACATGAACGTCGTAGGCCCGGTCGCCCAAGGGCACGTGGACGGTCTTGAGGGTCATGTAATCTCCTGAATCAGATGGGCTTTTCGCAGGGCGTCGCAGACGGCGTCGGTCATCTCGGCGATGGAATAGGCCGGGTCTGCGGCGACGCTCAGATCGGCCAGCGCATAGATCGGCGCGCGTTTGGCGAACAGCTCGCCCAAAGTGCGGCGCGGGTCGTCCGTGCGCAGCAAGGGCCGCGTGTTCTTGTGCCGGACCCGCGACCACAACAGCGGCAGATCCGCCTGCAGGAACACCGACACGCCGCGGTCCGAGATCATCTGGCGGATGCGCGGCGACAGGAACGCGCCGCCCCCGGTCGACAGCACCGCCGGAGGGCCCTGCAGCAGGCGACCGATGACCTGTTCTTCCTTTTCGCGAAAGAACGGCTCGCCATAAGTGGCGAAGATCTCGGCGATGGAGCTGTTGGCCGCCACCTCGATCTCGGCGTCGGAATCGACGAAAGGCACCTCAAGCCGTTTGGCAAGAGCCGTGCCGATCGCGGTCTTGCCCGATCCCATCATGCCCACCAGCACGACGGTTTTTGCCAGCTTCATCCCCACTGTTGGCGTTGTCCCGCTTATGAAAGATTCTTTGTTTGAATGGCGTGAACTCGGTCAGAAATCCATATATAAACTTCACATAATGCTAAAATGAGATCCGGGCAGGAGCAGACGCGCGATGAAGATACTACTGAAACTGTTGTTTATCCTGGTTGTCCTGGGGTTCATCGGGCTGACGGGCTATGCCTTTGTCGGTGACATGTCGCCCGAGGTTCAGACCAGCAGCACGCCCATCACGATCGATGTCGACTAGATCCAGACTGACAGCGCTGCTGTGCGCCGCCGCCCTGCCGTGGGCGGCGACGTTGCCTGCCGTGTCTGCCTCTGGCGCCAATGCGGCAGAGAATGCAGCAGAAAGCGCGGCAGGGAACACGGCGGGGAACGCTGGCGCGCCTGTGTCACAAGGCGGTCCGCCTTTGTCGGCGATCGATTGGCTCAGCAGTCAGGACGCGGCGGACGGGGACTGGGCCACCGAGGCCCCCACCAGCAGCAACGCCCTGCCGGGCAAGGTCGACACCGCGCCGATCGGACGGGTGCGCCGGGATGCGATCGGGCTGTTGCCGTCGCAGATCACCGGGCTGCCGGTCGCTCTTTGGGGCGATACCGAGATTGCCGAGCTGACCACCCTGATCGAAGAGCAGGAGATCGTCGCCCTGCCCTCGATCCAGGCGCTTCTGATGACGGCGCTTCTGGCCGAGGCCGATGCGCCCCGCGCCGGGGGCGCTGCGGCAGACGGACCAACGCCCGAGGATGCGGACCGTCTGGACGGATCGCTGTTTCACGCCCGCGTCGAGAAGCTGATCGAGTTCGGCGCCATCGATCAGGCCGCCGCGTTGCTGGAACAGATCGACAGTCCTGATGTGGGCAGTTTCGGGCAGACCTTCGATGTCAGCCTGCTGTTGTGGCGCGAGGATCGGGCCTGCACCCGGTTGCTGAAAGCGCCCGAGATCGCGCCCACGCTGTCGGCCCGCATCTTCTGTCTGGCGCGCAGCGGCGATTGGGAAACGGCGGCGCTGACCTTGCAGTCGGCGCGTGCTCTGGCGGCGCTGCCGCCCGAGGAATCGACCCTGCTGGCGCATTTCCTGCAAACCGAAGAGCCGGGACCGGGGCGGCGTCCGCGCCTGAATCAGCCCGTCTCACCGCTGGCGTTCCGCATCATGGACGCGATTGCCGAGCCGCTGCCAACCAATGCCTTGCCGCTGGCCTTTTCCCATTCGGATCTGCGCGATACCGCCGGCTGGAAAAGCCAGATCGAGGCGGCCGAGCGTCTGACCCGCGTCGGCGCCGTCCCTGCCCGGCGCATGTTCGCGATCTATACCGACCGGCTGCCCGCGGCCTCGGGCGGGGTCTGGGACCGGGTCTCGGCCATTCAGGTGCTGACCGCATCAATCGATTCCGGCAACCCCGTGGCTGTTGGCAATGCGCTGCCGGCGGCGTGGTCGGCCATGCGCTCGGTCCAGTTGGAGGTGCCGTTCGCGCGATACTTCGGCCCGCAGATCTGGACGATGATGCAAGGCCCGCAACAGGGGGCCGCCACGCCCGAGCGCCTGTCGGACGACGCCCGCGACGACCGGCCCGGGTATATTCAGGTGGACGCGCCCACGAACGATCCGGCTTCTGATGCGGCCCCGCCGCTGGCCACCCCGGCGCAGGGCACCACTGCCGCCACGCTGGGCGAGCAGACCGATCTGGCGTTCCGCATCCTGATGCTGTCGGACCTGTCGGAAGAGGTGGCGCAGGACTGGCACCCGCTGCTGGAAGGCGATCAGTTGCTGAAGGCTCTGGCCGCCGGAAAGATGCCGCCGCCAAGTGTCGCCGCCAACACGATGGAAGAGGCGATCCTGTTATCCGCCGAGCCCCCCGTTCCCCCCAGCAACGAAGATCCGGTCGCCGCCGCCGCCCGCGACATCAGTCTGGGCGAGATGATCCTTGAGGTCGCTTTGCTGTTGCGACGGGGCATCGAATCCGATCCCGGCGACGTTACCCGCGCCTTGCAGCTTCTGCGCGGTGCGGGTCTGGAATCCGCCGCCCGCGCAGCCTCGTTGGAGTTGCTGCTGCTGGGGGATGAGGCATGAGCGTCTCGCGCTGGCTGACGGTTTTTCTGGAAGCCCAGTCCGCCGAGTTGGACAATGCCGAGAACACACGTCTGGCCTATGCCCGCGATCTGACCGATTACGCCCAGTGGCTGGCGGGCAAGGGTCTGGATTATGCCACCGCCGGGCGCGAGGATGTGGAACGCTATCTGGTGCATTGCAACGAGCAGGGGTTCGCCCGGTCGACCCGGGCGCGGCGGCTGTCGTCAATCCGCCAGCTTTATCGTTTCGCCTATGACGAGGGCTGGCGCAGTGACAATCCCGCGATCCGCATTCGTGGGCCGGGCAAGGAAAAGCGTCTGCCCAAGACCCTGACCGAGGCCGAGGTTGACCGTCTGCTGGAAGCCGCCCCCCTTCAGGCCCGCAACCCCCGTGACGCCGCCCGCAACGCCTGTCTGATGCAGCTTCTCTATGCCACCGGCATGCGCGTCAGCGAGCTTGTGTCGCTGCCGGTGGCCGCAGCCCGGGGCGATCCGCGCATGTTGCTGGTGCGCGGCAAGGGCGGCAAGGAACGGATGGTGCCGCTGTCGCCCCCCGCCCGCAGCGCCCTGATCGACTGGCTGGAGCTGCGCGATCAGACCGAAGAGCTGACCCGGCGCGAGGCGGGCACGCCGCCCTCCAGCTATCTTTTTCCGTCGCGCAGCAAGCTGGGGCACCTGACCCGGCACCGGTTTTACGTGCTGATCAAGGATCTGGCGATGTTCGGCGGGGTCTCGCCGCAGAAGGTGACGCCGCACACCTTGCGCCATGCATTCGCGACCCATCTGCTGGCCAATGGCGCCGACCTGCGCTCGATCCAGACGCTGCTGGGGCATGCGGATTTGTCCACGACCGAGATCTACACCCATGTGCTGGACGAGCGGCTGAAAGAACTGGTTCTGACCCATCATCCGTTGGCCCACTGACGGCCCTGCCCCTGATTTGCAGGTATCGGGTGGGGTGGATGATCCTCGAATTAGCGCATCTCGGGCGGTAGAATGTCGGTGCTGGGCCAGAGACCTGTGGTCAGGGATGCGTGGTAGCCTTGGGTCAGGCCCGCGGCCTCCATCCCCGCGCGGGCGGCGGCGGCGTCATAGTTCAGCCGGTGGATCTGTGCCCGGCCCGCGTGCAGGGTGACAAAGCGGGTGGCGGCGCGTCCGTCATGGGGCGGCAGGCCGATCACACCGGCGTTGATCCAGTGGTGCCTGCCGATCCAGCGTTCGTACGCCACGCCGCAATGCCCGGCGATGATCCCGTCCACGGGGCCCGTGGCCGCCTCGATCAGCGCGATTTCCTGTGCGAAAGCGGCGTCCCGGTCCGACGGCCAGAGGAACCGGCTGATATCGCTGACGCCGCCGTGGATCACCGCATAGCGGCGGCCTGCCTGCGCGAAGGTGACGATGTCGGGAAGCGTCTCCATCCATGCGCGGTCGGCTTCCGGGGTCTGGGCCAGCGCGTGGGGATACCAGCCGCGCGACAGCAGATCGCAGGTGCTGCCCGCATCGAAGCCACAGCCACAATCGGGCGCCCCCTCGGCAAGCTGGCGTTCGCAGTTGCCCGCCACCACCGCGCCGCCCCTTGCGCGGACCAGCGCCACCGTGGCCTGCGGCTCGGCGCAATAGGCCACCACGTCGCCGGTGCAGATCCGGCGGGCGGGCGGGATGCCAAGCGCGTCGGCCCGGTCCAGCAAGGCGCGGGTGGCCTGCGCGTTGGAATAGGGGCCGCCATAGATCAGGACGGTGTCGTCGACCCGCCCGTCTGCCCCCTCGGACCCACTCAGATCCCCCAGATCGCTTATCCGCATCTCCGCTCCCTTGATCGGCCCCGCGGCAAAGCCCATAAGACGGAACGACGCCCGACAACAGCCCCCTGCCCAAAAGGACGCTTCACATGCTCGACACCGGTTTCTGGATCATCACCGGCTCGATCCTGCTTTTGCTGGTCATGTCGGCCTTCTTCTCGGGGTCTGAAACGGCGCTGACGGCGGCCTCGCGGGGCAAGCTGCGCAGCCAAAGCGACAAGGGTTCGCGCGGAGCCACCACCGCGCTGCACATCACCGAGGACAACGAGCGGCTGATCGGCTCGGTCCTGCTGGGCAACAATCTGGTGAACATCCTTGCGACCTCGCTTGCGACGGCGTTGTTCACGCGGCTTCTGGGGGATTCGGGCGTGGCGCTGGCGACGCTGGTGATGACCCTGCTGGTGCTGATCTTCGCCGAGGTTCTGCCCAAGACCTATGCCATCACCAACGCCGAGGCCGCCGCAGCACTGGTCGCGCGCCCCATCAGCATCGTCATCACCGTATTGTCGCCGGTGGTCAGCGCCGTGCGGGCGCTGGTGCGTCTGCTGCTGAGCCTTTTTGGCGTGCGTACCGATCCCGACAGCCACATCCTTGCCGTCCGCGAGGAGATTGCCGGCGCCCTGCAACTGGGCCATTCCGAAGGCGTGGTCGAAAAGGAAGACAAGGACCGCATCCTTGGCGCACTGGACCTGAGCGACCGCGCGGTGGAAGAGATCATGCTGCATCGCCGGCAGATCGAGATGATCAACGCCGACAACGCGCCCGGCGACATCCTTTCGCAACTGCTCGAGTCCCGCTACACCCGCCTGCCCGTCTATCGCGACGACCCCGAGAACATCATCGGCGTGGTCCACGCCAAGGATTTGCTGCGGGCGATGGACAAGCTGTCGCGCGGGCCCGACGCCTCGGAAGATGCATTGCAGAACTTTAACGTGCTCGACGTGGCGATGAAGCCCTATTTCGTGCCCGAGACCACGCCGCTGGACGATCAGATGCGCGAATTCCTGCGCCGGCGCACGCATTTCGCGCTGGTGGTGGATGAATACGGCTCGCTTCAGGGGCTGATCACGCTGGAGGATATTCTGGAAGAGATCGTGGGCGAGATCACCGACGAGTTCGACGTCGATGCCGAGCATCCGATCCGCAAGACCGACGACGGCGCCTATCTGGTCGAGGGCGGCATGACGATCCGCGACCTGAACCGCGCCACCGAATGGAACATGCCCGATGACGAGGCCAATACCGTCGCCGGGCTGGTCATCCACGAGGCCCAGATGATCCCGACCCAAGGTCAGGTCTTCAGCTTCCACGGCTTCCGCTTCGAGGTGGTGCAGCGCAAGGACAACCGCATCACCAAGCTGAAGATCCGGCCCCTGTAGCGCCGTCGCAGGGGTCAGCGCCCCCGGAACAGCCCGCCCAGAACGCCGCGCACGATGGCCGATCCGGCGCGGGTGCCGATCGAGCGGGCCATGGATTTGGCAAAGGCGGTGCCGACGCTGTCGCCTCGGCTTTTGCGGGTCGAGGATCGGCTGACCCTCTTGCCGTTATAACGACGCCCGGCGTTGAATTCCCGTTCCGCCGCCGAGGCCTCTTCGGCGTCAACCTCGGCCTTCTCGGCTTCGGCGGCGGCTTCCTTGGCGCGTTGGGCCAGCCGCTCGAAGGCACTGTCGCGGTCGACGGGCGTGTCGTATTTCGGACCCATCTGATCGAGGTTCATGATCTGACGGCGCTCGGCATCGGTGATGGGACCCAGCCGCGACGACGGCGGGCGGATCAGCGTGCGCTCGACCACGCCCGGCACGCCCTTTTTCAGCAGCATCGAGGTCACGGCCTCGCCGACGCCAACCTCGCGGATGGCGTCCTCGGTCGAGAATCGGGGGTTTTCGCGGTAAGTCTCCGAGGCCTGCCGCAGGTCGCGGCGGTCCTTGGCGGTGAAGGCGCGCAGAGCGTGCTGGACCCGGTTGCCTAGCTGGCCCAGAACATCCTCGGGGACGTCGGCGGGGTTCTGGGTGACGAAGTAAATGCCCACCCCCTTCGAGCGGATCAGCCGCGCCACCTGTTCAACCTTTTCGACCAGCGCTTTGGGGGCGTCGTCGAACAGCAGATGCGCCTCGTCGAAGAAGAAGACCAGCCGGGGCTTGTCGGGGTCGCCGACCTCGGGCAGTTCCTCGAACAGCTCGGACAGCAGCCACAGCAGGAAGGTGGCGTAAAGCCGGGGCGATTGCATCAGTTGGTCGGCGGCAAGGATGTTGATCTGGCCCTGCCCGTTCGCGTCGGTGCGCATCAGATCGGCCAGCGCCAGCGCGGGCTCTCCGAATAGCTGCGTGCCGCCCTGATTTTCCAGCACCAGCAGACGCCGCTGGATCGCGCCGATGGACTGGGGCGAGACGTTGCCATAGCGCAGGGACAGATCGGCGCGGTTCTCGCCGACCCAGACCAGCAGGGATTGCAGATCCTTCAGGTCCAGCAGCGGCAGGCCCTGTTCGTCCGAGATCCGGAAGGCGATGTTCAGGATACCCTCTTGCGGCTCGCTGAGTTCCAGCAGACGCGACAGCAGCAGCGGCCCCATCTCGGCCACGGTGGTGCGGACCGGATGGCCCTGAACGCCGTAAAGATCCCAGAAGGTGACGGGAAAGGCGCGGTAGGCATAGTCGTCAAACCCGATGGTGCGCGCGCGTTCGGTAAATGCCTCGTGCAGCTTGAAATCCGCCGAGCCGGCCATCGCCAGCCCCGACAGATCGCCTTTGACGTCCGACAGGAAGACCGGGACGCCGCGGGCCGAGAAGGACTCGGCCAGAATCTGCAGGGTGACGGTCTTGCCGGTGCCCGTGGCCCCGGCGATCAACCCGTGCCGGTTGGCGTATTTCAGGGCAAGCGTCTGCGGCTGGGCGTAGCCTTCGCCGCCACCGCCGATAAAGATGTCGTCTGCCATGTCGGGTCTTTCCCTTTGCATGCGGGGGTTTGGCGCCCCGTCGTTCCGGTCCTGCCCTTCTTGATACAGTCTTAAGGATTTTATGCCAGTTTTCTCAGGCCGGTGGGGTCTTCAACCTGCCGGAATCCTCCCTGTCGACTGGCCGTGCCTCTGTGGCACGGTCTTTTTTTGCTTGGTGTTTGCTTGGTGTTTGTTTGGTGTTTGCTTGGTGAAGGCTGGGGGCACGGGCGATGCGCGGCGGCGTGATCGCCGGGCGGTCTGAAGCCTGCCTGACAGGATATTGGAATAAGGCGAAAAATCTATGTTGACGGGTGCGACCTAACGCCGTAGCGTCGTCCATAGAACAAGTCGGCCAGTCCGACGGGGAGAGATGGAAAAAGGGTCCAATTGGGCCCTTTTTTCTATTTCCGGGGTGCGGTGTGGAGGCGCGAGGCGTTTGCCCATGGGCTGCCGCCATCGCGCCGGGGCGGTTTGGCGGATCCTCGCCATAGCCCCCTGACAGGCCCGGGCCCGCGTGCTACATCGGGGCCAGACCAACTCATCAATGATGGATAGACATGTTTAAGAATGTGCGAACCGCCCTGGTGCTCGGCGTGCTTCTGGCCCCCGCGGCGCTGATGGCCCAGACCACCGATGCGCCCCAAGATGCGTCTCAGGATGCGTCTCAGGATGCGCCTCAATCCGATGCGTCTCAGACGCCCGCCCCCGCGGCTAGCGACGCCGCCGGCACCGACGGCACCGACGGCACCGGCGGCGCCACCAAAAAGCCCCGCGTCGTCACCGGCAACGAGCTTCCCGGCCAGTTGTCGCTGGGCGAGGGTCAATCCGGCGCCGAGGTCGGCCAGACCTATGTCCGCGAGACGGTCAAGGATTGGGCCGTGCAATGCGTGCGCACCGAAGAGGGCACCGACCCCTGCCAGCTGTACCAGCTGCTGCGCGACAAGGACGGCAACGCCGTGTCCGAGATCAGCATCTTTGCCCTGCCCGACGGCGGTCAGGCCGTGGCCGGCGCCACGATCATCACCCCGCTCGAGACGCTGCTGACCCAGCAGGTCACGCTGACCGTCGATAGCGGCGCCTCGAAGCGGTATCCGTTTTCGTGGTGCAGCCAGATCGGCTGTTTCTCGCGGATCGGCCTGACCGCACAGGATCTGAACGCCTTCCGCAAGGGCTCGGAGGTCAAGGTGAACATCGTGCCGGTGGCCGCCCCCGATCAGAAGGTCGAGCTGTCGATCTCGCTCAGCGGGTTCACGGCCGGGTATGAGGCGGCGGCGGCCAAGTAAGCCCCCCATCTGCAATCGCGAAACGGCGTCGTCAGCAATGACGGCGCCGTTTTTCGTTTAAAGGGGAGAGCTGTGACGCCGGCTCAGACCCGCCGCAGGGCCAGCACCGCGTTCAGACCGCCGAAGGCAAAGGCGTTGGACAGGGCGACCTCGACCTTGGCCTCGCGTGCCTCGTTGGGGACCACGTCCAGATCGCAATCGGGATCGGGTTCCTGATAGCCCACGGTCGGGGCCACGATGCCGTCGCGCAGGGCCATGACGCAGGCCAGAAGTTCCACCGCGCCGGTGCCGCCGATCAGATGGCCGTGCATGGACTTGGTGGACGAAATCATCAGCTTGTTCGCATGATCGGCGAAGACATCGCGCACGGCGGCGGTTTCGGTGCGGTCGTTGGCGGCGGTGCCGGTGCCATGGGCGTTGATGTAATCCACATCGCCCGGCGACAGCTTGGCGTCGCGCAGGGCCGCCGCGATGGTCCGCGCCGCGCCGTCCTGCGACGGCATGACGATGTCGCTGGCGTCCGAGCCCATGGCAAAGCCGATGACCTCGGCCAGAATGGTGGCGCCGCGGGCGCGGGCGTGCTCCATCTCTTCGAAGACGAAGACCGCAGCACCTTCGCCCTGCACCATGCCGTTGCGGTTGGCCGAGAACGGACGGCAGGCGTCGCGGGACATCACGCGCAGCCCTTCCCACGCCTTGACGCCGCCGAAACACAGCATCGCCTCGGACCCGCCGGTGACCATCACCGGGGCCATACCCGAACGGATGAAGTTGAACGCCTGCCCCATCGCATGGTTCGACGAGGCGCAGGCGGTCGAGACGGTATAGCTGGGCCCCATCAGGTTCCACGTCATCGACACATGGCTGGCCGCGGCGTTGTTCATCAGCTTGGGCACGACGAAGGGATGCACGCGGTTCTTGCCGTCTTCGTAGACGGCGCGGTAATTGTCGTCCCATGTGTTCACGCCGCCGCCCGCAGTGCCCAGAACCACGCCCGAACGTTCGGCCAGCGCACCCTCGAACGTCAGGCCGGACTGGGTGATCGCCTCGGTCGCGGCAATCTGGGTGAACTGGGTGAAGCGGTCGTAAAGCGACAACTGCTGACGGGTGAAATGGCTGTCGGGGTCAAAGTCACGGACCTGACCGCCGATGCGGATCGACAGACGGTCCAGATCGCGCAGATCCAGCGGGCCGATGCCGCAGCGGCCTTCGCGAAACGCCTCTAGCGTGGCATCGGCGGAATGTCCCAGCGCGTTGATGCTGCCCTGTCCGGTGATGACGACACGCTTCATGCCTTCTGACTGGCCACCAACGCCTCGATCGCGCCGACGATGGTGCCGACAGAGGTGATGTCGAACGCACTTTTCTCGGGTTCGTTGGCGTTGAAGGGGACCTGAATGTCGAACTCTTCCTCGATGGCGAAGATGCTTTCGACAAGGCCCAGACTGTCGATCCCCAGATCCTGCGGCGAGGCGTCCATGGTGATGTCGCTTCTGTCCAGCATCGCCTGTTCCGCGATGATCCCGATGACCCTGTCCTTAACCGATTGTGTCATGCTGCGCCTTCCGGAGTGTCCCGCCGACAGATCTAGTCGGTCGTGCCACTGTTTGAAACCCGTTTCTGCAACGCCGCAACCTGCTTGAAAAGCCGCGGCAAGCGGCGCAGCGCCTTGTAGTTTTCGACCGCCTGATCCATCCGCGTGGCCGGAAACCCCCAGACCGCCTTGCCCGCCGAGACGTTGGACACAAGGCTGGAGCCGCCGCCCACCACCACATCGTCCCCCAGCACGATATTGTCGTTCAGACCGGCCTGCCCGCCCAGAACGCAGCGGTTGCCGATCACGGTCGAGCCGCCGATGCCGACCTGCCCGCACAGCAGACAATCCTCGCCCACCTGAACGTTGTGGCCCACCTGAACAAGGCTGTCGAGCTTGGTGCCGCGACCGATCCTTGTGGCCCGCACGGTGCCGCGGTCGATGCTGGAGTTCGCGCCCACTTCGACGTCATCCCCGATCTCGACCGCGCCGACCGAGGCGATGCGGATCCAGCTTGCATCGCCCTGACCCGCCTTGTCCTCGGCCGCGTCCGTGGGTGTGGGGCTGGGTTGGGCTTGGCGTTCATCCGACAGGGTTTCGCGGACGGTCTCGACCGTGCTCTTGTCGGCGGTGACGAACGAGAAGCCGTCGCCACCGATCACCGCGCCCGGCTGGGCGATGAAGCGATCCCCGATATGCACCCTTTCGCCGATGCGCACGCCAGAGTGGATCAGCGCGTCGGCCCCGATCCGCGCGTCGCGCCCGACCGAGGCATGCGACAGGATCCGCGCCCGCGGCCCGATCACGGCCCCCGGCCCGATCCGCACGAAATCCCCGACCGAGGCCCCCTGCCCCAAAGTCGCGCCGGGATCGACGCTGGCCAGCGGCGAAATCCCTTCGGGCGCGTGGGGACGTTCTTCGAACAGGCGGGTGACGGTGGACATGCCAAGCCGCGGACGGCCCACGAAGATCGCGGCCTTCAGACCCATCGCCTGCCAATCGGCCCCCGGCCACAAGGCGGCGGCACGGGCGCGGCCCTTGCCCAAAGCCTCGGCATAGCTGGGCTGCATGGCCATCGCCAGATCGTCGGGCCCGGCGTCGGACGGTTCGGACAAACGCGAAATGCGGAGGCTGCCGTCCCCGGCAAACTCCGCATTCATCGCATTGGCAATCTCACTAACGGTCTGAGCCATCGAATCCCCCGCACATCGGGCGAAAGACGCATCGCCCGGTATGAGGGCGGTTTAACTTTCTATCGCGGCCAAGACCACCCCGGCGTCGCGCAGGGCGTCGAAGATCAGATCGTCGCGGTCATAGACGTCGGCGCGGTAGTTGACCCGCCCGCGTGCCGGAACCCACGCCGTCCGGTACACCAGATGCACCGGGATCGGAGTGTCGAGGTTGACTTGCGTCTCGCGCCCGGTGCGCAGGGTCCGCTGAAAGAACTCTTGTTCGTTCGACATTTGCGGCGCCAGCAGGTTGTAGGCGAAATCAAAGGGCTTCTCCAGCCGCACGCAGCCATGCGAGAAGTCGCGTTTGTTACGCGCGAAAAGCGACTTGGCCGGCGTGTCGTGCAGGTAGATCGCATAACGGTTGGGGAACATGAACTTGACCCGACCCAGCGCGTTGCGCGGCGAGGGCGGCTGTTTCATGTCGAAAGGAAAGTTCGTTTTGCTAAGCTGGTTGAAGTCGATCCGGCGGCGGTCCACCTCGCGGCCGCGCCCGTCGTAAAGCTTCAGATAGCTCACCGCGTTCGGATTGCGCTTGAGCATCGGCAGGTATTCCTTGGTCGCGATGCTGCGCGGCACGTTCCACGTGGGGTTGATGACCATATGGGTCATCGTGTCGGAAAACTCGGGCGTGCGCCGGTCCGAGGTGTTCTTGCCCACCACCGAGACGGTCTCGAAGGTGACCTTGCCGTCGTCGACCAGATAGGTGCGGAAGTCGGCCAGGTTGACCAGAATATGACGTTTGCCAAGCGGCTGGTTCAGCCAGCGGCGACGCTCCAGCGCTACCATGACCTGACGCAGGCGGGCGTTGGGTTCGATGTTCAACTGACCCAGCGTCGCGGGGCCCGCGACCCCGTCGTCGACCAGCCCGTGATCGCGCTGGAACCGCTGGACGGCCTTTTGCAGCGTGACGTCATAGCCGACGGTCGGCGTCTTTTCCAGATAGCCCATGCGGATCAGCCGGTTGCGCAGCGCCACGACCGAGGGGCCGTTGGTGCCGGGCTTCAGGACCGAAACCGGGACAGTCTCGCCCCACCCGCCCTGAGAGGCGACTTCTTCCAGACGCCGCTTTTCCTTCAGCAGTTGCGCATATTCCGGCAGTTGCGGCGGCAGGGTCCGCATGAACTTGCGCGGGGCGCTCTCGGCGAAACCGCGCAGGGTCTCGAGACGGTCGCGCAACTGCACCTTGCGCACCACGCCGCTGATCACCTTCGACGGGGTCAGCATGCCGGTCTGCACGTCGCGGGCATAAAGAAGGAACAGGCGGCTGGCTTCGACCTCGGCCAAACCGCGATCACGTTCGCTGCGCACGGCGCGGAACCGGGCGGCAAGGCCCGCGCTGTCGTAGCGCCCGGCGGGCAGCCCATGCTCGGGCGCGCGCTCCAGCGCCGAGAACAGCGCCTCGCGGCGGGGCGCGTCGCCCTCGCCGGTCCAGATCGGCTGGTAGTTGCGTTCGCGGTAGAAGGCCGACAGGGCATCGTCGGTGGCGGCGGCCTCGGCCAGCGCCTGCTTGAATGCCATCGACAGAGTCGCAGCACCGTTGGTCACAGCAGCGCCGGACACCGATTCCGTCTGAGTCGCCGTCGCAGTAGCCGTCTGAGATGCCGTCTGGGCGTGAATCGGCCCCGTCATCAGCACCAGCAACGCCAAGACGCTGCCTGCGGTCGCACTTGTTGCGCGATTCCGCTTGTCGAACGCGAGTTTAGTCATCAGTTTCCTCCACCGGGGGCGCGATTTCTGTCGATATTCGGACCCATTTCTCAGCCGGGGGCGGAATAACGTCCACTCACGAATGCGAAAGTTGCCTGATCGTGTTGGCTGGGTAACAATCGGGCCGCCTCGCCCCGAAAACCCCACAAAACCGGCAATTTCCCGCGCCCACCACCCGGAAACGAGCAAATTCTTGCCGGTTCCAACGCCCCACCCTCGATTCCGTTCCCAAACGGTTGGGCCGTTAAGGATCCTGTGTCATATAGATACCACTTCCTGGGGATGGGAACGCGGAGCTACCGCATAAGGTAGCCCACACACAAATTGGGACACGTTTTGATATGGGCAAAACATCGACGAGCTTCTCGCGTCGCGGAATTCTGCGCGCATTCGCTGCAACCACACTCACCGCCGCACCGTTCAGTGCCAATGCTTTCGGGATCCTCCGGGGCGCTGGCGACATTCGGCGCTTGCGGATGTATTCGGGCCGGACGGGCGAAAGCCTGAACACGATCTACTGGATCGAAGGCGAATACATCGAGGAATCTCTGAAAGAGATCAACAACTTCATGCGCGACTGGCGCACGGACGACGTGGTCAACATGGATCGGCGCAATGTCGACATCCTGTCGGCCTCGCAGAACCTGCTGGACAGCAGCGAAGCGTTTACGCTGTTCTCGGGCTACCGCTCTCCGAAGACCAACGCGATGCTGCGCAAGCGCGGCAACGGCGTTGCAAAGAAATCCCTGCACCTGCAGGGCAAGGCCGCAGACGTTCACCTGACCTCGCGCAGCGTCGGGCAGATCGCCAAAGCCGCCGCCGCCTGTAACGCGGGTGGTGTCGGGCGCTACTCCAGCTCGCAGTTCGTGCATATGGATTGCGGTCCGGTGCGCAGCTGGGGCTCCTGAGCTTAGTCAGTTACGTCACATCGACAGTTGATCGCGGGGCCTTCGGGCCCCGTTTTTGCGTGCGGCGTGCCTTGCTGAACGCCCGCGTTTGGTCGAACAGATCGCACGCTGCCCCACCGGCGGCATCATCATCAAATTGTCGAAGAAAATGGCGCACCCGAGAGGATTCGAACCTCTGGCCTCTGCCTTCGGAGGGCAGCGCTCTATCCAGCTGAGCTACGGGTGCGTTGGCGAGGGTTTAGCGAAAGCAGGCAGCGCCTGCAATCGCAAACTCAGGCAAAAAGCTCGTGGCAAAGTTCCAGAGCGTCGATCAGAACATCGACCTCTTCGACCGTGTTATAAAGCCCGAACGAGGCGCGGCAGGTGGCTGAAACGCCCAGATGTTCCATCAGCGGCTGGGCGCAGTGATGCCCGGCGCGGACGGCCACGCCCTTCTTGTCCAGAACGGTGGATATGTCGTGGGCATGAGCCGCGCCTTCAAGCGTGAACGAGAAGATCGCGGCCTTGTCAGCCGACTCGCCCTGCACGTTCAACCAGTTCAGCCCGGCCAGCCGGTCGCGGGCGTAATCGCGCAAAACGGTCTCGTGGGCGGCGATATTCTCCATCCCCAGATCCATCATATATTCTAATGCGGCGCCAAGCCCGATGATCGAGACGATGGACGGGGTCCCGGCCTCGAACTTCATGGGCGGATCGTTGTAGCTGACCGTGTCGCGGCGCACCTCGCGGATCATGTCGCCGCCGCCCATGAAGGGGCGCATCTCGGCCATGCGATCGGGCGCCACATAGATCGCCCCCGAGCCCGACGGCCCGTAAAGCTTGTGCCCGGTGATGGCGTAGAAATCGCACCCCAGCGCTTGCAGATCGACGGGGGCGTGAACCGCACCCTGACTGCCATCGACCAGAACCGGAACCCCCTGTTCGCGGGCGCCCCGGGCAATCGCCGCCACATCGACCTTGGTGCCCAGCACGTTCGACAGATGGCTGACCGCGATCAGCCGGGTGCGCGGGGTGATGGCGTCCAGCACGGCCTGCGGGTCCAGATCGCCCTTGGCGTCGGTCTCGACCCAGACCAGCTTGACGCCCTGCCGCTCGCGCAGGAAATGCCAAGGCACGATGTTGGCGTGATGCTCCATCACCGACAGGATAATCTCGTCGCCCGGCTGCATGCGGGGCATGGCCCAACCGTAGGCGACCATGTTGATGCCATGGGTCGCGCCGGTGTTCATCACGATCGAATTCTCGTCGGCGGCGTTCAGAAAGCGTGCGACCGTGGCGCGGACGGCCTCGTAGCGTTCGGTCGATACATTCGAAAGATGGTGCAAGCCACGGTGAACATTGGCGTATTCCATCCCGTACCCGCGTTGGATCGCATCAAGCACAACCTGCGGTTTCTGGGCCGAGGCCCCGTTGTCCAGATAGACAAGCGGCTTGCCGTTCACCTGCCGCGACAGGATCGGAAAGTCGCCGCGAACGGCGTTGACGTCATACATGATCTTACATCCCCGGCGCGGACACGCCGATTAGGGTTAGGACAAGGCTTAGCCCGAACAGCGTGCCCAGAAGCGACAGGATCGAGCCCGCGAAGACCAGACCAAGCGAGGCAAAGCCATGAAGAGTGGCGACGAAGTTTATGAATATCCACACGAATATGACCAATCCGGCCACGCCGACCACGGCGGCAAGCGGCGGCAGGACCATCAGAAGCGCGGTTTGCAGCAGTTGCAGCAGGATCATCACCACCTGAAGCCAGACGATCAGCAGGATGGTATCGTCGAACCGTCCCGTGCCGCCGAAGGCGCGACCGATGTAGAAGGTGCCGAAGACCAGAAGCACGGTCAGCGCCACCTGCACCAGCCCCAGCATCAGCGGCCCGCCCAGCATCATCTCCATGCCCATCGCCCGTGGGGCGACGAGGGTGGTCAGTTGGGCCAGAATGACACTGAGCACGACCACCAGCACCACAAGCTGCCACAGGGCACTGCGCGGCAGCCCCAGCCCCATCAGGCGCGTGGCCACCGCACGCGGCTCCGAGACGGTCTCGGAGGCCAGACGCAGGATTTTGCCAAGGCCAAGGTCAGACATGGGCCGCCTCTGTTTCGGTTTCGGTATCCGCCGGATCGGGCGCGCGCTCGGCCTCGGACAGGTTGATGTACCAGTAGACGGCGAAGATCGCCGCAGTCAGCAGACTGATCAGCGAGGTTTCCGGGCCACGACCCAGAAACGCCTCGGTCAGTCCGCGCAGCAGGACCGGCGGCACGATCAGAAGCAGCGTCCAGAACAGCGCCAGACGCGCGCCCAGCCACGTGCCCCGACCGCCCAGCAGACGGGCGACCACATGGCTAAGCCCCGCCACGCCGTAAAGCACCAAAGGCGCCATCAGGACGGCCCCCATGAAGGTGCCCGAGGCCAGCGCCGCAAAGCCCGGATCGCCCCCCGCAAGATGCGCCTGACGCGACACCGCCGGAAGCTGCGCCACGAAGAACAGCAGGCAGGCCACCATCACATGCACCAGCGCCCGGGTTTCCCCCTGCGGCCGGCTCAGGTTACGGCGCATCACGCGGCGCGGGTGGCGATAGCTTCGCAGTATGTCGTCCGTCACCGGCATCGTCAGCCCCTGCGCCGCCGAAGCCAGGCGTCCAGCCGGGTGTTGATGGTTTCGGCCAGTCTGGCATCGTCGATCTCTTCGATGGCCTCGGCCAGGAAGGACAGCACCAGAAGGTCCTGCGCCTCGGACTTTTCGACCCCGCGCGAGCGCAGGTAGAACAGCGCCGTCTCGTCGATGGCGCCGGTGGTCGACCCGTGCGAGCAGACCACGTCGTCGGCATAGATCTCAAGCTCTGGCTTGGCCAGAAACTGGCTGTCGTCGTCCAGCAAAAGCGCCTGAGAGATCTGGTAGCCATCGGTCTTTTGCGCGTCCTTCTTCACAAGGATCTTGCCCTGAAAGACACCGACGGCGCGGTTGCGCAGCACCTTCTTGAACACCTGACGGCTTTCGCAGCGCAGGGCGTCATGGGTGATGAAGACCGTGTCGTCGTGGTGGAACGCGCCGCTGGCCCCGTCACCCAAGGCCGCGCCGGCCACATGGGCCACGGCGTCGTCGCCGGTCAGTTCGATCACGCAGTCGTTGCGCGTCATCGCGCCGTTGGCGCTGAGGGTGAAGGACTTGAACACGCTTTCCTGCCCCAGCCGCGCGAAGATATGCGTGGCTTCCTGCCGCTCGTGGTCGCGGCCTTGGGTGCGGATGTGGTGGAACTGGGCGTTGTCGCCGACCTCTACCTCGATCACGGCGTTCAGACGCGCGGCGGCGGGGCCGTTTTCCAGCAGAGTCAAGCTTGCGCCCGCGTCCAACCGCAGGGTGTGATGCAGGAAGACATCCGCATCCGTGTCCCGGCGCAGGTATCTGATCGCGATTGGTTTTTCGACCTTGGCGGTGGCATGGATCAGCACGCCTTCCTGCGCCCGCGCGGTGTTCAGCGCGGCCAGAGGGCGGGCGACCGGGGTTTGGCCGTTCGCCTCGAGCGTGCCGTACAGATCCTTGGCCCAATGGTCCGAGCCCGAAGACACTTCGGCCAGACGTTCGATCGTCAGGCCCGAGCCTTCCAGCTTGTCCGAGGCCTTGGCGTCGAACTCACCATCGACGAAGACCAGCGTCAGGCAGTCGATCCCGTCGAAGAAGGGCGCGTCGTCGTCCTGAAACAGTGCGGCAGGCTTGGCCGTGGCTGCGGTCAGCGCGTCGGGGCGGGTGAATTTCCAGTATTCGTCGCGCCGCCCCGGCAGGCCGGATTCGGCAAGACGCTCTTCGGCCCGGGCGCGGGGCGCGTCAAGCCAGCCCCCCTGCGCGGGGCGCGGACGGGCCGCCGCCAGATCAGAGGCGGCAGCCGTTTCCGGGCGGTTCTGTTGCAGCTGTGCCGACATCAGGAAGCCTCTTCCAGCAGGTCGGCGTAACCGTTGTTCTCGACCTCAAGCGCCAGCTCGGGGCCGCCGGTCTTGATGATGCGACCATCGGCCATGATGTGCACGACGTCGGGCTTGATGTGGTCCAGAAGCCGTTGATAATGCGTGATAACAAGGAACGAACGGCCCTCGTCGCGCAGGGCATTCACACCGTCGGCGACCAGCTTCATCGCATCGACGTCGAGGCCCGAGTCGGTCTCGTCCAGAATGCACATCCGCGGCTCCAGCATGGCCATCTGCAGGATCTCGTTGCGCTTTTTCTCGCCGCCCGAGAAGCCCACGTTGACCGGGCGCTTCAGCATGTCGGCGTCGATCTTCAGGCTTTTGGCCTTGGCGCGGACCTCTTTCAGAAAGTCGGTGGCCGACATCTCGTCCTGACCGCGGGCCTTGCGCTGCGCGTTCACGGCGGTGCGCAGGAAGGTCATGTTGCCGACGCCGGGGATCTCGACCGGGTACTGGAACGCCAGAAACAGGCCGGCGGCGGCGCGTTCCTCGGGGTCCATCTCGAGGATCTCTTCGCCGTCAAGCTGGGCCGAGCCCTTGGTGACCTCATAGCCCTCGCGGCCCGACAGAACGTAGCTAAGCGTCGACTTGCCCGAGCCGTTGGGCCCCATGATCGCATGCACCTTGCCGGTCTCGACCGTCAGGTCGACCCCCTTGAGGATCTTCTTGTCTTCTTCTTCAAGCTGGACGTGCAGATCGGTGATCTTCAACATGTGGTCTTATCCTTCGAATTACGGGGTGCGGCGCGTGGCCCGTCCCCTAGTCTTTCAATTGTCGCCTGAGCGTGGCGAGGAAACTTTGCTTCGCCTTTTCGGCGATATCCTGCAGGTCACTGTCTTCCAGACAGTCCAGCGACTCGGTCATCCGGTTGAGATAGCCGCTGCGGTTCACCAGCCGTTGCGCGACCGCGTGCTTGAACGCTTCGCGACCGCTGGCCGGGTGAAAGATCTTGCCGTGCGCGTCTTCGCGCAGACGGATGGCATCCACGAACATGTCCGGATCCGTGGTCAGGACCGTGTCGTCGAACCATTGCGGCGCGTGGGCTTCCAGCGCCTCCAGCCGGAACCTGTCATCGGCCCCGACATGCGAGAACGCGAAGATCTCGTCGTTCGCGTAGTGGCGCGGTCGGCAGGGCTCGTGCCCATTGGCGCGCCGGGTTTCCAGCAGGTGATCCAAGGCGGGCCCCGAGAAGCGGGTCAGCGCAAAGATCGCGCGGCGCAGCGGCAGTTGTGGGTCCATCGCCGAGGCGAACGGATGGCTGCGCGGCACAGAGGTCAGCCCGAAGCCCAAGGCGTCGGCCCCCACGTCGGCGAACCGGTCGAAGAAGTCTTCGGCGTCGCCATTGAACAGCACGTCCGGTTCGATCAGCCAATACTGGTCATAGTCGGGGCAGGCTTCACGCAATGCGTAGTAGAAGTAGTCGCCGCACCGCCAGCCCCAGTCGCGCACCGCCCGCAGGCCCTTGTGCTTGAGCCACGCGCCGTTGATGTCGATCATCTTCAGGTGCAGGTTCAGGTCAAGGTTCGCGGGGCGGTTGTGAAACACCACCGCAATATCGTCGCCGAAAACCGGGCGCAGGGTCTGGTACAGACGCTGCTCGTCCTCGCCCCAGCGGTGGGTGCGGATCGCGGCCATTGTTTTTGCGGGCGCCTTCATGACCGGGCTCCGATCATGAAGTTGGTGTTGTTCTTGTAGCGCTGGAAGCGTTCAAGCACCTCATAGCCCTCGGCCAAGCGCCATGCTTCGAACGCGTCGTAGTTGCGCTTGTCGACCTCGATGAAGATCTTGGGGCGGTGCCGGTCCAGATGGGATTTGAGACCGTTCAGGACCTTGATCTCCATCCCCTCGACGTCGATCTTGATCAGGTCGAACGCCTCGTCCCCCAGCAGGTCATCGCCGCTTTTGACGGGGATGTCGCCCTGCCCTTCCTTGACCCGTGCGCCGCCCAGATTGTCATGGCCGGTGCGGATAAAGGCCTGTGAGACCGCGCCATCGGACAGGCCGATGCCAAGGCGGGACAGATCGCAGACCGTGTCGATGCCGTTCAGATGCACGTTCGCCTTCAACAGTCCGATCGCCAGCGGGTTCGGTTCGATCAACACGATCCGGCGGGCATGCATGAACCGCGCCAGATAGACCGAGTGGTTGCCGACGTTGGCGCCGATGTCGCAGAACCGTCCGCCGGTCGGGAAATGCCGGCAGATGATCGCCAGCTCTTCGGGTTCGTAGAACGCGCCGCGCGCATGGTGGCTTTGGATCACGTCGTCGACGTTGGCGATGGCGAAGGCCACCCGTTGCCCGTGTACGGTCGAGACTGCCACCCGGAACGGATCGCTAAGAAAGACCGGCACATCCGATGCATCAGGCGCATCCGGCGCATCGCCAGACAGCGGCGTCTTGGGCACGACGGAACCGGCGACGACGGGCGGCAAGGGGGGGCCGTCCGTCAAGACGTCGGTCCCTGACATTAGCTGCTTGTCCATCTGCCTGCCCCTTTTGCCTTCGCCGGCACGTTTGGCCGCGCTTTCGCGCTAGCCTACGCTACCTTCCAGCGAAATCGCCACAAGCTGCTGCGCTTCCATTGCGAATTCCATCGGGAGTGCCTGAAGTACCTCTTTGCAGAAACCGTTGACCACCAGCGCCACGGCCTCTTCTTCGTCCATGCCGCGCTGACGGCAATAGAACAACTGATCGTCGTCGACCTTCGAGGTGGTGGCCTCGTGCTCGACCCGGGATGAGTTGTTCTTGACCTCGATGTAGGGCACCGTGTGGGCCCCGCATTCGCCCCCGATCAGCAAGCTGTCGCACTGGGTATAGTTGCGGCTTTTGGTGGCCTTGGGGTGCATCGAGACCAGCCCGCGATAGGTGTTCTGGGCATGGCCCGCGCTGATCCCCTTGGAGACGATGCGCGACTTGGTGTTCTTGCCCAGATGGACCATCTTGGTGCCAGTGTCGGCCTGCTGGTAGTTGTTGGTGATGGCGATCGAATAGAACTCGCCCTGACTGTCGTCGCCGCGCAGGATGCACGAGGGGTATTTCCACGTCACCGCAGAGCCGGTTTCAACCTGCGTCCACATCACCTTGGCCCGGTCGCCCCGGCAATCGGCACGTTTGGTGACGAAGTTGTAGATGCCGCCGCGGCCTTCTTCGTCGCCCGGATACCAGTTCTGGACGGTCGAATACTTTACCTCGGCGTCTTCCTCGATCACGATCTCGACCACGGCGGCGTGCAGCTGGGCGGTGTCGCGCTTGGGCGCGGTGCAGCCTTCCAGATAGCTGACGTAAGAGCCTTTGTCGGCGATGATCAGTGTGCGCTCGAACTGGCCTGTGTTCTCGGCGTTGATGCGGAAATAGGTCGACAATTCCATCGGGCAGCGCACACCGGGGGG
>SWCD01011609.1_pt1 | contig 27997 bp, 19 predicted proteins | sample 4693011 | NCBI WGS metagenome assembly SWCD01 (sample SAMN10267278, study PRJNA491770) | bioreactor metagenome | isolation source: DHS bioreactor inoculated with marine | place: Japan: Omine Ridge, Nankai Trough | reverse complement strand
GATTCGATCACCGGGAAGTGATCGGTGACGAAGAGATCCGCCCGGTCCTCGGCCACCCGCCGGTTGAACCAGGAGCGACTGAACAGAAACCGGCGGAGCGGCCGGGACGGGGAGAAGGGCGTTCGCGTCCCGCCCGCCACCGTCGCCCGGAAGGCCGGGATGAGGGAGAACTCGCGGGGCGAGTAGATCAGGAACTCGTTTCCCGGTGAGAGCTCCCCCACCGCGGCGTAGAGGTTGAGGAACCGATCGCGTGCGCCACTGGAGAGTTCGTCGTAGGCGGTCCCGTTCAGCCCGATCCTCAAGCGGCCGCCGATCCGAGCAGACCGCGGGCGCGCTCCGCCACGTCGGGCCACTGGTGGGTTCTGGCCAGGGCATGCCCCCGATCGCAGAGGATCCGGCGGAGGGCCTGATCCTCGATGGCGCTGGCGATGGCGTCGGCCAGGTCGTCGGCCGAGGCGGGATCCACGAGCAGCGCGGCCCCTCCGGAGACCTCCGGCAGCGCGCCGGCCCGCCCCGCCACCACCGGGGTGCCGCAGGCCATGGCCTCGAGCGGGGGGAAGCCGAAGCCCTCGGAGAGGGAGGGATAGGCCAGCACGCTCGCCAGGTTGTAGAGGCACACGAGGTCGGCGTCGGAGACGTAGCCGAGAGGCAGGATCCCGGGGTGCCGGGGGAGGTCCCCAAAATCCACGCCCGCCAGGACGAGAGCCGGCGCGGGACACAGGCGCTCGCGGAGCATCGCCATGGCCTTGACCAGCACCGGGAGGTTCTTCCGGCGTCTCGCCTTGCCGACGAAGAGCACCACCGGCCCCTCGGGCAGGCTGAGCCGACGGCGCGTTTCCCCCCGCCAATCGGTGCCCGGCATGGGCTTGAACATCTCCTCCACCCCGAACGGCAGCACATCCACCTTCCCCGCGGCGGCGGGAGCGAGAGAGAGGAGATCCTCGGCCACCGTACCGCTCGGGACGAACAGCCGATGCGCCACGCGGGCTGCCACCTTGATCCGCGCGCGGTAGATCGCCTCCCGCCCATGGCCCTCGATCCCGGGGTGCCTGAGCCAGGGCATCTCGTGCACCGTGGCGATGCGCGGGACGCGGGTCAGGAGCGGGATCGCGGCCACCGGGGAGTGCAGGACGCCGATGCCGTCGCGGCGGATTGCCGGCGGCAGGGCCAGTTCCCGCCAGAGCGCGAAGGTGTCCGGGCCGCCGATGGGTCGGGAAACCAGGCGTTCCGGGAGAGGGAACGGCCAGCGCACCGGGCGGCGGCTGTAGAGCAGGACCTCGAGATTCCCGGGGGCGTTGCCGAGGGCCCTGACCAGGCCGACGGCGGCCCGCTCGACGCCCGTCCAGCGGGGCTCCTCCAGAATGCTCACGTCGAGCCCGATCCTGTCCCGTTTCATTGCCATGCACCTACTGAGACGCATCCCCGCCCGCCCAATTCCAACAGTGATCGATCGTTTTCGCAATCCGTTCAGTCGCGTGATAGCTTTCCGGTTGTCCCAGAACGCCATTCTCACGAGGTGAACGATGTCCTCCTACCAGCCCATTCACGCCCCCCGGGGCTCGGAACTCTCCTGTCTCGGTTGGCAGACCGAGGCCCCGCTTCGGATGCTCATGAACAACCTCGATCCGGAGGTGGCCGAGGACCCCGAGAACCTCGTCGTCTACGGCGGCTCCGGCCGCGCCGCCCGGTCCTGGGAGGCGTACCACGCCATCGTCCGGACCCTTCGGACCCTGAAACTCGACGAAACGCTCCTGGTGCAGTCGGGCAAGCCGGTCGGCGTCTTCCGCACCCACACCTACGCCCCCCGGGTGCTGATCGCCAACTCCAACCTCGTTCCGAAGTGGGCGACCTGGGAGCACTTTCGCGATCTCGAGGACCGCGGCCTGATCATGTTCGGGCAGATGACCGCCGGATCGTGGATCTATATCGGGACGCAGGGGATCCTGCAGGGGACCTACGAGACCTTCGCCGAGGCCGCCCGCAAGCACTTCGGCGGCGTGGCGAAGGGTCGCCTGATCGTATCCGCCGGTCTCGGGGGGATGGGCGGCGCCCAGCCGCTCGCGGGCACCATGGCCGGCTTCACCTTCCTCGCCGCGGAGGTGGACCGCGACCGCATCGTGCGCCGCATCGACCACCGCTACCTCGACGAGATGGTGGACGGACTGGACCCGGCCATCGACCGCGCGCTCGAGGCGACCGCGAAGGGAGAGGTTGTCTCGATCGGCGTCCACGCCAACGTGGTCGACCTGCTCGCCCGGCTCGTGGAGCGCGGCATCAACCCCGATCTCCTGACCGACCAGACCTCCGCCCACGACGCCCTGAACGGCTACGTCCCCCACGGCATCAGCTACGGCCAAGCCCTCGACCTCCGCAAGGCCGACCCGAAGGAGTACCAGCGCCGGTCCATGGCCTCGATGGCGGAGCACGTCCGGCTGAACCTTGCGCTCATGAAGCGCGGGGTGATCTGCTTCGACTACGGCAACAACCTGCGCGGCCAGGCGCTCGAGGCCGGAGTCGAGAACGCCTTCGACTACCCCGGTTTCGTTCCGGCCTACGTCCGCCCGCTCTTCTGCGAGGGGCGCGGCCCCTTCCGCTGGGCGGCGCTCTCCGGCGACCCGGAGGACATCTACAAGACCGACGAAGCGGTCCTCCGCATGTTCCCGGATGACGACGTGCTCTGCACCTGGATCAAGATGGCGCGCGAGAAGGTAAAGTTCCAGGGGCTGCCGTCCCGCATCTGCTGGCTTGGTTACGGCCAGCGGGCGCTCTTCGGCAAGGAGTTGAACGACATGGTGGCGCGCGGCGACCTGAAGGCGCCGGTGGTCATCGGCCGCGACCACCTGGACTGCGGCTCCGTCGCCTCCCCGAACCGCGAGACCGAGGCCATGAAGGACGGCACCGACGCCGTCGCCGACTGGCCCATCCTGAACGCCCTTCTGAACACCGCCTCCGGGGCGACCTGGGTCTCGGTGCACCACGGCGGCGGCGTCGGCATCGGCTACGCCATCCACGCCGGCCTGGTCATCTGCGCGGACGGCACGAAGGAGATGGAGGAGCGCCTGAACCGCGTCCTCACGAACGACCCGGGCACCGGCGTGGTCCGCCACGCAGACGCGGGCTACGAGCGGGCCATCGAGTTCGCAAAGGAGCGGGGGGTCCGCATCCCCATGCTCGAAGGCTGATGGAACCGGCCGACCTCCTCATCACCGGCGCCAGTGAACTCCTGACGCTACAGCAGGACTCCGCCGGGCCGGCGCTGGGCGACCGCATGCGGGACCTGGGGGTCATTCGCGACGGGGCCGTGGCCGTGGCCGACGGCCGGATCCTCGCGGTCGGAACCTCCACCGAACTCACCGCCCGGTTCGATGCGGATCAAGTGCTCGACGCGGAGGGAAAGCTGGTCATGCCGGGGTTCGTGGACCCCCACACCCACCTCGTCTTTCCCGCCACGCGGGAGGACGAGTTCGAAATGCGGTGTCTCGGCAAGTCCTACGAGGAGATCGCGAAGGCCGGCGGCGGCATCCGCAACAGCGCCCGGCGGATGCGGAAAACGCCGCGGGAGACGCTGCTTGAAAGCGCCCGCGCACTCCGGCGCTCGGCGCTCCTTCACGGCACCACGACGGTGGAGATCAAGTCCGGCTACGGGCTCGAAACCGAGGCCGAGATCCGCACGCTCGAGGTCGCCCGCGCCCTCGACGACCGCGGCGACGTGGTGACCACTTTCCTCGGCGCGCACGAGGTCCCGGACGACTACCGCGACCGGCGCGAGGAGTACATCCGGCTCGTGATCGATCAGATGATCCCCCGCGTCGTGGCGGGCGGTCTGGCCGACTTCTGCGACGTCTTCTGCGAGGACCACGTCTTCACCGTCGACGAGTCCCGCCGGATCCTCCTGGCCGGCCTCGACGCCGGGCTCGCGCCGAAGCTGCACGCGGACGAGTTGAATCCCACCGGGGGCGCGGAACTGGCGGCGGAAATCGGGGCGATCTCCGCGGACCACCTCATCCGGGTCTCGGACGCCGGCATCGACGCGCTGGCGAAGTCCGGGGTCGTGGCCGTGCTGCTGCCCGGGACCTCCTACTTCCTCGGGATGAAGGCCTTCGCCCCGGGGCGGAGGATGATCGAGGAGGGCGTGGCCGTGGCGCTGGCCACGGACTGCAACCCCGGCTCCTCCATGACCGAGAACATGCAGTTCATCCTGACCACCGCCTGCCTGGGCTACGGCTTCACCGCGGCCGAGGCGATCACCGCGGCGACGCGAAACGCGGCCTGCGCCGTCGGCCTCGAGGCCGAGGTCGGAAGCCTGACGCCCAAAAAGCGCGCCGACCTCCTGATCCTCGACGTCGAGAAGCACCGGCAGCTGACCTACCACCACGGCGTGAACCACGTCCGGCAGGTGATCCACCACGGCGAGGTCGTGACGTGAAGCGGCTCCTTTTGCTGCTCCTCCTCTTCCCGATCACGGTGCTGGGGCAGGAGGCGGCCCCGGAGGATCCCCTCGCCGGGCTGCCCGGCGCGCTGCGGCCGGGAGCGAAGGCGACATTCACCCAGGGCGCTACCGATGACCGGCTGAAGGGTCGACTCAGCTTCGCCGTGACGAAGGGGGCGGAGGCCGGGACCGTGGTCGTGGCCGCCGACTTCGCCACCGCGGACCAGGGGCCGCTGACGTTCCGCTCCCGCTTGAAGGCGGTCCTCGACGCGAAGGCCCGCCGCATCGTGTCCTTCACCTGCGAGGTGGGAGGCAAGGACCCGGAGAGCCTGCGCGTGACCGCGCGCCTCCTGCCGGATCCCGACCGGGAAGGGAAGTGGATCCACGAGCGGATCCGCTACGACTCCCGGGGCGAGCCGAAGGTGAAGAAGACCCGCCTGACGATCACCGAGGGCACAACCCTCGACCTCCTCGAGCCCTTCACCGCCGGCCTGGTGAGTTTCTCGGAGGACGGCACGGGAAGCCTGCGGATGCTCACGGTCGAGACCGGCCGGCTCCTCTCGAAGCCGGTGGGCTACCGCGCCCTCGGCGAGGGGGAGATGGAGATCTCGGGGGAAACGATCCCCTGCCGTATCCTCATGCGGACGAGTGGAGAGCGAGAGGAAACGGTGTATCTCAGAACGTCGGACCTGATGCCTGTCCGGTACGGCTCGACGCGATTGGAGCAGTGACGATGAACCGCGAGCAGCTTCTGCACCAGCTTCGGGCCGTAAACCAGAGCGTGCTCGACCTCTTTGCCCTGACCCCCATCCACCGTCTGGACTTCAGCCCCGCCAAGGGCGTCCGCACCCTCCTCGATCTCGGCAATCACTTCGCCGCCGTCCCCCTCGTGGACCTCGCGGCCCTGCAGGGCAACCCCCGCCAGGTGACCGAGGCCATCGAGGAGACCCTCCACGGCGCCGGCCCCAACGACTGGATCGACATCTTCGGCCGGGGCGTCCGCGCCACGGCGGAGTTCTTCGAGAACATGTCGGAGGAGGAATTCGAGACGAAGATCTCCCGAGCCCACCACGGCAGCGCCAACCCCCAGGCCGTCTGGCTCTTCGAGATGATCACGCACATCTACCACCACCGCGGGCAGTTCTACGCGTACCTGCGGATGCTGAAGGTGCCGGTGGATGTGGAGCATCTGTATATCTGACGGCCCCGGCCCAAAAAACAACACCGGGAGTCCTTTCCCGAGCCCGAAGGGCGCCCTGGCGGGTTGAATCCACCCTGCCGGTCGGCGCATCGAGGTGGAGGGCGCCGCGCCGTCGGCGCCTGGTTGGATTCGGGGAAAAGGGAAACAGCTCAGAGGGGGCGTCCCGACCCGCAATCACAAGGGGGACGGGGAAGGGTGGCTGGACGGGCAAAGTCCGGTCTGATCAGGCTAGACCCCAACCAACTCCCTCCGTCTGCAAGAGAAGAGTCAGATCGCGAGCAGACCATGGGCACCCCCTGCATCCCTGGCTGGCCTTGCCCGGCTCTTGATCTACTTCATCAAGCCGCTTCCTCGCTTTGACTAATCCGCGGAACTTCCTTTCATGGAATCAGGAGATTCACTTCGAGACAATCGTTTTCATTAGGGGATGAACCATGCAGAGATTCCGCCGTTCGATTCCGCCGTTTGCCGTCCTTGCCGTCCTCGTGCTCGCTGGCTGCTCATCGTTGACGGACCCTGCTCGTGAGGAGGTCCTGAAGCCCGACACCGCATACAAACTGGACTACGATGCCAGTCGTCGCGGCGGCTTCCTCCTACCGAGTTCGCAACGTGGGAAGTTCATCCTGGTCTCCGAACCGGCGCCTGATGTCGCAGTCCAAAGTGTTGCGGATCTGTCCGCAAAGCTGAGCTACCAGGGGATCGATGGCACCGCATCGGCCAAGCTCACACAGACCATGATCGAACTCGGCAAGAGAACGCAGGCAGTCATGATGCTCCGCGAACTGATGTTCAGGGTCAGCGAGTTGTATGCCAGCGGAGCACTCACTCAGGCCCAGGTTGAGCCTCTGGTGCAGGAGATCATCAAGGCCGCGACCATGATTGCGAACGCAGATCAACTGGATAGCGCCCTCAAGGCATTCGGCGAGATCGGAACCGCCCGGATCGCCGGGATCATGCCGATCCCGCAGGAGGGCACCAGAGAGGTGCAGTAGGAATTCGCCGCCTCAGGCGGTGGGCCGCTCAGGCAGCGGCCCACCGCCACTTCCAGACTCCGAGGCGACCCGCATCTCCAACGTTCGCCCCGACTCCGCCGGTGCGTCTGGATTCGGGAAGCCAGCCCGGGTTGGATTCGCTATCCTGAGCACCGGCAGCCACCGGCGTGGCCGGAAGGGAAAAGGGACCGGATCCATTGACAAGCTCGGACCTTCTCGAACTTCTCCGCGGATTAACACCACCGACCGCCGCTTCTGTGTTCGTGCATCTCTGGAGCTACCTTTCGCACATCGACCTGGTGCACGCGGAGAATGAGATCACCTCTCGTGGTCTGTTCCCCCTCCAATTGGAGCCGCGAGCGAAGCTGCGAAATCCGGTTCCGGCGCGGCTGATCGCTGTCATCGAGGAACTTGCCGGGCTTAAAGGCACTCCTGGGGCCTTCGACGCCTTCTGCGCCGAGTGGATCACCGGACAGGATCATGCTCTCGCCTCTGCGGATCCCGCCCGATTCGAGGGCACGTTCACGGTGCTTGGCCGGGGGAGCTACCTGCTCCGGCGCCGCGCGGATTTCCTCGCTCGTCGTTGGGGCTCGATCCACCCGAAGAAAGCGGAGCAGGGACGTAGCCTGGCGACCTATGCCCGCCGTCACATGTGCGTGCCCCTGAAGATCGAAGGCGCACCGGAACTCGGGGTATTCACTGCGCACGAGTGGGCGCAGCGGAGTGTTCACGCCCGGCTGCTCGCAGAGCGCGATCGGTTCTGCGCGGTCCTGTGGCCGATGACGGTCGGACCGGACTACGAAGCCCTGGACCTGCTGCAACCAGGCACCAACCAGGTGCATCTCGATACCGCCCGAAATGACGACGCGGTGATCGCCGACGTGCATGAGTCGGTGGACCGGGCATGTCGTGAGAAGGCCACCCTGCTTCTTCTGCCGGAACTGGTTCTCACGGAGCAAGTTGAGGACGCCCTCCGCGCAGCCATCCGGGCAGCGGCGGGTCCGTTTCCCGTCCTGACAATCGCGGGCCGGAACCACCGACGTCGGGACGGAGAGGGCCCTTTCGAGAACCGCGCCGTGTTGCTGGGCAACTCGGGGGAACTGCTCCACGAGCACAAGAAGAATGACTGCTTCACCGACTATCAGTTTGCGCGCGACAGAGTCGTGGGCGAGGGGGTGGAGTGCGGGGACGTGGTTACCGTGCTCGAGTGCGACCTCGGCAACCTGGTGCCCCTGATCTGCCTCGACCTCTTCCAGGAGTCGGCGCTGAATCGGGTGCGGCAATCCCATGCCACGGTCGCCCTCGTTCCGTCCCTCAGTCCGAAGACATCCGCACACCGAGACGCGGGAAAGGATTTGGCGACATCCTGTCGGGCACTGACCCTCGTCGTGAACCGCTGGCTTCTCAACGAAGGGCCAACCCACGAGGCATCCAGCCTGGCTGTGAGGCCGGATGCCCGAGTCGTCCACCACATTCCAGAGGATGCGGAGGCTGTTGACTTGAACTGCCTCGTGCTCAGGATTCCGGAGTGATCTGCCGATAGAGAATCAAGTATACGTCAAGTATATCCAGTACAATTGACCGACAATGACCAAGCCATCCGCCGATCCATGCGTGCCAGCGGACCTCACGGAACTCCTTCGGGTTCCGGTTGCAGAGATTCTTCCCCTGCTCTCCGTGGCGGCACGGGGGACCCAAGACGACCGGCGGCGAATGTCGGCGGTCCTGAGAGATCGGGTGGTGGACCTTATCCGTCGGGCGCCGATCGACCGCCTCGCGGAGGAGTATGCTGATCTGGCCGAGTTTCTCGCCAGCGAGTCTTGTGGAGACCTGTCAGAGACCGATCCCGCCGCGATGGGGAATTGGATCGCACTCTGCGATCTGCTCGGTACGGCCGCCCGGAGGCGTGACTCAGACTCCATTCAGGCCGTGATCCTGAAGCACCCGACCTACGGCGAGCGAATGCTCGAGGTCCTTGCACGAGACGGAGCTCCGCTCTTCAGAAAGGGCCTGAGGTCTCGGCTCGAGCCCATTGCGGACTCCCACCTCTCCCGCCTCCTCGGCGACTTCGAGGAAGTCGGGTTGATCGTGAGACTGGGCGCCGACGACGGCCGTAGCGTGATGGTGATGCTCGGTCCGGAGGGGCGGGAGTGGGCGCGGACCAGGGGACTGCTTCCCGACCAGGACGCAGAGGTCGAACGGAAGCTGGATAAGTTGGCGATCGGCGTTCCAGCACTGGACGGCCTCACCACCGCGGAGGGGGAACTCTCTCCCCTCGCCGCGTGGAGCCAGTGATGATCGTCACCTTCTACTCATTCAAGGGGGGAGTGGGACGATCGCATCTTCTGGTCGATGTCGCCGCGCGCCTCGCCGGTGAGGGCCTCTCGGTGCTGGTCTGGGATCTGGACCTCGAGGCGCCCGGGATCCAGAACATTCCGGCACTCAGGCATCTCGCGCCGTCCGGGGGCACGCTCGACCTCCTCCAGTATCTGCAGAAAACCGGGGAAATGCCGCCTCTCGAGCGTTGGGAGGACCTGATCCTCCCACTCCCGCTCGAGGGTGAACTCGCCAAGCGAAACGGTCGCCTCGCGTTCCTGTTTCCCCGGCAACTCGACGACAAGTACGAGGAGGAGTTCGCAAGCATCGACTGGGTGAAGCTGTTCTCGCGGCGGAAGAGCGCGGGTCCGGCATTCCTGCATCGCGGGGCCGCCCTCCTCATGGATGAGCTCGGTTACGAGGTCGTCCTCGTGGACGCCCGAACAGGCCTGACCCCGCTCGGCGCGGTGTGCGTCACAAGCCTCCCGAATCTCGTCGTCGGGGTCTTCAACCTGAACGAGCAGAACCTGGCCGGGATCACCCGCGCCCATCGCTCGGTCACAGAATTGCACGGCGTCGGTCCTGACGGAGGAGAAAGGAGGTTTCTCCTCGCCGCGAACATGGTTCCGGATCGGCCGGCCGACATTCGCCAGGAGAAGCTGGACCGACTTCGCAAAAATGGCCTCGCCCCACTCGTAACGATTCCCCTCACCCCCGAGCTGCTCCTGACGGACCAGATCCCAGCCCTGGCGGGCATCGAGACGACCGGCAGTCTCCAGGTCGCGAAGCTCGCGGAGGAGATCCGCAGGGAGTACGAGGCCCGACGAGCATCGCGGGCCGCGGAGCGCGCGGAGAAGAAGAGGCTGGCGACCTCTCCAGAGGACTTCGACGAACTTCGGCGCCGAGGGATCCTGGATCGGGCAAAAGCCTTCGAGGAGCAAGTGGCGGAGTTGTTCGCGTTCCAGGGCTACCGGACGACCCTGGACTACTCGTCCGCAAACCTCCAGTTCGACGTCCTGCTCGAGAAGGGTGGCGCTCTGAAGGACTGGGTCCTGGTCGAGTGCAAGGATCGCGACACCAAAGTGTCTCAACGCGAGGTGGTGCAGTTCGCCCAGGATGTCACTCAGGCGGAACTGTCCGATGAGCGGCGATACCGGCCGGTCATCGTTTCCCGCTCCGGTTTTGTGAACCACGCAAACCAGGCCGCGGCCCGGAACTTCGTCAATCTGCTGACCTTCGACGAGTTGACGGACTCGCTCGTGGATTTCAAACCGGCCTTGGGACAGATTCTTGGATCGTACCGGGGCACGGCCCTCGAGCGGCTGTACGTCGAAACTGACGCTATCCTGGAGCGGAAGCTCGCCGAGAAACGGCCGCTCACAGAGACGGTCCGCGAGTGGATCGAGGCCCCCGGCGGCACGCTCCTGACGCTCCTGGGAGACTTCGGATCCGGGAAAAGCAGCTTCTGCCTCCGGCTGGCAAGCGAACTTGCCGAGGCGGTCCACGAGGACCGGTCTGCGGGACGAATTCCGATTCTCGTGGATCTGAAGCACTCCGGCGGCGCGACCGCCCAGCTCGAGAACGTGCTGACGGACCATTTCCAGCGCGTCTCTTCCCAGACGATCCTGCCCCAGGCGCTTCTGCACCTGAATCGGGAGGGCCGGCTCGTCCTCATCCTCGACGGCTTCGACGAGGTGATCGGCTACGCGGAGCCGGCCCGATTCATCGAGCACCTTCGCCAACTCCTCCGTGCCGCGGAGGGTCGCGCGAAGGTCATTCTGACCTGCCGCACCCACTACTTCCGCGATCGTCCCGAGGCGCTCAATCAGATCGGCGGCGCCGCTGAGAGCCTGACCACAAAGGGCGCCACCGATCTCTACCGTGAGGTGGCCGCCCTCTCCGGTGTGGAGATCGCACACATCCTCGAGCTCTCGGAGCCGCAAATCGACGAGTACATGCGGCGAGCCTTCCCTCCCCCGGAGGACTGGCGCGAATTCCGCAGGACGATCCGGGAGACGTTCAACCTCGAGAACCTCGCTCAGCGGCCTTTCCTCCTTGATCTCATTGTGAAGAGCCTTCCGAAGATCCGTTCGGCCTCCCCCACCGGGACGATCTCCGTCGCCGACCTCTACGAGACTTACTGTGCCAGCTGGATGGACCGGGACGTCTACCGGGTGCGCTTGACGCGCGACCGACGGTGGGAGCTGGTGGAGCACCTTGCGCGGCTCATGTGGGAGGCCCCCCAGGCGCAGATCCACCACACCGCGCTCTACACGGGCGTGTCCGAGTTCTTCGGCGACCGCAAGCTCTCGGCGCCGGAGAAGGATGCCCTGGACTACGAAGTCCGGACGGCCTCCTTCCTCAAGAGGACTCCGGAAGGCAACTACTCCTTCGCCCACCGGTCGTTCCTCGAGTTCTTCGTCGCGCGGGGGATTCGCCGGGCGTTGGCGGCCGGCGATGCGGAGCGTCTCGACATGCGCCGGGTCACGCGGGAGGTCGCGTTCTTCCTGGAGTGTTGGGACGAGCGGGAGCGGATTCCCTTGATTGCCGGGGAGGTGCTGACCGATCCCCGCCGCCCGAGGGTGAGCGAGAACGCGCTTCTCCTGCTCTACCTTCACGCGGAGGCTCGACTGCGGCCGCTCCTGGGCTCGAAGGAAGAACCGCCGGCGCCGAGGAAGATCCACCGGGAGTTCCGCGCACTCCGGCCGCCGATCCTCGAACTCGGGGCTGCGGACCTGTCCGCCGCTTCGCTGCCCGGAGTCGATCTGGCGGGGGCGGATCTATCCAAGGCCAACCTGCGGGATGTCGAGTTGACCGGTGCAAAACTGGATGGCGCCTTCCTGGCAGGCGCGGTTCTGGCAGGCGCGGACCTCGAGGGTGCGAGTCTCAGGGGCGCAAGACTCTCTGGAGCCTTCGCCGATCACCTGAACGCCCGGGGCGCGGACTTCGAGGGTGCGGACCTCAGCGGTGCGGATCTGACGGGAGGGAGTTTCGTCGGGTCGAACTTGACGAACGCCGCCACCGCCGGTGCGCATTGGGAACGAGCCGCGCGGTGGCGGGCGGGCGGAACCGGTCCGTGGCCGGCGGCCGACTCGAGCGGGTTCGATCTGCTGCTCCAGCGCGGCCACTCAGGAGGGGTCAAATCCGTCGCCTTCTCCCCCGACGGAAAGACCATCGCCAGCGGGGGAGGAGACGGCGACCTGAGGTTGTGGGACGCCGCCACCGGCAAGCTCCTGCGCACCCTCGAAGGCCACCAGGGCTGGATCAGTTCCGTCGCCTTCTCCCCCGACGGAAAGACCATCGCCAGCGGGGGCCAAGACAGCGACCTGAGGTTGTGGGACCCCGCCGGGGGCAAGATACCACCCTGCATCGTCACACCTGTCGAAGGGAACCTCGCCATCCGGTGGACCGAGGGTGGTGAGGTCGATGCCCCTCCCGAGACGCGGTCGATCGTCACGTTCGTGCACGGGGACGCGCTGTACGAAGCGCGGGATGTCCCGGAACGGTTCTCGCCCGAGAAGGTGGATGCGGCGTTCGCCGCGCTCGCGGCGCTGTCTGACACCTCCCCGGACCAACCGACGACTTAGTCGATCACGTCAAGTCTGGAGAGGCACGCGCGAGGATCGACAAGCGGGTAGACTCTCACCTTCACGCGTTGAAGAGAATGGGGCGATCAGACATGCCACAATCACGGACCAAAAGGGTTGCTCTCGGCATCGCCTGCGCGGCATTGATCCTGGCCCTCCTCTGGAGATTCTGGGACCAGGCCGGCACCCCACCGCCCACCGAACCCTCAATGCCTCCGGTCTCCGACGAAAACGAAGATCCCCGGGCGGAGCCCCGCGTGCCTCAACCGGAGGAGACCCCCGCCATCTCACCGGTCGAGGACCTGCCGCGCGTCCTCGGCGCGAGTGTGAGCGTCGTCAATTTCTCCGGGGAAACCGCAACCGGAGCAACCCTCGAACTCGTCGCCAGCCGGCCCGGAGACGAGATCAAGGGCCGGGGCACTTCGGGCTGGGAAATCCGCAGAAGCTCACCTGCGGCATCCGAAAGAGTGACGGTGTTCGCCCAAGCCCCGCTCTGCCTGGAGCGGCAGGTCGAGATCGAGCTGCTCCCCGGGCCACCCTATCCGCGGTATTCGGTCTGCATCCTGCGGTACCTACCGGGCTTCATCTCGGGCCGAGTCACGGGTCCGCATCGTGAACTCGTCAAGGGAGCGAGGGCCGTCCTTCACGATGGTCAGTCGGGGACTCGTGAAGCGCTCACAGACGAGACAGGCTGGTTTCGGTTCCCTCCCGAGGAGCAGGATCGGAAGTGGAGCCGGCTGGAGGTCCACCCACCGGAAGGGAAGCGGTGGCAGAGCAAGGTGTTCAAGGGGATTTCCGCACCAAGCGTACTCCATGAAATCTGGCTGCTGCCGATCGATCGCAGCGCAGAGATCAATGCCGTTGCTCCTCCCCCACCCACCGACATGGTCTGGGACGAAGCACGGACTCCGGTCGAGTTCTTGCTGATCGATGAGATCAGCGGAGAGTACCTGGGAGGGGGAGGCCGCTCCCGGGTGTTCAGCTTCCGGTTCCGTAAGGTGACCGAGGGGAACTACAAGCTCCTGGCTTCCATTGCCGGCAAGGTCTATGCGGATGCTCGCGTGACGATTCGAGCCGGCCAGAGGCTCGATGTGGACCTCCAGATCTCGGGAGTGGCGACACTGGAGGGCCGACTCGACGAAACCTGGTCGCCACGACCCGTCCAGGTGCGGGCCGTTCCGGATTGCAGAGCCTGGCGCGAGCAGGAAGGCGCACTGAACAGTCACGTGCCTCATGTCCTCGCTTCCGGTGGCATCGAGTCCATCAGTTCTCTTGTCCGCAGGACATCCACCGGAGCCGTGGACGCGGAGGGCGCCTTCCGGCTGGCGCCGGTCGAGAGTGGGCCGACCGTTCTTCTCTTCCTGGATGAGGATGGACGTTGCGTCGGCATGAAGAAGTTCGAAGTCCCGGCTGACTACCGGGAGGTTGTGAGCCTCGGCGACATCCCCGATCCCGGGGGCCGCCGCGAGGTCGTCATCCGCGTCCCCGAGATGAAGGAAACAGGGGAGGCGGACATCCGCCTCATGGGAGAGTACTTCTGGGCGGTGCGGATGCCGGTGGACATCGATCCTGCGGGGCTATCGCTGGGCTCGCTCCTCCCCGGGGACTACGTCTTCACGGCGTCTTTCGACGTGGGACCCGGACACCGACAAAGCGCGCTCAGCATGGCGCACTTCACAGTGCCCGAGGGCGTTGGACGGTGTGTCATTGATTTCCCGAACTCGCGCCACTGAGTGAAGGCGGGACCCGACCCCCATCAACAAGCCCGAAGGGCGCCCTGGGGGGTTGAAGCCACCCTGCCGGTCGGCGCATCGAGGTGATGGTCCAATCCAAGGTGGAGGGCGCCGCGCCGTCGGCGCCTGGTTGGATTTTGGGAAGAGGAAAACAGCTCAGGGGGGCGTCCCAACCCGCAATGACAAGGGGGGCGGGGAATGGTGATTGGACGGGTCAGGTCAAGTCAGGTCGAACCCCAACCCATTCTCCTCGTTTGCAGAAGAAGCCTCAGATCAGGAGCAGACCATGGGCACCTCGCTGCGCGCCGTCCTTCGCTTCACGCTTCTCACTTCCGTACTCCTCCTGCTGACCCTGCTGACCTCGTCTTCCGCCCTCCACGCGGCGGGACCGGGGAGCCTCGATTGGCTCGCCGCCCACCAGGCGGCGGACGGGTCCTTTGCCGGAGGTCCGGAGGTCTCTCAGCGCTCCGCCACGGCCTACACCCTCCTCGCGTTCTTCGGGGCCGGGGAGACGCACAAGCATGGGCGATACAAGGACCAGGTGCGATCGGGACTCAAGTGGTTGAAATTGAGTCAGATGCCCGACGGCAGTTTCGCCCCCGCGGGGAACCCCCGGTTCGTCAGGGATCACGCCCTCTGCACGCTGGCCATGGTCGAGGCCTACTCCCTGACCGGGAGTCCGCTCTTCAAGAAGTCCGCGGAACTGGGGCTCGCGAGGTTGGCCCTCCTGCGCACTCCCCCGGCGGGGTGGGGTCCGGAAGGGCCGACGAGTAGGCCCGACCTTCCGACCACGATCTTCGCCGAAATGGCCTTCAAGACGGCTCGTGGGGCGGGGCTTTCCTCGCCGCCGGGACTGGAGACCGAACTCATCGCCTTCGTCGACGCGCTCACCGACACCCCGTCCGGCATGAACGCGCCCCGCTCCGGGGAGAAACCCGAGGTTCGCGCCACGGCTATGGCGATCCTGCTGCGCGTTCTGTGCGGGGCGGATCCCGGGAAGGACCAGGCCATCATCGACGCGACCCGGGCGCTCCTGAAGCACCCCCCGGTCTGGGATGAAGAGCATGAAGGCGCCATCGATCCGCTGACGTGGTACTTCGGGACCCAAGCGCTCTTCCTGGTCGGTGGAGAACCATGGAAGACCTGGAACATGGCCATGAAACCGGCCATCAACGACTCCATCCGAACGACCGGGGAGAACCAGGGCAGCTGGGACCCAGTGGGCGCCTTCGGCCAGGGCGCGGGGCGCACGGTGGTGACGGCGCTCCTCACGATGTGCCAGACGGTCTACTACCGGTACGCCCGGGTGTTCGGGACGGCGGGTGGTGGCGGGCCCGCCGGGAGTTGGGGTGGCGAGGAGTACGACCAGGTCGCGGGAAACCGCTTTGATGATCCACTGAAGCACCCGCTCTCCACCTTCTCGATCGACGTGGATACCGCGAGCTATGCCAACGTCCGCCGGATACTCACCGCGGGCAACGTCCCTCCCGCCGGGGCGGTCCGGGTCGAGGAGATGATCAACTACTTCACCTACGACTACCCGGAGCCGAAAGACGGGGAGCCGTTCTCCGTGACCACCGAGATCGCCTCCTGCCCCTGGTCCCCCGGGCACCGCCTGCTCCACATCGGGCTGAAGGCTCGGAGCCTGCCGGAAACCGACCTGCCCCCGCGAAACCTGGTCTTCCTGCTCGACGTCTCCGGCTCCATGGGCTCGACTGACAAGCTCCCGCTCGTGGTTCGCGCCATGAGACTGCTCGCCGAATCCCTGACCGGGCAGGACCGCGTGGCCATCGTCGTCTACGCCGGGGAATCGAGAGTCGTACTCGATCCGACCACGGGCGACCAGCGCCGGACGATCGAGGCCGCACTGGCCGGCTTGACCGCGGGGGGATCCACCAACGGGGAAGGCGGGATCCAGATGGCCTACGAACTCGCCACCCGGCACTTCGAAAAGCAGGCGATCAATCGGGTCATCCTCGCCACGGATGGCGACTTCAACGTGGGCATCGCCGACCGCGGTTCCCTCGTCACGTTCATCGAGGAGAAGCGGGAGAGTGGGATCTATCTCTCGGTGCTGGGGGTGGGCTCCGGCAACCTGAAGGACTCCTCGATGGAGGCCCTGGCCGACCACGGGAACGGGAACTACTCCTACCTCGACACCCTCGACGAGGCGCGGAAAGTGCTGGTCAGGGAGGCCGGGGGCACGCTGATCACCATCGCCCGGGACGTGAAGATCCAGGTGGAGTTCAACCCGTTGCGTGTCGGCTCCTATCGCCTGATCGGCTACGAGAACCGCCTGCTCGAGGAAGAGGACTTCGACGACGACGAGAAGGACGCGGGAGAGATCGGTGCGGGGCACACGGTCACCGCGCTCTACGAGATCATCCCCCCGGAAGACGTCGCGGCTGCGGAAACCGACAGCGATCTCAAGTACCAGGATCCCCGCCGGCTCGCCGGCGCCGCGTTCGGCGACGAGATCGCGAACGTGAAACTGCGGTTCAAGGAACCGGACGGTGAGAAGAGCAGGTTGCGCACCGTGCCGGTCATTGATTCGGGCCAGGAGAGCACAGCGGCGGCCTCGGAGAGCTTCCGGTTCTCCGCCGCGGTGGCGGGCTTCGGGCTGCTGGTCTCCGGATCGGAACATCGCGGCGAAGTGACGGCGGCCATGGTGCGGGAGCTGGCGCACAGTGCCCTGGGAGAGGATCCGCACAGTGACCGCCGGGGGTTTCTTGAGTTGCTGCAATTGTGGATCGAGACGCAGGAGGAGTGAACTGCTGGGGGTGGAGGGCGGGCAGACGCGCAATCCCAAGGGGGGCGCGGCAGGGCTGTTGGACGGGGCGGCCGACACGGCGGTCGGCCCTCCAGAAAACGGTTGAATACACGATGGAGGGCGCCGCGCCGTCGGCGCTTGGGTGGATCAGGGTGGGCCGGGTGGGTACAATCCGCCGGCATGAACTCGGGAAACCGCAGTTCTGAAGACAGCGCACCCGAAGACGGGGACGGCGAACTCCTCGCCGGCAAGTACCGGATCGAGGGGACGCTCGGTGAGGGGGGATTCGGCTCGGTCTTCCTCGCTCGGGATCTCCTCCTCGACCTGCCGGTGGCGATCAAGCGCCTGTCCGGGCACGCCGCGCGTGATCCCGCCATCCAGGCGCGGTTCATCCAGGAAGCCCGCTGCGTCAGCAGGCTCGTGCACCCGCACATCGCGAGGGTCCTCTCCTTTGAAAACTGGAAGGGGGAGTACCACCTGGTGATGGAGTTCCTGGGGGGAGGATCCCTCGCCGACCGGATGGCCGAAACAGGCGTCCTCCCCGTGGGCGAAGCGCTGTCGATCGCCCGGGATGTCCTCGACGCCCTGGCCGTCGCGCACCAGCACGGTGTCGTCCACCGCGACGTGAAGCCCGAGAACATCATCTTCGACGAGAGCGGGTCCACGAAGCTGACGGACTTCGGGGTGGCCCTGGTCCCGGAGGGGATGGGCGGCTCACGAGTGACGATGCCGGGGGTCCAACCAGGCACCGTGCTGTTCATGTCGCCGGAGCAGGTATCCGGCGAGGAGGTGGACGGGCGCACCGACCTCTACGCTCTCGGCGCCACGCTCTACCAGATGCTCACCGGTGAAAACTACCTCGGCCTCCAGAACTGCAAGAGCATCCCGGCTGCATTCCTGGCGATTGTCCGCTCCGATCCGGTGCCGCTCAGGGACGTCGCCCCGGAGATTCCGGAGGACGTGGCGAAGCTGGTCGAGCGTCTCCTCGCCAAGCTTCCCGAGGAACGCTTCCCCACCGCCGGGGCTGCCCTCGAAGCCCTGACCCCGCATCTCACGAAGTCCGTTCTCCCTCCCCGACCGGATCGCACCCACCGCGCTCCACCCAGACCGCCGGAGCCGCCCGAGCTCCAGGAGAAGTACCGGCGGGTCTTCGAGCTCTTCCTGGCCGACGGGGTGATCGTGAGCAGGGAGCGCCGCGTGCTGGACGAGAAGGCCCGGGAGTGGGGACTCAGTTCGGAGACGACCCGGAAGATCGAGATGCAGGTGCTGACGGACTCCGGCATCGGCTACGACCAGCGGGACATCCTGGAGTTCGAGGAGATGATCCGCTTCTTCCTCGTCGATGGGATCATCCAGGACGAAGAGCGCGAGATCCTGGTGGCGAAGGCCGAGCAGTTCGGCCTGTCGGATGCGGTGGTGGAGAACATCATCCGCATCGCTTCGAGCTGAGCCGCACCTCCGCACGGACGGGCGGCTGCCCTCAGCCGAGCAGATCGAGGCAGGCGTCCACGGTCAGACCAGCCTGGCGGATGATCGCGCGAAGGGTCCCTTTCGCCTATTCCCGGTGGTCGGGCACAGTGAGTCGCCGATACGGCGGCTCCCCGCGCCTCAAGATCAGATGGCTCCCCCGCTGGCGGTCCAGGATGTACCCGACCCGAGTCAGCGCCTGGGCCGCTTCACGTCCCGATACGACCGGAAGCCTGACCATCAGGGGATCTCGACGATACGCCCTGCTGGCGGCCTTCAGAGACCGGCAGGCGAGCAGGGGTCCGAATCCCCTGAACCGGTGTCTGCACCGGTAAGGGGTTGTTCATCGGTGCCTCATCGGGGCCTGGCACCGTCATAAGCACCTCAAGAGGCATGGCTGGACTTCCGATGGAAGAGTGGGATTCAGGGCATGAGCAGGACGAAACGATTCTGATCGCTGGAGGGTATGGAGTGGTTCCGCGGATGTGGATGATCCCCACCCGGGCGCGAGGATTTCGCCCCTGGTGCGGGGCTTTGGCGCTTCTCGTCGTCGCGGCCGGAATGCTCGGCTGCGCGGAGCCCCCGAAGCAAAGGCTGCCCGAAGAGGTCTGGCGAAGGAGAGTCTATCGGGCCGAGCCCGCTGAAGGGAACCTGGCGGGAACCCAGCTTCTCCTTCTGGTCTCCCTCGACCAGGACAAGTGGAGAGGTGCCCGCGACGATCCGGCGGGTGGGGTCATGCTCGGCACAACGATGGACGCCAGGGCCGAAAACATGGCTTTCGAGCTCACCTTTGCGCCGGAGCCGGAGACCGCGGGTCTGAGTGCGGTCACGCTTAAGGCCACCACGAGCCGGGGCGGTCAGCTCTGCGTGGAGATTCCCACGGCGGTCGCTCAATATGCTCTGGATGGGGTGGGTGCCCGCGTGGCGCTCCGATCCGCAGAACCGGACGAGCCGGGACTCCTGCTTACCCGGGAAGTGCAGTTCGAGGACCCGGCCGACTCGGTCCTCGAATTCCCGATTCTCTCCCGGATCCTGCTCGAGGGGAGCGGAAACTGACAGGGACGCCGGAGGGGAGTGGTGCCAGGGGCGGTCGCGCCGGCCGGTCCCGGCAGGATCTCCCCGGAATCGGGGAACCGAAGCCCATGGACCGCACCGTTCGCATCTGCCCCCAAAAGGACTGCGCCAGGCAAAACGACGCGGATGCCCGGCACTGCATCGACTGCCATGAGCCCCTCGTCACCGTCTGTCCGGGCTGCCGCGGGGAGTCTTCGGTCGCGGAGGAGAAGTGCGCGCATTGCGGGGGCACGTTCGCCGTGCTGGGGAAGGCGCGGAGGCTGCTCGATGCTGCCGGCATACTCCTCCGCGACCTCAACCTGGTCCGGGCTGCGGAGCGAGCCGAAGGCGCAGTGCATACTCTCGCCGGCGCGGTGGGGGCAGGCCCTCTGCTCAAGGAGGTAGAAGACCTGCGAGCACAGATCGAGGAGGTCGTGGTTCGCCGGAAGCGGAAGCAGCAGCGCATCGACATCCTGATCGCCGCAAGGGAGTTCGATCGGGCGAGCCAGGAAGTGGAGCGGTACATCAGCGAAGACCCCTACGATGAGGCGCTTCCACGGAAGCTCGAGGAGATCCGGGCCCTCACCTGCGAGCACCTGCTCGCGCAGTCTAAAGACGCGGAGAAGGAGAACGACCTCGAGCGCGCGATCGAACTGGCCCTTGCGGCGGACGCGGGATCGGAGTCGGTTGCCCCGGTCGCCCGGGCGCGGGCCGAAGAGCTGTCCGCAGCGAAGGCCACGCTGGCTGCGCTCTCAAAGGAGGCGTCCCGCCTGGCTGAGGCCGGGGATCTGGGCGGTCTCGAACGACTTCTCGATGGAGTGGTTCCCTCGATCACTTCACATCCCTCGGTCCAGGAAGAGCGGGAGCGGCTCCACCGGCTGAAGGAAGAGTACGAGGACCTGATGGAGCGGGCCGGTGAGGCGCTCGCCGCGCAGAACTGGGTGGCATCGACGCGGTACTTCGAGACGGCGCACCGACTCTGGCCCTCCGAACCCCGTGCAGCGCGCGGACCCGCGGAAGTAATCCAGGAACAGGCTCAGAGCATCGCGGAGGAAGCCAGGCTGGAATTCCACCGCGGCCGAGCCAGGCAGGCTACACAGGGATTCACGCGGGCCCTGCTCCTCGATGAAAATTGTCGGCTGGCCATCGCCGGCCTGAGTCGTGTCCGGTCCGGGCGCCGACGAAAACGCATCCTTGGCGGAGTGGGGCTGGTCTTGCTCCTTCTGGTCGTCGGGGCATTCCTCGCCCTGGGCCCGGTCTCGAGTGAACTGATGCGACGTGGGGACACGGATCAGGCTCGCTGGATCTGCGATCGGTTCCCCATCCTCATCGGGGGAGCCGCGTTGCGCGCCGAGATCGCCGGGCATCTCTGTCAAAAGGCGGATGAGGCCGCCGCCACCGGAGACATCCTCGGTGCAACGAGAGACCGTCTGGCCGCGGCCGCCTACCTTGAAACCGGGGCGGAGCGGACTCAACTCGTCAAGAGTGCGCTGGCCGCGACCACCGGGGCGATCACCGAGTACCTCGACAGCGGCCGCTTCGAGGACGCCTGGCGCCTGACTCTCCAGGCGATCCTGCTCACGGAAGTGAAAGGACTGACTTCCCCTCCCGGGCGTGAGGTGCTTTTGCAGCAGGTAGAGACGGCCGAGGCCGGCCTGCGGGAGTCGGTTCGCCGGTTGATTGTGGATGAGTCACGACTCGAGTTTCTCGGCACCGAGGTGGTTGTGCGGATCCCGGTGGGCTCCCCGGAACTGGACCTTCGTGTGTCGGGAGAATCGGACCCGCCTCCGGTTGCGAACGGCAGCTTCGTGTTCCGGCGCACTTTCGACGACCAGGACATCGTTGCTCTGAACCTCCGCGTGCACTTCGCGGAACCCTTGACTTCGGTTCCGGTCTACGTCGAGGTTCCCCGGGATGAGGCCCCGCCGCAGATCATCCTCAAGGCTCCCCTGTCGACCGTGCGCGAAGAGTGTCCGGCCATCGTGCTCGAGATCCGCGACGACTCGCTTTCCTCCGAGTTGGGGCTCCATCGATTGCAGATCGCCGCGAAGGATCTGGACAGCGGTATGGCGATCGATGTGGGAAAGATCCCGGAGCGAGACGATACCGATCGGTCGTTGACGCTCCGGGTACCTCTGGAAGTTGCCCACGGCACCACGCGAAAGATCGAGTTCACGGTGAAGGACCTCGCCGGAGCGACGGCGGAACTCGCGGTTCCCGTGGCGCGGGATTCCAGGACGGAGCAACCGGACCTCACCGCAGTCGGGAGTCATCCCCTGGCGGATGGGAAGCTGTACGTCCAGGCGGCCCGGCTGACGGTCATCGGAAGCACGACGGACGACCTGCCGGAGGGTGACCCGCTGTTGGGCTGCGCGGTCACGGTGAAGTCGCCGGGCGGTTTTACGCGGACGATCGAGATCGGTCGGGGACAGGTCGGTCCGGGACCGGACGGCGGCCACGAGATCAGGGTGAATGTCGATCTGGAGGTGGGGGAGAACCGGATCAGGTTCTGCGCAAAGGACCGCCTCGGCAACGACCCTGCCGAATCGAACGAACTCGTCGTCGTTCGGGATGACGAGCCGCCGGTGGTGACCCCGAATTTGCCGGTGCCCGGTGAGGCGTACTTCATCCGGAAGATCGACGGAGTCACCTACGTGCTGGGACGCGAGGACCCGGTGATCACGTTCGAGACGAAGGAGGCCAATCCGGCGAAGGTCGAAGTCGAGGTGGATGAGGAGTTGCTCTGCAAATCGACCACCATCGTCGAGCCGCTCCGGATCGGGAAGCCGGGCCGCCACGTGATCAACTGCTTCGCCGTCGACCGCGCGGGCCGGGAACACCGGACCGACCTGGAATTCACCTTCTACCGACTGCCCCCCGGTGTCGTGGTCGAGGGAGGAAACCGCCTGTTTCACGTGGCGGAAAGCGCAGGGCGGCAGCAGAGGACCGAGATGGTGTTCGTGCCGGCCGGCCAGGCTGAGAGTACCGCTCACGCCATCGATACGCAGGTCGGCCCCTCTCTGATCGACCGGCACAGAACCAGTGGAACGTCCGGCAAACTCTCGGAGAGCAAGGCTCGAAACCTGGCTCGAACGAGAGGCCTGGGAGTGGCCGGCCCGGAGCACCTGATCCGCGCTCTCGCTTTCAGTCGCTCGAGTCCGCAGGATGGCGAGGTCGAGTTCGGCGATCCTATGAAGGAGTGGGTCGCGGTGTCCGGCCGCCTTCGGTTGCTGACCTCGCGGGTACTGCTTCCGGTTGTTGCGGACCAGGACGATCCGTTCCCGGCGGACTTCCGCTGCTTCATCCCCCTGCAGACGGAGTAGCCTGGCGAATCGGGCGATTGCTCCGCCGCTCCACGATCCGTCCGCCCCGGCGCTCACGCCCCGTCGGTAACGAAGCCCGGCCAGATTCGCATGGTGTCGATCATCTGCTCGGAGAGGGCGTTCGCGCGGAGGTGCTCGGGGGTGTAGGGCGGGCGCTCGGGTTTCCATCCGTGCGTCGCCGCGTTGACCGGCCAGTTCGCATTGCCGATCGCCGCGCGCGCCAGGCCGACGAGGTCGGCGCCGTGCCGCAGCACCTCGTCCGCCTGCTCGGGGGTCCACACGGACCCGGTCGCAATCACCGGAACGTCGGGGCCGACGGCTTCGCGAAACCACGTCGTGAGGGGCTTTTGCGATTCGGGATGGGCGACGGGGGGCTTGAAGCTGTCCCAGTTCGACACATGGAGGAAGTCCACGCCGTCCTCGGCGAGCCAGCGTGCCACGTGAAGGGCCTCATCGAGCGTGACACCCTGTTCGGGTACCTCCGGCGACAGTCGGACGCCCACCAGGAACTTCGCCGGCACGGCTGCGCGGACGGCGGCCAGGATCGAGCGGACAAGGCGGGCACGGTTCGCGAGCGACCCACCCCATTCGTCCGTGCGCGTATTCGTCACGGTACCCATGAATTGCGTGATGAGGTAGCCGTGGGCGCCATGAATCTCGACGCCGTCGAACCCGGCCAGAGCGCAGCGCCGCCCGGCGGCTGCGAACGCCGCAATTGTGCGGTTGATGTCTTCTTCCGTCGCCGCTCGGGGCGTCTCGAAGTTCGGTGAATCCAACTCGAACGCGCTGGCGCTGAAGGGTTGCTCACCCGTCAGGCGTGAAGGAGCGCGTACGCCGCCATGGAAGATCTGAACGAGCCCGAGCGTACCCGCGCTCCGCAGGGCATCGGCGAGTCGGGTCAGCCCCGGCAGCAGGTCGTCCGCGAACACGCCGAGCTCGCGGTCCCAACCCTGGCCGTCCCTGGCGACGTGCGCGGCGCAGGTGGTCACGATCCCGAAGGCCGTGCGCGCTTCGAGCCAGGCGAGTTCGTCATCACCGAGCGAGCCGTCGGTGTGGCTCTGCTTGTTCGTCATGGCCGCGAGAACCGCGCGGTTCGCGACAAAGTGACCGGTGCGGGGGAACGTGTACGGTTCAAAGACTCTGCGCTCGCTCATGCGACGAGTCTACCAAGCCGTCCGGCGCCGGGAGACCCGTTCGGTGCGAGGCGAGCGGAGGCCGCGACGCGCAGGGCCTTGCAGCTCCCCTGAACCGGTATCTGCAGCGGCAGAGGGTAGTTCATCGATGCCGGACACCGTTGACTCGACCCCACACCGACGGGTGACTGCCCTCAGCCGAGGATATCGATGAAGGCGTCCACGGTCAGACCGGCCTGGCGGATGATCGCGCGAAGGGTCCCTTTCGCCAATTCCCGATGATCGGGCACTGTCAGTCGCCGATACGGCGGCTCCTCGCACCTCAGGATCAGATGGCTCCCCCGCTGGCGGTCCAGGATGTACCCGATGCGAGTCAGCGCCTGGGCCGCCTCACGTCCCGATACGACCGGAAGCCTGACCATCAGGGGATCTCGACGATCTCTTCTTCGATGGTTGGGGGGATCGGCTCTCCGTGCGCCTCGAGACTCTCGAGATAGCCGGCGATGGCCTCCGCAATATTCTCCCTCGCCTCGTCACGGGTCGCCCCCTGCGAGACGCAGCCGGGAAGACTGGGGCACTCGGCGACAAAGATGCCGTCTTCGTCCGCCTGAATGGTGACGCGGTACTTCATCGACCCTCCTGGAGGAATTCGACTGGACTACGATTGGCGTCACAACTGGTGATGATCATCATACCCCAGGCTGCGGTCCCGTCCGAAACGACTCTACCGGTCACGGAACCCCGTGCCTGCACCGAACAAGATCGCGTGGGTGGCAACGTAATCAATCCTTGCCCGATTGCCGGGAGAGAGAGAGGAGGTACCTGCGGAAGGTGGCGAAGCCGGCGGATGACAATCATCCCTCCCCCCTTCGGATCACGGGCTCACTTCGCCGCGCGGGTGTACCGGTAGTAGACCTGCATCGTCGAGACCGCGAGCGCGGTGACGCCGGCCCGGCCGAGGACATCGGCCTGCGGTCCGAGCGGGTCCCAGGACCCCGCGTCGTCGCCGTTCTTCTGCTGGCGCTCGAGGATGGTCTGCTTCATGGTCCCGTTCCACTTCTCCCAGCCTTCTCCACCCTCCTGAAAGAGCGCAAGCGAGGCGAAGTGCCAGGCGGGGAAGTCCGCGCGTCCGCCGCGCTCCGGCCGGGCGTACCGGAGGAGCTTGATGCCGCGTGCGCGAGGAGATCCGCTTCGGTGGGTGGTGTCGCCGGTCTGGTCATCTACCTACTGAATGCCGCCGCGTGCCGATTCCACCCCGATTGTCCCAGAACCGGGGGACGTGCGGCGTCAGAACCTGCAATCCCGTGGTCTGAGTGGAGGCTGGTCCGGATTCGTTGGCGGCACGTGCGGCACGAACCGGACGATCTCCGGGTCCTCACTGAAGTGAAGCAGCGGCTCCATGCACCCCCCACCGGGGCTGGCCGGTGCTCAGGAGGACGCTGGTGAAGCGGTCGCCCTCGATGTCCAGGGTCTTCGTGTCCCGCACCGCGGTGGAGATCGGGACGTGGATGAAGGCCTCGTGGCTAAGGCCGATCAGGACGTTGGTCTTGCCGGCCATGGCGGCGTGGGCGGCGTCGCGGGCGAGTCGGTCACAGAGGAGGCGGTCGGCGCAGTTCGCGGGGACGCTGCGGATCAGGTAGCTCGGGTCGATGTACTTCAGGCTGAAGGGCAGGCCGGCCGCCTTGAGGTGCGCCCCGATGTGCTCCTTGAGGAACAGGCCGATGTCGGCCTGCTTCCGGTTGCCGGAGGGGTCCCGGGTCATACCCTCCTCCCCCATCAGGTGCAGCCCGGCCCCCTCGGCCACGACGATGACGGCGTGGGAACGGCGGCGCACCTCCGCTTCGAGGGCGGCGAGGAAGCCGTGCTCGCCGGTGAGCGGGAACGCGACCTCCGGGACGAGGACGAAATCCACCTCCTGGCTGGCCAGCGCGGCGCCGACGGCGATGAAGCCGGCGTTGCGCCCCATCAGCTTGACGAGCGCGACCCCGTTCTCGACGGACCGCGCCTCGACGCTGGCCGCGCGCAGCGCCTGCTGGGATTCATCGAGAGCCGTGAGGTAGCCAAAGGTGCGATCCACGAAGGGGATGTCGTTGTCGATCGTCTTGGGGATGCCCACGATCGAGATCGGAAGCCCGCGCCGGGTCACCTCTTCAAAGATCGCGTACGCTCCGCGCTGAGTTCCGTCGCCGCCGACGCAGAACAGCACGTCGATACCCCGGTCCACGAGGAAGTCGGCCGCCACAGCCGAGTCCTGCGGCCCCCGCGAGGTCCCGAGCACCGTCCCGCCGAGCTTGTGGATTTCCTCGACGCCGCTCTCGGTAAGCCGCTGGGGCTCGAGGCCGCAGGCCGGGTTCAGGCCCCGGTAGCCGTGGCGGATGCCGAGGACCTCCGGCACGCCGTAGTTCCTGGTCAGTTCGAAGAAGAGCGAGTGGATCACATTGTTGATTCCGGGGCAGAGGCCGCCGCAGGTCACCACCGCCGCGCGGGTCGTCGCCGGGTCGAAATAGAGCCGCTCCCGGGGGCCGGTCCGCTCGAAGAGCAGGTCATCCCCGGCTTCCGGCGCTCCCATGGTGATTTCCACCTCGAAACGGACCCGGCGGTCCTCGGAGACGAAATCACCGAGGCCGTCCCCCACGGTGGTGGAGAGCCGAAGGGGAGAGGGAAAGCGAGGGGCCCCCAACTCGGGGATCCGCAAGTCGTCGGGTGTGAGCGAGCTGGCCATGGCGAAGAGGATACCCCACCACCCCCACCGGAAAACAACACCGGGAGTCCTTTTCGCTCGGCGAAAAGGACTCCCGGTGTTGTTTCTTTCGCTCCGGCTGCGCTCGCAGTGGACGGGGATCCAGCGTAGAATCGCATTCGCGCGCACTGGTGCCTGCCTGGAAGAACACAATGCGAAAGCTCCTCGTTCTCCCGGTCCTCCTGTTGCCTCTTCTGCTCGGTGCCTGCGGTGACGCCGCAAAGGCCTCGCCGGCCGATTCCGAGCAGACGTGTCGGGAGTGCCATCGAAAGCTCAATCCCCGGCTGATCGCGGACCTCGAATCGAGCCCCCACGAGCGGGTGCCGGTCACCTGCGAGGACTGCCACGGAAGCGACCACGACGTGATCTTCGCCAAGAAGGGCGCGGTGCCGCCGACGGTCTGCGCGAGGTGCCACGAGAAGGAGTGGGAGGAGTTCAGCCGCAGCCGCCACGGCCGCTACCTGAAGGAGGGGAAGGTCGACCCCACCCTCCGGGAGCACTACGCTTCGGTGGGCAATTGCAGCCTCACCACGGGCTGCCACTCGATCCAGTACCGCTACGACAACGGCAGCGTGGGCAAGTGCGGCGCCTGCCACCCGACGCACGCCTTCAGCAACCACGAGGCCCGCAACCCGCGCGTCTGCGTCACCTGCCACGCCGGGGTGGACAACTCCGAGTACGAGATGTGGCTCCGCTCCGCGCACAGCCTGGCCTCCCCCAGCAGGGACGGGCACATCGCGGACTGCGTGGAGTGCCACGACACCCACGACGTCAGCGCGGGCCTGACCCACGGGCTGTCCCCGGTGACCACCGAGGACCCGCCGACCTGCGTTCCCACCCTCGGCATGGAGGAGTTCACGAAGGCCCGGGAGATCATCCTCTCCCGGTGCAAGCCCTGCCACGGCACCCGCTTCGCCCGCGACGCCCTGAAGCTGGCCGACGTCTGGCGGCGCCGGGGAGCGATCCTGGTGGAGGACGCCGGGAAGATCGTCACCGGCCTTTCCCGGGACGGCCTCCTGACGTTCGCCCCCGACGAGCGCGTCCCGAACCCCGCCCTCGGCGGCAAGCTGCACATCGGCGGCGCCCAGATCTACGACCTGCAGAGCTCGGTGCCGGAGCGCATCTACTACGACATGCGCTATCACCTCTACCCCGCCATGGCGCGCGGGGTGTACCACAACGACCCCGAGCGGGTGGTGTGGGAGTTGAACGACGCGCTGAAGACCTCCCTCGACACTCTGCGCGACCTCGAC
>SWCD01023722.1_pt1 | contig 28085 bp, 27 predicted proteins | sample 4693011 | NCBI WGS metagenome assembly SWCD01 (sample SAMN10267278, study PRJNA491770) | bioreactor metagenome | isolation source: DHS bioreactor inoculated with marine | place: Japan: Omine Ridge, Nankai Trough | reverse complement strand
GCAGCTGTTTCAGCGTGGAAGACCAGTTTGTGAATGACAGTTTGCCCGCAGAGCATGATTGCGGTTCCGGGCCTACCGGCCCTTTACCTTGCCGGCAGATTCGGTCAGTTGAAGCGTCTTGGCGAATACGCTGACAGATCCCTGTTTGGCCTTTTTCCACTGGCGATATCAGCGATAATCCTGCCGGTGATACCGGACAGAGTGAGGCCCACATGCTGGTGCCCGAAGGCAAAAAGCACGCGCTCACTTTCAGCCGATGGGCCAATGACAGGCAAGGCGTCCGGCATGGTGGGCCTGAACCCCAGCCAGTCTGACGTAGGCGTGCCCAGGGGGCCAAGCATGAGTTCAGCCATGCGCTTGAGATAGTCAAACCGGCTTTGCCTCGCTGGCGCTTCCAGACCTGCCAGTTCAACCGTGCCGGCTATGCGCAAGCCGTGTGTCATCGGCGTTGCGTAGAACCCGGCTTTGGCCCATCCCACCGGCCTGGACAGCTTGTCAGCACAATCGGCGAACATGAGGTGATAGCCACGCTCGGTATCAAGAGGCAGCTTGTCTGCTCCACTGCCCTCAATGGCGCTTGAGAAGGCGCCGGCAGCCACCACAAAGCGGTCACACCTGAGGTCATCCTGGTTCACCATGGAAACCGTCACGCTGTTCCTGGTGGCGTGGCATGACGATACCTCGGCTTTGAGCCAGTGGCCGCCGCGCTCCACAAAGCGCTGGTGCAGCCGTCGCATCAGTTCGCCCGGGTCAGCTATATGGCGAGCGCCGGTAAAGTAGAGCGCCCTGTGCACGGGCATCGCGATGCCAGGTTCCAGCGTCCTGATGGCTGCTTCATCAAGAATGTCGAACACCACACCATTGGCCCTGCGGGCTGCGATATCACCGGCAGCCGCGTCAAAATCGTGGGCGGTACTGTACAGGTACAGGCAGCCATTGCTGACGACGAGGTCATCTGTTTTCACCTGTGCAAGCAGAGGATCAAGTCCGCTGTCAGCCTCGGCCAGTAGCTGAGCGAGCTTGCCTGTTATGGCTTCCACCCGGCCCGGTGTGCAGTTGCGCAGGAAACTCAGCAACCATGGCAGGTGGCGAACGCCATACAGCGGATCAATGCGCAGCGGGCTGTCTTTGCGAAACAGCAATGATGGCAGACTGGTGAACACAGAAGGGCTGTTCACCGGCGTGCAGGCATAGGTGGCAATTGTACCTGCATTGCCAGACGATGCCCCGGCACCCGGCTTGCCCCTGTCAATCAGCGCAACGCTGAGACCGGCCTCCTGCGCCCACAAGGCTGTTGCCAGTCCGACCGCACCTGCACCTGCAATGGCGAGGTCAAACCCCGACTCTGTATCGTTCATGTAACCCCTCTTGCCCGAAGGCAACGATGCTCATTCATGGACTGATTTACAAGTAGATCAATCATGTTGCCCGGTTCGGCCGCCTTCCGTTAAGCGTCAAAGTTACCTTGACCGAACAAGCGCAGTTTCGGCCAGTCGAATGGAACCACATCCTCAACAGACGACATGGCTCCATCCGGGGGGCAGGGCCCTGACCCTAGTTCGTGTGGTGTTCATTCCGGTCCATAAAGCCGAGTATCTTCGCAGACATCTCCGGTCCATACTCTTCAAGTGCGAAGTGACCCGTGTCGAGCAGATAAAACTCCAGGTTTTCAAGATCGCGCTTGTAGGGATGGGCGCCTTGTTCCGGGAAGATGGGATCGTTCCTGCCCCACATCAGCAGCGTTGGCGTTTGATGTTTGCGGAACAGCGCCTGCCATCTGGGATACTCGGCAACGTTGGTGCCATAGTCCAGGAACAGTTCAAGCTGAACCTCCTGGTTGCCCTTGCGATCCAGCAGATGCTGAACATGCCAGAAATTGTCCGGGCTGATCTTTTCCGGGTTCTTCGTGCCGTGCGTGAACTGCCATTTGGTTGCATCAAGCGTGAGGAAACCGCGAAGCTTGTCGCCATTTTCCCTTGATGGCTTCGCCCAATAGGCTTTGATCGGGTCCCAGAATTCGCGCAGGCCTTCCTCATAGGCGTTGCCGTTTTGAATGATGAAGCCGGTTACGCGCCCGGGATGTTCTGCAAACATACGGAAACCGACCGGCGCGCCATAGTCCATCAGGTAAACCGCGTAGCGATCAACCTGCCTGCGATCCAGCAGCGTGGACATCATTGCTGCAATTCTGGCGAAGGAATACTCGAAGTCTTTGGCCTGCGGCATGTCGGACGCCCCGAAGCCGGGATAGTCCGGCGCAATCACATGATACTTCCTTGCAAGTGTCGGGATGAGATTGCGGAACATGTGCGACGAGGTGGGAAAACCATGCAGCAGAAGAACGGTTGGCCTTGATGGGTCGCCAGCTTCGCGGTAGGCGATCTTGATACCGTCGATGGTTTCTGACCGGTAGGCGACCTGTTCAAGTTGAGCAACCGATCCGGTGTCGGCTGCGAAGACCGGTGTTGAACCTGCCAGCGGCGCGGCAACGGCAAGGGCCAGAAGGCCTGCGCCGATGATTGCATTCAGGGGACGTGGCATGTGAAATTCTCCTCACGGGGGTTTGGGTTACATAAAGTTTCGGGTGGATTGCGGTGTGCACGCGGATCAAGTCTGGCGACCAAGCGCGATCTTCAGTTTTTCGTTTTCGGATTGGAGCCGGGCGATCTCGTCGCGAACCGGCTTCAATTGCGGCTCCAGTTCTTCGAGCGTCAAGCGCTGGGGAATGTGCTGGGGGCAATTCCAGTCAAGGGCCGCGATGGAAATCACCGCCGCGCGTTCCGGCAGACCGCGATATGTCGGGTGCTTCAGGCTGGCAATGAGTGACGGATCGGTTTTTGCATCAACCAGCTTTGTGCGTCCCCAGACCTTGAGGCGACGGCGATTGGGGTAGTCCATCAGAATCAGCGATATCCGGTCATTGTCGGCCAGGTTGCCGGCGCTCAGATACTGGCGGTTTCCACGGAAGTCCGCATAAGCGATGGTCTTATCGTCCAGCACCTTGAGAAACCCTCTCGGGCCACCTCGAAACTGCACATAGGGCCAACCGGTATTGGATACGGTCGCCTGGTAGAATCCGTCTCGTTGCGAGATGAACGCCGCTTCGGCAGGGCCGATCCGATCGCCGCGCTCAGCCTCCGGCTCCAGGAACTTCGCGTAGCCGGCGGCCGAGCCCTGTTGTTCCTGAACTGCGCGAACGGAAGGTGTGAAAGCTATATCTGCAAATGCGCGTGACATGGAAAAATCCCTTCTTTGAATAGAGTGTTGCGCCTACAGGTCCAGTTCAGTCAGTCCGGGATGAACGTCGGGCCGGCGACCCAGCGGCCAACGGAATTTGCGTTGAGCTTCTGTAATCGGAAGATCGTTGATGCTGGCGATGCGCTGTTGCATCAGCCCGTCGCCATCGAAGGCCCAGTTCTCATTGCCGTAAGACCGAAACCAGTTGCCGTTTTCGCCGTGCCATTCATATGCAAAACGAACCGCGATGCGATTGTCGGTGAAAGCCCACAATTCCTTGATCAGGCGATACTCATTTTCCTGTTGCCATTTGAGTGTCAGAAAATTCTCGATCGCATCGCGTCCCCTGATGAACGCTGAACGGTTGCGCCAGATGCTGTCCGGCGTATAGGCCAGCGCGATCCTGGCGGGGTCGCGGGAATTCCAGCCGTCCTCTGCGGCGCGTACTTTCTGTTCGGCTGTTTGCCGCGTGAACGGTGGCAGTGGCGGGCGGGCTTGCATAACGGTCTCCATTGATTGGACGGTGGTGGATGTGGCAGTTTGTAAAAGTAACCGATCGGTTCACTCTGTTGACAGCATAACTGTACCGATCAGTCACCTTTGTCAAGAGTTTATCAAAAGGTGATATGAGAATTCCAGCGGAATGGGTTTCAACGCATTGTAATTAGAGGAAAATATACCTGCTGCTTGCAAAGGCATCTCGAGCGTATTATGTACTGATCAGTAAATAATGAGAGGCTAAATGAGACCCACCAAACGAGATGAGCTGGTGCAAAAGGCACTGGGCGCGTTCTATCAGAACGGTTTCAACGCCACCGGCATGGATATGCTTGTCAAGGAAACCGGCATTTCAAAAACGTCCATGTACAAGCACTTTCGAACCAAGGAGGATTTGATCCTTGCCGTGTTGCGGTTGCGCGATGAGCAATTTCGAAACTGGTTGTACCGGCGCATGGAAGAACTGGCCAGAACGCCGCGAGACCAGTTGATCGCTATGTTTGATGCCTTGGAAGAGTGGTTCAGTGAACCCGGCTACAAGGGCTGCATGTTCATAAAGGCGTCGTCAGAGTACCAGAATACCAGCCACCCGATTCACCAGCAGTCCGCAGATCACAAGCGGCTGCTGGAAAGACATTTCTGTGAACTGACCAGGAAAGCAGGACTGTCAAACCCGGAAATCCTGGCGCGGCAACTCCTGTTATTGAAGGAAGGTGCAATCGTAACGGCGCATCTCGGGCATACTGAAAACCCGGCGCAGGACGCAAAGGCCGTGGCAATGACGCTGGTTGCCAACGCAGAATAGAGCGTTGGAGAGCACTTCAGAAGTGGTGCTTTGAACGCGGGACGTCGACAATTGCCGATGCCGGCTCTAACCAGGCTTTGTCACACTTGCAATCTGATGGGTTGCGAACCTGGTTGCCTGCCCGCGCTTGTTCCGGTGAGTGAAACTGATGGCAGCAGCTATTCAACAGGAGTAGACAGGCTGAATGAACGGTCAAAAGGCTCATTTTATCATTGCGCTTGTCCGGATATGGTGCTGGCTTGCATATCCTCGTCAGACCATCGACTTCCGGCTCAAGATCGGGCGATGGCCAGACCCTGCTTTTCCCAGATACCGGAATGACAAATTTGCCTGGCGGAAGATATTTGACCGCAACCCGATGTTCACTGTCGTCAGTGACAAGCTGAAAGCAAAGGAGTTTGCACGCCATCACTGCCGCGGTCTGAAAGTTGCCAGAACCTTGTGGGTCGGCAATGATGCGAGCCAGATCCCGGACGAGGTTCTCCAGGGCAATGTCATCGTAAAGGGAAATCACGGCTCCGGCTGGAACATTGTCATTAGAGACGGGCAATATGATCGTGAGGAGCTGAACCGTCAGGCGAACACTTGGTTGAACAGGCGATATGGAAAACGGCATGCCGAATGGGGTTATTATGGCGTTGAACCAAAGCTGTTTGTCGAGGAGATGTTGTTTGAGCAGGGCCAGCCATTGGCCAATGAGTACAAGTTCTATGCCGGGAGTCGTAAAATCGCTTTCGCATTCGTCCGGCAATCGGGATCTGACGGGACGCGGATCGACGGTGTCATAGATGCCTTCGGCGTCGTCCATAAGGGCCAGCACGACAATGGGGAATTGTCACCAGACATCAAGACACCTGCGGAATACAGCGCGCTTTGCCGCACTGCCCTGAAGCTCTCCTCACAGCTGGATTTTGTCCGTTGCGATCTGTATCTCGTTGAGGGTCAGATTTATTTTTCGGAAATGACGCTCTATGGCGCAGGCGGATACGATTGGGAAAACTTCGCCCCTGCCGATGAAGCCAAAATCGACGAGCAGGAACTCAATCAACTCTATTCGGAAGTCTGGGATTTACGACAGTCATGGTTCATGAAAACACCCCAGAAGGGCTGGCGCAAAACATATGCTCTTGCCCTGCGTACACTGCTCGATACAGAAGAGTGAATAGCCTGGCTTTTTCGCACGCGCGTGATCCGGCATAAAAAGTCGAGATACCAGCTCTGCACAATTTGGGTACCGCTCCTCAACGGAGGTCCTGTAAAATCCAGGCCCCCTGGAGGGCAAGCCTGGATGCCGAACCAAATTGCGACGCTCACAGCAGGAAGAAACCGGGCACAGCAACAGATTTGGATACAAAATTTATGTCGATGGGTCAGCGTATCCCTAAATTCACCTGTTATTCGCCCGCTTGCCGCTAAATTTACTTAACAATTGCCGCCTGACCATCTACTTTGGTATACAAAACAAGAGGCGCGCAATTCACTGAGTCTGCCTGTCAAGTGTCAGCGCTGATACGGAGATTTATCGGTTGGACATCCAGAAAACAAAACTTCCTGCCGCCGAGCATGCTTATCGCAGCATACGCGCAGCCATTGTCAGTGGTCACCTGGAAGAAGGTGAACGGCTGATCGAAGAACGGTTGTCCGAAGATCTGGGCCTGAGCCGAACGCCGGTGCGGGAGGCAATTCGCCGGTTGACGCAGGAAGGCTTCATTGAGCGGCACGGCGGCTACAATACGCGCGTTGCAACATTCCCCGCAGACGAGATGGAGCAGACGTTTCATATACGCCAGATGCTGGAATCCTATGCTGCCGAACGCGCGGCACGGCTGGCTACCGACGAAGACATCGCCAGTATCCGGGCACTCAGTGATCTGATCGCGCGTAACACCCCGCCGCAATCTCCTGCCGATTACCAGAAGATTTCCGATGCCAACGAGGCTTTCCATCGCAAGGTGGTTGAAGCGGCGCGCTCGACGCGTCTCACGGCGTTGATGTCGACGGCTTTTGATATCGGCATGGTGAACCGCACCTACCGTCGATACAGCACGGAAGAACTGGTGCGCAGTGCCAACCATCATTGCGAAATCGCTGACGCGATTGCCGCCCGATCACCAGAATGGGCCGGGTCTGCCATGCGCACGCATATTCGTGCTGCCGAAGTGGCCGCAGCGAAATCAGCACAATTGCAGGACGCTGCAGAATGAGCCGTACTGCGTTGTGTGCGGCATGACGAAGAGTTTGCCTGATCTGGAACGCGTGCGAAGGCTCGACGATGAGTTTGGCCTGTTTGCGGAACTGGACACTGCAGCTGTATGCGGGGAACTGGCACGAGATCCCCTGCACGGGCCGCTGGCAGGCAAAGTCATCGGCCTGAAGGCCAACATCGCGTGCGCAGGCGCACCATGGAGCGCCGGGCTGGCGCACCGTGCAGACATCAATGCGCTGACCGATGCCCATGTGACTGCTCGTCTGCGCGCAGCCGGAGCCCGGGTTCTTCCCGGTCTCAACATGGATGCTGCAGCCCTTGGAGGCACCACTGAAAACCCTCATTTCGGCGCGACCAGAAACCCTCTCGCTACAGCGTTTTCCGCCGGAGGAAGTTCCGGTGGGTCGGGCGCAGCAGTCGCCGCCGGGCTGGTCGACGTGGCCATCGGGACAGACACACTGGGATCAATCCGCATTCCGGCAGCCTATTGCGGACTGTATGGCCTGAAACCGACTTTCGGGCTGATTGGCAGGTCAGGGATCGTGCCTCTCGCACCCAGCCTCGATTGCGCCGGGCCGCTTTGTGCATCCTCACGCCACCTCTGGCCGGTTGTGCGCTCGCTTGCAGGTTTTGACGCCGATGACCCCGACAGCATACTTGCTCCGCAGGGTTGGGATGGCAGCGAACCCACGCCCTCCATGACAGGTCTGAGGATCGGTGTGCCGGAGCAGATGAACGAGATCACTTGCGAGCCAGAGATTAGAGCCGGATTTGAACGTACTGTGGCAGCCGTAAAACGGCTGGGCGCAACTGTGTCTGGCGTCGCCATGCCGGGGTGGCGCCCGGCAGCCTTGCGAAAAGCCGCGTTCCTGATGACAGAATGCGAAGGGGCGGTAGTGTACGCACAGGACCTGGAGGCAGGGGATCGGTTGCCGCGCGCGGTGCAATCATTGTTGGGCTATGGCCGCGACGTCACTGCAGGCAAGCTGGTTGCAGCGTTGGGTGAGGCACGTACTGCTCGCCAGCAGTTGGCGCGTACCTTTGCCGAGGTCGATCTGGTGCTGACGCCCACGACCCCGCAACGCGCCACCAGGCTGAACAGTGCCGCGCCAGCCAACCAGGCGGATTTCACCGCCTTGGCCAACGTCGCCGGTATCCCTGCGCTGGCAGTGCCGGTGGCAGTGAAGGGCGAGGTTCTGCCGGCTTCGGTGCAACTGACCGGGCCTTTATGGTCGGAAGGCATGCTGGTTTGCGCGGCGATGGCGCTGGAGGAAGCACTTGCGGACTAGCGGGGTTGTCTGCTTGTTCCTGTATCAGGTGCCTTGACGAAGAGACTGGCAAAGGTATCGCGCAGCAGGTTTTTCTGTACCTTGCCCATGGTATTGCGCGGTAGCTCGTCAATCACGATCACTTCCTTGGGCTGCTTGTATTTCGCCAGCCGGGTGAACATGTCCTCACGCAAGGCAGCAATATCAGCTTCACAGCCCGGCTGCGCCACCAGCACCGCTACCACACCTTCGCCAAAATCCGGGTGCGGCACGCCGATAACTGCAGATTCGCGCACCCAGGGTGTCTCGTCCAGCACCAACTCAACCTCCTTGGGATAAACATTGTAGCCACCGGAAATAATCAGGTCCTTGTTGCGGCCGACGATGTGTACATAGCCGTCGCCATCCTTGAGTCCCAGATCTCCGGTGATGAGAAACCCGGTCTCGCGCAACTCTTCGCGGGTCTTGTCAGGCATCCGCCAATAGCCCTTGAAGACATTTGGGCCACGCACTTCGATTATGCCGATTTCACCATCGGCAACCTCCGTATCGCTGCCCTCGGCAGTTATGCGCAGCTCGACACCGGGCAGGGGGAAGCCCACCGTGCCTGCGCGGCGCTCGCCGTCATAGGGGTTTGACGTGTTCATGCCGGTTTCGGTCATGCCATACCGTTCAAGAATCCGGTGGCCTGTGCGCGCCTCGAAGGCTTCGTGGGTTTCAGCCAGAAGCGGCGCACTGCCGGAGATGAAAAGCCGCATGTTGCGAACCAGATCAGATGTGAAACGCGGGTTGTCGAGAAGCCGGGTATAGAAGGTCGGCACACCCATCATTGTTGTGGCTTGCGGCAAGGCTGAGATGACAGCATCAGGCTTGAAGCCCGGCAGAAAGATCATCCCGGCACCTGACAGAAGGGTCGTATTGATGGCAACGAACAGGCCATGGGCGTGAAAGATCGGCAGGGCATGGAGCAGCCGGTCGTCAGCGCTGATGCGCCAGAGATCGACCAGCACCTGAGCATTGGACAAAAGGTTGGTCTGCGTCAGCATGGCGCCTTTGGATCGTCCGGTGGTACCGGATGTGTAAAGTAGCGCTGCTATGTCATGGCCGGTCTGCTGGACCGGAGCAAAGTTGGCGGACACCCCATAGGCAAGTGTTGAAAAGCTGCCTGTGCCATCCGCCGCAAGTGTCATCAATTGCGCACCTGACGCCTCGGCCACGGAAGCGAACTGTGCTTCACGCGCCGGATCGCAAATGAACAGTGCCGCCGTCGCGTCAGTCAGAAAATACCCGATCTCGTCCACCGTGTAGGCGTTGTTGAGTGGCAGGAAAATGATCCCCGAGGCAATACACGCGCCGTAAATCTCAAGTGCGGCTACCGATTTTTCAACCTGCAGTGCCAGGCGGTCGCCGGGATGCAGGCCACACTGCGCAAGTGCGCACGCCACCTGCAGAACACGGTCGTGGAACGCGCCGTAACTGACATGCGTACCATCGGGGAAGGTGATGAAGGTCGCATCGCTGTTGCGATGAGGAGCCAGAAGGGCGTCGAAAAGTGGGTTGGACATGGCTCAGGTTTCTTTGGTGTTTGTGTCAAAGGTCAAATCGACGGTCATGGCCAGTGAGCCGTCAGGGGTGCGTGCCCAGGTACGGGTCGCATCGCCATCATGAAGGCCCTCAAGGTGTATGGGGGCGGGGTTGAAGAGCGGGCTCATGGCCCGGATTTCAAACGACTTCAGCGCTGCATCTGCCCGGTTTCGAAGAGCCAGGTCGACCAACAACGTTGCGGTGAGCGGGCCATGCACAACAAGGCCCGGATAGCCCTCGACCTCGCGCGTATAGTCGGCATCGTAATGGATGCGGTGACCGTAGAAGATCAACGCCGAGTACCGGAACAGCATCACCGGGTCCGGTGTTACAACAGTTTCAAAACCAGCGTTTTCGGGCGCGGGTTTGCCAACCGGTTGCGGACTGCCGGGCGCAGGCATTTCGCGGTAGACGATGTTCTGGCGTTCGCTGAAACAGGCCTCGCCTGCAACCGTGATGTCATGGTCGAGCGTCACGAAGCAGAGCTTGCCGCTATTGCCCTGTTTCATCGTCACATCGCGGATTGTCGACGTCTTGGTGGCCGTCTCGCCGATGCGCAGCGGTCGGGTGATGTCAACCCGGCCACTGGCCCACATTCGGCGCGGCAGTGCCACCGGTGGCAGGAAACGCCCCAGTCGTTCGTGGCCATCCTCCTTCAGTTGCGATGCCGTAGCTTCTGGATTGAAGTAGAGATAATGCCAGAATGGCGGCAGGTCGTCTCCGGTTGCAAATGTCGGATTGCGGTCGAGCGTGGCCTGCAGCCGCCGCGCCGGACCGGGCCCGATCACGTCCACCGCAGTCTCGGTCCGGCCGATCCAGGTGCTCAGCTCGTCGATGTTGAGCGTTGTGTGCATTCCTGCGATATCCTTCTGCACGCTTCAGCGGTCGCGAAACTGTGGTTTGCGCTTTTCGTCAAAGGCGCGGTAGCCTTCGGCATAGTCTTCGCTGGCGAAGCAGTCGGCGACCAACCGGTCCACCATGGCGCGGTCAACCGGGCCTTCAGGCATCAGCACGGCACGAATTGCCGCTTTGGCTGCGCGCACCGTCTTGGGTGCATTGGAGGCGATCCGGCTGGCCAGGTCGGTCACTGTGCTGGCCAGATCCTTACGCGGCACCACCTCACTCACCAATCCCATGCGTTGTGCTGCATCAGCGGGAAACAGGCGCGCAGAATAAAGGATTTGTGACGCGACCTCTGGTCCGGCCAGAGACACCAGCTTGCGCACACCGTCATAGCCATATCCCAGGCCAAGTTTGCCCGCCGTTATCCCGAGCCGGGCATCGTCGGCGCATATCCGGATGTCACAGCCGATGGCAAGCCCCATACCACCGCCGATGCAGTAACCCTTGATTTCGGCAATGGTTGGCTTGGGGAAATCATAAAGTGCCTGGTCTGCCGCCGAAGCGATGCGGTTGTAGTTCCGCACAGTGTCCTCAGAGGATCGCTGGCTCTCGAACTCCGAGATGTCGGCGCCCGACACGAAGGCCTTGTCGCCCGCGCCGCACAGGACCACCACACGAATCCGGTCATCTTCCCGCAGTTCATCGAGGGTCTCGGTCAGCCCCTGCCACATGTCCAGCGACATGGCGTTCATGCGCTCGGGCTTGTTGAAGGTGATGCGTGCGACTGCCTGCTGCCGTGCCACCAGAAGCCGCCCGTTTGCCAGAACTTTGATGTCTTCAGTCACGCGCTCACCTGCCAGTTCTCAAGATTTGTGGGGTCTGTCAGGGGCGCCATTGTCCGCCCCCATCCATGTCGACGACTGTACCTGACAGGTACTGCACGCGCGGCGAGGCCAGCATGACCGACAGCGCGGCGACCTCGTCAGCCCGTTTCGGTCTGCCGAACGGGAAGGCATCAGGGTTGATCAGCTCTTCCCAGCGCTCGGCATCGCCCAGTTCTGCGTGCGCGCGCGTCTGAAACATGGTTTTCATCCGGTCGGTCAAGGTGGGCGACGGGTTGATCCCGAAGACCCGGACGTTGCTTTCGGGCGTCTCGGCACCCAGTGCATTGGTGAAACCGATAAGCGCGGCATTTCCGGCTGCGCCGCAGATGTAATTCGGCCGCACGGCACGCCCGCCCATCCCGATGATATTGATGATCGTACCGTTCTTGCGCCTGGCCATATCTTCGGCGTAGAGCTTGCACAGATGAATGTATCCGAAAACCTTGAGCTCCCAGCCTTCGCGCCAATCCTTCATGTCAAGATCGGCAAGACGGCCTGCCTTGATCGCACCGGCATTGTTGACAAGTACATCAGCGTCTGATCGTGCTGCAAACAACGCCTCACGGCCCGTTTCCGTCGATAGGTCACTCACCAGTATCCCGGGTTCCGGCAGATTGTCGGCAACCATATCCGCTTGCGCCCTGGTCAGTGCCTCTGCGTTGCGCGCTGCGAGCGTAACAATCGCACCCTCAGCGGCGAAGGCGCGCGCTATGGCCAGCCCGATACCCTTGGAGGCCCCTGTGACGATGACTTTCCGGTCGCTCAGTTGAAGATCCATGTGCGTAATCCTTCCGTGCCTCAGACGTAATATTGAATTTCAAAGAAGATACATCCCGATGGTGAGGCGAATGGACCATGTGGCGTGCCCGGCGGGCGACAGGCATAACAAGGTGCATGAAAATCGTCTCCTGCCGCATTCAGGTGGCCCTCGATCAGATAGACCTCTTCCCAGTAGTCATGCAGAAATTCGTTGGCAGCCACCGTGCCCGGCTGGAACCGGATCAACCGTGTGCGCACACCGACCTTGGCATCTTCGTCAAGTTCGCCCGACAACATTTTCTGCTCTACCCCCGGCGCGCCGCCCGGTACCGGCTCCCAGCCGTTTTCGTGGTCGACCGGCCCGAACGGAACAGCGGGTTTGAGGACAGGTGTGTCATTCATCTTGATACATCCCTTGTTTGTGGATTTGAAATGATGTCGGACGCATCGTCGAGATACTGTCCCAGTGATTGAAGTGATGGTGTGCTGTCCAGGTCCTGCACCGCTGCACCCAGATGGTTCGCAAGATCGCTGGATACACCGGCAGCCTGCAGGTTCCGGTGGAATTTGGCGCGGATCGCAGCGGCGTTCATGGGGTGTTCCGGATCTCCCGGCGCATTTTCCGTCGACATGCTTCTCGTGGTGCCGTCCTTGAGCGTAACCAGAAGGCGTGCGCCCATCTTTTGCGGAAAGGCGGCGGTAAGGTCTGCGTCATCGTGCACCTGTATCCTGGTGCGCAAGGCAGCGATGGCAGGGTTGGCCAGGGCGGCAGAATCGAAGTCACCGAGTTCAGGTTCTCCCTGCAGCAACGCCACTGCAACACAGTGCTGAAAGCTGAAGCGCGCCTCATGTGCCGTTGCCGGATCGGCGATGTCGCAGAAATTGCGACCAGCCGCATAGGTTTGCACAACAATCTGATCAATGGTGCCCAGGTCCATAGCTGCGCGCATTTCAAGTGCGATGCCGATCGCCGGGTGAATGTGGCGACACGCCGGCCAGGGTTTCAGGCTGACCTCATGCAGCTTCCATCCGGTGCGGGGCGCATCAACAACTGCATCGGGATTTGCCGTCGGATAGAAGCTGCGGAAGAAGCCAAGCTCGCCTTCCAGAATCTGCCGTGCGCCACGCAAACCCTCGGCCGACAGCAATGCAGCCGTGACGCCGGCACGCGCGGCCTGCGCCGTGGCAAGGCACTTGCTGTCGGTTGGCTCGAGCCGGCACTGCCAGACACCAGAGGCTTGCATTCCCGCTTGCCCAAGCGCATTTACCTTCTGCTGCGCCGTCAACCCCAGTGCGTGCGCTGCCGCCATAGCCGCGCCGAAGACGCCACAGGTGCCGGAATTGTACCACGCGGAATAACCGCCGCTGGCTGCTGACTGGCCAATCCGCAACGCCACCTCGTAGCCGACAACGATTGCCTCCAGCAAGGTGGTGCTGCTGGCTTGCGCATGTTGAGCAGCGGCCAGCGCTGCAGGCATGACCACATCGCCAGCGTGCAGGATGGAGCTGCGGTGCAGGTCATCCATTTCCAGGAGCGTGCCGAAGGTGCCGTTTACGAATGCAGCGTTTTCCGGTCCTGCGCGACCAGCACCCAGAGCGGTACAACTGCCTCCGACATAATGCGCGCGAGCCAGATTGAGGACTGGCTGTGCGGCGCCGGTGACGGCACCTGCGACAGCGACTCCGACCCAGTCATATAAAAGTGTTGTCGCACAGGCCCGGTCCTGCGCAGAGATGGCTGCCTGGCACAAATCGACAAGCCTTTCAGTCAGGCTGTGCTGACCGCAAAGCCCTGTTTCAGTACTGGCCTGGCCGGGAACCGTCCCCGACGTTTGTGAGAATCGCATGCTTCAACCCGAATGAGAAAACTGATTTGAGATACATGATCTGGAATGTCTTGTCCATTTTTGTGCACGAAATAAGCAACTATGCAAAATCGCTGCTGATTGGCGATTTTTAGTGAAAATGTCTTAACTATTTGAAATTTAAGAAATATAACGGTTTTTCTATGTAACTCTTGATGCGTATCGAATCATTTTTCACCTTCAGACAAATTTTTTCTTCCAATTTTTGTATACGAAACTATGGTGTTCAATATCGGGTTGACTAGGAGTTCCTAGGCTTTGAGATCAGCAGTCTGTCAGTGTCACAACTGATTGTTGCAAGACGGGATGACACAGCCAAGCTGCGGTCAGGAAGATGATCATCGGGGTCAGTGGCGCGACGCAGCGCGGAAACGCTGCAGAAACGCCGTTGATGGAAGTGAACAAGCTGAGCATCCCAATGCGGGTCTCAGGAATGGAGAGAAGACATCATGAACCAGATAGAATTCAATCGCCGCCAGTTGATGGCGCTAATGGGCTCTGCAGCCGTTGCTGCGGGCCTTCCCAACAGTGCGCTCGCGCAGGACGCGGCACTGAAGTTCTGGGCTCCGGGTATCGCAAAGGTTGGCGCTAAAGACTGGAGCGACATGGCCAAGCAATCCGGCATAGAAATTGCCGCCATTGCCAAGAGTGCCCGTGCGGACGAGTCGATACAGAAGATGGTGGTTGGTGACGGCAATGCGCTTTATGATGCAATGACCGACAATGGCGGTGGCATGGAAGATGCGCTCGCCAGCCAGGGCGCCATCGCTGAACTTGATGTGTCGCGCATTCCGAACTGGGCCAATATCGAACCGCGTTATCTTGAAGGTGGTGCCGCCGCCGACACAATCCGGTATGAAGGCAAAATCGTTGCCATCCCGTACATCTCGAATGCGGACGCTCTGGCATTCAACTACGACGTGATCGGCGAAGAGCTGTCGTCATGGGAAGTGCTGTTTGATGAGCAGTTCAAGGGCCGAGCGGCGCTTCAGAACGATTTTGGTCCCACGCTGACCAACACGGCGATCTATCTCAAGCAATCGGGCAAGCAGGACATTGAAAACCCGTCTGACATGACCGAAGCCGAGGTCAAGGGCGTTTGCCAGTTCCTGATCGACAAGAAGAAAGCCGGCCAGTTCCGCACGTTCTGGGATGGCTTCCAAAACGGGGTAAACCTTCTGGCCTCCGAAGAAGTGCTGGTGTCGTCGTGCTGGGAACCCATCCAGATCGTTGCCGGTCGCAAAAGCAAAAAAGACATCCGATATGGCACGATGAAGGAAGGTCACCAGGCGTGGAACAACATCGTCATGCTGACCCGTGGCGGCAAGGAGCGTGGCATGGACGAGGCGTTCTACAAGCTGGCCAACCTCTATCTCTCACCATGGTTTGGTGCCCGCACACTCGCGGGCCTCGGGTTCACCCCCCAGATGACCGGCGTGGTGGAGTACGTCGATGCCAATCCAGCCGACTTCGATGCCGACGCAAACGCGGCGATCAAGGCCCGCCTTGCACGCAAGCAGGAGCGTCTCGCTGTGCCCGGCAATTCATGGCAGAACGTTTTCCCGACCAACATCCGCGCCTACCAGGACTGGTGGTCGCGCGTTCAGGCGGCTTAACCATCAATGTCCGACAGCACACAAATTGCAACCGGCGGGGAACCCCCCGCCGGCCTATACCGGATGAGCCTGAAAGAGCGCGCATCGACATGGGTTTTCTACCTGCCCGTCGTCTTCATGCTGCTGTTCTTCGCGCTGCCGATGGCGCTTACCGTCGTGTTCAGCGTGTTCGAACGAACCCAGTTCTGGATGGAGCCGGGATTTAGTCTCCAGGCGTATGAAAATTTCTTCTTTTCAGCGCGACTGAATAATTTTCTGTGGTCCATGTACTACTCATCAATTGCTGTTGTGATCTGCTTTGTGCTGGGGTTTCCAATCGCTGTTTTCCTGCGCAAATCCGTGCCGCAAGTCGCGCAGCACCGGGTTGTTCTGCTCTTCGTACTGCCGTTCATGGTATCCGAGATCATCCGCATTTTTGCGCTGCGCCCGGTGCTGCAGCGCAATGGGCTGGTCAACTCGACGCTGCAGAACCTGGGCCTTATCGACGAGCCGATCACGGCCCTTCTGTACACCCATACAGGTGTCATCATCGGTGAAGTCCTGTCTTTCCTGCCGTTCATCGTGTTTGCAGGTTTTCTCGCCATGGAAGCGGTTCCGAAATACATCTTCGAGGTCTGTGACGACATTGGTGCAGGACCGGTTGCCCGGTTTCGCGATGTTATCCTGCCGCTTGCGTCGCCGGGCATCTTTGCTGGCTGCGTGTTCATCTTCGTCAATGGTATCGGCGTGGCGCTGTTACCCAATATACTGGGTGGCCCGGGCGCGGTGAACGCAGGCCTGATCGCGACGCAGGCCATTGCCGCGCTTGACTTTCCGCTCGCCATGGCCGTGAGCGCGATCATGATGACCACTCTCATGACACTGCTCTATATCGGTCACCGGATTTTCGATCTGACGAAAATCCTGGCCCCGATCAACTGATGGGGTCTGGCGATGAATGACTATGAAAACATCTGGGCGCATCGTGCGAAATGGGCGTACCTGCTACTGATCGTCGTCACGCTGATGAGTCCCGTCTTCTACGTCATGTACATCTCGTTCAACCTGAACGGATTTGGCGCGGCCGAGTATGTCTTTACCTGGAAATGGTACGGACAGGTGTTTTCGGACCGGTTGCTGATGCAGGCGCTCAAATGGACAATGAGCCTGGCCGTCGTGACCACGCTGATAGCTGTGCCGATGGCGCTGGTGGCGGCCAAGTTCTACAAGGCAACCAGCAACCAGCTGCTGGTCGTGTTTCTGATGCTTGCGCCGCTTTTCGTAGCGCCCGACATCCTTGGGTCAGCCCTGTTGGTGTTCTTCAAGAACCTGAACGGTACGTTCCAGTGGCTCGGCGATATGCTTGGCGTGTCCTTCATGGATGGCTGGTTCAGGTTGAGTTTTCTGACGGCGCTCATAGGGCTGATCATCTACACGATTCCCTATTCGTTTATCGTCATCCTGATTACTATGGGTCGCTACCGTAACGAGCAGACCGAGGCCGCGCGCGCCTGCGGAGCCAACGGGTGGCGTGCGTTCTGGGATATCGAATTCCCGCAGATCCGCGCCGGTGTCTTCAGTGCCAGCTTGTTCACTGTAATCCTGTGTTTCAACGAATATACCCGGACAAGCCTGCTGAAGGGTGGCTTCGATACCTTCACCACAGTCCTGGTCAGCCAGATGCTGAACGAAGGCATGTCAGAGCAATCCTATGCAATGTCGAGTTTCGTAAGCTTCGTGGCAGTTGCCCTGATCGGCAGCATCATCCTTTACACCCTTATCCGGGCCGAGACGATTTCGCGTGAAGCCAGAGCCAAGGCAGAACCGGTAATGTCGACATGAACCAAATGAAAGAAACTTCCATGAGTCCAAAGACCAGCACTCATAGCCCCGCCGCCGTCGAGGTGCGTGGTCTTGCCAAGCACTATGGATCGGTCGTTGCGCTCAAGGATGTGAACCTGACCATCGCTGCCGGTGAGTATTTCGTGTTGCTGGGACCCAGCGGTGGCGGCAAGACGACGCTGTTGCGCACAATCGGGGGGTTCCACAAGCCTACCAAGGGCTCAATCTTCCTGCACGGCAAAGATGTCGGCCACCTGCCGCCTGACAAGCGGCCGACTTCAATGGTGTTTCAGTCCTACGCGCTGTTCCCGCACATGAACGTATTGCAGAACGTTGGCTATGGTCTCAAGATCGCGGGGCTGCCAAAGTTGCAGATTCGCGAAAAGGGGGCAGCCGCGCTTGAACTCGTGGGCCTGACCGGATACGCCGAGCGCAAGCCACACGAATTGTCAGGCGGTCAGCAGCAGAGAGTGCAGCTGGCACGTGCCATGGTGCTGGAACGCGACGTTCTGCTGCTTGATGAGCCGTTGGCCGCGCTCGATGCGCAACTGCGCAAGGACATGTGCCTTGAACTCAAGCATCTGCAGGAAAAAGTAGGCATTACCTTTATCCACGTCACACATAATCAGGAAGAGGCGATGACGGTGGCCGACCGGATCGCACTGATTGCCGATGGTGAACTGATCGAACATGGCCGGGCGCGCGATATTTACCGGGCTCCGGAGCGCAGGTTCACTGCATCCTTCGTCGGTGAGAACAACATGCTCGGAGGTGAGGTGACCGCAAAATCCGGGACCGAGGTGACTGTCGAAATTGGCAATGGCGAGCCGCTCAAGGTGGATAGCCGGGGTCAATCCGTTTCCGTTGGCGACAAGGTATCACTGTCAATCCGGTCTGAACTGACGCGCATGGACCTTGGCAATGGCACTGGCGGTGCGGAACCGGGGCACTCGGTGTCAGGCACTTATAATGAGGCGGTTTATCTTGGCCTTACAACATCCCACATGGTGAGTGTGGGTACGGGGCATGACATGATCTCGCGTGTTGTTGATGACCTCGACGACCTGCCGCAAGCAGGCTCCAGTGTGCGACTCTACTGGACACCGGGCGCAATGCGACTTCACACTCACTAAGCATGGCGAGGGACAATCAGATGTGGCCAAATCCGCGCATTCCATACCAGATGGCCTGCGACCGTGCCCGGCTGGAACCGTTGAACGGCAAACCGCTTATGGTGCATGTTGTCATGAACGTGGAATACTGGCCGTTTGACCGGCCGATGCCACGCGGCATCATTCCTGCGCCACATGGTGCCACCCCGGCACCGCCTGACATCCCGAATTACTCCTGGGTTGAATACGGGATGCGTGTCGGCATGCCGCGGATCATGAAGATGCTGTCAGACCGCTCCTTGCCCGCTTCTGCTTTTATGAATGCGCAGGTCTGCGACGTCTATCCCGCGCTGAGCGACGCAATCGTCAATGCCGGCTGGGAACTCGTCGGCCATGGCTGGTTCCAGCAGTCGCTCAAACAGGCAGACGACGAAACAGCCGTTATCCGTCAATCGCTGGACCGTCTGGAAAAAGCCAGCGGCACGAAGACCCGCGCATGGCTGGGCCCCGGTCTGGGCGAAACCGACGACACTCCCGATATACTGAAGGCGCAAGGCATAGATTTCCTGCATGACTGGGCTCTTGATGACCTGCCCACCTGGATGCGGACGAAACATGGGCCCATGGTGGCCTTGCCCTATACGTTTGAACTGAACGATGTACCGATTTACGCCATCCAGCAAAGTTCGTCCGATGAAATGCTCAAGCGGCTGGAAGCAACGGTTGCAGTCTTCGAACGCGAGATAGAGGACAATCCACGAGTGCTGACGCTGGCGCTGCATCCCCATATCATCGGTGTGCCGCATGTGGCCTATTACTTCCAGAAGGCGCTGGACCTGCTGTCGGCTCGCAAGGACACGGTGTTTGTCACCTCCAGTACCATGGGCGACTGGTTCATTGCTGCGGATGGAACCAATGGAGCTGACATGCCCGCGTATTCCACAGGAGCTTCGCAATGACCGCACTGGATGGCCTCAAGGTTCTGGATGTGACGCGTGTGCGTGCCGGGCCGCATTGCTGCCGCGTGCTGGCGGATTTTGGTGCAGACGTGGTCAAGATCGACGCGCCTGAAGGACTGGATGCCAATGCGAATGTAAGCGGCAGTCGTCATGGCTTTGACATGCTGAACCTGCACCGCAACAAGCGCTCGATCACGATCAACCTCAAACATCCCGATGGCAAGGCCCTGTTCCTTGACCTGACGCGGCACGCGGATGTGGTGGTTGAAAATTTCCGCCCGAACGTGAAAACCCGACTGGGTATCGGGTACGACGCCCTTCACGCCGTCAATCCGCGCATCATCCTGGCGTCAATTTCCGGGTTTGGACAGGACGGCCCCTACGAAAACAAGGCAGGCTACGATCAGATCGCGCAAGGCATGGGCGGCCTGATGGGGGTAACCGGTTTTCAGGGAGAGGCGCCAATGCGCGCGGGCACCGCAGTGGCGGATCTGTCAGCAGGGCTGTACGCGGCGACCGGTATACTGGTGGCGCTGGCCGAACGTGAAAAGTCCGGCGAAGGCCAATGGGTGCAGACGTCGCTGTTGCAGGCGCAGATTGCGTTGATGGATTTTCAGGCCGCGCGCTACCTGGTTGATGGTGAGGTACCAGAACAGGCCGGTAACGATCACCCCACCGTGACCCCGATGGGGGTGGTCGCCACAAAGGATGGGCATATCAATCTGGGCGTCGGAGGCGACGGTCAGTGGCGTGCTCTGTGCCAGATCCTGGATCATCCCGAATGGGGCGAAGACCCGGCCTATGCGCACGGTGCTGACCGAACTGCGCGACGCGAAGAGGTCTGGGGCCTGATCCGCCCGATCTTTGCCACCAGGACAAGTGCTGAATGGATCGAGAAACTGGATGAAAACGGAGTGCCCGCCGGACCGATCTACCGCATGAACGAAGTCTTCGATGATCCACAAGTGCAACATCTGGGTATTGCACAATCGGTGACCCATCCACAGCGCGGTGAGGTGCAGCTGGTTGGCCAGCCTGTCGATCTCTCGCGCACGCCGGCATCGCTGCGTACGCCAACGCCTGAAGCGGGCGCACACACCGACGAGGTTTTATCGGACTATGGCATAGACGCCGAACGAATTTCAGCACTGCGTGCCAGTGGCGCAATTTGACACCCGGGAAGATGACATGAACATGATGGACACCGACACGCTTTCGATCCCCGCATCCGAGGACTGGACCGACATTCGAGACGCGGTGGGCAAACTGTGTGAAGGCTTTCCGAACGAGTATTGGAACAAGCTCGACAAGGCAGACCAGTATCCAACCGAATTCGTCGAGACACTGACAGAGTCAGGGTTTCTGGGTGCTCTTATCCCCGAGGAATTTGGTGGCTCCGGCCTGCCGCTCAGCGCTGCAGCGGCAGTGCTTGAAACCATCCATGAGCGCGGCTGCAATGCAGCGGCCTGCCATGCGCAGATGTATACGATGGGGACAGTTCTGAAGTACGGCTCGCCGGAGCAGAAGCAGAAATACCTGCCTGCAATAGCCAGCGGTGAACTCCGCCTCCAGGCGTTCGGGGTGACCGAGCCCAGCACCGGCAGCGACACCACACAACTCAAGACCCGTGCCGAACGGACCGAAAGCGGCTCCTATATAGTCAACGGGCAGAAGGTCTGGACCAGTCGCGCCTTTGAATCAGACCTGATGCTGCTTCTGGCGCGCACGACGCCTGCTTCAGAAGTGCAGAAACGCTCCGACGGCATGTCGGTGTTCCTGCTTGATTTGCGCGCGGCGGTGGGCAATGGCATCGAGTTGCGCAAGATTGACGCGATGATCAACCACAATACCTGCGAGGTGTTCATCGACAACCTCGAAATTCCCGGCGACACATTGGTTGGCGAAGAGGGAAAAGGGTTCCGCTATATCGTGGACAGCATGAATGCCGAGCGGATACTGATCGCATCGGAATGCATCGGCGACGCCAAGTATTTCATCCGCAAGGCAGTGGAATACGCGAATGAGCGCAAGGTCTTTAGTGGTCCGATCGGTGCAAACCAGGGGATACAGTTTCCCATAGCCAAGGCCTATGCGGACGCCCAGGCGGCCGAACTGATGGTCAGGAAGGCCGCCGCCCTGTTCGATTCCGGCCAGAAGGTCGCCGCCGAGGCGAACATGGCCAAGCTTCTGGCGGCAGACGCCTCGTGGCAGGCCGCCGAGGTTTGCATGCAGGTCTATGGCGGTTTCGCGTTTGCCCGGGAATACGGGATCGAACGCAAATGGCGCGAGGCGCGTCTTTACCAGACAGCGCCGATCTCGAAGAACATGATCCTAGGCTATATTGGCCAACATGTCCTGGGATTGCCACGCAGCTACTGATGCAGCAGCACCCCCGGACAATTGATGGCCCGGGAAAATGCACACATATGAGTGCTGACCGTCAAATTGGAAACGCAATGACCGGAGACCGGATTTCACCGGACAGTGGAACGACCTTGTTGCCTGCCGGATCGCGGATGCCGTTCAAAAACCTGAATCGCCGCTCGTGATCGGCATTATCGGGCGTGGATATCTTGAGTTTCGACACGACACACCCTTTCAACTTGCAGATCTTGGTGTGCCTGACACGGTGGTGCTGTTGCCAACCGATGAACAAGATCATCTCCGTAAAAACATTGCCGATGCGGTGTATTGCCTGAGTGTCAGCAAACCTGCATACGCCAAGGATCTAGGTTCATAAGGCCAGCGAGTTGATGTCCAATGGCCATGACCTAAAGCGGGTTGCGTTTGATGTGGATGACTTGGTCCGCTTTAGTTCCTGTTTTACGCGCTTTTTGGTCCGAAAACCGTTTCACACTTTTCGGAAAGCGCTCTAGAGCAATAGCTGATGCAATTGTTCGAGCACAAGCTGGCGCGTGAAGGGTATCGCCAGGAGTACAAGCAGCACCACATGCAGGCCCGCAATCAAGATGAGCTGTGCCCGGAACGGTTGCTTGCGGGTTTTGTGGCGCAGCCTTTGCCGGGCGGCTATCGCGCCGGGTGTTCCGCCAACCAGCGCCAGCATCAGCAAGATTTTTTCAGGAAGCCGCCATTGACCGTTGATCGCGCTGTGCTTGTCCCATGCGAACATGGCGAATGTCACCAGGTTGATGCCGGCCAGGTACAGGATTAGCGAAGACAGTGTGCCCATGTGGTGATCATGCAGGCTGTACAACCTGGCCGGCAATAGGCTGTTTCACAATGCCGGCCTCAACGCTATTGCGGCTTCTGTCGGCAGCACAATGACAGCAACAGCCATTGTCTGTACGGCATCGATCACACTGGATGACCTTAAGGCATGACAGGGATTGTGAACGTTTCGATACAAAGGAAGCGCCCGGCGAGGGGTCGACCGGGCGCTCCAGTTACAGACAGTGGGACGGTTGTCAGTTCTGGATGACCAGATCACCACCCTTGATATTGACTGTCTCGGTGCCCCTGAGGCTCAGCTTGTGAGTGCCAAGCGACAGGTCGCAGTCTTTGGTGCAGACATCCGTTTTGCTGGCGCTTGCTGCCAGGGTCATCGCAGACGTCTCGCCGTTCTCCATAACGGAAACCGTTTGTGAGGCGGTATCCATGTTATGCACGGTTGCTGCAAAAACGGGGGACGAAGTTGCAGCAGCGAGAAGAAGTCCGACCATGAAATCGGGGCCTTCATTTCATTTACTTCAACAATCGTGTGGGAAACTGGCAGATTTTCAGGGGCGTGGCCACACGCGCGCGACTGAAACTTTGACTGGTGGCTGCGTGTTTGCAGGCAGCCAGTTGTTACTTGCCGGTTTGCCTCGGCATGGGCTTGCCCTGCTGGGGTTTGCTCTGCGGTTTAGGGGCAGCGCCAGGCTTGTTGGCAGGCATGGAAGTGTTTCCTTTTCCATCGGTGATACCGGAACCATCTGGTTGTCCGGAATAGCGCTGAGATTGCGCCTGTTGTCACCGCGCCGCCAATTAATTACGTGTAATCCTTGGTACATTTTCATGGCAATCATGGCGGATTTGGCAACGCTGCAAAAGGCTCCGGATCAGGCTTGTATCGCTTCAGGTGCGGGCCGGAATCGTCTTGGCTGTGCCCGGCAATGTTTCGCCTAGATATGTCCACATGGACACAAGCCCGGGTGGGCAACGCCGCCGAGACTGCTGACAAGTTCCGACCAACCAGGCAGGTGGCGTTTCACGGCGACCAGGGCTGCATTCTCATCCAGGCTCGCGACCTCGCGGTTCTCCATGACAACCCGGCCATCGATCACGCTGGTGACCACGTCGGACGCCCGCGCGTAATAGGCGATTGAAGAATAATCCCCATAGAACGGGGCCAGGTGTGGCTGATCGAGATCGATCTGGATCAGGTCTGCCTTGTAACCTTGTGTCAGTTCGCCAATGTGATCGTCCAGACCCAATACTGCGGCGCTGCCGGCAGTGGCGCGCCACATGGCCTGCCGGCTTGTGAAAGCATCGTGCCGCCCCTGAAGAAGCCGCATCGCGTTCATGGCGTTGCGCATCGCCTCGAACGGGTCGTTCATCATCCAGTCCGTCGCAAGGCCCCAGGTGAGATTCCGGTCGTTGATTGCCGGCATGTCAGGATAGACGCCGCGCCGGGGGTAGATGGTCGAGCAATGGGCATAGCGCGCGCCGGTTTCGCGCACGGCATCCAGGTCGGCGTCACTGGCGAAGGTCAGGTGAGCGATTACCGTATTTTCGTCAAGTTCACCCAGGTCACGAAGATATTCGGCAGGACCTGTGCCGTGGTTGGCGAAGATGTAATCCACTTCGCCCCTTGATTGGGCCACGTGGGTATGACGACCGACACCGAGGCGCCGTGCTTCCGCACCGGCTTCGTGGTGCAAGCCTGATGAGCAGGTGTCAGTGGCATGGGGACCTATGCGACCACGGATCAGGCCGTTCCCCTTGCCGTGCCAGGTTTCCACAAGGTCAACCCCGCGGCGCAAGCGTTGCTCGCCGATTTCAGGGTGTCGCGTATAGTCGCCCGCGTGCAGGTTCTCCAGCTTCACGTCGAAGACCTTGTAGGCAATCTGGGCGCGCAAGCCCGATTGCAGGCACGTTTCCGCCAGAGCTTCGGGTTCGTACCAGATGTCATTTATGGTGGTTATGCCGGCTTTGATCATATCGAGTGTGCCGACCACGGCAAGATCGCGCCATTGCTCGGGGGTAATGTGCTGTTCTCCCCTGAAGGCGACCTGGTAGAGAGCGGCCCCTCCGGCGCCATCGTCACTCTGGCTGCGAAAGATGATTGAGGCAGCATGGCTGTGGCAATTGACGAAACCGGGCATTACAGCTTTTCCGGACCCTGAAATTCTCCGCTTTGGCGACCAGGAACCAGCGTCCTTGCATGGCCCGGCATAGACGATTTTGCCCGCCCTGACCGCGACCTCGCCACCCATAACGATGTTTCCGTCTGGCCTCATCGGATACAGAAAATCTGCACCGACCAGGAGATCTATCTGTTCTGATTCAGCTATCATCGTGTGCGGGCCTGCTGGCGTTCAATGCCGAAGGTTTTCGAACGGAAGTTGGGTTGGGCCTATGGAGTACCCGGCTTGACTGGTTGATCATTCTTAGCGGTGCATTTGCGCCGGTGCAACTGCCCAGTCACTGCCGGTCTGCACCTCGCCACGGGTGATCATCAGGTGATGATCGATCTTCACCGCACCCCTACTTGATTGCTCGCAATCCCTGGCGCGTTTTCAAGTCAATCATGGCGGATTCCGCGACGCTGAACATTGTCTGGCCCAGCTTGCTGCAGGTGCGGGCCGGACAGATATTAACCCCGACCGACATTTCCGCTTCTGACCGGAACGCCGAATTGCTCAAAGCAGATGTCTGCCAGTTTGGCGATGCCGCCGCGGATGGTGTCGATTGACGGATGGCCGAAGCAAAGCCGCATGCGGTGTCTGTTGGCCGGGCCATCGACCGTCCACTGGGAACCGGGGTTGATCTCCACACCGCGTTCAAGTGCGGCTGGATACAACACATCGGTGTCGACGTTTTCAGGCAGGGTGACCCACAGATAGATGCCGCCGATCGGCGTCTCATACTCGACGCTGGACCCGAAGTGCTCGTCGAGCGACTGGCACAGCGCATCTGCCTTGGCCTGCAGCACGGGCAGCAGGCCGGCGACATGCGCGTCAAAATTGCCGGGCAGATAGTCTGCCAGCACCATCTGTTCAAGCGCCCCGCTGCCCGCGTCGGTTTTCAACGGCAGGATGTGCCCCATCAACGGCCAGGGGGCAACCAGGTAGCCGACGCGCAGGGCAGGGGCGATGGTCTTGGAGAAGGTGCCGCAATAAATCACCCGGCAATCATCGTCCAGTGCATGAATTGCCGGTGGGCGCTCGCCGGAGAACACCAGGTCGGCATAGCAGTCATCTTCAAAGATCGGCACGTTGTATTGTTTTGCCAGCGCCAGCATTTCCCGGCGCCGTTCAACCGGCATGACAGTGCCGGTCGGGTTCTGGACGGTGGGGACGGTATAGATGTATTTCGGTTTGCGGCCCGCCGCAGCCAGTTCCGACAGCGCGCGTTCCAGCGCATCCATGCGCATGCCGTGATGATCAAGCTCGATCCCGACATACTCGACACCCAGCGCATCCAGCCGGCTCAGCGCACCGGAATAGTTTGCCGCCTCCAGCAAGACGACGTCGCCCTTGCTCAACAGCGCCTTGTTGACCAGGTCCATGGCCTGAAGCGATCCGGCGGTCAGCAGAACCTCCTGCGGCTTTACGGTCATCGAATTGCGTCTCTTCAGGCAGTCGCAAATAAATTCGCGTAGCGACAGATCGCCCTGCGGACCACTGTCCATGCCGTATTTTGCCATGGCGTGACCCTTTTCACGGATCACCTTGCCAACCGCGTCGGCAAGTGCATCCACCGGGACAGTCGGCTCGTCGATATTGCCGCCGGTGAAATGATAGGGCGGATAGCCAGAAAACGGTTTCGCGGTGTTTGCCGCTGCCGGAGACAGCAGAGACGCGAATTCAAACGGCATATGATCGGGTCCTTGTCTGGGTTGCATCGGTCAATGTGTCTGTTCCGCTTCGGCGATCACCGGATTTGACAGGACACCGACGCCTTCCAGGATGATTTCCATATTGTCGCCGGGCTTGATCGACCCCACGCCTGCCGGTGTGCCGGTGATGATGATGTCGCCGGGCCGAAGGGTTATCGCGCGTGACAGGTATTCAACCATATCAACCGTTGAAAACAGCAGGTCACTGGTGCGGATCGATTGCCGGGTCTCGCCATTGATGCGGGCCTCAAGCAGCAGGTCATCCAGATCAAGGTCGGTCGCGATGACCGGACCCAACGGGCAGAATGTGTCATAGCCCTTGCCGATGAGCAGGCAGCCTTGCGCCATTTCTTCTGTCTGGATGGCGCGTTCAGAGATATCGTTGGCGCAGGTGCACCCGAATATGGCCTGCTTTGCCTGGGTGCGATCAAGGCGGCGTCCGCCGCGTCCGATAACGATTGCCATTTCAGCCTCGAAATGAATGTTCTGGCCCTCGTGCGGATAGATCACCGGTTCGCCGGGACCGACAACGGCGGTGTCCGGCTTCATGAACAGCATCTGGCGGGTGGGTGTCGGTGAATTTGTTTCCGTGATGTGGGATACGTAATTGAGACCAAGGCCGAACACACGCGGCCTGTCGACCGGCGCCAGCAAGGTCACATCCTCGCGCGCGTCAGCAATCGTGCCGGGCACAAGTCCCTCAAACGGCGAGCCGGGCAAGCGGCAAAACCTGTCACCTTCGACAATGCCGTGGACCACGGTTCCATTTGCTGTTCGATAGCGGGCAATCTGCATGGCGAAACTCCTTGTCAGGCCGGGTTGGTGTGTTGCGGTGGGCTGATGATCCAGGTGTCCTGCAATGGCCCGTCATGCGCGATGAAGCGGCATCGAAGCAGCAGCGTGGCATCTTCGGTGAGAGACATCGTGTCATGCCGGAACGGTCCGACGCTGGCCACTCCCCAGTCGGCCACAAACCAGTCCCGCACGGTGTCGGGTGGCGGCACTGTCGCCAGTCCTGCGATTGTACCGTTGCCGATATCGCCGCAGAAATCGACCCAGCCAACATCCGACTTTCCAATGGCTGCAGCCCCGTTGCGGCCGCGGTCATCAACCGGCAGACATTCGCTCGACAAGGCCAGCGCGTCGCTCACCCTGGCATTGAACCAGGCGTGCCGGGTCGGGCCGATCTCGACCGGATTGTCTCCGGCCTGCAATTTGCAGGTGATGTCGAAGATATGGGCCTGGTCCTCGCGTCTTACCGTTGTCGTGCGGGTCTCATGCATGACGACACGGCAGTCGCGCGCACCCCATTCACGTGGCGACAGCCACTGCATCTGCTGGCAAATGGTCGCCTGAACCGGCGAGGCGTCCCGCAACTCGATCGAGGTCATCGCGATCGAACCGGGCGCACGACCCTGGAAGACCTCGTTGACATAGAAGCAGTAATCGTAACGCTCGGTGCCATCGGGCCCGTCATGAAGGCCCGCCACATGATCGGCCGCGCACCAGATGCCGCCGTGATGGGGATGATCCACCGGACTTTCCGCGGTGACGACAATCCCGGCCGG
>SWCD01005035.1_pt1 | contig 28169 bp, 22 predicted proteins | sample 4693011 | NCBI WGS metagenome assembly SWCD01 (sample SAMN10267278, study PRJNA491770) | bioreactor metagenome | isolation source: DHS bioreactor inoculated with marine | place: Japan: Omine Ridge, Nankai Trough | reverse complement strand
AAGGCGGCGAGATCGCCGCGGCCCTCCCGCTCGTAGGCCAGGACCTTCACCATCATCTGGAGCTTGTCCGCGGCCTTGACGATCCGGGCCTCCACGGTCTCACGGGCGAGGTGCTCCTCGTAGATCTCGAGGTAGAGGGGAGGGAGGCCGTCGAGGATGTCGCGCACGGCTTCGGCCTCCTCCGCGTCATCCTCCTCCGACTTATGGATCAGCGCCACGTCCCCCACCCGGACCTCGCCGATGTCGTGGAGCACGGCCATGGCCAGCATCCGGCCGCGGTCGACCGGTTCATCCACCCGGTCGGCGAGGAGCATGGCTGCCGCGGCCACTCCGAAGGTGTGGGCGGCCACGTTCTCGGGATCGGGAACTTTGCTCATGACGAAGCCGGTGCGTTTGACACCCTCGAGCGCGTTGGCGTCGAGCAGGAATTCGAGAGCCCGGCGGGGTGAGGTCACTCCGCCCGCTCCGCGATGCCGGCAAGGAGCTTCGGGACATCGAAAGCAACCGGCGTCACGTCCCGGATCGCCTTCCCCGGCGTGCCGACGCGGACCAGGAGGATCTTCTGCCCGGTGAGCGCCACGGTCTGGTGCTGGGTGCCGAAGCCGCCCTTTCTGAGGGGCGCCCCGTTGCGGGGAAACGCGGTCTTCTCGGCCAGGTCGAAGAGGGCCTCGACGTCGAGCGCCTCCGTGGACCCGGCGCAGGCCTCGGTCAGCGTCCGGTAGCGGCCGCACCGGCCGGTGTCGCGCAGACGGTGGTGATTGGAGCAGACGACGAACGGGAGGCGCTCGCCCTCCGGCCCGGTCTCCGGCGCGCGGAGGACCGCTCCGCCGTCGAGCTCTTCCCGGGTGTCGTACTCGATGACGCCGGCCGGGAGACCGTCGCCGGGCTCGGGGGTGGCCACCAGGAAGTTGTTGCCGAAGAGCGTGTTCCAGGACTTGCAGCTCGCCGCGGCGGCCTCCACCGCGCCCTTCGCCGGCAGCGCGGCCACGATGCGGCGGATCGCCACCAGGCGCGGCACGTTGCCCTGCATGAAGTCCTTCGGCGTCGCCTTCACCGGGACGTCGTGGATCGAGGCGAAGACGCCCTCCGCGGAGAGCGCGGTGACGGCGCCGATCGAACCGGGGTGGGTCATGCCGACGAAGCCGTGGGCGTCCTTCTCCCCGGGCCCCGGAGCCACGACCACGAGGAACTGCCCCTGCTGGATGATGGGCAGGCCCATGAAGTCGAAGTTGCGGGCGACGGCGGGCGTGCCGTCCTCGGTCAGGCCCCCCCAGACCGCGGCCGAGGAGCAGCCGAGGGCGTACCAGTCCCCGAAGGTGTTCAAGGCCTTCAGATCGGCGATGGAGAGTTCCCGGCCGAGCGCCTCCATCTTCCTCTCCTCGGGCTCAAGGCGCGCCTTGATGCCGGCGAGGATTCCGGCCAGTTCCTCTTCCTCGCTCTTCGAGAATTTGAAGCCCATGCCCGCGAGCGGCAGCACCCGGGTCTGGTACTTGCCGGGCTGGCGCTGCTCGACGAACGCAAAGCCGGAGTTGCCGCCCTTGACGATGTCCTCGGCCAGGAGATACCCGTGGGCGAAGCCGCGCTCGCGGGGCGTACCCCAGAGTTCGAGCACCCGGACACCCTCGGTCTCGTAGAACCGGCCGGTGACTTTCGGGCCGGACTCCTCGGCGAGGGCGAACGGCAGGATGACGGCAACGAGAGTTGCGATCAGAACAGGAACAAGGTATCGCTTCATGCAGGCCTCCCGCGGGGAGGATAAGGGGGGGCGCGGCGGTTCTCCACATCTACCCGTTCGCCCGGCCTTCTCACCAGGGAGTGCGGCACGGGCAGCCGAGCGGCAACACCCAGGCGGGATGTGACGCGGGGAGAGTACGTTGGTCAGCCTTACAAGGTGTTTTCCCCGAGGCAGCGGTTTTGAGATCAAGGAAGACCGACGACGCGGCCCCGGCGGGCCTCGGAGGAGGTCTGCCGATGAGATCGGGATCGCGGACCGGGGAAAACCGTGCTCCCTGGTGAGAAAGTCGGGTTAAGGGCGGGCCGCCCTACCGGTGGTCGGTCATGCCCCGTCGCACACTGCGAGCCAACCCTGACATCGAACCGGGGAGGCCCGCGATCTTGTCGAGCTCCCCGGCCCACTCGTAGAGCCGCTCGTCAGGAATGGCGCGCGCGGTGGCCACGGAGCTCACCATCACCCCGAACACGGACGCCTGATCCGCTGTCGATCCTCTCAGAGTCGCATCCAGGAGTCGGGAGCCACCCTCTACCGTGAGGCGATTCGGGGAGAGTCCCAGGAGAAGCTGCTGCCTGGCCCTTCCAGCAACGCCCGGATCGGCGAGGCGAGTCAGCACGCGCCTGGCTCCCGGCCCGGCAAGGTCATCATCGGATGCCGAGGCCAGAGCCGACCAGCAGCTGAGGGTCAACTTATCGTCACCGGCACCGGCCCAACGAGAAAGCAGGCTCACGGCGAAACCCGAGAGCCAGGCGTGCCGGTCCGGACGGAGCTTGAGAGCAGAACTCAACTGCGATACGGCGAGCGCCGCCTGATGCAGATCTTCCTCACTCTCTCGAGCACGGTCGATCCACGCCGCAAAGACACGGTCGACTTCCGGTTCGGCATCTATCCCGCAGATCCTGATCAGAAGACCGGCCATGCCTCCCGCGACGGATCCGTCCATCGTCTGGGAGAATACCCTCCGGAACTCCGGGGCAAAGGACTCGATGGCCCCCTGATCTCTCCTTGATCTCCACTGCTGTGCAGCCCGATCTATCGTCCCGGATGAATGCCCTGGCTCTGGCATATGCGGCGGAAGTTCCTGAAGACATGGTGAAAGCCTGAGTTTCGATCAGCACAATCCACTGCTGCCTCACCTTATGGTCGAAGGTCCAGGTGCCAACCACATCGACCCGATGGAACGCCTCACCTTCCTTCAGTGCGTCCCCTCCTCCGGACTCTGCGTTGTCATCTGGCAGTCCCCACGACGAATCGTCCGCTTGAGCTTCCGGCGCAGTGATCCCTCCTTGGGTAAAAACATCACTGAACTGTCCACTCCCTCTGTCACCGGACGGCGGCTCCCCTGGAGTGTCGTTTGCCCACACATTGCCCACCAGACCTTGAACGCCGTGGATGGCAAACAAGCAATCCGTGGGGTGCACATATGCGAGAGCGCCTGTCGCCGCAATCGCCGAGGTGATTGCACAAACCAGAAACATCGCAGCTTTGACCATTTCCCTCTCCTCCCAAGATCTCTCATCCCTCTGTGCGCATGGTCTTGAGGCCAAGAGCTTCGCGGAATCAAGCCCTGCCATCACGCCCCAAAGCCTGCGCACAGCCCGTCGAGCAGAGCACTCTACTCGCTACGGTTTTGTGACCTATCCACCCACACTCTCCCCGAGTCCGGGGGCATGTCAAGCCGGTATTCCGGCATTCTCTGGGCGAACTATGGCAATTTTGTCCGTTCGCGCCCTGCCCGGTCCCCGGAACCGACCTCCATGAAGAAAGTACCTGCGCTCCTGCTGTTCACTCTGGTCGTCAGCACGGCCTGCACCACCACGGGCCCTGTCGAGACGGAGAAGGCCGATCTGGTTCTCTCTCGCCTGCGCAGGCTCGCGATCGAGCACCAGACGGATCGTCCCGCCGCGGCGGCCGGCGCACTGGAATTCCTCGCAAGAACCGAAGCCGCGACACCCGCCGACGGTCCCTCGCGGGACGCACTCCGCGCCGAGGCTGAGCGGTGGATCCTCGCCCTCACCGCCTCCCGCACGATCCGGATCCGGGTGAAAGGTCCCGACGGGAATGCGCTCCCTTACGTGCTGGCCACCATGACCGGGGAGCGGGGTACGCCCGTTCGGGGGCTCTACGATTTCCGCATCGACCTCGATGCCGAGGGTCGGGGCGTAATCGGGAATGTCCCGCCCGGTGAGTACTCCCTCCGCCTCTTCACCATCCGGGAGTTTCGATCCGCGGAGGGCTTCGACCTGGTCGACGTGCACCCGCTTGACTTGAGGGAGACCGATGCGGTGGTCGAGGCCGACCTCGAGGAGGGGGGCCGTGCCTTCGCTTCGCTCAGCGGGCCGGCGCGCCTTTCGATCCGGGACGCGGACGGCCGCCTGGTGGCGAGCACGTTCTGGCGCGGGGAGCAGGGCGGGTTCACCACGGAGTTCCTGCGGTTGACGCCGGGGTTCATGTCTTGCGTGCTGCCTGCGGGGGAGTACCTGGTTCAGGCGATCCGGTATCGGGAGGTGGTTGCGACAGGCACGGTGGAGATCCGCGCGGGGGTGGTGACCAGCGTGGAATTCCAGGAAGCGGCCGAATAGGGGGTGGAGGGCGCCGGGCCGGCGGCGCCGCTTTTCGGATTCAGGGAAAGGGAAACGGATCGAGGGGGGCGATCGGACCCGTACAGCCAAGGGGGACGCGGAAGGGTTGGTGGACGGGTCTCGTCAGGCCGAGGGCATCCCCCGCCGCCGGAACCGGATCAGGAGGGCCGTGCAGAGCAGGCCACAGGTGGAGCACAGCAGGAAGAACCGTGAACCTCCACCCTGATCGACGCCGACGGGCTTGCCGTCCGCGGCGGGATCGACCGAAGCACTGCTCCCCCCGGAGCCGCCGGCGATGCCCCGGATGCCGCCCACACTGGGAGCGATCTCCCCCTCCTCGAGGACGATGGGGGCAACGCTCTCCCGGGCCTCGGCGAGAGCCACGCGCCTGGCCTCCCGCATCTCCTGGTACTCGGCCTGCATCCGACCCCGTTCGCGGACGCGCTGACCCACCGAGTCGGATCCCAGAGACCTGCCGTCCTGCTGGTTTCCGGGTCCGGCCCGGACCGGGCCGGACACGGCCACCAGGACGAGGAGCGCCAGGAGGGCGCCTCCGATCATTTTCCTCACGGTCCGCACGTCGATCATGACCCCACTTCCTCTTCCACTTCCTCTTCCACTTCCTTCACCGGTTCTTCGGCGCAGCCTTCGCCCCAATAGAGCACTTGGTAGGAGGGCTCGCGGGGCAGGTAGATGTCGATCTGCTCGTATCCGTTTCCGCGAACCCGAATGTCGTAGTTCACGATCAGCTTGGTGCTGTAGACGATCCCCTCATCCCGCGCCACGATGGTGCCGTTGAAGGTGGTGGCCCCCACGCGCCCGGTGTAGAGGTGGTTCGTGTAGGTGATGGCGTCGACCCGGGTGACGTACCCGGCTTGCGAGTTGGCGATGATGTCGGCGTCGGAGAAGGACGACTCGTAGAAGCGCCGGTCGGTGGTGCCTCCGCTGCCGTTGTCCTTCTTGCCTCCGTCATAGCTCGTGTAGTTCCCGTCGAACCAGGGCACGCCGTCGACCTCGTAGGAGGCGTAGCCGTTGACATCATCGGTGGGGTCCACCGGGTACGGCACGGTGAAGGGAGGCGTCTGGTACTTGCTGAGCGTCGTCTTCCAGTCGCTCGTGGTGTAGTTCCCGATGACGATGGAGCCCTTCGCCGCGAGCCCGACCATGTCCTTGGTCTTGTTGACCTTCCACAACTCGTCGCCGTCGTAGACCGGCTTCTCCCAGCTTGGGCCATCCGCGTACTTGAGATCCCCGATGATGTGAACGTTCCGCCCGGCGTAGATGGTCCCCTGACCGGTGATGACGCCCCGAAGCACAACGTCGCTCTCGACGACGACCGGCCCGTCGAGGACGATCGGATTCGCGTCGGTCCCGACGAGGAGGATGCTGTCCTTCTCCCCGACCACATCCCCGAGGACCGCGTCGACCACGGTCGTTCCGCCCTGGCTCAGGGTTCCGCCCTCGGCCACGGCCAGATTGCGGTAGTACTCCAGGTCCCCGAGGTAGGGCATCTCGACAGCGGCCTGGCTGGGCAGAAGCTCGGACTCCCCGTCGTACCCACCCTTTCGGTAGTACTCGTCCAGGACGCCGTTCCCGTTTGCGTCCTCCCCTTCGTCCAGGACGCCGTTGCTGTTCAGGTCCTCGGTGGGCGCCGAGGGGTTCGTCGGTCGGGCGTTCGCCGGAGCGGTGGCGTTGTAGTCGGCGATGCTCTGGTGGCGACTTCCACCCTCCACGGTGCCGGCCGCGCCGATCTCGGGGTTCTCCGACGCCAGGACGTCGCCGTTGACCAGAGCGTCCTTCGTGGAGAAGTTCCCGTTGCTCCGGACGTCCCCGTGCATGGTGATGCTCGAGCCCCAGAGCCAGCCGAAGTTGTTGATGAAATAGGCGTGGTCGAAGATATGCGACGACTGGCGACCGAACCGCACCACCGCCATCAGCGTCTTCGTCGTCCTGGCACTCTGCGCGGTGCAGACGATCTCGACGTCCGCGTAGTCGCTGCCCACGGCACGGACCTCACGCACGAAGACATCGAAGGTGCAGGGATCGAGCCGAAGACCGGTGTGCGCGATCCGGTCCTTCTCGGCGTTCTTGCCGTCCAGGCTGTTCAGCACGGCGATTCTCTTGAAAGCCTTGGTCTCCTTGTAGGTCCTCCAGACCTCCTCGATGACCATGTTGAGCCCGGACTCGGCCGCGTTGTAGGTCGCGTTTTCCATGGCCTGCACTTCGACGCCCCGCATCCGATCGATGGACGTCTTCATGAACACGCCGACCATGACGACCGACACGAGGGACAGGATGAGGACGACGAAGAATGCGGAGCCCCGCTGTCCTTCGTCCGTTCTGGATACCTGGTTCATGGTTCAGTCCTGCCTGTTGCGGAGGTACATGGTGCGGGACAAGGCGGCTTTCCGGAACTCCCCCGATTCCTCCCGGAAAACCATCACCAGCTTGAGGTCCAGACGGCGTTCCGTCACTTCGAACAGCGGGTCATCCTCGCCGTCTCCGTCCACGTCGCCTTCATAGGTCGGGAGGCCGAGCATCACCCGCCCGTTGCGTGTGATCGGCCGGGCGCCCTCCAGCGTCATGACTTCCATGACTCCGAGCGCGAAGCGGTCCTTTGTGTCTCCATCCCCGTTGAGGTCGGCCTTGATCTCGGCCTCGTCCACCACCCCCGTCTGGCGGTACTGGATCCGGATCGTCTCGTCCCTCCACGGCACCGCGCCCGCCTGGGTGATTTCGTCGAGGGCGATCCCGGTCCGCGGCGGGTGAACGATCGCGAACGGCGCGACTCCAGTGGGTCCGATCTGCTGCAGCTGCCCCAGGCGAAGAACGTCGACGAGCTGCTTGGTGACCTTCTCACCGGCCTCCTGCAGCCTCGCCTTCCGGGCACTCATGGACATGGTGCCGTTCGCCAGGATGAAACCCGGGTAGGCGACGGCCAGGATGATGAGCATCAGCACCACACCGATGGAGACCTCGACCAGAGTCAATCCACTCTCGTTTCGCCGCATCAGTTCTGGCTCCTGAGGATGCTCGTGACATCCACGAACTGGGTTCCGAGCGCGCCCTCCCAGGTGACCCGGACCTTGACCGGAAGCAGGGTGAAGCCGACGGAGACGTCCTTGTCGTTGGAGTCGCCGTCACCGTTCAGGTCCATCGGGAAGCCGAGACCGGCACCGGTCGTGTCATCCGTCTCGTCGGTGTAGAAAACGATCCGCCCGAGGGCGCGGTCCGCGTCCTCGTCGATCCCGGCGGCGCTGAAGGTGTCACCCTCGCTGCCCGAAGGGCCATAGACCGCGATCAGCTGGTCCAGCGAACGGGACTTCAACTCCTCGAGCTTCCCCTGCGCGATATTGAGGGCCTGCTTGCGCTCTTCCGCGGCGGACATCGTCCGCGAGCCGTAGATCATGCTCCCCCACAGGGAGAGCAGGGCGACCGCGAGGATGGTCATCGATACGGCGGCTTCTACAAGTGTGAGTCCAGCTTCCCTGCGCGGCATGGCCCCCTCCGTTCCACTTCCCGGCGCCCGAGCCGTGGGCACTCCGGTGGGGAAGCGCACTTCCCATGCCAAACAGGAATCGCGGCCGGGCGCTGAAAGCCAGTCTCAAAACCGCGCGTCAAGGGCTCTTTTCAGAATCTCATTTGGAGAGGATTCTCAGATTGCGAATGTAGAGGTCACTCGAGTCCGGCCTCCCGGGCGGCCTGATCCCGGAGGAGTTTCTGGAGCGCTTCGATCGAGTTCATGGCCCTCTTGACCGTGGCGCGGATTACCGGGTCCATGGAGGTGAGCACGGCGGCGAGGGAGCCGAGGAGTTCAGCTCGACCGAGGTTCTCCGCGACTCGCGCCCCGACCAGAATGGCCTCCCTGTCACCGGAGGCGAGGAGGAACTTTGCGGCCGGGAAGAGGCGCTCGGAGGGGGCGACATGGGACAGCATGGTGGTCAGGCGGGCGACATCGACAAGCGAGGGAGCCTCGCCCTCGAGCAACTCCCCGAGGCGTTTCTCCAGAACCTCCGGCGACACCGTGCCCTCATGGTCCCGGAGTACGTAGAGGACCTGCGAAAGCAGCTTCCGAGAACTCGTCTCGACGAGTCCGGTCAGGAGTTCACGCTTCACCTGATCGGTCGTTCTGTCGCGGATGAACTCGAGGACCGCGATGTTGACCTTCCCGGGATCGGCGACCATCCGGCGGGCGGCCCGATCCGCGTCCTCGCGGTTGACCACCTCGCGACGCGGCTGTTGCCCGGGAGTGCAGAGGGGGACCCAGCACTCGAGGGGGATCAGTTCCGGCTGCTGGGCCAGTTGAAGATAGTAACTCTCGGAGACTTCCGCGACATGCTCCGTGAGGAACTCCGCGAGCATCGGCAGCGCATCCCCAAGCGGCAGCCGCCCCTGGTTCTCGTCGGCCAGAAAACCGACTGCGACCTGCACCAGGCTTTGGTGGAGGTCTTCGTCGAGGACCTCCCAGAGTGGTTCGAGGGACGGGACGGCCACCGTCCGGCGGAAGGCCGGACCGTCCGGATCGGCACTGGAGAGCCCCCGGAGAGCCTGCTTGAGGATGTAGCCTCGCGGCGACTCGAACGCATTGAGCCTCGGTCCGAGGGCGACCAGGGCATCGACCGCCACCTCCGGCTCCACCCGGGCCGCGGCCCAGGGAAGGACCCCCAGGAGTTTGTCGAGATGCCGATCCAAAAGGAGATCGGCAAGAGCCGAGCTCTCCTCGATCAGCGCCTTCGCGACGGCCGGCGCGAAGGATGGGTGGACCCGGTGCGGAATGAGAAGCCCCACCATCCAACCCCGCTTGCCGACCTCCTCGGCCTCCATGGCGGCCCGGAGGATCCGGACATCACTGCCTCGAGCCACCGCGAAGTTCATCATGAGCCACGTGACCTCCCGCTGATCCGTCCACGCGAGCCACTCCTTCGTCAGTCGGATCGCGCTTTCCCCCGGAAGACGCCGGCTGATGGACGCGATGTGCCTCCGGAAGGCGTCGTCGGGGAACGGGGGGCGACTCTTCCCCGCGACCTCCATCACCTCCGGCCTCCGTCGAACCTGCATCCACCGGCCGAGGAGATCCGCGCAGGCCTCGAGTTGCGGCCGGGTCGCCTTCTCACCGAGCAGGGCGACCACGAGCGCATCGGCCAGGCCGGTCACCAGGGGATTGAGTTTCGGCTCTCCCTCCCATGCTTCCCCGACTTCGACCAGTCTCTCCAGCTCATCGAGCACCGCCTGGGTCTCGAGGGTGACGCAGAACGCCTGCAGGCCTCTCTCCCAGGGGAAGTCATTGGAGTCGCTCGCGTTCCCGCTGCGAGGACGCCAGGAGAGTTCCTTTCCCGTGAAGGAGCGAACCACGGCCCGCAGCACCTCGGGACGAGAGAACGCGTCCCGCATCTCCTCGTGGAATTCGGCCTTCGTCAGTGCGCTGGCGGCGAACCAGGCCAGTTTCGAGTTGTCCGACGTAAGCCACCCGTCGATCGCCTGCCGGCGCTCCGGGTCCATCGGACCGCCGAAAGCCAGCCGGCAGACCAGGACGGCGCGCCCGTCCTTCTTCGCCATCTGCTCAAGGAAGGCCGTCGACCACGCGGGGCCGGACCACAGCAACACGAACTTCGCGTTCGCTTCCTCGTCCGGGAGCGCCGGGAGGCACTGCTCCATCCAGGTACGCTCCGCCTGGTGACGGTTCAGGTAAGCCTTCAGATCCCTGACCACGCAGTAGTGCCCGAAGCGCTCGAGGCCCCACAGCTCGGCCATGCCCGGCACGTCCATCCGGAGGAGCACCCGAAACGCGTGCTGCCGGAGGATCTCGTCGGGGTGGGCGAGGAGTCCCCTGAGGAAGGGCACCGCCGGTTCGCCGATGATCTGGAAGTCCCGGTAGGTGGCAGGAAAGTCGCCCTGGAGATCCAGCCGCCCCAATTCGAACGCCAGGGCCTCGAGCTTCTTCGAAAGCTCCGAACCGGTGCCGAGCCCGGAGAGGGTCGCGCGGTACTCCTCGGCGCGGCGCTTCAGGGCCTCGGGCGCCCCCTCGTCGGAAAGCACTTCCAGAAGCCGCGCCCGGGCTTCATCCGCCCGGCCGAGGAGCACCATGCACACCGCGAAGCGGAACCTCGATTCCGCCCGGAGGGCGGCGTTGACCTTCTCATCCTCCATCAGCTTGAAGTAGCCGAGGGCGGCCACGTCCACGTGCCCCTGCACCACCTCCTGAAGGTAGGACTGGTGGAAGAGCGTCTCCGGATCCACCGGGTCCTGGGCCGAGGCCTTCGAGCAGAGCAGCACGGTCAGCAGGAGGGCAAAGAGGACGGGTTTCATGGTCGATCTCCTTTCGGTGATCGAAGAGTAACCCGGCGCGGGGAGGCGGATGTCAGGGGCGTGTCAGGAGCGGCGGGAAAATCGGTAGCCGACGCCGCGGACGCTTCTGATGTGGGTCGGCTTCGCCGGGTCGGGCTCGAGTTTCTTCCTAAGTCCGAGGATCGCGGTGTCGATGACGCGGGAGTGCACTTCCTCTTCTCCCCAGACCGCGTCGAGGATCCGGTGGCGCGAGACCGCCTTGCCTTCGTTCCCCGCCAGGCAGGCGAGGAGGTCGAACTCCTTCGGTGTGAGTCCGAGGTCCTCTCCGTCGCGGACCGCGGTGAGGGCGTCGAAGTCCACGGTGATCCCGCCGAAGCGGAGCACCCGGCCGTCCTCGAAACCGCGTTCACGGTCCCAGGAGCGCAGGCGGGAGCGGACCCGAGCCAGGAACTCCGAGAGGCCGAACGGCTTGACGATGTAGTCGTCGGCGCCGAGATCGAGGCCGCGCACGCGATCCTGCTCCAGACCGCGCGCGGTGAGAATCAGCACCGGCGTCTCGAGGCCGTCGGCGCGCAGGCGTTTCAGCACCTCGAAGCCGTCCAGGCCGGGAAGCATCAGGTCGAGGATGATGAGATCGGGATCTTCCTTAAGCCCGAGGTGCAGGCCACTCAGACCGTCCGCCGCCGGAAGCACCTCGAACCCCTCTCCGGTGAGCGCGTCCGACAGGCCCTCCCGGATCGTCTGATCGTCCTCGATGACGAGAATGCGCCGTTCGGTCACAGCCCGCCTCCCGGGAGTTCGATCTCGAAGGACGCGCCGCGATCCTTCGCCCGGTAGCGCGCCCGCCCGCCCATGGCCCGGGCGAGTTCGGCGACGAGGGACAACCCGAGCCCGGTACCGGGCACTCCGTCGACCTTCGCCTTCTTCCCCCGGACGTAGCGCTTGAAGAGCCCCGCCCGCTCCCGCCCGGGGATTCCGGGTCCCTCGTCCTGCACAGAGAGGATCACCCGCCCGCCGTCCGACTCCCGCCAGGAGATGCAAATCGGGGTGCCGGCCGCCGTGAACTTCCCGGCGTTGTCGAGGAGGTTCAGGATGCATCGACCGAGGGCGGTCGGGTCGCCGAGGGGAGAGACGTCGTCGTCGCCGTTGACCGCGAGGTCCTCCTCCCGGTCCGGGTAGAGCATGACGAAGTCGCGGATGGCGGGCTCCAGGGCCAGATCGAGGTCGAGGCGCTCGACCTTGATGTCGCGGCGGCCCCGCTCCAACCGTGAGAGGTCGAGGAGGTTCGCGAGCAGACCCGAGACCCGAGCGGACTCGCGAGCCATGACCTCGATGTAGCTTTCCCGTCGCTCCTCGGGCGCCTTCCCCTCGGCCAGCATCTCGGCGTAGAGCCGAAGCGACGTCAGCGGGGTCCTGAGATCGTGGGCCAGTTCGGTGATGAACCGGGCCCGGGCCTCGTCGAGCATCCGGCGGCGGCGCAGTGTGAAGAAGAGCGCGCTGGGCAAGGTGAGGAAGAGCAGGACCGCCGCGAAGACGGGACCGGCCAGACCGGTGAAGCGCGGCGTCCGCCACCAGTCGTGGCCGTAGGGAAGAGAGATCGTCCACTCCCCGGCAACCGGCAGCTCGAGCCGTCCGCGCCAGGCGACGAGGGGTTCGGAGATCGTACTGGCGGTTGGCAAGGTGAGCGAGAGAACGGCCTGCACGCGGTCGGTCCCCTTCGACTGCCAGTCCCACGAAGCGCCCCCCGCGACGCCCGCCGGGAAGATCACGACGGGATCTCCGGGACCTGGCACGATCACGGCCACGTCCCCCATCAGGTGCTCGCCGGGGACCTCGGGCAGGCCGCGAAGCACCACCGTCCGCTGGAGTTCCGCGAGGGCCGTGAGGAGCCGCTCGGCGTCGAGCAGGGGGGCGCTTTCGAGATCGCTTTCCCGCCACTGCCGGACGAGGAAGAGCTTGGTCATGGCCGGCAGCGGGGCCGCCCGCAGGAGGTCGAGGTCGGGTGCCGGGCCAAGCGCGATCAGCGCCGTGGTGCCCGCGTCCATGGGCGCGGCGGCGGCGGGGGCGGTGCCGGTCTCCACCTCGATGCGGACGCCGGGATCGGCCAGGGACTCCGCCGAGAGCCCCACCGGGTACTCCGCGGAGAAGGTCCACGGCTCGACACCGAGCGCGTGTTCGTCGAGGAGCACCACGCCGGAGCCCTCCGGCAAGGCGAACGGGATCTGGTTCTCCGCCGGCCCGAGGGAAGGGGCGCCGGGAGCAAAGAAACGCGAAAGGCGAAGCTCCCGGGGCGGATCCCTCTCGAGCCACGCCGCGGCTTCGCCCGCCCCATCTTCGAAGAAGGGAGCGATCTCGTCGAGATACCGCTGCCGCTGATCGAGGCAGAACCAACCCACTCCCAGAAGGGGAAGCAGGAAGAGGGGAACGAGCAACCACTCCGCGAAGCGTCGCGTCATGGAGTGAGGATACCGGGAGGGGCGGGCGGAGTGTCAGGGATGTGTCAGGGGGAAAGATCCGTTTTCCCCTGCGCTGAAGTTATCCTCCCCCTATGGACATGAAGCACTGGGACAATCCGATGGATCCCGACCGCGAGTTGCTCCGGAAAGGGATCAAGCTCTTCAACAAGGGCGAGTTCTTCGAAGCGCACGAGGTGCTCGAGGACGGTTGGAAGTACATGACCGGCGCGGACCGGGAGATCTACCAGGGGATCATCCAGGTGGCGATGGGCTATCGGCACCACACGAAGGACTTCCCCAAGAAGGCCGGTGTCCTGATCCGCCGCGGCCTCCCTCGTCTGAAGAAGAACCTGACCACCTGGGAGTTCCTGCCGCTCACTGAGTTCGTCGACGAGGTCGAGACCACCCTCGAGTGGCTCGATGCGAAGCACAAGGGTGAGGAAGTGGAGGAACCGCTTCAGATCCCGGTGCTGCCCTCGCTTCCGAAGTGAGAGCTCACTCGATCATCGTGATCTTCGAGAAGCCGTGCTTCTTCAGCACCGCGATGACCCGGTCGCCGAACTTCCGGTCGAGGTAGACCGCCCCGGTGAGGAAGACCCGCGGTTTCGCCTGGTTTGCCGGCCACGACTGAAGGGCCTTCGAAAGCTCCGCCAGCCCCGGCTCGAACTCCTTCGTTGCTCCCCCGGCGCCGAACCCGAGGAAGAGCTTCCCGCCCCGCACCTCGAGGTGGACGGAGAACGGTTCCATCGAGTCACTCACGGGCGGACGCTGCTCCGGGGGCGGAACGCCGACGAACCTGATGTCCCGGATGCCGACCTTCATCAGAGCGTCGATGGCGCGCACCACTTCGGCGTGAGGGACGTGGGGGTAGGCCTCGAGCTGTGCGCTCTTCAGTTTCGTCCCCGACAGAGCTCTCTCGAGCGCCGCGAAGCCCTCCTTCCCGGATCCGAGAATACGGTCGTCGAGGTGGACGGTGGTCTTTGTCTCCCGCCACGTTCGCGCCAACCGGATCAGGTGCCCCTGGACCTTTACGGGCGAGACGAAGGGCTCGTCGCTCAGGGGCTTCGCGGGTGCCGGAGGGACCTCGGGAGTCCCGGGACCGGAGAAGGGTTCGTCGCTCTCTTCTGCCGGGGCGGGAGCGGGCTCCGGGGCCTCGACGATCTTCGACGCGAACTGAATCTTGTGGATCTTCAACTCGGCGGAAGCACAGAGCTGCATGATCCTCTGCACCTGCTTCCACTCCGTGTCCTTCTCGGCCCGGATCAGGACCACCGGCTCGCGGGGGTGCTCGGGATCGGCGCGGCACTCCTTCGCGCGCTGCAATAGGTACTCACGGAGCTTGCGGTCGTCGAGATTCTCCCCCTTCACCGTGGTCTCCCCGGAGACGGAGAGGTTCACGATGATGGTCTGAAGCTCGGTCTCGGCCGGTGCCGCGGCGACGAAGGGCAGTCGGCAGAGGTCCTCCTCGACCTGATCCCGATCGATCACCTGGTAGGCACCGAAGAGCAGGAGGACGACCGCGGCGGCCACCGCCAGCGGCCACCAGCGCCAACCCCGCATCGCAGGAACCGCGAACTCATGCTCCCCCCCGGCCCCCTCCTCGATCTTCGCCAGCACGTTGTCCTCGAACTCCGCGCCGGGCAGTTCCCGGCCGTAGGCGGCCTTCAAGTCCCCGGGGAGCCGGTCGTCGTTTCTTTCACTCACGGTCGAGCCTCCTTTCGAGCATCTTCCTCGCATCGTGAAGGCGACTCTTCACCCGCTTCTCGGTGAGCCCCGCAGCCACGGCCACCTCGGCATAGGAGAGCTCCGCGAGGTAGTGGAGCGAGAGCAGCAGCCGGTACTTCTCCGGCAGCCGCTCCATCTCCGAAACGAGCGCCGACAGGCGTTCGTGCTCCGGACTCTCCCGCGCCTCGATCCACCCCGGATCGGTGGTCAGCAGACGCGGTCCCGGCCGGCGGCGGCGCTTCAACGCCTCGCGCGTCAGGATCGTCATCAGCCAGGCGCGAAAGCGCCGCGGATCCTTGAGTCCCGGCAGTCCGTGCCAGGCGCTGACAAATGCGTCCTGGGCACAATCTTCCCCATCGTGAAGGTTCCCGGTGATCGCGCGAGCGGCCATCACCAGGCGGTCCTTCTCTCGCCGGACGAGTTTTGCGAAGGCCCTGCGGTCCCCCTCCGTGGCCATGACCACCAGGTCCTCGCCTCGCTGCGGCGTCCGGGGTGCTGTCTCGGGCATCGCCATCACCCTACAGGAGGCGAAGGACGCCGAAAAGTTGGGTGCCTTTCCCCTGAACTCAACCAGGCGCCGACGGCGCGGCGCCCTCCATCGTGCTCAGCACCGTCCCCCTGAACTTCGAATGGAACCGGAATCAAAACCGGGGCCCGGCGCGAAGCCGGACCCCGGTTTCTCTCAAACGCGAAACGTCTACTCCTCGTCGCCGCCCTCTTCCGTGGGCTTCTCTTCGCCCTCGTCGGGTACGGCGGGCTTCTCCGGGGTCTCGGCCTCGGTCTCACCCTCGGCCTCGGCCTCCGCCTCCGCTTCAGCCTCCGCCTTCTGCTCGGCATACTGCGCGAGCGCCTCGGCGGCACGGCCTTCGGCCTGCTTCAGGCTGCGCACGATGTCGCTTAAGGGCAGGATCACGGGCAAGAGGTTTTCGGCCATGGCGTTGCCGCCGAACATGCCTCCCTCTTCGCTCACACCCTCGGAGCCCTCCTGGATGGAGAGCACGCCGACCAACTGACCGGCCCGGTCGAACACCGGGTGGGCTACCGCGGAGAAGTTGCCGTCGACAGCCCACATGACGCGCGGCTTCTCCACCTTGGCGGTGACGAAGAGACGGCCGATCATCGGGGCGCAGTCGAAGCCGCGCGCCATGCGCGAGACGCCGATCAACTCGCTGCCGACCACCGGATCGGAACCGGACCACAGGTCCACGGCCTTCACCTTCCGGCCCTTGAGATCCACGATCTGGACGAAGGCCAGGTCGAGGGTCGAGTCGCGCGCCACGAGCTGGGCGTCATACTCCTCCACCTCGTTGCCGAAGAGGACCTTCAGCTCGGTGGGCGTGCCCTTCATCTCGAGCTGGTCGCCGAACATCCGGCGCACGGCGGCGGGCACCCCGCCCTCGAAGTGGGAGCTGGAGGTGAGGATGAGCCCGCCCTCATTCACCAGCACGCCCCGGACTTCCATGTTCTGTTCCTGGTCCTGCGTCTGCCCGCGCATCGTGATCTGCATCTTCAGCACGAACTTGATGTTGACCACCGACTCCACTTTCTCGGCGAGGATGGTCTCGTACGACTTCGCCTCGTGCTCCTGGGCACCGGCGAACGACGCCGAAAGGACCGCGCAAAGCGCGACGGCCGCGATGATGAACCGCATCTTCATGGTTTCGATCTCCAAATCTCTTCGCTCAGTCGTTGTAGTCGGGTTGGACAAACACGAACGCGGTGCGGTATCCGCGGATGACGAAGAGCGAGACCGTCTCCGGCTGCTCCTTCTTCACCCACTTCGCCGCCTTCTTGAAATCGGATACGGACTTGATCTCGTGGTCGCCGATCTTCTGAAGGAGATCGCCGGATCGCAGGCCGGCCAGGTACGCCCAGCCGCCCATGGTGACTTCCGTGACGATGACACCCTCGCGGTCCATCGGCCAGCGGCGGCCGACGCGATCACTGAAGGTCACGCCGCGCACCTTGTACTCGAGCACCTCGTCCGCCGCGCCCTTGACCTCGGCGGACGTCTTCGGCGTCTCCTGCAGCACGACCTCGACCTGCAATTCCTCGCCGCTGCGAAGGACGGTGAGGGCCGCCTTGTCGTCGATGGTCAGGTTCTCGACCCGGCGCTTCAGGAGTTCGGCATCCTGCACCCGGTAGGCGCGGAGAGCCTCGCCGTTCAGCGCCGTGATGATGTCGCCGACCACGAGGCCGGCCTTCATGGCCTCGGTCTCCGGGAACACCCGGGTGATCCGGAAGCCTCTCGCCTTCCCGAGCCCGAGCGCCTCGGCCACGTCCGTCGTGAGCACCTGGGTCTTGACGCCGATCCAGGCCTTCGGCAGCTCGCCGCCGGCGAAGGGCTTCTTCTTCTCGGATGTGTCGAGCACGGTGACGACGTCTTCGGCCTGACGCCACATGCGAATGAGGATACCTTCCCGCTTGCCGAGGGCGGCCACGATCGTCTTCAGCGTCTCGTAGTTCTTCACCGGCTTGCCGTTTAGCTCGAGGATGACGTCCCCGGGCTGGACCCTCGGTTTCGCCGCGTCCGCCGGGAAACCGGGGCGCAGACCGGTGACCAGCACACCCTCGGCGCTGGGGTAGCGGCGAATGAGCGCCATCGGCCCGGTGATGTCCCGCACGGTCAGGCCGAGGGTGCGGACCTCCTGCACGTCCTCCAGGTACTTCTCCATCCGGACGACGGTCAGCTCGGTTTCCTTCGCTTCACCGTGACGGGTGTAGCCGATGTTCACCTTCGTCCCCGGCGCGTAGTCCGAGAAGCTCTTGTAGATCAGCGGGATCTCCTCGAAGTAGACGCCGTGCGCCGGCTCAGAGTCGAGGGAGGTGATGACGTCGCCGGGCTGCAGGCCCGCCTTCTCGGCCGGGCCGCCGGGCTGGGTCGAGGAGACCAGCACGCCGTGGGTGAGCCCCATCTTCTCCACCGGGTAGAGAGTGACGCCGAACCAACCGCGGATGACCTCACCGTGCGAGAGCGCCTGGTTCAGAACGTGGGCCACCAGGTTCGAGGGGATGGCGAAGCCGACGCCGCCGCCGCCCAGTTCGTTGATGCCGATGACCTCGCCCTTCAGGTTGACGAGCGGCCCCCCGCTGTTTCCGCCGAGGATCAGGGCGTCGTGCTGGATCCAGCGGGTGAACGTCCCCGTGGTCTGGCCGCCGCCGAGGTCCATCTCCTGCATCTCGGCGCCGGTGAACGACGCGAAGACGCGCTTCGGGTTGCTGACGATGCCGAGGGTCATGGAGGAGGAGAGCGTCTGCGGGTTGCCCATCGCGAGGACGTAGTCGCCGGTGGTGAGCTCGTCGGAGTTGCCGAGCCGGGCGAAGGGGATCGGCGTGTTGCGGTTCCGCCGCGTCTCGAGCTTGAGCTTCAGGACGGAGAGGTCGGTCAGCGGGTCGTGGGCGATCACCTCGGCCTCGATCGACTCCTTGCTGGGCAGCCGGCACATGATCCGGGTGGTGTCTCCGGCGACGTGGTAGTTCGTGATGACGTGGCCGGCGGGACTGACGATGACTCCGCTCCCCGCGGCGGGAGCGCGCTGAGAGCGCCCCTGCGAATAGCCCTTCACCACGACCGAGATGTTCACCAGGGCGGGGAACACCTGCTGCCGGGCGAATTCCATGTCCCGGCGCAGCTCGTCCTCCCCCCTCTCCCGCCCCAACGTGGTGGGGGCCAGGATCAGTAGCGCGAGAAGGCCCGCGGCCGTCGCTCTCATCAGGTTCATGCGTCAACTCCTCATTGATTGGTTCGCAGTGGGTACAAGAAGGCGAATTTAGCGGAAATCGCCGCCGGCGCCGTGGAATGTCGGGGTGTGCGGGGATGATGCCCCGGGTGGTCACTTCGCCATTGACCACATCTACGGACGGCAGCCCGCCAATCGGAAGGTCATTCGGCGCTGGAGGGCCGGACGCCGGCCCGGCCGCGGCGCAAGCCGCAATGCCGAGAATCCACGCGTCCACAGCTCTGCTATAATCCGGACATGAGCAGGTGGGCATTCCTGGCGATCCTCCTTTCTCTCCCGTTCCTCCCCGCGCGCGTCACCGCGGACGAGGATTCCCCCCCCACTCCCGCCGAGCGGATTGCCGGGATGCGGAAGAAGTGCGCCGAGGAGCGGGCCCGGCTCGGCACCTGGGCCAACAGCAAGAAACTCGGCTCCGCGGCGAAGGCCCAGTTTCTCCTGGCCATCGATCTCGATCCCGACTGCCGACGCGCCCGGCAGCGTCTGGGGCACAAGCGGAACGCCGAGGGCGTCTGGACCGCCAAGCGGAAGAAGGAGTGGGAGTACGGACGCGGGGCCATGGAGAAGCACGGCGAGGAGTTGAAGACCCGCGAGCGGGAGGTCCTCGGCGAGGAAGTGTCCGCCTTCGAGGTGCTCGGTCTGGCCCTGATCGCCGAGGGGGAGGCGGAGCTCGGGCACAAACTCTGCTTTCGAGCCCATCTCCTCGCTCCGACCCGGGAGGGAGCGGCTGAGGGCATCGGCCTGGTCCCCTTCGCCAAGGCCTTCGTGACAAAGGAGGTGTCCGCCGCGCTCCGAGAGATTCCCGAGGTGGAGAAAGTCGAGATGCAGGGTCCGCTGGCCCAGGCCCTCGGCACGCGCACCCTGATCCGACGCTGCGGCGCGGCGGTGGTCGAAACCGCCGGAAGACCGGGTGCGGCGGATGAACTCGCGAAGCTCTGCCACCGCGCGCAACGGCTGGTGACCTGCCGATTCGGCATCCACAGCCGCCCGATCGGCTGGATCACCCTGGTCGTGGCGCAGGGCCAGGCGCAGTTCAACTCCTTCGTGGATCGCTGCGGGGCCTTTCAGGAGCCCTGGCTCTCCGCCTGCAAGACCGTCGGCAGCGCCCGGGCCTACTTCCCTCGGCACTTCTCCGCATCCTTCGTCGGCCCCATGGGAGATCCGGTGAATCTGGCGACGCTCTTCATCCACACCGCGGCGGAGGACGTGCTGGTCTTCCAGGTCGGAGGAGAGGGCCCCGCCTGGCTGATGGAAGCGGTGGGCATCGACGCCAACCTCGTTCTACGGGGAGTTCCCGGTCAGGCGTGTGTGGTCTTCGAGGAGAGCTCCGGCCTGAATCAGAATGATCCCCTCTCCGAACCCCTCGACTGGCCCCGCCGCGTGCTGCGCCAGGCGGTCCTCGGTACCCTCCCCCACCTGCCCCTCCTGCTTCGGGCGCAATTCCAGGCGCTGAGCCCGGACGACCTCATCGCCGGAAGAGAGTACTACCGATACCTGAACCTGACGAACCCGAAGGGCTTCGGGACGTACCTGAAGAGGCTCTCGGAGGAGGCGGAGCCGGAGGTGGCGTTCAAGGACGCCTTCGGGAAGTCGGCGGAGGAGGTGGAGGAGGAGTTTGGTCGCGTGTTGCGCGGGGGGGATTGACGGGCGGATGAATGGCAGTTTGGAGGGCGCCGCGCCGTCGGCGCCTGGTTGGATTCAGGGGGAAGGGAAAGGATCGAGGGGGGCGTCCGGGCGCGCAATCCCAAGAGGGGTGCGGAAAGTGGTTGGACGATTCTTGTCAAGTCAGGCCAAAACAAAAGCCCGCCCGCGCCGGGGCGCGAGCGGGCTGAATGGTCCCACTCCGAAGGCGCGCTAGCGCTGTACGCTCTCCGATCCTTCGGGAAGGAACTCCGGCTTCAAGGCCACACCCTTCAGGAGTTCCTGCTCTTCCTCTCCGATGCTGGCCTCTTCTGCGGTCAACTCTTCCTGCTCTTTCTGGAGCCTCAGGAGCTTCCCGGGATTGTCGGCGGCCCGGTCCATCTTGTCGGTGAGCCGCGCCTTCTCCGCCTCGAGCTTGTCCATCTGGTCGAGGATCTTGCCCATCCGCTTCGTGTAGTCCTTCAGCTTCATGACGAAGGAGCTGTCCCACAACGCCTGAACGCGGCCGCTGAAGGCGGAACACGAGGTCGCCTGCCTCCCCTTCAGGACCTTTATCGGCTTGCCGGCCGGGTCGAAGAAGTGGAAGCTCGGAGTCTGGCGGGCGATCTTCTCGGCCAGGCGCTCGTCCGGGATCGACTGGATCGCTCCCTTCAGACAGGTGAAGCGCTTCATGGCCAGGCCGATCTTCTCATTGCAGAAGACCTTGGAGTCGAGAGCCTTTTCGCTCTTCTCGTCCTCCTCATCACAGATGTAGATCACGATGGGCTTCTGCTCGGAGAGACGGTTCTTCACCGCCAGAGCGAGGATGTCTTCGAGGGGACGGGCGGCGTCCGCATAGCCTTCGCCCGTAGCTTCGGAGAGGGGGAGGGTTTTCCAGTCGATCTGGATCCGCTGTTGGGTGGCCTGCGAGGACCGCCCGGTGCTGCTGCCACCGCCGAGGCCGCCAATGCCGCCTCCGCTGGGCCCGCACCCGCCTCCGCCTCAGCCGGCCTCGAGCACCGGCACAAACGCCCCGATGACCAGCAGCGCCGCAGCGCCGGCCACCAGGCAAGTGGAAAAGAGCCTCATCCGAACCTCCTTCGCGGTACGGGTTCCAGGCAATAGCCCCAACTTTTGCCCGACAATCAGGTTCAAGTATACATCGGGTTTTGTGCAAAGGGGAGAGAGGAAATAGGTTGTTGTCGAGGGTCCGGGTGCTTCCGGACGTCCGCTTCTACCACCCCTCCACCCGAGCCTCGTCCATGCAGGACAGGATGATCCACAGCGCAATGAACAGGAGGATCATGCTCAAACCGGCCTGTTGCTGCAGGAAGATGATCGCAGCGGCGATGCCGATCGAGACATAGCGGGTGACACGGCGGGAGGTGGTGGCCTTCATGCCCAGCATGATGAAGAAGGCCCGAAGTGCCTGGCCGCCGTCGAGAGGGACGGCCGGAAGGAGATTGAAAAATCCCCACAGCACGCTGACCCAGATCAGGTTCTGGAGCGCCATCAACCAGATCGAGCCCCCGTGGTAGAAGCTCCAGGGCTCGGGGCCGTTGAACTGCGCGTAACTCTTTGCCACCACATAGCCTACCGCGCCGAGCAGGAACCCGGCGAAGGGCCCGGCCAGGCTGATCAGGAGCTGCGCCTTCGCCTTCTTCGTCCCGTAGGAGATCGTGGCGCCCCCGAAGCCCAGGACGATCGCCGTGTGCTGGCCGGTCAGTTTCCGGATCGCGACGGCGTGGCCGAGTTCGTGCACCAGGATGGAGAAGAGGGCGGCCACCATGAACGAGACCGGGTAGCTGAGATCGTCCCCCGCCCCCCAGAACACGAAGACCCCGAACAGCACGAACGGCATGGGATCGATGTAGATCTCGTGCCCGAAGATGGTGCCGATCCTGATCCCGCTGCCGGTGAGGAGCATCGAACCTCCCTTCCCCGCGCCCAGTATATCGGTATACTCCCGAAAAGAGCCACAGGGGGCGAGTGGTGGAATGGCAGACACCGAGGATTTAAAATCCTTTGCTCCGAAAGGAGCGTCCGGGTTCAAGTCCCGGCTCGCCCACCACCGCCCTGGGCACCGCCCTTCCTCGCTTCGCTCGTCGGGGCGGCGGTCGGCTTTGCCGTCCGCCGAGGTCGGCGCCCCCAAAGGGGGCACCTCCCCGGTGCTTCGACTCCCGGGGGGTAGAACCCCCCGTACCCCCACAGACCTCCGGGCGCGTTGCGCCCTCCGGTGACGGGCGCCCGAATTCCGACCTACCGTGCCGGGCCTTTTTGGTCGGAATTCGGTGGCGGCTTCTCCGTGAGGGGCGTGTACGCCCCTCCGGCCGCTTCAGCGGCCTACCCCAACACGCTGACGCCTGTGGTGGACGCGGGCGAAGGCGCTTCGCTGTTCGCCGGAGGATGAAAACAACACTGGAGGGCCGACCGCCGTGTCGGCCTCGTTCAACATACCTTCTGCGTTCCCCTTGGGACTGCGGGTCGGAACGCCCCCCTCGATCCGTTTTGCCTTATCCTGAAGAGATGGGGCGCCCTCCACTCCGCGGACCCGCAATGTCTGGATTTGACCGGATGTCAGCCCTGACCCCTGCAATGAAGCGCGCGCTGATCATCATCCTGCTTCTCGCCTCCACCGTCGCCGCCGACACCCCACCGAACCCTTTCGCATCCTGGCTTCCGCCCCGGATCGCGAAACACCGGGCGAAGTCCAAAGCCGCCATCAAGGACCTGGTCGCGAAGTGGGGAAGGGCCCGCGCCGACCTGATCGGGAAATGCAGGACCTGCAAAGGGGCCGGCTGCAAGATGGTCCACAGCGTCAACACCGGCGAAGAGAAGAGAGTCCCCTGCCCCACCTGCAGTGGGTCGGGCCTGCGGGTCAACCGGGCCCCCTTCCTCCTGCTCAGCTTCGAGATCTTCTCTCCCCGCTACCGCACCGCGAAGCGCAGGAAGGCGCTGGAGCAGGCCTTCAAGAACGCCCAGTTCGATCCAAATGCAACGGCGAAAAGACTGAAAGCGATCCAGGGCCACAACTCCGTCCTCATCGCAGTCCACGGGAACTTCGCCACGGTCACGCTCCTGGTGGTCCGGGACGGCATCGGGGTCGAGGAGACCCACGAACTCATCGAGGATCCGGCCGGCACCTGGTGTTTCGCCCGCCCGAACACGGACGGGGACTTCGCGCGCTTCAAGTACCCTCCCCCGCCTCCCTCCGACCAGCGCTGAGCGGCGCCGCGAAAAGGACTCCCGGTGTTGTTTTTCGGAGGGGGAACTTCTGAGCCGGAACGTCACTCCCGCGGTTTAGACTCCACTGGGGCGTTTTGCGCGAGGCCGTGGTGATACGCAGTTTCTTCCACCTCATCCGATACTGCCGTCCGTACCGGCGTTTCTACATCGTCGGGACGCTGGCACTCATCCTGGTGGATCTGCTCGACACCTTCACCCCGAAGCTCACCCAGTGGGTGATCGATCACCTGGTGGCGGCGGGCGAGGGGACCCGGGCTTCGAATCCCCTGGTCGATCTGTGCCCCCCGGACTGGTTCGGACCGGATGCCGCGGCCGGGGGGATGTGGGTCTACGGGCTGCTGCTGGTCGTGCTCGTGGGGGCCACCGGGTTCTTCCGCTACTTGATGAGCATGTCCTTCGCCCGGGCCGGGGTGCAACTGATCCACGACCTCCGCGGCCGCTTCTTCGCCCATCTGCAACGCCTGGACGGGACCTACCACGACCGGACCAAGGTCGGGGACCACATGAGCCGGGCCACGAACGACACCGACGCCTGCCGGATGTTCTTCGGCATCGGCCTGCTCCTGCTCCTCGACACGGGCTTCTACTTCATCATGGTCCCGGCCTACATGCTCTCCATCAGCGCCAAGCTGATGTTCGCGAGTCTGGCCACGCTCCCCTTGATCCCCCTCATCGTGGCGAAGCTGGAAACGACCGTGGAGAGCCGGTTCGAAAAGGTGCAGGCACAGTTCTCGACCCTCTCGGAGCGGGCCCAGGAGAGCTACTCCGGCGCGAAGGTCATCAAGTCCTTCGCTCGGGAGGAGGCCGAGGTCCAGGCCTTCGGCAAGCTCTCCCGGGAATACCTGAAAAAGAGCCTCAGTTTCGCGCGGATCCTCTCGCTGGAAATGCCCCTCCTGTCGCTCCTGGTGGGCTTCGCGGACCTGGTGGTGGTGCTCTACGGCGGCAGCCTGGTCATCCGCGGCGAGATCTCGGTCGGCGAGTTCGCCGCGTTCTTCCAGTATCTGCTCCGCCTCTCCTGGCCGATGATCGGGCTCGGCTGGACGATTATGCTCTTCCAGCGGGCGCGGGTGAGCATGGGCCGGATCGAAGAGGTCATGGCCATCGAGCCCGGCATCCGCGAGCCATCGGACCCCGTCGTGCCCGAGGACCAGGGCGGCGGCCTCGAAATCCGCGGCCTGACCTTCGCCTACGGCGAGGACACGCCGCCGGTGGTGCGGGACCTCGACATCGTCGTGGCGCCGGGACGGACACTCGGAATCGTAGGGACGGTGGGCTCCGGAAAATCCACCATCCTCTCCCTGATCCCCCGTCTCTACGACCCGCCGGATGGCACCGTCTTCCTCGACGGCGTGGACATCCGCCGCATCCCTCTCGAGACTCTGCGCACCCGGATCGGGGTCGTGCCGCAGGAGACGTTCCTGTTCGGGGAGAGCGTCCGGAAGAACATCGCCCTCGGGGTCCCGGACGGCCCGGCCGACGACGAGTGGATCCGCCGGTGCGCCTCCCTGGCCCTCATCTCGGACGAAATTGAGGCGTTGCCGAACCAGTACGAGACGCTGCTCGGCGAGCGAGGGGTGAACCTCTCCGGCGGACAGAAACAACGCGTGGCCATCGCGCGGGCCCTGGCCCGCGACTCCGCCGTGCTCCTGCTCGACGACTGCCTTTCCTCGGTCGATACGCAGACCGAGTCCGCCATTCTCGAGAATCTCCGGAGGGTCAGGAAGGACCGCACCACCGTGGTGGTCAGCCACCGGGTCAGCACCGTCATGGACTTGGACGAGATCGTCGTGTTCGCCGAGGGCCACATCGTGGAACGGGGCACCCACGTCGAACTGATCGCCCGTGACGGTGTCTACGCCGACCTCCACGAACGCCAGAGGATCGAAGCCGAAGAGGGTGACGACTGATGGCCGACGATCGAAGCTGGCAGGAAGACGAGGATCTGGTCCAGGCGGAGGTCTGGGACCCTGCCCTCCTGCGGCGCCTGCTCAAGTATGCGAGGCCCTACGTGGGCCGTGTGCTCTCCGGGCTCTTCCTCACGACCATCTCCTCGGCCTTCGCAGTGACGCCCCCCCTCCTGATCGGCGCCTTGCTGGACGTGGTCTTCACCTTCGAGAACGGCCTGCCGGGACGTGTAGTGGCACGCGTTCTGGGGGCGATGGTGCCGGGGCTCAGCAAGGCCTCCTTCACCGCGCTCGAGCCGATGTCGAAGCTCTGGATCTTCGCCGGGATCTTCCTGTTCGTCCGTCTGGCGAGCTTCTTCATCGACTGGGCCAACAGCTACCTGCTGGCGGGCCTGGGCCAGCGGGTGATGTACGACATCCGCGTCGGCATCTTCCGGCACACCCATTCCCTGGATCTCGCCTGGTTCCACAAGCACCCCGTCGGGCGCCTGGTCACCCGGACCACGAACGATGTAGGCGCCCTCGAGGAGATGTTCAGCGTCGCCCTGGTCACCATCGTCAAGGACGTGGGCATGCTTCTCGGCATCACCACGATCCTCCTGGTGCTCGATCTGAAGCTCGGGCTGATCGTGCTCTCGGTGATCCCCCTCCTGACCGTCGCCACCGTGATCTTCCGGCGTGCTTCTCGCGCGGCCTACCGCCGCTGGCGCGCCGCGCTCTCGCGTTTGAACGCGTTCCTGGCCGAGAACATCGGCGGTATCCGGGTGGTGAAGCTCTTCCACAAGGAGCGAGCCAACGACGAGTCCTACGACCGGATCGGCCGGGAGTACAGGGACCACTTCCTGTCCCAGCGCAAGGCCTGGGCGATCTACCGGCCGGTCAACACCACCCTCTCGGCGATGGGCACCGGGCTGATCTACTGCTTCGGCGGTGGCGCAGTGCTGCTCCGCACCATCACGGTGGGTGAGTTCTATGCCTACCTCGCCTACGTGGATCTCTTCTACGCCCCCATCCGGGACCTGACCGAGAAGTTCGATATCATCCAGGGCGCCCTCACCGCCGCCGAGCGGATCTTCGGCATCCTCGACGAGGAGAGCCGGATCGTCGATGCTCCCGATGCCGTGGACCCCGGCCGCGTGAAGGGAGCGGTGGAATTCCGGGATGTGGCCTTCGAGTACCTCCCGGGAGAACCGGTGATCAAGGGTCTGAGCCTCACCGTGGCGCCCGGCGAAACCGTGGCCGTGGTGGGCCACACCGGGGCCGGCAAGACCACCCTGGTCAACCTGCTCTGCCGCCTCTACGACGTCAAGAGCGGCGCGGTGCTGGTGGACGGACGCGACGTGCGAAAGCTCAAGGTCAAGCGCCTGCGCGAGAACATCGCCGTGGTGCACCAGGACGTCTTCCTCTTCGCCGGCACCATCCTCGACAACCTTAGGCTCTCCGATGATTCGATCCCCCTCGAGCGCGTCCACGATGCCTGCCGGCAGGTGGCCGCCGACCGGTTCATCGAGAGCCTCCCCGGAGGGTACGAGGCGGTGGTGGAGGAAGCCGGCAAGACCTTCAGCACCGGGGAGCGACAGCTGCTCTCCTTCGCACGGGCCCTGGTCTTCGATCCGGCGATCCTGGTGCTGGACGAGGCCACGAGCAGCGTCGACTCGAAGACCGAGGAGCGCATCCAGGGAGCCATCGACCGGCTGACCGCGGACCGGACGAGCATCGTCATCGCCCACCGCCTCTCCACGATCCAGAAGGCCGACCGCATCCTCGTCCTGGACGATGGCCGCCTGGCGGAGGCCGGCACGCACCGGGAGTTGCTGGCCCGGGGCGGGCTCTATCACCGACTGTACAAGCTGCAGTTCGAGGAGGAGTGAGCGGGAAGTGCCGCGCGGACCGGGAATCATCGAGGGGCCGTTTCCGGCCCCTCGATGCGCTCTGTTCAGTGTTCAGTCAGACGGTCAGCATGGAGAGAACCGACTCCTCGACGTCGGTTTCCTCGATCTCCTCGAAGATGCCGAGCCCACTGGCGATGCCCTTGATCTCGAGGGCGCGCCGGTCGTGCTCCTCGGACAGGATCATCAGGAACTTGCGGAGGTACATGTTGTCCGCGAGCGGCTCGCTGGAGCGGTAGCTCCCGGCCAGGACCTCGGCCAGCTCACGCGCCTCGTCCAGCGCCTCTTCCGGCTGGGGACCCTGACCGCGGGGCCAGCGGGGGTACGGGATGTCGGCGACGGTGCGGTCCAGCTCCCGGCGGTGCCGGCTCAGGATCCGGGCGTGGTCGCGGCACTCGGTGGCCAGACTCCACAGGAAGGCGACTTCGCGCGGGTCGGCCGGGTGGCGCGACGCCCGCTCGAGCAGCTTCTCGAGCATCCGCTCGTCGGCGATCAGGTTACCGAGCTCGTCTACGATGTATTCCTTGGTGATCATGGTGATCCCCTCTTTTCGACGTTGTTGACAAGTCCTGAAGACGACTTCCCCGCTAATCTCTACTGAATGGTCTAGTTAAGATACCGTCCTGATTCGGGGACGTCAACTGCATCTTGGTCTCATTCTCAAAAAAAATCCTGTGAAGGAATTTTTAGGGACTGAGAGGCGCTCCGGATCGGGGCGATCCCTCGGAGCGCAGTCGAAACCCATGAGCCATAGACGAGTGGGGAAGGGGGAATGCACCTGGGAAAATTCGGGGAGTTTCGCGTGCAGCAGCCTGGAGGGCGCCGCGCCGTCGGCGCCGGGGTGGATGGAGGGGAAAGGAAAACAGATCAAGGGGGGCGCCCGGACCCGCAATCCCAAGGGGGTGGGGTGAAGGGTGGATGGACGGGGGTGGAACGGCTTGGGGGAGGACCCCCCACCATTTGTCAATGAGGATTTTGGCAAGCGGCTGTAAC
>SWCD01000219.1_pt1 | contig 28299 bp, 22 predicted proteins | sample 4693011 | NCBI WGS metagenome assembly SWCD01 (sample SAMN10267278, study PRJNA491770) | bioreactor metagenome | isolation source: DHS bioreactor inoculated with marine | place: Japan: Omine Ridge, Nankai Trough | reverse complement strand
GCCTTTTCTTCCGCGGTATCAAAGTCGGCCAAGCTGTTATAGTCAGGCCCCAATTGATCTAAAAGAGCGTCAAAGGCAGCGTTGGTTGGGGCGAACACCGTAAATGGGCCCGCTCCGCTCAGCGCTTCGACCAATCCTGCATCTGCTTGCCCCAAGGCAGCGACCAAAGAACTAAGATCATCAACAGATTGTGCCAGTTGTACAATATTGGGAGTTGGCACTGGCGTTGGAGTATCATCATCATCATTATTACACGACAACATTAATAAGGAGAAAAGGACCAATAGGCTCAATCCTTTAAATTTAATTGCTTTTTTCATAATAAGGGAGTTTAGATTAATGTATATGACTTTTTGTTTAATCATTATGTCAAATGTATAAACAATATTTTTGTTTAACAAATTTAATATAAAGTTTAACAAAAAATATTTTGGCTATAATCCATGGACTTACTAATACACATTTGGCTGGCAATAATTGCTTGGCAGCCAAAACTAAAATCCGGAATCAAATAAGTATGCAATAAGAGGAATTGTCCGAGCTCTAGGAGGAATAGATCGGGTCCTTAATGAAGGGACTATGGCAAGTTTAATCTTGGGGAAGAATAATATAGGATAGAACTATCCTTTTGATAATCGCAAAGATTGTTAGTCGGCCTTAATCATTACATGCTTGCAATGGAAGAACGCCTATTTTTATATGCACTTATAACAATAAATACCGTGACAATAGACGCCACAATATAGCTAGAATAAACTATGGGTTCTGCCCCGTTGCTTTTATTGGAAACGGCAATGGCAATTAAGGCCCAGATACCGACTAATGCATATTCCCGTAGATTTCTGATCAAAATCATAAACACATTGATTGCTCCAGCAATTGCAATCATAATAATTGTCCAATTCGTTGCCGAAATTCCCCAACCGTCCCAATTTATTTTAGTGAGGTAGGCAGCAATGTTGACAATAAGCGCTACGCTAATCCAACCGGCGTAAATGGCAAATGGCCAATAAATTAAAATATATCTTTTTAAAGGGTGGGCATCCAATTCCATCCGTGTATTCAGAATAATCTTTAACAGGGAGAAAAGTACCACGACCATAAGGACTACACATATTCCCGTATATAAATAAAGCCAAGATATAACCCATAGCGAATTTCCAATACAGGAAATAACAAACCACCAACCAATCTCTAATACAATTTGATCGTCGTCATCCTTTTTAAAAAGACTGCGCCCCGTATAGACTACAAAACCGATTAATCCTATATAAATAAGTGCCCAGATTGAAAATGCGTAACCTGCGGGGGTGAAATAATTAAAATAGGAATCGGATACGGTTTTCATCGTATTGCCATTGAGTGCGCCCGTGTTGGAAACGTAATTCACCACAAGGGTCATGATCAAGGCTAACGCATTGGAGATTTGTAACGTCTTTCTCATTTTTAATTATGTTCTTAGAATTAGGTCGAGGCCATGCCAATGACATCGGTGTTATTTATTGCTCAAATTTTAAGGGTTACAATGCCACAATCCATTTCAAAAATTTGTCCCGAGATAGAAGATGCCTTGTCCGACAACAAAAATGCAGCCATCCCTGCAACCTCCTTTGGATTTAAGAATTTCTTTAACGGGTGACGTTCGGTAATATTTTCTATCATCTTTTCATTGCGCAAGAGTTTGGTAGCCAGTTCCGTATCCGTAACTGTGGGTGCAATGGCATTGAAACGTATGTTGGGTGCGAACTCCGCTCCCAATGATTTTACCAGCCCTTCCACTCCCGATTTTGATGTAGCAATACTTGCGTGATAGGGCATTCCCAATTTTGTAGCTACGGTACTAAAAAGCAAAACGGAGGGGTGCGTTCCTTTCTTCAAAACTTCCAAATACTTCTTTATCGTCTTTACAGCTCTAATAACGTTTATTTCAAAATCTTCCCTAAAATCGTCCAAACTCAACCTTGCTATTGGTTTTAGATTAATGCTACCTGGGCAATAAACCAAGTTGTCCATGGCTGTAATCTCTGGAAGATCATCTACAAGGATATCGCACGAATAATGGGTAAGGTTCCCATGGGACATTTTGGGTGCAGACCTACTTACATTTATTACTTTGTGGGTATTGATGTGTGTTTCAACAATAGCCTTACCAATACCCGTACTACCCCCGATTACTACCAACGTTTTCATTACTTATACGGTTTATATATTGGATACTAAGGATTGCCCTTTTAATCGTTTTTCTACTCTTCGTTTTATAAGGGTTAATCGTTTCATGATTTCCATAATATGGTCATCCTTCTTTCGCTTATAAATTTCATTTAGGCCCAGTATCAAGGATTTTGCCTTTCTTGAAATTTCTATTCTATCGCTTGTTGATAGGGATTTTAATTTTCTTTGTTCAAATTCCAATGCTTCATCAATAATATCCATAATTTAATCTTTTAGATAGTTCTGAAATTCCATTATTTTTCCTGGAGAATTAAATTCCCCGCCATAATAGGAGGTTACGGTGGATGATGTATCGTCCCGAATTCCGCGAGACGACACGCACAAATGCTTTGCATCGATTATAACAGCTACATCATCGGTTTGCAAAACGCTCTTTAACTCCTCTGCAATTTGATTGGTTAGGCGCTCTTGTACTTGTGGACGCTTGGCATAGTACTGAACAATTCTATTCAATTTGGAAAGACCGATCACTTTTCCCGAAGAAATATAGGCCACATGGGCCTTGCCTATAATCGGCACGAAATGGTGTTCACAGTTCGAATAGAATGAAATATTCTTTTCTACCAACATTTGGTTGTATCGATATTTGTTATCGAACAAAGTAACATTCGGCTTGTTAGCAGGGTTTAATCCAGAAAAAATCTCATCAATATACATTTTAGCGACGCGTTTGGGAGTTCCTTTAAGGGAATCATCATTGAGATCCAAACCCATAACTTCCATAATTTCTTTGAACAAACTGGCTATTCGGTCCTTTTTCCCACAGTCCGTTATCTCAAAAGCATTTGCTTTTAAGGGGGTCTCCAAACCACTAAAAAAATGGTTGTCCCCAATATCTTCATATGGAAATCCCTTTAGTTGATGTCCGTTGGTTTTATCAAATACAGCTGTGTTCGTTCCCATAATTTATTCTTTGGTTGCCATTGCAAGAGATTTCATAAAATTAATGTTAGAAAATAGTTTGTTGGAGCATTTAAGCAATACCAAGCGTTTTTTCCAAACAATTTAACAAAACTACAAAATGTTTATATTTATACATAAAAGATTAAACAAAATATTATTGGATTTTCTGATGAATAAATAAGATATAATTATGGAAGAATTTATTCCGGACTTACCAGGTTATTGATCAAGCCCTTAAAGATTAAACCATGAAACGGATAAACACTGTACCAATACAAGCGACCTGCCAAACCCCGGGGCCTAAATGTCGCTGTCTGTTTTAGCATTCCATTCTCTATTTTAAATTCGAGCCATGCCTCTCCTGGAAGTTTCATTTCGGCATACAACAATAATTTCTTTTCCTTTTTATTGCTATAGATTACTCGCCAAAAGTCTAGGGCATCACCAACGTCAAGTTCGGAAATATGTGTTCTACCGCGTCGCAGGCCAATACCTCCCACAAGTTTATCCAAATAACCCCGTAATTTCCAAAGAAAGTTGCCGTAGTACCACCCTGTTGAACCTCCAATTGACCAGATTTTGCGTATCGTTAGTTTCTCGTTTTCAATGATTCGCTGTTTATAGTCCGTAAAGCAACCATATTTTGGCACATTAACGTATTTGTGAAAAGTTTCACCGAGGCGACCACTGCTTACCATAGAGTCTTTCCAGCTGGATACAATACTGTTCTGTTCAATTTTTTCAAATGCCAGTTCCACCGCTTCTTTATAGGTAAGGGGATCCACATCCAAGAGTTGATTGATATTGCTAGCTTTCCCCACGATTTCTACTCCCATGCTATCTACGAGGGACGACGCCAATTTATAGGAGGTCGAGGTGACGAAATACAACCAATAGGACGATAATTTAGGTGTCATAACCGGTACGGTCAAAATATATCTTTTTAAGCCGCGAATTTTGGCGAACTGTAAGAGCATTTCCTTATAGGTCATTACCTCCGGACCAAAAATGTCGAACGTTGCATTGTAAAGTTCAGCTCTTCCCTTTGCCCTAAATAAGAAGGCTAAAACATCACGGATAGCCAGGGGCTGTGTTTTGGTGTTGAGCCATTTAGGAGCCACCATCACCGGCAGCTTCTCAACAAGGTCCCTTATGATCTCAAAAGAGGAGCTTCCCGAGCCTACAATGATACCGGCCTTAAAGACAGTTAGAGCATAACGATCTGAGGCTAAAAGATGTTCGACATTCTTCCTGGATTGCAAATGTTTGGAAAGTTCCCTTTCGTTGGTGATACCGCTTAAATAGATGACCTGTCTTAATGTAGTAGATTCAAAATACGTCCTAAAGTTAACTGCGCATTTAGCTTCCAAATTTTCAAAATCGGTGGAAGAGTTGGACATGGAGTGGATCAGATAGTAAGCCACATCAATATCCTTCGGAATACTTTGTAGGGTATCCGGTTTTAGGAAATCGGCTTCCACAATACTTATTTGTGGGTCTTCAATATAGCTTTTATCAGCTCTTAGCCTGTCCCGTACCGCGCAGATTACCTCGTGGCCTTCGTTGATCAACAAGGGAATCAACCGTTTCCCAATATACCCAGTTGCCCCGGTTACAAGAATCTTCATGTACTTTCCAAGAGATTAAAGTTATTGATCTTAATGTTTTTGGCTTTTAAATCGAACATCAGATTGTATAGTCCGAAGAAGGTCCTGTTAATATAAATGAAATGTTTGGACCCCCTGTTCCCGTTCATCCTTCGCAATTCCGTGCTTTTGGAATACCGTTGGCCAAGTTCTGCTATTTTGCCAAAAAAGTTACTGTCGGAAAAATCAAAAGTATCGCCGTGGAAGGGCTGTGTGAACAAGCTTAAGAGCTCATGGAACATCCCGGCGAAAAATTTGACCTCTTCCTTGGAGTCATCTTCCCGCAAAATTTCCAACTCGTACAATTTGGATAAAAAGTGGTCAGGGTCATTGATATTTTCAGGATTTGCCAATTCAAAATAGGGTAAGTAGAACGCGTCCGGTATACTTTTCATACAACCAAAATCCAATGCGATCAATTTTCCTTCTGGCGATACCAAGAAGTTTCCAGGATGCGGGTCTGCATGAACTTTTCTCAAGGTATGGATTTGGAACATATAGAAATCCCATAATGCCTGCCCCAATTCATTTGCCAATTTTTCATCCGTATTGTGAGCCGTAAACTCCGAGAGATGTTCGCCTTTCATATAATCCATTGTAATTATTCGCTCCGAGGACAGTTCCTCATAGTAATTTGGAAATAAAAGATTGGTGATATTGGAACATGCATTGGATACTTCCTTGCTCTGTTGCAGCTCTAGGATATAATCGGTTTCCTCGATAAGCTTTACTTCAACCTCCTTAAAATATTTGTCCGAATCCTTTCCTTTGATATTGAACATTTTTATGGCTATGGGTTTTACCATAGCCAGGTCCGAGGCTATACTATGCGCGACTCCAGGGTATTGGATTTTAACCGCAAGCTTTCTCCCATTTTTCTCCGCCATATGCACTTGTCCGATGCTCGCAGCATTTACAGAGGTTGCGTTGAAGGAATCAAACAGTTCATTGGGATATTTCCCAAAGTACTTTTTAAATGTTTTCAGCACTAACACAGGGGATAGCGGGGGAACGGAAAATTGGGACAGTGAGAATTTTTCTACATAGGCCCGCGGCATTATACTTTTTTCCATGCTTAGCATTTGCGCCACTTTAAGAGCACTTCCCTTTAATTGCTTTAGGCTGTCATAAATATCTTCGGCATTGTTTTCGTTGAGTCTTGCCCTTGCCTCCGGCTCTGATCTCGTAAGCTTGTCCCCATAATACTTGAGATAATTGACACCGACCTTTGCGCCTGTCGAAACTAACTTGGAAGCCCGGTGTATTTTAGTAACGGGAATGCTATCAATTGTTTTCATCTAATGATTTGAGGAAGTGTAAATTTTTTCCTTAAAGATGAATTTTCCAAAATCCATCATACTTTTAAGGGGCAACACATTAATTACATCAAAGCTCGTATTGACGGATTTTTCTATGAAAATATCGGTCTTTTCAAAGGCGGCAGAGGTGTCGTCCATCCAGAATTTAATCGTCAACAACAATTGGATCCAGGCAGATTCCCTAATAGCGTCTGCCTGAACTTTGTCGAGCCGTTCGTCCTTTAATTCAAGCTTATTGATTTCCAAACTATCCACATAGTTGCTAAAATCCTTTTTTAACCCTGATAATATGCACAGGCCTTTCAAACTGTGTTTATGTTTTTGGAGGGCGTGTACCACATAGCTTCTATTGGCTGTCAAATTTTCAAAAAAAGTATAGTAAAAACCCAACAGTTTATTGCGGGCATCAAAGGAGGTATATTCTTCGCTTCTTTCCAGCATTTTAACCGTGTTTTCCAAAAACGATTTGAATACTTTTTTTTCAATCGAGTCAAATGAAGCAAAATGAGCGTAGAATTTTGATTCTTCAAAATTGTTGGCTTTAGCAAATGCGTAAACCGATTTTGGGTTTTCATTATGCTCAAGCACATAATCCATATAATATGTGATTATCTGGTTCTCGGATATCGTTTTCTTTTTAGCCATAACTTAATTGTATGGCACGCAAGATAGTAAATGTTTAATGTTTTTGATATTTTTTTAAACATTATTTAACTTTGGGCATTGAAATAAAACTGTTATTATGGATTTAGGGATGAATTTAAATAGTGGAAATATTTTTCAAATCAATTTAATCCTTCAAACTACAGCCGTTTATATTTGATATTTGGATTCATTTTCAAAGCGTTTTTTTCAACTATTTTAGACACTTATTTATTGATAGGTCTCACCTAAACAAAAATATTCATATCCATTTCCAAGACAACATTGTCTCACCAAAATTGACCTCCACCCAACCTCCTAGCCACGATTAAGGAACAAGTTGATACTGGCAACCGTTACTAAAAAACGGATATTATCCCATTGGTTTAAGCTGGCTCAGGTTTACTGTTAAAATGGGCAAGACCAACAATTATAGGGTTCCGAAAACGCTCCATCTTTTAATTCCACATCAACACCCTATTGGTCTTTGGCCGTTATCATTTTTCAATAACCAATCATTTCTATTAAATATAGCTAAAGAACACAAAGGATATAGTTTTTTCTAGTATATTTGTTTAATGTTATTTTACAATACATGAACAATATTAAGGAAACTTTCAGTATTCGGGATTTGGAAAACCTTTCCGGCATCAAGGCCCATACCATTAGAATTTGGGAAAAAAGATATGGCCTTCTCGAGCCTGAACGCACGGATACGAACATTAGATCGTATAATTCGGAAAATTTGCAGAAACTATTGAACGTCACGTTACTATATAACAACGGTTACAAGATTTCAAAAATTGCCAACTTACCGGATTCTGAGATTCCGGTCTTGGTGCATGAACTGAGTGTAAAACATGGCGACAAAGATCATGTCGTCAATTCCCTAAAACTGGCCATGGTGAATTTTGACCAGGTTCTTTTTCAAAATACTTACAATGAATTGGCCGTCAACAAATCCTTCCGGGAAATTTTCAGCACCGTATTAATCCCATTTTTAAACCAATTGGGTATGTTGTGGCAAACGGACAGTATTCATTCTTCCCACGAACACTTTATGACGGGACTGTTACGCCAAAAAATAATTTGCAGCACGGAGAAACTGCAGTTAAACATTCCCGTAAAGAAAGATAAGACTTTTGTGCTCTTCTTACCCGACAATGAGATTCACGAATTAGGACTTTTATACATTAATTATGAATTGCTGCTTCGTGGCTACAAAACCATTTATTTGGGTCAGACGGTCCCCATTAACAGTCTAAAGGTCTTGGGTACAACTAACGGGAACCTGTATTTTGTGTCTTATTTTACAGTTCATCCAAACAGGGATAAATTGGAAAGCTATATTGAACAATTTGAAGAACAAATCAACTTGGGTCTTGGCAAAAAGCTATGGCTTCTGGGCCATCAGACCCAATATCTGAACAAAAATAAACTTCCTGAAAGCATAGAAATATTCGAATCTATACCGGCGATTATCCAAAAAATATATGAGTAGGGACTTCAGGATGATGAAAACATAGATTGTAGCCGTGAGTACCGATTTATATGGCTTAAAGTTCCCTGCTTCTTAGCAAAACAACATTTTAAATTAGAAATTTTTAAAATGAAAAAAATTCAGGCTTGGACAGTCATTGCAATAATTTAAGAAAAATATAATTGAATGTTATGGCTTAGGAAAAGTAAAAACATTTAAACAAACTGCCTTTTACAACTTAAAATTAAAGCACACGAAAGTGATGAACTTGTTCTTATCCGGTCAGCTAATTGCCCAATCTAAAAGTTCCACACACTTTGATTTCAGAAAAATTGGTATCTGAACTTATTAGTGAAAATGTAAAAGAGAAATTAAAGAATCGTTAGGGATTTAAAAATAAAACTATGAAGGCTACTTTCGACAAGGTTTCCCGTAGCTGCAGTAAGATTGTAACACAATGCTATAGCACGTCGTTTTCCTTGGCCACCAAAATGCTGGCACCTTCAGTGCGCAGTGATATCTACAATATTTATGGTTTCGTCCGTTTTGCCGACGAAATCGTGGATACATTTCACGATTATAATAAAGAAGATCTTTTGGATAACTTTGAACGGGAACTGGATTATGCATTAGAAAACAGGATAAGTCTAAACCCCATTTTAAATTCGTTTCAGTACACTTTTCATAAATATCAAATATCCTTCCATTTAGTTGCCTCATTTTTGGACAGTATGCGTATGGACCTTACAAAGACCGTATTTGAGACCGAGGAAGAATATAAATCGTATATATACGGGTCGGCAGATGTAGTTGGTCTTATGTGCCTGCATGTTTTCACGCAAGGAGATTTTATGAAATACAAAGAATTACAGTATTCCGCTATGGCTTTGGGCTCCGCGTTCCAAAAGGTTAATTTTCTAAGGGATTTGAAGAGCGATTTTGAAGACTTGAATCGTTCCTATTTTCCACATATTAATTTAAGGGAATTGGATGAAATTTCAAAAGCGGCGATAATTAAAGAAATAGAGACCGATTTATCCGTGGGATATTTGGGAATCCTGAAATTACCCAACTCATCAAAGTTTGGGGTCTATATGGCCTACAAGTATTATCGGGAACTTTTACATAAATTGAAGAACACCCCATCCAAGGAAATTAAGAAAAAAAGGATTCGGGTATCCAATTATCAAAAGTTGGGACTTTTGGCTGCAACCTACGTAAATTATAAATTGGGAATGGTCTAGAGTCAGCCAAACTACCAATTGCTTATGTCGGAGTCAGTTGATGTAAATAGAGTATTAGAAATCATTTACTAGGAGCTAGTATTTTTCTATTTACAGAATCACACACAGTTATACTGTCAAATCGTAAATGATAGCACCACGAGGTTTCTAAGCCCAGCATGATACTTTAGCAAAAAAATGTTAAATGGAATCCAAAAAAGCACGCTGAAAGCACGCTGATAAAACAAAAAAGACAGCTACAAAATTATGTAACTGTCTGATTTCTATGTGGTCCCACCTGGGCTCGAACCAGGGACCACCTGATTATGAGTCAGGTGCTCTAACCAACTGAGCTATAGGACCAAAATTAAAAATTATAAAAAACTAGTATCCCTTTGATCTAACCTCTCGTTTGCTTTCGGGAGGTGCAACAGAACCCGTCTTTTACGAACTTGCCCAACTAAATTAAGCGGGTGCAATATTAGTGTTTATTTTTAAACGTTGCAAGTGTTGCCAATGCATAAAATATGCAAATTATAATTTAATTATTTACCCATGATCCCCTCCCTATTTGGGGAGCATTCCCCCACTATTGGGGTGGCGGTCGGACCGGGTGCTTTCCTGACACAGTTCTATCAGTACACCATTGGTTGTTTTGGGGTGCAAAAATGCTACCAATTTATTGTCGGCGCCACGCTTAGGGTTCCTGTTCAGAATTTCGAACCCCTCCCCTTCCAATCTGGAAATTTCCTTAATTATATCTTCTACCTCAAAGGCAATATGATGAATGCCTTCCCCTTTTTTTGCCAAAAACTTGGCAATCGGTCCCTCGCTGTCCATCGCCTCCAAAAGTTCAATTTTACTATCTCCCAATTTAAAGAATGATGTTCTTACCCCCTCCGAAGGCACTTCCTCAATTTTGTAATGGGATACTCCCAAAAGCTTCTCGAAGAGGACATTGGAATCTGTCAAATCCTTTACCGCTATTCCCAAATGTTCAATTTTTTTCATACCTCCATCAAAAATCAAAATAAATAAGCCTTTTGTACGATTAAGGACTTGTCCCAAACCAATCTTATACACCGGGCATGGTTATTTTTTCCCGATTTCTAAAATACACATTATTCTCCGTATTTTTGCCATATGGAAACACAACGACAAAAAAAGATTGCGGGGGTCATACAAAAGGATCTGGCCGAAATCCTACAACGGGCAGCAATAGACGGCGGGTTAAAGGGAACCCTGATTTCTATATCCAAAGTGTCGGTTACGACCGATCTTTCCATTGCCAAGGTATATATGAGTATCTTCCCCAACAAGGAGGCCAAAGGATTGTTGGAAGGGATAAAGAGCAATGAACCTCTTATTAAACACGAACTGTCCCAACGCACCAAAAATCAGTTGCGCAGGGTGCCGGAATTGCTTTTCTTTATAGACGATTCCCTGGAGTACATAGATAACATCGACAAATCCCTGAAAGGGGAGGATAATCCCGTAAGAAATCGTGAATTGCTCCAAAGAAGAAAAAAATCATAACAACCCCTTAGATTGAATTTCCCCTTCTACATTGCTAAACGATACGTGCGTTCAAAGAGCAGCCAGAATGTGGTCAATATTATCAATTTTGTAACCTTCTTGGTAATCGTTATCGGCGCTGCGGCGCTTTTTATTGTCCTATCGGGTTTCTCAGGACTTAAAACTTTTAGCCTTTCTTTTAGCAATACCTTCGACCCCGATTTAAAGGCCTTGCCATCTACCGGCAAATTCTTTTCCATTTCGTCCCAACAGGAAATGGATCTAAAAAATCTTCCAGGGGTTGCTTCCTTTGCCAAGGAATTGGAGGAACGTGTCTATCTTACCCAAGGGGAAAAGAGCCATGTGGCCTATATAAAAGGAGTGGACGCCAACTACAATAAGGTCACCGCCGTGGACAGCACCATATTTTATGGGCAATGGAACCTGGAAGATCAACGTGGGGTGGCCGGACTGGGAGTGGCCAATCTTTTGGGATTGGTCATAGACGATTTTCGCGACCCTTTGATGATCTTGGTCCCCAAACCTGGAACAGGTTCCCTATCCCAGCAAAGTTTATCCGAGAAACCCTATAATGAACTCCCCATGGTTATCAGCGGTATCTATGCCATTGAGGAAAACCTGGACAAAAAATACGTGTTTGTTGATCTGCCTTTGGCACAGGCCCTGTTGGAAAAGGATAGCACCCAAATTTCCGGTATTGACTTTAAGTTGAACCCAGGGTCTAACGTTAAAGAAATCAGGGAGGAAATAACCGGGATTTTTCAGAATAAGGTCATTGTAAAGGACCGCCGGGAGCTGAACAGCACCCTTTACCAAATGCTGAACACTGAAAATCTGGCCACTTATCTGATCTTTACATTAGTGCTTATCATTGCTTTGTTCAATGTGGTCGGGGCAATAATCATGATGATCCTGGACAAACAACAGAACTCTATAACCCTTTTTAACCTAGGGACAACAATAAAGGAGCTCCGGCGTATATATTTTGTGCAAGGATTGTTGGTTACCGGACTTGGTGGCCTAATTGGCGTGGCAATGGCATCCTTGCTAATATGGTCCCAAATCGCATTTGGATGGCTCAAAATAACCCCCTCTTTGGCTTATCCGGTAGAATATAAACTGGTCAATGTTATCGTTGTATTGGTCACCATTATGGTATTGGGCATTATCGCTTCGAAAATAGCAAGCAGTAGGATCAACAGGAAATTGATTGCCTCAAATCTTTAATTGGACGTTTAACAATAAACGGCTCAATCCCGCCGGTGAAGTTTCGGATTGCGCTTGGTACCCATATCGAACCAAGTTTAAAGACAGCTGTCAACACGGTTTCCAAATTTCTCCAGAACCTCCTCAAACGCATCGAAAACGTCGGCCGCATCATCGCTGGTCACCATTTTCATACGGTATTCCTTAAAATGGGGAATCCCCTTAAAATAGTTGGTATAATGTCTTCGGGTTTCAAATACACCCAACTTTTCCCCTTTCCAATCAATGGCCATTTGTAGGTGGCGCTTAGCGGCTTCTACCCTTTCTTCCAGGGTGGGGGGATCTAAATGGGTCCCTGTCCTAAAAAAGTGCTTCACTTCATTGAAGAACCATGGGTATCCAATACTGGCACGACCTATCATGGCCCCGTCCAGACCGTATTCGTTCTTCATCTTTAATGCCATTTCGGGTGTGTCCACATCCCCGTTGCCGAATACCGGAATACGCATTCTGGGATTATTCTTTACCTCGGCGATAGGATTCCAATCTGCCTCGCCCTTGTACATCTGTACCCTCGTACGTCCATGGATCGATATAGCCTCAATGCCCACATCCTGCAACCGTTCGGCCACCTCAACGATCTTGATGGAATTGTGGTCCCAGCCCAATCGGGTCTTAACGGTAACGGGCAGGTGGGTACGTTTAACCATTTCGGCGGTAAGTTTTACCATCAGGGGAATATCCTTCAGGATTCCCGCTCCGGCATTTTTACAGACCACTTTTTTAACGGGACAACCAAAATTGATATCAACAATGTCCGGATTGGATGCCGTAACTATGTCCACGGCCTGAAGCATAGAATCCAGTTCGGCCCCAAAGATTTGAATGCCTACCGGTCTCTCCTTTTCGTAAATATCGAGCTTCATTACACTTTTTGCCGCATCCCGTATCAATCCCTCGGAAGAAATAAATTCCGTATAAACAACATCGGCCCCCTGCTCCTTGCAAAGTGCGCGGAAAGGCGGGTCGCTCACATCTTCCATGGGTGCAAGCAGCAACGGGAATTCAGGCAATTCTATGTTTCTGATTTTGAGCAAGCTGTATCAATTTTGGAAGGCAAAATTAAACATTTTTCGTCAAATGAAAATTTTTTTGATTTTACCTGGAAAGATCTCCATTCTTGTTGGCAGGAAAAAGTACTTTCTCCTGCCACTGGTTGCCGCTTACTTTTCAAGACCTACTCCGGCTGCAATCGCTGGCGTTCCTCAATATCCTCGATATCCCTTTTATTGTCCTGCAGTCTAAAATTGCCAAAATTATAGGTGAATCCAAAGCGGACGAATCGGGTCTCCGGCTTGGCAATATAGGAGTTGTCCTGATTGAGATATTTTGTAGTATACCTGCCGACCGAGCTGTCCAAAATATCATCCATGGTCAAGGATGCAACGGCCCGCTTGTTCCAAAGGGATTTACGCAAGCCTAAGGAAAGACCCGTGGTTTCCGAAATTTTATAGTTGCCCTCCATAAAGCCAGACATATAGTTAAACCCTAATTCCCCCGTAAGTGATTTGTCCTTGGTAAGGGTAAAATAATTGCTCAGGGAACCGTAAAATCCCTGAACCCTATTGGTCACGGCCTGGTTATTGCTTTCCATGGCCAAAAATGTCTGTTCCTCGGAAAATAGGGAGGTATAGGCATAAAGGTACCAGTTGGCCAATATTGATTTGCTATATGTAAAATCCAGTCCATAGGAAGTACTGCCCAAAACATTCTGCTTTATGTACATCATATTCTGGTTATCGTTGTCCTGAAACCCAAGGGTACTTATGTAATGTCCGTTATCACGATAATAAAGATCAATGAAATAGGTGTCTTGCAGGGTGTAATTTAAATTAACGTTGTGGCTAAAGCTTGGCTGCAGGTCAGGATTACCAATGTGGAACTGATTTTCATTTAAGAAATAGGCAAACGGGTTAAGGTCTTCATATCTAGGACGTTGTATCTTATGGCTATAATCCAACGAAAAACTTTGGTTCTCGGACAAGGAATACAGCAGGTGAAGGGTAGGGAAAAATTTAAAATAAACTTGAATATTCGTGCTATCCAAAGTAATGGAGTACCCCTTGGAATATGTATATTCCCCTCTTAACCCAGCCTTTACGGACCATTTTTCCCACTCTTTGGCCACTGATACGTAACCGCCCCCTACATTTTCACTATATTCATAATCGTCAGAATAAAGTGCATTATAGGTCTTAATTGAATTGGTCAGATTAAAATAGTCTATACCACTATTAGAACGTATGGTCGCTATTTTTGCGCCTGTTTCAAAAATTATGCCCCCCATGGGTGTGGTATAATCGATCTGGCCCGTGATGATATCGATATTCTGAAGGGAATTGGTACTAAAGCTGAAATTGCGGATAAAATCGCCCGAAGGTTCAAAATAGTCCGTAGAAACCAATTGGTTGGTTGCATCGCGAAAAGCGGTGTAATGACCGTTAACGGCAAGTTCGGAGCCCTCCTTCTTCGGATGGTGGGTATATGTGAGGTCAAAGGCAAGATTGCGATGGTTGTTATCCAAATTGCTGTTTGTCGACAGGGTAGAATCCAATTGATACTGCTTATTTACCATATCGGTTCCCATCTGGTTCTGTAACCTTTTGTCCGGAGTGAAGGCTATATTTGAGGTTAGGTTGATGCTGTTCCTGTCATTAATTTCATAATCCATGATTACCGAGCCATTTTGGCCCAAGTAACGGGTGGTTTTTTCAAAATTGGACTGCCACCGAGAGAAAATATCACCGTTGTCATCGATAAAATTAATATTCCCTTCATCCTTCTTCAATTCTTTTGTTGGATTAATATTGTAATTCGCAAAAAGATTGAATTTCTTGTTCTTGTAATAATGGCTTGTCCCCAAACTGTATTTTGGGAACACCGACTGCGTATAGGAACCATTGACACTACCCTTGTAACCCGGCGTGATGCTATTGCTGGTAATAATGTTCAATATTGGACCATCTTCCGATTCGTAACGCGCCGGCGGATTGGGTATAACCTCGATCGATTTAATGTTTATTCCCGAAATTCCCTGCAATAAATCCCTTATTTCGCTAGGCGACAATTGTGTTTTCCTGTCATTTAAGTAAACGACAGGACTCTGGTTACGGATATACAACTGATCTTGCACAACCACAACTCCCGGTGTTTTTTTTAGCACATCCCAAGTGCTGCCCTGGGAAACGACGGTGTTCTCCACATGAAATATCACGCGGTCCGATTTTTTCTCGATCTTGGGTTGTGAGGAAACTAGAACCACCTCCTCCAGGCTTTCCACATTTTGATCGATCATTATTGCACCTATCCGCACATCTTTTTTGATGTCCAAGGAAATAAAATTAGAGGTTTTTCCTATATAGCTGGCTCTAATGTAATAGATATCAGGTAGGACATTCTCCATGGAAAAAGTTCCGTTTTCATCGGCAGAGGTGCCTTTTACAATCGTAGAATCGGCTAAATTCAACAGAAATACGCTGGCATAGGGTATAGCGTCATTGCTGCCGTCCTTAACAGTGCCAGTAACCTTAAAACTCTGGCCAGATAAGGATAATGGCCAAATAAAAGGCATAAGTAGGAATAGAATTAGTCGTTTCACCAAGCTTTGGTTGGGCCCCAAATCTAAGCATTTATTTACAAAAAATGTAATCTTGGACCTAATTGAGAATTATTATAAATTCAAATTTTCATTTTCTAATTGGCTAATGTACGGATAGACTTCAAATAAAGTATATTTGCAGTTGCTTTCAATCCCCCTTTGTTTACCGATAGGTACTCAACGAAAGCCAAAAAATTATTAAGGAGTGAAGAATATTAGGAATTTTTGCATCATTGCACATATAGACCACGGTAAAAGTACCTTGGCAGATCGTTTATTGGACTTTACCGGTTCCGTTACCGAGCGCGAAAAACAAAATCAGTTGTTAGACACCATGGATTTGGAGCGTGAGCGGGGTATTACCATTAAGAGCCACGCCATTCAAATGGAATATGCCTACAAAGGGAAAAAGTATATACTGAATTTGATCGACACCCCCGGCCATGTAGATTTTTCCTATGAAGTTTCCCGATCTATTGCCGCTTGCGAAGGGGCGCTTTTGGTGGTAGATGCCGCCCAAAGCATCCAGGCCCAGACTATCAGCAATCTGTATCTGGCCTTGGAAAACGATCTGGAAATAATACCCGTACTGAACAAGGTTGATCTACCAAGCGCCAACCCGGAGGTGGTTACCGATGATATAGTCGATCTTTTGGGATGTAAGCCAGAAGAAGTTATCCCCGCAAGCGCCAAGGAGGGGATGGGAATAACCGAAATATTGGAAGCCATCATAGAGCGGATTCCACCACCTAAAGGCGTTGTGGACGAACCTCTCCAAGCCTTGGTCTTCGATTCTGTCTATAATCCCTTCCGTGGGGTCGAGACCATTTTCAGGGTCATTAATGGGGAGATCAAAAAAGGTCAAAAAATAAAATTTGTGGCCACGGGAAAATCCTATTTTGCAGATGAAGTTGGTACCCTTAAGCTAATACAACATCCCAAACCAAGTATTAAAGCGGGCGATGTGGGCTACCTTATTACCGGAATCAAAGATGCTAGGGAAGTAAAGGTTGGCGATACCATTACCGATGCCACCAACCCTACAAAAAATCCTATCGGAGGTTTTGAGGATGTAAAACCAATGGTCTTTGCGGGTATCTACCCCGTAGATACGGAGGAATTTGAGGAACTGAGATCTTCCATGGAAAAATTACAGCTCAACGATGCCTCGCTTGTCTTTGCCCCAGAGAGCAGTGCTGCCCTGGGATTTGGGTTTCGTTGCGGCTTCTTGGGAATGCTCCATATGGAAATTATCCAAGAGCGGTTAGAGCGGGAATTCGGCATGACCGTCATTACTACGGTGCCCAACGTAAGCTACCATGCCTTTACACGAAAACATCCGGAAACCGCTGTAATTGTGAACAATCCAAGCGATCTGCCAGATCCTTCCACGTTAGACCATGTGGAAGAACCATATATTAAGGCCACAATTATTACCAAGTCCGATTTTGTAGGAAATATCATGTCGCTTTGCATTGATAAACGGGGAATAATCACCAATCAGACCTACTTGACTACCGATAGGGTGGAACTTAGTTTTGACATGCCGTTGGCAGAGATTGTCTTCGATTTTTATGATCGGTTAAAAACCGTATCCAAGGGATATGCTTCTTTTGACTACTCCCCTATTGGAATGCGGGTCTCCAAATTGGTACGGGTAGATATTCTATTGAACTCCCAACCTGTGGATGCCTTATCGGCATTGATACATGCGGACAACGCAGCGAATATCGGAAAAAAAATGTGCGAAAAATTGAGGGAGCTTATCCCCAGACAACAGTTCGACATTCCCATTCAGGCCGCTATTGGAGCCAAAATTATTTCAAGGGAAACAATAAAAGCCCTTCGTAAGGACGTTACCGCCAAATGTTACGGGGGAGATATTTCCCGTAAAAGAAAACTCCTTGAAAAACAGAAAAAAGGTAAAAAACGTATGCGTCAAGTAGGGAACGTAGAGATTCCGCAAGAAGCTTTTATGGCAGTCCTAAAACTGAATGATTAATTTATTGCCTTAAGCGCCCAACCAACAACTTCAATTATTCAAAGTAATCGAATTAGATGGTCGTTGGTACGAGAATTTGTGCTATATCCCATAACGTGTTGAGACTTGCAAAAGCCTCGATTTACCCTTGGGGCAAGGGAAAGACCCCTGAAATTCCCCCTTGGGGTCATTAAGCCATGGTTTTTTGAACCCAGAGCCAGCCAAAACCCTTATATTTCTATTGTCAGGAACCTAAGATCTTTGCCAAAGTTCGGGAGTTTTTCAAAATTTCATATTGGCCTATAAATACTGCCCAACTTAATCGTAATTCCCGCCCATAAAACGATCGACAATGATTTGCATCTGGTATTTTGTATGTATATTCGTTAAGATCGAACTCCGTTGGCACAAAACTGGAAACTTTCGCAATAGGATTGTTTTGTAGTGAATTTTTACCTGTACTGTCAACCACCATTGTCAACCATCAACCATGGATAAATTAATTGAACAGCTTATAGAAGAATTTCAATTACCGCTGGAAAATCCAGTATTAATATTTTCTTTGATATTGTTTATTATTTTGTTGGCGCCCGTTGTCCTGCAAAGAATTAGAATTCCTGGAATTATTGGATTGATCATATCGGGAATAGTAATTGGTCCAGCAGGTTTGAACATTTTGGGAGACAGTCTTTTTGTCGACGTTTTTTCTACTATCGGACTGCTATATATAATGTTTATAGCTGGGTTGGAACTCGATTTAAACGAGTTTAGGGCAAACAGAAATAAAAGTGTGCTATTTGGACTCTTAACGTTTATAATCCCTATCAGTATAGGATTCCCCGTTTGTTATTATTTGCTGGAATTTGATTTTAATGCGAGCCTGCTTACCTCCAGTATGTTCGCCACCCATACTTTGGTGACCTATCCTATCGTCAGCAAGCTTGGTATTTCCAAGAACGTAGCCGTAGCCATAACGGTCGGCGGTACCATTCTAACCGATACCGCGGTCCTAATTTTGCTCGCTGTAATCCTGGGGTCGTACAATGGTGGGCTTACGCAAGAGTTTTGGATCCGGCTCGGAATATCCCTGATATTATTCTCGGCCTTCATGTTCGTGGTGATTCCAAGGATTGCAAAATGGTTTTTTCGAAAATTGGAAAGCGAGAAACATTCGCACTACATTTTTGTGCTTTCGGTGGTATTCTTCTCGGCATTTTTAGCAGAGATTGCCGGCCTGGAATCAATAATAGGTGCGTTTGTCTCAGGATTGGCCCTAAACAAACTTATACCGCATTCCTCTGCCCTGATGAATCGAATTGAATTTATTGGAAATTCACTGTTCATTCCCTTTTTTCTTATAAGTGTGGGAATGATAGTGGACGTCAGTGTAATATTTAGTGGACCGATGGCTTTGATAATAGCAGGGTCACTTACCTTGGTGGCAATTTTCGGAAAATGGGCCGCCGCGTTCCTAACACAGATAATTTTCAGGTTTTCCAAGGGACAACGGAATTTGATTTTTGGCTTGAGCAGTGCCCACGCCGCTGCAACCTTGGCCGTAATTTTGGTAGGATACAAGGCCGGCATCCTGGATGACAATATTCTAAACGCAACCGTTGTAATAATTCTTGTTACCTGTGTCATAGCCTCTTTTGCCACGGAAGCCGCTGCCAAAACGGTCATTCGTAATTCTGACGAAGATGAAAATGTTCAACTGCCCTCGGGACCAAACAAAGAAAAAATTCTTATCCCCATTGCCAATCTAATAAATATTGAAAAAATTCTGGATTTCGCAATCTTAATAAAGGAGAAAAAATCAACCAATCCACTCTCCATATTAACGGTTGTCCCCAATACGGATGAAGCGGAAAAAACGATCATCAAGGCCAAACAAGGATTGGAACGGTTTATAGCGGAAACTGCCGCTTCGGAAACACATGCTACTGTTATGGCAACTATAGACCACAATGCCGCGAGTGGAATATCCCGAATCTCAAAGGAGATCAACGCCGATATCATCTTATTGGGATGGCCGCAAAAAACCGGATTTTTGGATAAATTGATAGGCGATAAAATGGGGAGTATCTTGCAAAATACAGTGAAAACCCTTTTTATCTGCAACTTCGAAATACCCTTGGTAAACCATACAAGATTATTTTTGCTCGTTCCGCCAAACGCGGAATTCGAAGAAGGTTTTCCACTGTGGCTGAGCAAACTTGCCAAATTATCCCTAGAACTGTCCGTCCCGATCAAACTGAATTGCACGGAAAGAACACACACGGCCATCGTAAAGTTTGTAGAAGGCCACAAATTTACCCTGACTATAAATTTTCATCAACTTAAGGAATGGGATGATTTCCTTCTTCTGTCCAGACAGATTACCAAAACCGATTTATTGGTAATGGTATCTGCCCGTAAGGGTTATATTTCCCATTTTGGACAACTGGATAAAATCCCCACAAAACTGGAAAAATATTTTGCGGAATTAAGTAAAATGGTTATATATCCCCAGTAATCCCGATATTGCCATCAGTTCGCAACTGGGATCCTTGAATATCCCAATCCCTTGAATATGAAAAAACCGACATTTATACTTATCCCATTATTCTTCCTTACAGTAATTGCCACAGCCCAGGAAAGACCGGATAATTCCCCGTCCGGCAATAGTACCGACGAAAAACACTGGGACCTTATCTGGGAAGATTCGTTCACCAATAAAAAACTCGATCAGACCAAATGGAACGTAATCGAAAGAAATACTGCCGATTGGGGAAACTATATGTCCGATAAAAAAGGGTTGATCCGAATAAAAAACGGATTATTGTATTTAAGGGGCATGGAAAACAAGAATAGGAAAAAAGATACGGTTCCCTTTTTAACCGGGGGAATCAATACCAAGGGGAAGTTTTCCTATCAATATGGCAAAATAGAGATAAGGGCCATCCTGGAACAGGCCCAAGGTGCCTGGCCTGCCATGTGGATGTTGGCCGACAAGCCCAAATATGGTGCCTATCCACGAAATGGTGAAATCGATTTAATGGAACACTTGAACTTTGAGGACAAAATCTATCAAACCGTACATTCCTATTATACCCTGGAACTAAAACAGGATACCATTCCACCACATTTCGGGACCGCCAAGGTCGATTCCCGCAAGTTTAATATATATGGTATGGAATGGTACCCGGACAAGTTGGTCTTTACCTTAAACGGGGAAGAAACCTTTACCTATCCCAAATTGCCAAACGTGGATCCCTCCCAATGGCCCTTTGATCAACCCTTCTATATCATGATAGACATGCAATTGGGCGGACAATGGGTAGGAAAAGTAGACCCCAAGGACCTCCCAGTGAATATGATTGTTGACTGGGTAAGGGTTTACAAATGATGTATAGGTCGCAACTTGCACCTCGGATGTATTTTTTCACTTCCAATACTAGGTATTTCACATCATTTATTGGGTATTTTCCTACTTTTAACATTTTTTGATGCAATTTTTATATGCGATGATAGTTTTAATTGGGATTATACCTGTTTTCGATGGAAGCCTTGGTTTTCATTTGGAAGGTGGGAAGAACCAAATCAATCCATGACGACCTACATTGCCCAATTTACAGCCAAGCATCGCATTGTCCAGTTGGAACAGAACTCCATATTTACATGGCGGCAGGATGGTGGCGAAATAGACACCCATCTCTTGGAAGATAAGATAAAACGTGAGTCTGCCTTACATTTTTATCGCCTGGTAGCCGGCGGAAATTACGACGTGTTACAGCACGATATCTCCATAACGATCTGGAAAACCATGCCTCTTTAGGGTTTTCTCCAACAGTGGCCATAAGAATTAAAAAGCTTTGCGCCAGAAACCCTAAACCCTTAGTTTTTTTGCAATGCCTTTTCTTGTTGGGCGGTTTCCTCTACATCGAATTTCTTTCCGAGATAGACCAACATGAAGCCTTCGGTTATATCGTGGAATTCCAGGCTGGAAGCAGGAATGATCTTAAGTTCCCCGTCCGGCGTCTTTAAAAAGATAGGCACTATATCATTATCCGCTTTTGTGATTTCTATCAACCCTTCATAATGCTTTTGGTCATGTACGGGGATCTCGTGAATTGCCGGATACTTTCTAACTGCTTCCGTCAATCGTATAAAATCATCGGTATGGGAAAAGAGGCCCTCCTTGGGATTATTGTCGGGATCGTTAATTTCATCCCCCGTCACCAGACGAAAAGCCCCATTCTCTCCGAACTGTTTCTTGAATTTGTCAATGGCGAACATATTGATGTCCGAGTTGCCGGTAAGGGCCATTAGGTAGCCCATGTCGTTCAGTTCCAAATTGTCCGTCAATGCATCGGAATAAATATTGGCCACAATGGCTTCCAATCCGATCTTCTGTGCCTTGGCAATATTGTTTTGGTTGTTGTCGATTAAAACCACATGCCGGTTGTTCTTTTGTAGGTAATGGGCAATGAGCCTCGACGCCTTGGAGGCCCCAATAATCAAGATTCCTTCCGATTTTTCCAAAAATACACCTACCCACTGGGCGAAAATTCGGGCAGTAGTGGCATTGAGCAGTACGGTCCCCAAAACGATCATAAAGACCAAAGGCGTAATGTATTCTGCGCCCGGTTCCCCATAGGCAACAAGTTTTGATCCAAATAGGGAAGCAATACCTGCGGCCACAATACCACGTGGACCAACCCAGCTAATAAAAATCTTTTCGTTGAGCTCCAATTTTGATCCATGGGTACTTAAAAATACGCCTATCGGCCGGATGACAAAAACAATAATACCAAAGAGCACCAAGGTCTTCCAACTGTAGATCAACTCCAAGGCATCCAAATTGATGTTTGCAGCCAACAGGATAAATAATATGGAAATCAACAGAACGCTCAGCGACTCCTTAAAATACAACAGTTCTTTTATGTTGGGGAGCTTGGTATTGCCCATGACCATCCCCATGACCACCACGGCCAATAAACCGGACTCGTGCGCTAGTATATCTGCCATAACAAATACCAAAAGCACCATAGAAAGGGAGACCACATTGAGCAGATAATGGGGAACCAAGCTTTTTTTTATGATAAAGGCGAGGGCATGGGCAAAGATAAATCCTAGTCCCAATCCAAAAAGTAGGATTTTTCCAAATTCGATCAAAGCGGTCTTGGTATAGGCCTGCCCCTCCCCCACACTGATAAATTCAAAAACCAATACAGCGACCAATGCCCCCAATGGATCAATCAGGATACCCTCCCATCGCAACACCGCGGAAACGTCCTTCTTTAAAGGAATATTCCTCAAGATCGGGGTTATTACCGTAGGGCCGGTAACAATTACCAAGGATGCGAACAAAAACGATACCTGCCAATTGAGATCAAAAATAAAATGGGCGCACAAACCGGCACCAAAAAAGGTTACCGTAGATCCCAAGGTGATCAGTTTTGTAATCACAGGGCCTACATTGGCAATTTCCGACCTCTTAAGGGTAATACTCCCTTCAAAGAGAATTATACTTATGGCCAGGGAAACAAAATAATAGAGTCCGTCCCCAGGGAATAAGCCTTTGCTTCCGTTCCAAATGGGGGCTATTAGTTTACTCCCATCTTCGGTAAACATTGTAGAAATTGGTCCTACCAGGAGCCCAATCAAAATCAAGGGCAAAATAGCCGGCAATTTTAGTTTCCATGCGAACCATTGTGCTATAATTCCTAAGATTACGATTCCGGCAAGTTCTATCATCCGCTATATTTTTTCGAAAAATACATTTTTTATTTGATATGCGCTCATTGGGGTTCGTTTATAAACGAACTGGCCCAAAAATTACGAAAAGGATTTTAAGGGTGAAAATTGTTAAAAAACATCTAATAATCTGTCCGATTCAGCATAAATACTTTTGGGTTTGCTTATTTTGCACCTTGGTAAATTAATGATGCGATTATATCCTATTGAGTCTGGAAATTTTAAGTTGGACGGTGGTGCCATGTTTGGGGTAGTTCCAAAATCTATTTGGAACAGGACCAATCCGGCCGACGCCAATAATATGATAGATATGGCGGCCCGTTGCCTCCTGATAGAGGACGGCGACCGATTGATTTTGATCGATACCGGGATGGGCAATAAACAATCCGACAAGTTTTTTGGATATTATTACCTGTGGGGCGAACATTCACTGGACAGATCTCTCAAAAAATGGGGTTTCCACCGGGACGATATCACCGATGTTTTTATGACCCATCTGCATTTTGACCATTGTGGTGGCAGTATTCAATGGAACAAGGATCGCACCGGTTACGAGCCCGCCTTTAAAAATGCCGTATTCTGGACCAACGAAGCCCACTGGAAATGGGCCACCGAACCAAACCCAAGGGAAAAAGCTTCCTTTTTAAGAGAAAACCTGCTTCCAATGCAAGAAAGCGGGCAATTGAAGTTTATCCCGAATACCAATAGCGCCTTCTTGGATAAATCCGAATTAGGTTTTGGAATACTATTTGTAGATGGTCATACGGAAAAGCAGATGTTACCCCATATAACTTATAAAGGTAAGACCTTGGTCTTTGTTGCCGACCTGCTCCCAACCGTTGGTCATATTCCACTGCCCTATGTAATGGGCTTCGACACCCGACCATTGTTGACCATGAGCGAAAAACAAGGGTTTTTGGAAAGGGCCGTAGAAGAAGAATTTTATCTGTTTTTGGAACACGATGCACATCACGAAATATGTACCCTTCAGGATACGGAAAAAGGGATTCGTTCAAAGGAAATACATACTTTTGAAGCTCTATTTTAAAATTTCGGGGCCTGGTTTGTTGAAAAAGAACCCCGGAACTTCGAGATTCAGCGAATTAAAAATAAATGAACAAGTGCTAAAATAAAAATCAAAATAAATACAACCTTATGAAGTTTACATTTTCCAAATCTATTTTAGGGCTATATGGTGCCTCTTTGTTGTTGGCAGCCTGCGGATCCACCGCATTGGTCTCTACCCCTATCCAAAATATTGACAACATTCCCTTAAAGCTCGCACCACTTAGCGAGGACCAGAAAAAGGACTGGGGACATTTGGACCTGGTTGCCGATACCATTCCCGGCATGAGCGTTGACAAGGCATACGCAGAAATTATCAAAAACAAAAAAGGTGAAAAAGTCATCGTAGCGGTCCTGGATTCCGGTATGGATTTGGACCACGAGGATCTTAAAGATGTTTTGTGGACCAACACTAAAGAGATTCCCGGCAACAATAAGGACGATGATAAAAATGGCTATGTGGACGACATACATGGCTATAATTTCTTAGGGGAATCCTATAACGAACAATTGGAAGTGGCCAGGATCTTAAGACTTAAGATCGGGGATGCCGCCTATCAGGCAAAAGCCAAAAAAAGGTATGATGAGGAAGTAGAAAAGGCTCAAAAGTACGTACAGATCACCAAACAAAACAAGGAGCAGTCGGAACAGATCATGGATGTTATTCAAGATGCCGATGATGCTATAAAATCCAAGTTGAGCAAGGAAATCTATACAGCAGAAGACTTGGCCTCGATAAATTCCGATGATCCCATGCTCAAGCAATACGTAAATATACTCACCCAACTTCTGTCCTCTGGGTCCACCATAGCCGAAATTAAGGACGAAGTAAATTCCGATATAAAACGCTTTTCCGAAGGATTTGATTATTATACCGAAAAACTCGAATACAACCTAAATCTCGATTTTGATGGCAGAACAGTGGTTGGTGACAATCCTTATGACATCAATGAAATTCCTTATGGCAATGGAGACCCTAGCAATAGGGTGGAAGACGAGGCCCACGCCACCCACGTGGCCGGGATTATAGGTGCTGTGCGCAATAATGGAATCGGTATGGATGGCGTAGCCAACAATGTGGCCATCATGAGCATCCGTGCCGTACCCAATGGGGACGAGTACGACAAAGACATCGCTTTGGGTATACGTTATGCGGTAGACAACGGGGCCAAGGTCATCAATGGCAGTTTTGGAAAACCTTTTTCGCCCAACGCGGAATGGGTATATGATGCCATCAAATACGCTGCTTCCAAAGATGTTCTATTTGTACATGCCGCGGGAAACGACGGACTTAACTTGGACGATCCAATAAATACAAATTTCCCCAACGATCAAATAAATAACGGGCCGGAAATTGCCGACAATGTGATTACCGTTGGCGCAATAGACGAAGACTACGGTTCGGAAATGGTTACCTCCTTTTCCAATTATGGTAAAATAAACGTTGATGTTTTTGCCCCTGGACAGGATATCTATTCCACCGTTCCCGATAGCAAATACAAATATTTTAATGGCACCTCCATGGCAGCCCCTGCCGTTGCAGGTCTGGCAGCACTTATCCGTTCACAGTATCCAAAACTCACCGCTTCGGAAGTAAAACAAATCATCATGCAGTCTGGTCTAGCCATTAAGACCCCAATGGTATTAGGCGGGGATGAATCGAATACGGGAACTTTGAAAGAGATTTCCAAATCTGGCAGAATTGCAAATGCGTACAACGCCCTCATTATGGCCGATCAAGTTTCCCATGGCAAAATTAAATTGAACTCAAATGCAAAATAAAATTAGACCTACCGTTGGTTTATTGATGTTGCTGTGGGGATTAACAGCAGCGGCCCAACAAGGTGGTTGTTATTGGCAACAGCATGTGGACTATGATATGGACGTTTCCATGAACACGGAGAACTACCAATATACCGGCACCCAGTCCTTAAAATACACCAACAATTCACCGGACACGTTACAAACGGTCTTTTACCATTTGTTTCCCAATGCCTTTCAACCCGGAAGCGAGATGGATGTACGCTCCAGGACCATTTCAGATCCCGATTCCAGGGTATTGGATAGGATAAGCAAATTATCCCCTTCCGAGATCGGTTATCTAAAGGTCAAAAATTTGAAACAGGACGGGAAAGCAGTGACCTCGAAAGTGCTGGGCACTATCCTAAAAGTAGATCTGGATCAACCTATCCTTCCCGGGCAGACCGTAACATTTGATATGGCATTTGATGGACAGGTACCTGTACAGATACGTCGTAACGGCCGAAACAATGCCGATGGGGTAGCGCTTTCCATGTCGCAATGGTATCCCAAATTGGCGGAATACGATTTTGAAGGTTGGCATGCAGACCCGTATATTGGGCGGGAATTTCATGGTGTTTGGGGAGATTTTGACGTAAAGATCACTATTGACAAGAACTATATTTTGGGGGGTACAGGCTACCTACAGAATCCCGATGAAATTGGCTTTGGTTACGAAACGCCGGGCACCAAAGTCAAAAAACAAAAGGGCAAGACCAGGACCTGGCATTTTAAGGCACCTATGGTCCATGATTTTACATGGGCGGCAGATCCCGAATATATTCACGATTCTTTGGAGACCCCAAGCGGGGTTACCCTACACTTTCTTTACAAAGGGGATTCTACGGTGGTCGCAAATTGGAAAAAAGTACAGCAACCATCTGCGGATTTGCTAAATTTCTTTAATAAAAATATAGGTCCCTATCCGTGGAAACAGTATTCCATTATCCAAGGCGGTGATGGGGGTATGGAATATGCCATGTGCACCTTGATCACGGGCGGCAGCAAATACGGCGGACTTTACGGTACCGTAGCACACGAAATGGCCCATGCCTGGTTTCAACACTTACTGGCCTCGAACGAGTCCGAACACCCATGGATGGACGAGGGTTTTGCATCTTTTATCGCTACGTTGGCCAAAAATAGCATGGCCGAAAACCCCAGCGATAATCCGTTTGAGCGAACCTATCAATCCTATATCAATTTGGTGCATAGCCAGAAGGAGGAACCCATGACGACCCATGGGGACAGGTACTCCGAAAACAGAACGTATTCAATACAGTCCTATGTTAAAGGTTCCATCTTTTTATCACAATTGGGCTATGTTATAGGACAGGATAAGTTGATGCAGACCTTACATCGATTTTATCAGGATTTTAAATTTAAGCACCCTACCCCGAATGATATTATGCGGACGGCCGAAAAAGTATCAGGAGTTGAATTGGAGTGGTATCTCAATGATTGGACGCGAACCACCAATACCATAGACTACGGAATCAAGGAAGTAGCCGCTGACGGGGATGGCACTAAAGTTACCATGGAGCGCATTGGGCAAATGCCCATGCCGATAGATGTGTTGGTAGTATACAACGACAATACACAGGAAACCTTTTATGCACCATTGCGGATGATGTACGGCGGGAAGGAAAATCCATATGACAATTTAAAGAGAACCGTATTGCCAGACTGGGCTTGGGCCTACCCTACCTATGAATTTAAAATTGAAAGACCTCTAGGTGACATCAAGGCAATCGTTATAGATCCTTCCCAGCTCATGGCCGACGTGGAATGGGAAAACAACATTTGGCAAGCCGCACCCTAGGTTTGATTGATGGTTTATGGTTTATGGTTTATGGTTTAAACTTTGTC
>SWCD01023940.1_pt1 | contig 28473 bp, 25 predicted proteins | sample 4693011 | NCBI WGS metagenome assembly SWCD01 (sample SAMN10267278, study PRJNA491770) | bioreactor metagenome | isolation source: DHS bioreactor inoculated with marine | place: Japan: Omine Ridge, Nankai Trough | reverse complement strand
CCCCCCAGGATCATCGTACATGGCAATCAGATCAGCAAAGTACCGGCGGTGTACAAACGTTATCTGACCAATTTTTTCAGAAAAGAACTTAGCTCGGTGGGTACGCCGATAATGATCGAGTTCAAAGGCAGCGACAGCAATCCATTCAAAAGCAGCAAAAAGAAAAACCCCCGTGACGGGCGTGGTCGAACGAAGTAGTTAGAAGCTTTTGACTTTGTCTATTGCCTCAGACCGCTAGTCAAAGCTACCGCATCCTGCTATCGCCCCTTACCTGCGTCCATGTAGGCAAAACTATGCGCTTTAGTGCAAGGCTTTAGCTGCTACAGAAACTTAGCTGTTTTGATAATATTCTAATGAATTGATACTCTCGGCTCTGCGAGAAAATATGAACTTGAGCGACCAGGAATGACTTTTAGTCCATAGTCGTTGAGTTGAAAACCAGCGATGCCCTGGTGCCAACAGCGAACCAGAAAAATAATCAGCACTCACTATTCAATTCTGTTTTATATCGTCTATATTCATTCCAGATGAAGGTGGTTTTCGGCGTGAAATATCTGTACTAATTCTATTTATATTTCAAATCGATAGCGCAGCTACTTAAGTAAACCGTGACATTTTGTCACGATTTTCTTGCCAAGCACTGTTTTTGAACTATCTTCAGAGTTATTACAATAAGAATAGGGGAGTCCCTGAGATGAAAAAACAGTTTAACTTACTTGGTGCTGCAATCGCGGCAGCACTTGCCAGCACGCCAGTACACGCAATTCAGTTTGACGGTTTTATGACTGCAGGTGCGGCTCAGATAGTCTCTATCGATGAAGCAGATAAAGGTAATATCTATATTGGTGGCCTGGGTGACCGTGGTATTTCTGAAGATTTGTCATTTGAAAAAGACACACGTTTTGGCCTGCAGATCAGTTCAGATGTGACAGATAATATGTCAGTCGTTGCACAGCTACTGGGTCGAGGCGAAAATAACAACTTCAACGCGATCGTCGAGTGGGCTTACATCGATTACGAGATTCATGAAACAACCAATGTTCACGTCGGTAAGATCAAACAGCCGGTTTACCTGGTGAACGATTATGTCGAAGTGGGTTATGCCTACCCCTGGATCCGTCCACCGCAGGAAGTCTATCTGCTGAACAATCCTCTAAATACGGTAAACGGTGTCGAGTTATTAGTGCAGTTCCCTGTCGGTCCGGGTACCTTATCGTTCCAGCCTTACCTGGGTTCGAACCGTGATAATATTCCTAATGGTAATGGTGCTTATTTTGAGGCTGAAAACATTTACGGTATCGACGTTAAATATGCGGGCCGCGGTTACATGGCTCATGCCAGTAACTTCCAGTGTGAGGTTAAAGTGACAGGTACACCGTTCACCGTGCCAAATACCATCGCCGGTGGTGCTTCAGTTACCGTAGATCTTAATAACAGCAATGGTAACTGCAACGTATTAGCTGGCGGTTTTAACCTGGATCTGGCCAATGTCGTGGTTTACGCAGAATGGACAAAACGGACGACATCAGACGGTTTATCGCAGCCCTTTGGTGATACAGAGGCTTATTATGCCACCCTGGGTTACCGCTTTGGAAAATTCCTGCCACACATTACTTATGCATCCATTGATGGAACAGCATCTACGGTAGGTTTACCGAATAATGGGGTGGCTTCGATTCTTGGTTCTGGTGGTGTTACCGTTGCTACAATCAATTTCCCGGTTCCAATCCAGACATCGATAACGGCTGGTCTGCGTTATGAAGTGAATGACAGCGCAGCACTAAAGATTGAATACCAGGTGGTTGATGTAAACACTGATCCTGGCGATCTGGCTGCTGCTAATCAGGGTTTTAACTACGGCCTGTTCAATACCGACTTCACACAATCACCACCACAGAACAAAGTTGGTATCATGAGTGTGGCACTGGATGTGATTTTCTAAGCTGATCTTTTATGAGTAAAAGCCGGGAATATTTGAAACCAAAGTGCCGGTCGCACATGAAAATTCCATCGATATGCAACTGGTTAAGTTTTATGGATACAAACAACGTTGATATGACTACCGTATCTGAGTCTTGCTCTGCTGGCCTTGCCAGCAGAGCAAGACTTGTTGCGTTAATGTTTGTCACATTAATTCTGTTTTTGCCTTCTCTATCGCAGGCAGATGGTCTGTTTGATTTTCAGATGAAACTGGCGAAAAAAGGTAATGCAGAAGCGCAGTTTAAAGTTGGTGAAATGTACGAAACCGGTTTTGGTATCAAGGAAGATAAAGTTGAAGCGATGAACTGGACCTCGAAAGCCGCCGATCAGGGGCATGAGACGGCAAACTTTAAGCTGCTGTATTGGGACGTCGAAAAAAATGGTGTCAATGATGCTAACCGGGTCAGCTATGAAGCGCTGAAAACGAAGGCTAATGAAGGCAATCCACAGGCACAGTATTACGTTGGTAAAATGTATTCACGTGGTGTGGGTGTGAAGAGAAGTTCGAATAAAGCACTTGGCTGGTTGAATAAAGCGGCTTTGGTTGGCGTGTTAGAAGCTGAACGTGAAGCAACGTTGGTCAAAGAAAATCAACAACGCTGGCTCATAGAAAAACAGCGTAGGGATGAGAAAAAACGTGCTGAGTTAAAAGCCAAAAAGGATAAAGAAAGACTGGCGAAACAGGAACAACAACGAAAATTACAGGCACAGAAAAAGGCAGAAGCTAAAGCACGTGCAGATGAAGCCGCCAGAAAGAACGCGGCATCCGCAGCTGATGCACAGTCAAAAGCAAATTTACAAGCTGCAGAAAAAGCCAAAAAAGATAAAATACTCGTGCAACAAAAACAGCGTGAACATGAAGTGGAAAAAAAGGCATTGATTAAAAAACGCGAAGCGGAACAAAAACAACGCAAAACACAGTTTGAATCTGATCCCTGTAGTGGTAAATCTGCCAGGTTCCTGTCTACATGTAAGTAGTTGTAATTTTATACCTTTACATTATCAATATTTAGAAAAAAGCAGAATGATTAATCATTCTGCTTTTTTATTGCAGTATTGTATTTGCTACGATAATAATTATAAAAGCAGGTATAATTTTGCATACATAATTGCATCATATTGATTTTAATGTCTCCCAGAAAAAACAAAGCTTCGTCATCAAAAAGTCCGGTAGCTGCCAGGGCAAAAAAAAAGAAGCGCTCTGTAAAAAAACGTTCTAAAAATCAAAAAAAATCGTCCTCGAAACGAGTGCTTTTCACGTTGTTATCAGTATCGCTGATATTTTTTTCTGCTTATCTGTTTTATCTGGACCAACGTATAACACAACGTTTTGAAGGTCGAATATGGCAACTTCCTGCACATGTCTACGCCCGTCCACTTGAATTGTTTACTGGTAAAGCTATCTCAGAAAAACAGGTTTTATTTGAGCTTGACTATCTTAATTACCAGAAGATAGAACAGTTGCCGCAGCGGGCGGCCCAGTATCGGCACTGGGGCAATACTTTTGAAATAAAGACGCGTGATTTTATATTCTGGGATGGTGAGGAGAAAAGTCATATTGTTCGCGTGACCATCGAAGATAGTATCGTTACCCAGTTGATCGATATATATTCCGACAAGGATGCAGGACTGGTTCGTTTTGATGCGGGTTATCTAACCGGTATATTCCCTGCACATGCACAGGACAGGGTTTTACTCAAGCTTGATGATGTGCCGGATATGTTCATCAAAATGTTGCTGTTGATCGAAGACCGGCGTTTCTTTACGCACTGGGGTGTCGACCCGCTTTCGATCGCAAGAGCGCTGGTAGTGAATGTCTATTCAGGCCAAACAGTACAGGGCGGTAGCACCCTGACACAGCAGTTGGTGAAAAATTTATTCCTGACACAGGATAAAACAATTGTTCGAAAGATCAATGAAGCATTCATGTCGTTATTACTGGAACTTCATTATGATAAAAAATTGATACTGGAAACTTATCTGAACGAGATATACCTGGGCCAGGACGGGCGGCGTTCGATTCATGGTTTTGGCCTTGCCAGTGAATTCTATTTTGGTAAATCATTAAAACAGTTACCCATCGATGAAATGGCTATCCTGATTGCGATGGTAAAGGGTGCGTCGTATTACAATCCAAAAAGAAATCCTGAACACGTGCGCGAACGACGCGATGTGGTACTAAATACCATGCAACAAGCCGGTTTGATAACGGCGCGCCAGTCAGAAAAATTATCGAACAAACCGGTCACGACGGTTAAACATGCCCGCTCAGGTTTATATCCGGCTTTTATCGACCTGGTAAAACTGCAGCTACAGCAGGATTATCAGTCAGATGATTTAAGCTCGGATGGACTGCGCGTATTCACCACGCTCGACCCTTACATACAGTTTAATGCGGAACAGGCTGTCATAAAAACTCTGCCACAGTTATCCAGAGATAAAGATCTGCAGGCGGCGGCGGCCGTGGTATCACCATCGAATGGCGACCTGCTGGCGGTGGTCGGTGGTCGACAACCATCATACAAAGGTTTTAACCGTGCGTTGAACGCAGAGCGGCAGATCGGCTCGCTGATCAAGCCGGTGATTTATCTCACCGCGTTGCAGGATTCATCGAACTACACCCTGGCCACCATGCTGGATGATTCAGAATTCATCTACGAAACGCCGAACCAGGAAAACTGGCAGCCGCAAAACTATGATAAAAAATATCACGGCGAGGTGACCTTATACGAAGCGCTGCTTAAGTCGTATAACGTGCCGGCGGTGCGCACCGGCCTGGATGTCGGCCTGGACAACGTCATCACAACACTTTCCGCGCTGGGTTATCAAAAGCCGGTGTCGGCTTTTCCATCGTTGACGCTTGGCGCGATGAATATGTCGCCGCTCGATGTCGCCACCATCTACCAGACCTTTGCCAACAACGGTTTTCACAGCCCGTTACGCAGTGTACACGCGGTGCTGGATAAAGAGCGTCAGCCACTGGAAAGATATTCCCTGGACGTGGATAACCAGGTAAGACCCGAAGCCATGGCGATAGTGAATTCAGCGCTGATCGATGTTGCAAAGTACGGCACCGCCAGACGTCTGGCAAAGCAGCTGCCGTTGCAGGTCGCTGGTAAGACCGGCACCTCGGATGATTTACGCGACAGCTGGTTCGCCGGTTTTTCCGGTGATGTGATGGCCGTGGTCTGGACCGGTTATGACGACAACCGCCCGACCACGCTGACCGGCTCCAGCGGTGCCATGAAGATCTGGAAAAACCTGTTTACCGAAGTCGCCTACAAACCTTATCAGTTGCCAGAAATGTCGGGTCTGGAGAAAAACTGGATCGATGGAAAAAACGGTCTTTTGTCTGAGAAAGGTTGCGAAAATGCGGTAGAATTGCTGTTTATCGAAGGCACCGAGCCGCAGCAGAAAAGTGACTGTGCGGGTGGTGGTTCGAACTGGTTTTTGGATTTGTTTAATTGATACAGCCCGCTAGTTTTCTATGAATACTCTATTTCAACTCATTGCCGGTTTATTACTGGCTGCTCTGCTCGCCTCCTGCGCAGTCACCGAAAAGCGCGATAGCATCGCGAGTGAACCGGCGCAGAGTGAAGCGGGCAATTATAAATATGATGCTTGGCGACCGGATGCGTCTGGCGAGTATGAAGCCATCAATGTATTGCTGGATCAGGCCGATGTGCTCATCGAGAAAAAGGCATTTGACGCAGCGGCCGACAAGCTGGAGCGCGTGTTGCGCATCAAGCCGGAATACGCCCCTGCCTGGAGTCGTCTGTCCTGGCTGGCATTGCAGATGAACTTACCGAAACGTGCAGTGCAGATGGCAAAACGCAGCAACAGCTTTGCCTTTTCAGACCCTGAATTATTATCGCTGAACTGGTCGTTCATCCGTGATGCGAGCAAGGCACTGAACGACAAAGATGCGTATTTTCGTGCCAACCAGAAAATGGAATCCTTGAAAATATTTTAGTGGTAACTGATAACCGTCATCAACTTATTAACTACTGTCATCCTGGCTGCAAGCACCATGCAAATCAGACAGAATAAGATCCTTCGACTACGCTCAGGATGACGCTAACGCTTTGAGACAATAAATTATGCAACGCGCGTCAAAATATCTGGAACAATCAGGCCCTTTCACCGAACAGATTCCGGGTTATCAGGTCAGGGAAAACCAGCTGACCCTGTGCGATGCCATCGCCGACGCGCTGGAAGAAGGTGAAGTACTGGCTGCCGAAGCGGGCACCGGCATCGGTAAAACCTTTGCCTACCTGGTGCCGTCCTTGCTGTCGGGCAAAAAAGTCATCATCTCCACCGGCACCCGGCACCTTCAGGATCAGTTGTTCCATACTGATCTGCCGCGCGTCATCGAAGCCCTGGCCATCCAGTCTGCACCGGCGCTGTTAAAAGGCCGCAGTAATTACCTGTGCCTGCACCGGCTTAACATGGCACCGCACCTGGGATTTATCAACCGTGAATCACGCGCCTGCCTCAGTGAGATCGATGAATGGTCAAAGTTGACGCAGTCTGGCGACATCTCTGAACTGAGCGCGGTGCCGGAAGATTCCTATATCTGGCCGATGGTGACCTCGACCGCCGACAATTGCCTGGGTGGCGAGTGTGATAAATGGGACAGCTGCTTTATCGTCAACGCGCGCAAGAAAGCGCAGGCCGCCGACGTGGTGGTGATCAATCATCATCTGTTACTGGCTGACATGACTCTGAAGAACGAAGGCTTTGCCGAATTGTTGCCCGAAGCCGATGCGTTTATTATCGATGAAGCACATCAGTTGTATGACGTGGCGGCACGATTTTTCGGCAACGTGGTCAGCAGCCGGCAGCTGATCTCACTGGCGCGCGATACTATCGCCGAACAGGTGAACGATGCCTCTGACATGGCCGAGCTGCGCGACTACGCCGAAGAGCTGGAAAAAGCCGCACGTGATTTCAGGATCGCGCTGGGCGACAGCGGCCTGCGTGAGACCTGGTTAAAAGTCAGAAACAAACCTGCGGTAAAACAGTCGCTGGAAAACCTGCTGTCGACACTGAACGATCTGATTGCCGCGTTAGAGATGGCCGCAGAACGTGGCCGTGGCCTTGAACAGTGCTTTGAGCGTGCGCAGATGACCCTGGCGAGGCTGAAATTATTTCAGCAGGATAATGCTGTCAGAGAAGATTCAGAAGAAGAGCAGGCGGTCCTGTGGTACGAAACATATACAAAAAGTTTTATGCTGCACGCTACGCCGATCGACGTCGCTGCCATCTTTCAGAAACACACCGAAAACTTTTCCAAGAGCTGGTTGTTTACTTCGGCGACTTTGCAGGTGAATAAACGGTTCGATCACTTCGCACATAATATCGGCCTGGAAAATTATAAAAATGGTGTCTGGGACAGCCCGTTTGATTACGAGAAACAGAGCCTGCTTTTCCTGCCCGAAAATTTGCCGCAACCCAACGAGCCGTCTTATACCAAAGAACTGATGCAGGCGGCGTTGCCCGTGCTTACCGCCAGTCAGGGCAGAGCCTTCGTGTTGTTTACCAGTTATTACGCGATGCACAAAGCACATGATTTTTTAAAGCAGCGGCTACCTTATGAATTGCTGATGCAGGGCGACCTGCCCAAACATCAGCTGCTGGAAAAATTCCGTCAGACCGATAACGCGGTGTTACTGGGTACTTCCAGCTTCTGGGAAGGTGTCGATGTGCGCGGTGAGAGTTTAAGCTGCGTCATCATTGATAAACTGCCGTTCGCTTCACCGGGTGATCCGGTCATGCAGGCACGCATCGATGCCATCAAACGCAGCGGTGGTCAGCCTTTCATGGAATTTCAGGTACCGCAGGCGGTCATCGCATTGAAGCAGGGTGTCGGCCGGCTGATCCGTGATGTCAATGATTCGGGTGTGGTGATGATCGGTGATCCGCGGCTGAAACAGAAAGCCTATGGCCGCATCTTTTTAAACAGTCTGCCTGCGATGCCGGTGACGTCTGATGTGAGAGATGTTGAAACGTTTTTTGATAAAGTTTCAGACGCAGCTTCATCGACGGTTGCTGTGCCCGAGGCCGTATGAAAATATTAGCGATCGATACTGCCACCGAAGCGTGTTCCGCTGCGCTGCTGATCGACGATGAAGGCTCTGAGCAAAAAATTACATCACGCTACCTGTTAGCGCCGCGTGAGCACAGTCGTCTGATCCTGAAAATGCTTGATGACCTGCTGGCTGAAGCCGGGCTGTCGGTGAGCGACATCGATGCCATCGCTTTCGGTCGGGGGCCGGGCTCTTTCATGGGTCTGCGGATTGCCGCCGGCGTGGTGCAGGGCATCGCCTTCGCTCACGATATCCCCGTGGTGCCGGTTTCTACCCTGAAAGCCATCGCGCAACGTGCCCACGACCAAACCGGCAGCAGCCATGTGCTGGCCACCATCGACGCACGCATGGATGAAGTGTACTGGGCGGCGTACAGCCTGCAAGATCAACACTGGCAGCTGCACGGTGAAGAATGTGTCATCTCGCCGGACAAGGTTTCCCTGCCAGCACTGCCAGAAGAAATAACATGGCTGGCCGCCGGCAACGGCTGGGCAAATTACAAAGACCGCTTACTGCAAACTGTTAACTGCCAAGAAGGTGAATTGCCGTCAGGCAAGAGAGGCTCCCCTGGGGGACTGCCAACCATCCTCGCCGAATGTTTCCCCAGCGCCGAAGTCATCGCCAAACTGGCAGCTAATGAATTCAGAGCAGGTAACACGATTTCTGCTGCCGAGGCGATACCGGTCTACCTGCGCAACGACGTGGCGAAAAAACCGAAGCCGGTGGTGCTGTAGTCAGTACGACTGTAAAGGTGTGCTTTCATGTACTGTGGCAGCGATTTCCGGTATCATGCCCGCTTCCCGTGATTTGCTGCAAAGTGTAATATTAAAAGTGACATCCATGATAGAAATCAACCCGATAACCAATCAGATCAAAGACCTGCGTGAACGTACCGATTCACTTAGGGGGTATCTTTGACTTTGATCGCCGTCAGGAAGAATTACAAGAAGTAAATCGCGAGCTCGAGCAGCCGGGCGTCTGGGATGACCCGGAGAGCGCACAGAAGCTGGGGCAGGAACGCGCGCGGCTGGAAAAGATCGTGGTCACCATCGAGCAACTGGACAGCGGTTTGAATGATGCCGAAGAACTACTGGAAATGTCGGTCGAAGAAAATGACGAAGACAGCATCAACAGCATCATCGACGATCTGAAAGTGCTGGATGAAAAAGTGGTCGAGCTGGAATTTCGCCGCATGTTCTCCGGCGAGATGGATGCCAACAATGCTTTCGTTGATATTCAGGCGGGTTCCGGTGGCACCGAAGCGCAGGACTGGGCGGAGATGTTACTGCGCATGTATCTGCGCTGGGGCGAAGCGCACGGTTTTAAAACCGAGTTGATGGAAGTCTCTGCCGGTGATGTTGCCGGCATCAAAAGTGCCACCATCAGCATCGCCGGTGATTACGTTTTTGGTCGGCTGCGTACTGAAACCGGCGTGCATCGCCTGGTGCGAAAATCGCCGTTTGATTCTGGCAACCGTCGCCATACCTCGTTTGCCGCGGTGTTTGTTTCGCCGGAAGTGGACGACGATATCGAGATCGATATCAATCCGGCCGACCTGCGTATCGATGTTTACCGCGCCAGTGGCGCCGGCGGTCAGCACGTCAACAAAACCGAGTCCGCGGTGCGTATCACCCACCTGCCGACCAATGTGGTGGTGCAATGTCAGAGCGGTCGTTCACAGCATAAAAACAAAGAGTCGGCGATGAAGCAGTTGAAAGCCAAACTGTACGAACGCGAAATGCAGATACGCAACGCTGACCAGAAAGCATTGGAAGAAACAAAGTCGGACATCGGCTGGGGTAGTCAGATACGCTCTTATGTGCTGGATCAGTCGCGCATCAAAGATCTGAGGACCAATGTCGAGACCGGCAATACACAGGCGGTACTGGACGGTGGCCTGGATCTGTTTATCGAAGCCAGCCTGAAAGCAGGCTTATAAAAAAATATTTATATAAAACAAAATAGTAAACCTATGAGTACTGATAATACAAACGAAGCAACACCTGTTACCGCAGAAGAAGAAAACAAACTGATCACGCAGCGTCGTGAGAAATTATCGGCCCTGCGTGAGGCATCGAAACAACAGGGAGGCAGTGCGTTCCCGAATTCATTCAGACGTGATTCTCTGGCCGGTGATCTGCTCGAACATTATGATGGCAAGAGCAAAGAAGAACTGGAAGAATTAAATATCCGTGTTGCGGTTGCCGGTCGTATGATGGCAAAACGCATCATGGGCAAAGCCAGCTTCTCGCAGCTGCAGGACATGTCCGGCCGTATCCAGCTTTTTTTGCAGCGCGACAGTCTGGCCGAAGGTGTGTACAACGACGGTTTTAAAAAATGGGATGTCGGCGACATCATCGGCGCGGCCGGTGTGCTGTTTAAAACCAAAACCGATGAGCTTTCGGTAAAAGTCGATGACGTGCAGCTGCTGACAAAATCATTGCGTCCGCTGCCGGATAAATTTCATGGTTTGTCTGACACCGAGATTCGTTATCGCCAGCGTTACGTCGATCTGATAATGAACGAGGATGTGAAAAAGAATTTTTATCTGCGCACCGCGATCATAAAATTCATCCGCAATTATTTTGATACCAACGGTTTTGTCGAAGTAGAAACACCGATGATGCAGGTGATTCCCGGTGGCGCGACAGCGAGACCTTTCGAGACATTTCATAACGCGCTCAACCTGCCGATGTATCTTCGCATTGCGCCCGAGCTGTATCTGAAGCGTCTGGTGGTCGGCGGTTTTGAACGTGTCTATGAGATCAACCGCAACTTCAGAAATGAAGGTGTTTCGACGCGGCATAATCCAGAGTTCACCATGCTGGAGTTTTATCAGGCCTACGCCGATTACAACGACCTGATGGATATCACCGAAGACCTGTTGCGACAGTTGGCGACCGATCTGTTGGGTACCACGCAGGTGACCAGCGAAGGTAACACTTATGACTTCGGTTCACCTTTTGCGCGCTTGAGTGTGTTTGATTCCATCCTGCATTTTAATCCTGAAATCACTGCGGACGTTTTATCTGAACTGGGCAGTGCGCGACAATTGGCAGAAAGCCTGGGCGTTCAGTTAAAAGACGGTTACGGTCTGGGCAAAGTGCAGATCGAGATTTTTGAAAAGACTGTCGAGCACCGCCTGATGGATCCGACCTTCATCACCGAATACCCGACCGAAGTATCACCGCTGGCACGACGCAGCGACAGCGACCCGTTTGTCACTGACCGTTTTGAGTTCTTTGTCGGCGGCCGTGAGATCGCCAATGGTTTCTCCGAGTTGAATGATGCCGAAGACCAGGCCGAACGCTTCAAAGCGCAGGTGGCAGAAAAAGATGCCGGTGATGATGAAGCCATGCATTTCGACGCAGATTATATCCGTGCGCTGGAATACGGTCTGCCACCGACAGCCGGTGAGGGTATCGGCATCGACCGACTGGTTATGTTGCTGACGGATTCGCCATCGATCCGTGACGTGATCCTGTTCCCGCACATGCGTCAGGAAGTAGAAACCTCGGAATAGTTTTACGGATAATTTTTGAATGACTATTTTCTGCCAGCAGCAGACTTTCGAATAAAAATATTTCTTGCCGCGAAGGACGCAAAAGACGCGAAAAATGCAAAGGAAATTTTTATTGTCCTGAGCGAAGCCGAAGGATGACAGAGAATTATAAATGTTTTTCTTTGCGCTTTTAGCGTCCTTCGCGGCAAAATGCTTTTAAAGTTTTTAATTTCCGCGAAGACTCAACAACGGACATCTGATGTCTGGCAGCGCAAGTTATTTTATTTGCTTTGGTTTGCGGAAGGTTCAAATTGATAAGGCAATTCCTTTACCGTAACTGCCGGCCCATCCGCATCATTCAAAAACAGCTTCGACTCAACGTCAGCAATCTGAATAACCGCCAGCGCGTCATAACCCGACTCCGGGTTTTTTTCCACCTGAATAATCATGCCGGTGTTTTGACCGGCGCGGGCATTTTCGGCAAACAGTTTATCGCCTGTGGCTGGTTTGTCTTCGCTGTCGATAAATACTTTATAACAACGTTTTTTGAGCTTGCCCAGATAATGCATGCGGGCAACGATTTCCTGACCGGTGTAACAGCCCTTGGTAAAACTTACGCCGTTGATCAGATCCATGTTGACCATCTGTGGTACAAATTCTTCACTGGTGTGGCTGTCGATGAAGGGCAGGCCGGCCTGGATGTTCAGATAATCCCAGCTTGATGAATTAAGCGCTTCTGCCTGTGTGCTGATCGCTTCCCATAATGCTTTTGCATGCTCCAGTGAGCAGAAAATTTCATAACGCGGGGTTTTGCCGGCCTGTGTGCCAGCGACGCGGATGGCAATGTAATCATCGTTGAATGAAACGCCGTCGATCATTTGATTGCTGATCTCGATGAAAGGCGATAACAGTTTTTCTGCATTTTTACCGCTGATGCCGAGATGGATCAATTGTTCGCTGACATCCTGTATGACCACCTGCGAGCGCAGGATGTAGTTTTTCAGATGTTCGATGCTCTGCTCGACCAGATTGTTTCTTATGCTAAAAAAATAGTTTTGCTGATATTTGAACAGACGGAAATTGGCGGTCATGCGGCCTTTGTTGTTGCAGAAAGCATCTAACTGGCTGTGGTCTTCATCGACTTTTGTAATATCGTTGGTGAACTGGCCCTGCATGTAATTGACGGCGTCATCGCCAGCGACCACCAGCGTGCTGAACTGTGAGAGGTCGCAGATTATATCTCTGCTTTCAGCTTTCTGGTTGTCGATGGCGTGTTCGTTGAAGCGGAAGGCAGCGTCTTCGGTGAGTTCGGCGCCTTTGCTCAGCAGGTAGTTTTTCCAGTCAGTATTCATTAGTTTTCAGCCTTGTTTCGTTAGCTGAATCTTAGACACATTTCAGTATTAAATCATTATAGTTTTGATGTGGTTTTTACGGCGCTGGTTTTAATGAATCGTCGGCAAACTATGGCGTCTTCGTATCGCGCTGAAATGACGCTTCATCCTGGACGATGGCTGGCTCCTGGAGGATGAGGTGGCTATGAAAACAGTTGTCGTTCATGGCTGATACGGTGGCGCGCATGGTCAAGTTAATTCGGCATAAACCTTTAGGATTGTTACTGACAGTATTATTCCATGAGGTGGTTATGAAGCGTTTATTGCAGATTATGGTATTCATGGCAGGCCTGTCACTGGCTACGGTGCGGGCGGTGGCTTCGCCTGATGTTGATCAGGTGTCTGATTCGGAGGTATCTGAATATGCTATTCAGATGTCTGAAATAATAGAAGAGATTCAATATCGTCAGATATGCGCGGTGCAGGATACACCTTGTGTGCGTGCGGAGTTTACCCGTCATGGTGTTTCGTATGATGATAAAGAATCAGTACAAAAACGTCTGCTATTAATGATCGGAAAAGTTTTTTAGGCATCCTGATTTCATCATGTGTGGCTTTGTGTGCTTTTCTTGACATCGTTAGTCTTTTGCTTCAAATTCGACTAGAAATATGTGTTATGTTTTTGAAGGTTGAACCTTTCAGATTTATTAACATCAATATAATAAGAATAAAAACATCAGGCTTGAAGCTATGATTAAACACTATGGACGGTCAGGCAGAGCGCTTCGAAATTGGCGGGCCAATGTCTAACCATCGACCTGTTTATTTAAACCTGTTAAAAATCCGTTTACCTGTTCCAGGTATCGTGTCTTTCGCTCACCGTATCACCGGTGTCCTTCTTTTTCTTGCACTGCCTTTTGCGGTTTATCTACTCGATCTTTCTATCGAGTCGCAACAGTCATTTGCCCGGGTACAACAGATTCTCGATCAGCCGTTTATGCTGCTGGTGCAGGTTCTATTGTTATGGGCGATCGCACATCACTTTTTTGCCGGCATCCGTTTTTTATTGATCGACGCTGAGATCGGTGTCGAAAAATCGGCGGCACGAACGGGCTCCTGGTTGGTTTTGCTGGCAGAGGTTATCACTGTCGTGGTTATCGTCGTCGGAGTCTGCTCATGAGTCTCTATGTTTTAGAAGGTTTGCGACCGTGGGTGATCCAGCGTGTCAGTGCAGTCTACATCGTCCTGTTTATACTGTATGCGAGTTATTGTTTTTTCAGCGCTGACGCCATCGCATTTGAAGCCTGGCGGCACTGGTTATATAACCCGTTCAATACCACCGTGGTTGGCATCTTTGTTATTGCGCTTTTGTTCCACGCGTGGATAGGCATGCGCGATGTGGTACTGGATTATGTGCATAACATCATGTTGCGTATTTTCATACTCGCCATCTTGGTCGGTGTCCTGATCGGTAGTGGTTTGTGGGTGTTCAGAATTTTATTGTTGTCGGTGGTGAGTTGATGAGTAGTGATATAACTTCGATAGAGCGGCGGCAGTTCGACACCCTGATCATCGGTGCCGGTGGCGGTGGTCTGCGTGCTTCATTGCAGCTGGCGGAAGCCGATCTGAGTGTCGCCGTGGTTTCAAAAGTCTTTCCCACACGTTCACATACGGTCGCTGCGCAGGGCGGCATGAATGCCGCGCTGGCCAATGTGTCACCGGACAACTGGCACTGGCATATGTTTGATACCGTGAAAGGCAGTGATTACCTCGGTGATCAGGATGCGATTGAATATATGTGTCGCGCTGCACCCAAAGCGGTGTATGAACTGGAGCATTTTGGTGTGCCTTTTTCCCGTCTCGACAACGGTAAAATTTATCAGCGTGCTTTCGGCGGCCAGAGCCAGAATTTTGGTGGCGATCAGGCATCACGTACCTGTGCTGCTGCCGACCGTACCGGGCACGCTATCCTGCACAGTCTGTATCAGCAGAACATCCGTGCCAAAACCCATTTCTTCGATGAATATTTTGCGGTCGATCTGTTAAAAGATGACGAAGGCCACGTGCTCGGGGCCGTCATCTTTAATATTCAGGACGGTCAGGTGATGGTGATCGAAGCCAAGACCACCTTGCTGGCTACCGGCGGTGCCGGACAGTTATTCAAGACCACGACCAACGCCCTGATCAACACCGGCGACGGCATGGGCATGGCGATGCGTGCCGGTATCCCGTTGCAGGATATGGAGTTTTTCCAGTTTCATCCCACCGGCATCGCCGGCCGAGGTATGCTGATCACCGAAGGTGCGCGTGGTGAAGGTGGTTATCTGGTCAATGGTGAGGGCGAACGCCTGATGGAACGTTATGCGCCGAAAGCCAAAGACCTGGCCAGCCGTGATGTGGTCAGCCGCGCCATCTCGGTCGAAGTACGCGAAGGCCGTGGCTGTGGCCCGAATAAAGATCATGTGTTGCTGAAACTCGACCATCTCGGTGAAGCGGTTATTCAAAAACGTCTGCCGGGTATCCGTCAGACCTGTATCACGTTCCTGGGTATCGATCCGGCGGAAGCGCCTATTCCGGTTTTTCCGACCGCGCATTACACCATGGGCGGCATTCCGACCAATCGTTTTGGTCAGGTGGTGGTGCCGGTAAAAGACACGCCGGAAGAACCGGTGGCCGGTTTATATGCGGCGGGTGAGTGCGCCTGTGTGTCAGTACATGGTGGTAACCGTCTGGGTGGTAATTCACTGCTGGATATCCTGGTGTTCGGCCGTGCGGCGGCGAATCACATCATCGACTACCTGAAAGAAAATAAATATCATCGCGCTGTCGATGAAGACGCGGTCATTAAAATCGTGGAAAAAATAAAGCGTTATGACCGGCCTGTGGATCAATCTAATGTTGGCAATGAAACTGTCGCCGACCTACGCAGAGAATTAAAACAGACGATGGAAGAGCATTGCAGCGTCTTCAGGAATAAAGATATTTTAAAAGAGGGTGTGGACAAAGTCGAACAACTTACCGAGCGTTTGAAAAACGTAAAAATCGACGATCAGAGTTTTATATTCAACACCGCAAAAGTTGAAGCCTTCGAACTGGAGAATCTGATGGCCTGCGCACTGGCGACCATCCACTCAGCGTATGCCAGAGAAGAAAGTCGTGGCGCACATTCGCGCACCGATTTTACCGAACGTGATGATAAATCATGGATGCGTCATAGTTTATATTCGTTTGAGAATGGTCTCGATTATAAGCCAGTGAGAACGCGGCCGCTCTCTGTGGAAAGTTTTCCGCCCAAACCTCGTGTCTATTGACGCAATGAAAAACGAAAACTGAAAAATGTTTTCCCCGTGCCTTAGCGCCTCTGCGGTGAAATAAGTGATTTTGGTGAGTGATGTATGAAATTTAAAATCTATCGATACAATCCGGAAACAGATGCCAAACCTTATTTTAGGGAATACGAGCTGGATAACATCGAACCGGGCACCATGTTGCTGGCGGCTCTGCTAAGAATAAAAGATGAGCAGGATCAGACTTTGAGTTTCCGCCGTTCATGCGGTGAGGGTGTCTGTGGTTCCGACGGCATGAACATCAATGGCGTCAATGGCCTGGCCTGCATCACCTCGCTGGATGCTTTGAAACAACCGGTCGAAGTAAATCCGTTGCCCGGCCTGCCGGTGATCCGTGACCTGATCATCGACATGGATCAGTTTTACAAACAGTACCGCGCGGTAAAACCGTATCTGGTGGTCAATGATCCGATGCCGGAAGTCGAGCTTGCGCAGACGCCCGAGCAGCGTGAACGGCTTGATGGTCTGTACGAATGTGTGTTGTGTGCCTGCTGTTCCACTGCCTGCCCGTCATTCTGGTGGAACCCGGATAAATTTTTGGGGCCGGCAGCATTGTTGCAGGCATCGCGTTTTATCGAAGACAGTCGTGATCAGGATTTCGAGAAACGTCTGGAGAATCTGGAAGGGCCGTTCAAACTGTTTCGTTGCCATACCATCATGAGTTGTGTACACGTCTGCCCGAAAGGGCTGAACCCGACAAAAGCGATCGGTCGGATTAAAGCAAAAATGGTTACGCGTTCGCTCTAAAGCGATGAAGTGTGAACAGTGAATAGTGAAGTAGCTGAAGATGTAAACTATCGATGGCAATGCCGACGTGGCATGCTCGAACTTGATCTGCTGTTGAATAACTTTGTCGATAAAGAAGTAAAAAATTTAAGCGCAGAAAAAAAGCAGACGTTTGAAATGCTGCTGTCATATCCTGACCAGACATTGCTCGATCTGTTGCTGGGTAATTCTGTATCCAGTGACGCATCTATCGCAAGCCTGGTTCAACAGATCCAGAAAACGTCTTTTGAGTAAGCCCCCCACGATTGATCCAGACTTTAAGTCTGCATGGTGGTTGCGCTCGCCACATCTGCAAACGCTGTGGCCGGTGTTCTTTAAAAAACGGCACAAACTTGATCTGAAAGACGAGCAGGTCGAGCTCGATGATGGTGACTTCATCGATCTGTGCTGGAGCAAGAGTCTTTCGGATAAAATAGTATTGGTCCTGCACGGCCTGGAAGGCGATATCAATTCACATTATATCAACGGTATTATTTACCGCCTGGAGCAGTCGGGCTGCCGACCGGTGTTGATGCACTTCCGTGGCTGTAGCGGCCGCATCAATCGCCTGGCCAGGGCATACCATTCAGGTGAGACCGGTGACCTGGCATACATCGTCGAACACATCAAAAAAGTCACGGGAGATTATCCTTATGCCGCTGTTGGTTTTTCACTGGGCGGTAATGTGTTGTTGAAGTGGCTGGGTGAGACCGGTAAAAAAAATCCCTTGCAGAAAGCGGTCGCTGTTTCTGTGCCATTTAGATTGCAGGATGCAGCCAAACGACTTGAGCAGGGCCTCTCAAAAATTTATCGTGAGCATCTTTTGGTCTCGTTAAGAAAAACTTATAGCGAAAAGTTTAAAATAATAAAGTCGCCAATAGATGTCGATGTGGATCAGCTGAAAAGTTTCTGGGATTATGATGACAAGGTGACAGCACCACTGCACGGTTTTTCTGGTGCGCAGGACTATTATGATAAATGCAGCAGCCGGCAATTTCTGAAAAGCATCAGCGTGCCGACCAGGATCATCCATTCTTCCGATGATCCATTCATGTTTAAGTCAACGATTCCTGGTAAAGATGAATTAAGCGCTAATATCGATTTCTTACTGACGGAGCACGGTGGTCATGTCGGGTTCGTATCCGGATCGATTTCGTCGAGACCGAACTACTGGTGTGAAGATAAGATTGTTGAGTTCATTAATTAAGTTTGAAGTATCTTATCAGGGTGGTAAGATCACCTGACAAAAGGGATTATTGCTTAGAGTTGATCCTGATTAGCTTAGATCGATTTTACTACTTTATTACATGGAGACGTTTTATGAAGCACCTGTCATTTTTACTGGCACTTTCGTTAATCTCATTCAATGCACTTTCTGCCCCTAACGGGGAAGAGATAAAACCATTCAGCATAGGACTGGGTACATACCGTACTGTTATTGCATATGACAATGCACTGGCTACTGATGATGAGCTGTCAGGTGGTTCATTGTCTTTTGGTTATGCTGTTTCTGATCAGTTTGCATTACGGGCTACGTACTTTTCATTAGAACACGATGATGATTCAGCGCTCGAAAGTACAGGTTATGATCTGTTGGCCTATCTGGGAACGAGCCTGGCGACGCCAGGATTTAAGGCTTATATTGGAGGCGGCTATTTCAGTGATGAATGGAAACTGGCTTCATTTAGAAAAACCTTTAGTGGTCTTCAGTTAAGTGGTGGCATCGGATATAACTGGGATTCAATAGCGCTGGATTTTATACTCGGTATCCGCGATGCCAGCGATTATGAAGATTTTGTTAATCAAAATTCGTTCATCAAAGTTAGTGCGGCGGCGGTCACGGGATCGTTACTTGTTTCATTCAGATTTTAATTTTATAAATCATGACCCGAATGAATAGAAGCTAGTGCGCAGGCAGGTGCACGGGTCTATATCCCTGTCTGTGCACAGGTGGCAACATGCCGGCCGGCCGACGACCCGGGATATACGGGTGGATATTGTCCTTGTTCTCATTGTTTTTTTCTGCCTGGCGTTGCTGTTGTAACTGTTTTTTCTGTTCACGTTTTAAACGGTTTTCTTCGGCATTTATCTCGTCGCGTTTTTTTCTGTTTTCATCTAAAATTTCTGCGGTTTGTTTGTTGTGTTCGTGTCGATCCTGTGCTGCTTCGATGGCTTCCTGTGATGGTGGCGGCGCGATATCTATATTTGTTGATCGCGCAGCATTTTTTGCTGGCATGGTCGAATAAGTCACCTTTCCGTTTTTATCGATCGATTTATAGATTGTCTCGGCGATGATTACTGTGGGCATCAGGAGCAGTAAAAACGTGATGTTGACGACGGTTTTCATAGAGCCGCTAAAGCTTATTCTGCAAACTCCAGACGGTCACTCAGTTTGTCCATAGCCTGTTGTGCACAGGTTTCATCTTTATCGCCGCCGGGTGCGCCGCTGACGCCGATGGCGCCGATGCGTGATCCGGCTATTTCGATGGGCAGCGCGCCCTGCATGATGATCAGACCATCCATGTGATTCAACTCCTGACGGATGTCGCCGCGGGCTTTTCGAAACGTGCCTGAATTCTGCCCCGATAAAATGACGCTGTTGGCTTTTTCTTCGGCGATTTGTAATGTGAAACGAGATGCCAGATCATCGCGCAGTGCGGCCTGAATCAGGCCATTGCGGTCAACCACCACGGCGCTTACCTGGTAACCGTTTTTACGGCAGGCCTTAATGCTCTCTACGGCGATATCTTTAGCCAGTTCCATGCTGATGGTTTTTACGTTCAGGCTGTCACCGGCGCAGAGTGTGGTGGATGAATACAAAATGCCTGACAGTAATAATGATCTGGAAAATAATTTCATTCGCGGACACCGTATAAAATGCAGTAATATAGGAAAAACTGTTTTTTTATTATAAATAGTTTTGGATGAATTGCACAGATAAGTTGATACGAGAAAAGTTGAGATGGCAGATAAAAAATCAGATTCAAATCAGAAACTGGATGAGGTTGTCGCCAAAGCCCGGCGTGACAGTGAGGAACGTGGCCATGGTTACCGGGAACAGGCATTAAAGCTGTACCCCTGGATATGCGGTCGCTGTAGCCGGGAATTTACCCGCGTCAACCTGCAGGAGTTAACCGTGCATCACAGGAATCATGATCACGATTACAATCCGTCTGACGGCAGCAACTGGGAACTGTTGTGCATGTATTGCCATGACAATGAACACCAGCGACAGACCGAAGCGCTGGCCAGTAAAGGCATCGCGCTCGGTGGCACGAAAGCGCCGAGCGCCAAATTTAATCCGTTCGCAGATTTAAAAAATATGATGGACGGTAAAGATAGTGAATAGTCAAAAACGTAAAAATACAGTGCATGTCAACGGGTAACGTGTATTAGCTGAAGCTTGAACTGACAATGAATGTATGTTGTAAAAGGTCGGCTTCCGATACATAACGGAAGTAAAGAATTATCTCACGCAAAGGCGCAGAGCTCGCAGAGAAAAACGCTTTTAAGTTTCTGTCATCCTGAGCGAAGTCGAAGGATCTTAACGGCCTGAGTGGTCTGGTGGCAGCAAGATCCTTCGACTTCGCTCAGGATGACAGGTAGAACAGGTTTTTTGTCTTTTCTCTGCGAGCTCTGCGCCTTTGCGAGAAATATTGCTTTTAATCGTTACGTCCGTTTCTGGCCGTTAACGCTCCTTAGGCTAAAAGAGGTTTTTAGTAATACTGGCGTGTCTGTATGATGACGTCCGAGTCATTCTTCGACTGCGCTCAGAATGACGAAACAGAAAATAATCAGAGCTGCCCTGGTTATTCGCTGCTCCTAATAGATGTTGTGCGGCATGATCTCGGTCAATATCTTCGACCAGTTGTAGATATGCTCGCCAGAGATATAGCTCGGTTGAAAAATCGAATCGGTGCGGACGGTGAGATTTTTTGTCTGAACTAAAATGATGCTGGTGTTTATGTCGTAGCTGATGATAAACGATTTCCCGTCCAGAGATAATGTTACGCCCCTTGGATCAGGCACGCTCATCGCTTTTATTAATTCTCTTTTATCGATCGACCAGAAGGTCACCATGTTGCCATCAGGATGTGTGACGGCAGCGATGTTGTTTTTGTTATCGATGGCGAGGCTCAATGCTTCGCCTGTCATCTTATCGATAACCATTTCCGGCTGCGTCATCGATAACATGGATCGATCACCGCTGCGGATGCTGACACCGCCGCTGCGCGTTTTTTTAAGTCCCGCCCCGGGTGCCGAAGTAACGACCAGACTGCCATCGGCTGCAATGTCAAAGTGGCCAGCGTTTAATTGCTGATTCGTTAACGTGATGCGTTCCAGTAACTGTTGAGACTGTACGTCGATATAGCAAATAGAAGGCTGGGAATTTATGCTTCCTGCATTGCTGACGACCAGTGTTGCTGCATCGTTTGTTAACTGGCACTGATGCGGGTTTTCGCCGTGGCTTGGGAATTCGTCGAGTACATCAAAGTTATCGCCGTCCCGCATGGTGATGCTGCCTTTGTTATCACGCAGCGAAATTTCCACGCAGAACAGGGCGCCACCGGCGTTATTGAAAACCCCGTGTCCGCTAAAAATCTTATCTTTGCTGGCGGTTATTGCTTTTCTCATCGTGTGACTGTTTAAATCGATCTCCGCGCCTGCGGTGCCGTTTTTTTCAAACGTTAGCAACCGTTTTTTATTTTTCGGATCAACGATGATGCCGTGCGGCAGAAAATTCAGATCGATCAGTCGGCTGTCTTTCTGTTGCAGGTTGACTATGGCGACAACGTGACGCAGTTTATCGTTCTGTTTAAAACGACCACCGCCTAAAAGGATATCCTGATCAGGATTATAAAATCGACGATGGGTGCAGGCGGATAATGTAAATGCAGAGGTCAGTGCTCCGAGGCTGATAAATTTTAAAAAATGACGGCGATTTAAAGACATAGTTCAACCCTGAAACAGGGGCTTTGTTAAGATACTGCTATTATAAATTAGTTTGTCCATATAATTTACTGATGCCGGCATTTAGTTTTTATTGTGGCTAGATGCCTGTTTTAAGCAGAAACTAGGCAGGCTAACAATCGTTTCATTATTGAGGATGCTGCAATGCAGTCTGGACCAAGAGAGATCATCACCCCGTTTCGTCCGATACCGCTGGATATTCCAGAAGGCATGGCAAACAACGAATTTTTTAACAGCACAGAAAACCTGAATGACCTGTCGAACAATAACGGCCTGCTAAAAAATCCGGAAGACCTGTTGCTGTACAGAAAAGCGCTGGGCCACAGCAACGAGTTCGATACCTCGATCATCTATAACACGTCTAACGCCATTCTTGATCCATTAGGTCGCCCCGTGCGCCGCACCCAGGTGCCGGAGAAAACCAAAAAGTCCTGGAACCGGATGAACCAGATCATCATAGATTACATGATCGAAAAATACCCTGACCCTGAGCAGGCGCTGATCCTGGCAGGTGAAGCCAGTCTGGATGCGACCTGGCCGTTGACTTCGCCCGGTGTGCCCAGTATCCGTATGCTACACAACCACTTCATGGTGTTCGACAAGCAGCAGCTACGCGAAGCGACGTTTGCCGATGCTAATGACCCCAACCTGACCGACGGCGGCCAGAACAGCCTGTTCCAGTCATATATGCGTGATGTCTACAGTAATTTTTTCTCAGCCTTGAATTTCGATATCCTGAAACAGACCAGCAAAGGCTCATCAAAGATCGAGTTAACCGGGTATCCGCAAGGTTTGCCTAGCTGGAAGATCCAGGGCGGCGTCGATGCGTTAAAAGACATCAACTTCTGGAAAGAGTACGACCAGATCCTGAAAGGTTTCATCGATTTCTACCGTGCGTTTTTCACCCAGGTATCAACGCGTAATGCACCGGTGCCCAAAGGGGCATATTTTCCTGAGCAGATCGAAAGCATCCTGCTGTTTAACAATGATTTTATGGCCTCGGCGAAAAAAGTGCGTGAGCAATGTGTCACCGACGCAAAATACGCCAACGCCATCCGCTGGCAGCCGGCATTTAAACAGCTGATCTATCGTAATGACGAAGGCGACCTTATTGTCACCATCAGTCAGAACTCCATCGGTAATGCCATCACCGAACTATTGGGCGTGGTGGTCAAACGCATTCCTGATGCAGAAGCTTATGAAAAGGCAGAACCCGCGTTGATCGAAAAATTGCTGGAGGTAAGAGAGCGGCTGATCAGAGCTGATCTGGGTGAGGGCATCGAAACACCTTACTGGCCTGCCTGATCGATATATTGTCTATACTCCACAGACCATGAATTATTCCAAACAGAAACTACAGGCCGGTTATGGCTGCGAAGATGTCGATCCGTGTGGTTTTGTCAGTCTGATGGATCTGTATGAGAACAATTTTCTGCGACTGCGTCGACTGATCCCGAAACTACAGGGGGTGTCTCAGCCGCTGGTCTCACGTCGACCGGGTTGCCTGAGCCTGCATCTGAGCATCCTCGAGCAGACCAAATTTACCACCACCCTGTGCCTGACCTATTATTTTGATGAAGATGAGCAAAGCGTCGCCGAGCCGGCGCTGACCGTGCGCGTGTATCACGATGCGAACCAGGCGGAAGTGCTGACCGGGCATCTTCGCCACGGCCGCATTCATTTGCGCGATATCCCTGCGCAAGCGGCAAAGACCAAATGGCAGATGAACCGCTTTTTATATAAATGGCTGGGTTACTGTCTGTACCTGGGCCATGCTTTCGGTGTCGATACCGCCAGCGAGGGTTTTCATCCCGTCGTTATCAATAACGCTACGGTCGAAACCTAGTCGATACTGTCTTTGGCTTTAATCATTCTGCATTAGAGCGTACTATTCCTTTTGTTAGCAGAAAGATGCCGATGGCATTGAATCTTATACAGTTGTTACTATATTAGTGTGTTCTAATATATAATATGCGCTTTTATTTTTCAGGCCGAATAATTCGGTTAATACTATGAGCCAGCTATTCTGGCTAACTTTTGGGTGGGCACATGAGTACTTATAATCCGGACTATCAAACCAGGCTGACAGCGTTTAGCAAAAGTCTTTCTGCATTGTTAGTAATGCTGCTGGCGCCCGTGGCACCGTTGTATGCTGCCGGCAACGGCCTTGAAACCGCGACAGCAATTGAAGTGCCGGTACACCGTGAGTTTCGTCTCGATGGTGATGTCGAAGCGGTTAACAAGGCCACCATCTCGGCGCAGACCAGTGGCACCATCAAAAAAATCCTGGTCGATGTCGATGATTATGTCGAGCAGGGCGCGGTACTGATCCAGCTCAAAGATGTCTCGCAACAGGCAAAATTAAAAAAAGCGCTGGCCGGCGAAAAAGAAGCGGTGTCACATCTGGCGCAGGCGCAGGATGAATATAAGCGGGTGAAGGATGTGTTCGTGAAAAAAGTGGTCTCCAGATCGAAGATGGACGATGCCACCCACGCATTATCCGCCGCTAAAGCTCGCCTCGAGTCTGCCCGCGCCAACCTCGAAGAAGCCCGCGAGCAACTATCGCACACCCAGATCAAAGCGCCTTATAGCGGCATCGTTACCCGGCGTCATGTCGAAGTGGGTGAGACCGTGCAGCTCGGTGCGCCGTTGATGACCGGCGTTTCGCTGGACAAGCTGCGGGTCAATGTCGACGTGCCACAGAGCCTGATCAAAAAGATTCGCCTCTATAACAAAGCTTTTGTTTACAACGATGATGTTTATAACGTCAACACCGGTGGCGACAGACAGGCGCTGATTCCGGTGGAAAAAATCACCGTGTACCCCATCGCTGATCGCGCCTCTAACACCTTCAAAGTGCGACTGGACCTGCCTGCTGGCGTCAAAGGCCTGTTTCCCGGCATGTTCGTCAAAGTGGCGCTGGTTACCGGTGAAAAGCAGGCGCTGATGATTCCTCAGAGTTGCGTGGTGCATCGCTCGGAAGTCACCGCGGTGTACGTGGTGGCGGACGATGGCCGGATCAATTTCCGGCACGTGCGCATGGGTGCTGTCCGTGACCGGCAGCAGGAGGTCCTGTCAGGTCTGACCGAAGCTGAAAAAGTCGCGCTCGATCCGATAAAAGCAGGCATCGCGTTGATGCAACAGCGCCAGCAGTCAGCCGTTGAGAGTAGTGGTGAGAACGGCCATGACTAAGCTCGGCATCTCCGGTAGCACGGCAAAACATTTTCTGACCACGCAGATCACGCCGCTACTGGCGTTGGTGGGCGTGTTGCTTGGCGTGTTTGCGGTAATCATTACGCCGCGTGAAGAAGATCCGCAGATCAACGTCACCTTCGCCAATATTTTTATCGCCTTTCCCGGTGCAACAGCGGGTGAAGTCGAGAGCCTGCTGGCGACACCGGCCGAGCAGGTGATCTCCGAGATCAGCGGTATCGACCATGTGTACTCAACCTCCAGCCCGGGCATGGCGGTTTTGACTGTGCAGTTTCTGGTCGGCGAAAACCGCACCGATGCCATCGTGCGGCTGTACAACAAACTGTATTCCAACCAGGACTGGCTACCGGCCGACCTCGGTGTGGCGCAGCCCATCATCAAACCCAAGGGTATTGATGACGTGCCGATCATCGCCGCCACGCTGTGGTCGAAAAATCCCGATGTCGGTGCTGAGGAACTGAGTCAGGCAGCACACGGTCTGGAGACCGAGCTGAAGCGCATCAAGGGCACGCGTGATCTCTACACCATCGGCAGCCCGAAGCGGGTGATTCACGTGGTGCTTGATCCACAGGCATTAGCCGGTTACAACATCGATATCAACGGCCTGAGACAGGCGCTGCGTTCGGCCAACAGCGCGCATAGTGATCTGACGGTGACTGCGCAGAACCGTGAGGTTTTGATCCAGGCGGGTACATTCCTCACCACCAGCGAAGAGATCGCCGACCTGGTGGTCGGTGTTTTCGACGGCAAGGCGGTGTATTTGCGTGATGTCGCCAGCATCGAATTCGGCGTTGATTCGCCATCGCAATATGTTTCCATCGCCAATGGCCAGGGTGCGGTGACGGCGGGCAATGACATCATCATCAATAATCTGCAACCGGCGGTGACGCTGGCGATCGCTAAAAAATCGGGTACCAATGCGGTCGATATCGCCAACCAGGTGGAGCAGCGCATCGAGCAATTAAAAGGCACGTTTATCCCGGACGATGTCGAGATTACCATCACGCGAAATTATGGCATCACCGCGCAGGCCAAGTCAGACAAGCTGATCCAGAAACTTATCATCGAGACCATCGCGGTCATCCTGCTGGTGATGTGGGCGCTGGGCTGGCGTGAGGGTCTGATCGTGGGCGCGGCGGTGGCGGTGACGCTGCTGATCACGCTGTTTGCTTCCTGGGCTTATGGTTTTACCCTGAACCGGGTCTCATTGTTCGCGCTGATCTTTTCCATCGGTATCCTGGTCGATGACGCCATCGTGGTGGTGGAGAACATCCATCGGCACATGGCGCTGAACGTGTCGAAGGGCAGGCAGAAACTGAAAGACCTGATCCCGCTGGCGGTGGATGAGGTCGGCGGCCCGACCATACTGGCGACCTTCACTGTGATCGCAGCGTTGCTGCCGATGGCGTTTGTCTCCGGCCTGATGGGGCCGTACATGAGCCCGATCCCGATCAATGCCAGCATGGGTATGCTGGCCTCGCTGGTGGTGGCGTTTATCTTTACGCCGTGGTTGACCAATGTGATGCTGGCGAAAAATTACCAGAAATCGGCGCATGCGCAGCTTGCGCATGCATCGCACGGTGAGACTTCTGCTGCGCCAACATCGATAGAAAAATTCTTCACCCGCATCATGACACCTTTTCTTGGTGGCCCGACCGGTCGGCGTAACCGCTGGTTTTTGCTGGCCTCCATCTTGTTGTTGATCGCCGCTGCTCTCTCACTGGTGGTGGTACAGGCGGTGGTATTGAAGATGCTGCCGTCAGATAACAAGTCCGAGTTTCAGGTGGTGCTGGACATGCCTGAAGGCACCAGTCTGGAACAGACCAGTCAGGTGTTGCAGGCGATGGGGCAGACCATCGGCCAGCTGGACGAAGTCACGGATTACGAGATCTACGCCGGCACCGCCGCGCCGATCAGTTTCAACGGCCTGGTGCGGCAGTATTATCTGCGCGAGGGTGCCAACGTCGGCGACATCCAGGTCAACCTGACCGACAAACACGAACGTGACCGCAAGAGCCACGAAATCGCGCTGGCAGTGCGCGCGCCGCTACAGGCGATCGCACGGCGCTATGATGGCAATGTGAAAATCGTCGAAGTGCCGCCGGGGCCGCCGGTGATGTCGCCCATCGTCGCCGAGGTTTACGGGCTGGATTATGAAGGTCAGATCCAGCAGGCAAAACAGCTGCGCAAGATATTTGAGAGTACCAGAAACATCGTCGATGTCGATGACAGCGTCGAGTTTCCTTCAGAGAAACTGACCGTGATTATCGATCGCCAGCGGGCGGCACGCCTTGGCGTTTCGCAGGAAACCATCGGCGAAGCTTTATCCACTGTGCTCAACGGTTCGGACGTGACCTACCTGCACGGCAAGAACCTGAAATATGCCGTGCCGGTGCGGGTCGAATATGCCGATGCCGACAAGGCCGACCTGGAACAGGTGCTGGCCTTGCAGGTGCGTTCGGTCAATGGCACGCTGGTGCCGCTGACAGAGCTGGTGGATATCCGTCCCGGGCAACGTGAGAAAAATATCTATCACAAAGATTTGCTGCCGGTGGTTTATGTCACCGCTGATGTGGCTGGCGGTGTCGACAGCCCGCTCTACGGCATGTTCGATATCGCCGGCAAACTCAACGAACAGGGTACGCTCAGCCAATGGTACACCGAGCCGCCGGACAACCCGTACGAATACAGCCTGAAATGGGACGGCGAATGGCAGGTTACCTACGAGACCTTCCGCGATATGGGTGCGGCCTACGCCGTGGGTCTGCTGATGATCTACCTGCTGGTGGTGGCGCAGTTCCATTCCTACACCGTGCCGTTGGTGATCATGGCGCCGATTCCGCTGACCATCATCGGCATTTTGCCCGGCCACGCGCTGCTGGGTGAGCAGTTCACTGCCACCTCGATGATCGGCATGATCGCGCTCGCCGGCATCATCGTGCGCAACTCCATCCTGCTGGTCGATTTCATCAATCAGCAGGTGAGGGAAGGCATGGCGTTTCAGCAGGCCGTGATTAACTCGGCGGCGGTGCGTGCCAAGCCGATTATCCTCACCGGCATCGCGGCTATGATCGGTGGTTTCTTCATCATCGATGATCCGATCTTCGGCGGCCTGGCGATCTCGCTGATCTTTGGTCTGCTGGTATCTACCATTCTTACCTTGCTGGTGATTCCGGTGGTTTATTTTTCCGCCATGCAAAATAAATTGCACCTGCTGAAAGGCTGATGCCTTTATATCTGAAATAACGAATTATTTCTCTCGCAGAGACGCAGAG
>SWCD01013035.1_pt2 | contig 28476 bp, 28 predicted proteins | sample 4693011 | NCBI WGS metagenome assembly SWCD01 (sample SAMN10267278, study PRJNA491770) | bioreactor metagenome | isolation source: DHS bioreactor inoculated with marine | place: Japan: Omine Ridge, Nankai Trough | reverse complement strand
TCAAAAGAAAAGATTATTTTCACCGATAGATTACGGATTATTTTCGCAAAATTATTAGATTGGGCCGGAAATTTATTGAACTCTTGGGGAGTTAACCCCAATGTGCTTACAACTACCGGCGTGATTGGAACCGCAGTGGGTGGTATTTTTGTTGCCCAAGGGAAATTTTTTCTAGGCGGTTTGATCATTCTCATAATGGGTATTATTGATGCGCTCGACGGGGCGGTAGCTCGAGCAAAAGGGGAACCAGAAGATTTCGGTGCTTTCGTAGATTCTGTCAGCGATCGATATATAGAGATGATCATTTTTGGTAGTCTTTTATGGTATTTTGTCGGTCAAGAACAACTAAATGCCGTCATGATCGTTTTTCTTGCTGCCTCAGGTTCTGTTCTGGTTTCTTACACCCGTGCCAGGGCACAAAGTTTAGGATTTGATACAAAAGTTGGTATCCTCACCAGAGTTGAAAGAATTCTAGTCATAGGCCCGTCAATATTATTCGGCATTCCCCTTATCGGCGTTGCTATCGTTGCGATCGGTGCCAATATTACAGCAATTCAAAGAGTGATCGATGTGCGTCGGCAAGCTCAAAAACAAAAAGCTGAATTATCCGAATCTTCTGAGGAGTAAGATCTAATGATTGAATTTACAAGAAACGCAATTATTATTGGAAATTTTTCCATATATTATTACGGCATCATATTGATGACCGGAGTCGTTGCTGGGGCATTTTTGGCCAATTCTGAAGCTGTCCGGAAAAGAAAGAATACCGAATTCTTATGGGATAGTCTCATCTGGATGGTATTGGGTGGTGTGCTTGGCGCCCGCCTTTGGCATGTATTTACGCCACCACCATCAATGGTAGAAAGAGGAATCACCACCTATTATTACCTTACCCATCCTCTAGACGCTCTAAACCCAAGACTAGGCGGTTTAGGGATTCCTGGGGCTGTTCTCGGTGGTGTGATTGCCTTATATTGGTATTCAAAACGAAGAAAACAAAAGTTTCTTGTTTGGGCAGACATCATCGCTCCTGCAGTACCCCTGGGTCAAGCAATTGGTCGCTGGGGAAATTATATCAACCAAGAAGTTTACGGGGCCCCTTCAGACCTCCCCTGGGCTATATTTATTGATCCAGCCCATAGACTCCCTGAATTTATGGAATTTTCGAAATATCACCCCATATTTTTGTATGAAGCATTATGGAATTTAGGAAGTGTATTTTTGCTTTTATGGATAGCCAGAAAATTTTCAGATCGTTTAAAAGATGGCGATATATTCTTGATCTATCTGATCAGTTATCCATTCATTCGGATTTTATTAGACTTCATCCGTTTAGATGCGTCCGAATTAGGTGGAATAAATGCCAATCAATCCTTGATGGTTTTGGTAATGCTTGCCTCCGCCATCGTGTTGTTTGTTAGGCATCGACCTCAGAAAGATAAAAAATAATTTAAACTATAAAAAAGGAATGCCAAGGCATTCCTTTTTTTGTTTAAGTAATCGAATGATTTATACGCATTAATAGACAAATTAGACTAAAATGATAGGATATCTTCCTAAAATTTACTATAGATAATATTATTGAATCAAGAAGGAATTTCCATGTTGAAAATTATTGTCTTAGGCACCGCGACAAATGTACCAGATATAAACCACGAAAACTCACATATGGTCCTTGTCGCAGATGAAAGAATGGTGCTAATCGATGGCCCCGGTAGTCCCTTTTTACGGCTTCAGCGCGCAGGGTTAGAAGTTGAAAAATTAACCGACATCGTGATAACCCATTTTCACCCCGACCATGTTTCTGGAATTCCGACATTATTAATGAGCATGGGGTTATCACAAAGAAAGGAAAGCCTTAATATCTATGCCAACGCACATTGCACTAAATTTTTAAAACAGATGTTAGAAAATTTTGAATGGGATACTTGGCATTTTTTCCCAGTTAATTTTAATTTGGTCCCAGAAAATGAACTTCACCCTCTCATCGATACTAAAGAATTTAAAATATTTACGTCCCCAGTGAAGCATTTTGTGCCCACCTTGGGTTTGCGTATAGAATCAAAAGAAAGTGGAAAAGTTTTCGCTTACTCTTGCGATACATCACCAACGGCGAGCATATTGCCTTTAGCTCAAAACGCCGACATTCTCATTCATGAGGCTGCTGGTGCATCAGAAGGTCACTCCTCCGCAAAACAAGCCGGAGAAATGGCTGTAGAAGCAAATGTAAAAGAATTATTACTAATTCATTATCCGGTAAATGGTTTTGATTATCAACAATTGGTAAGGGAAGCAAAAGAAATATTTTCAGGGCCTGTAGCTGCAGCAGAAGACTTTATGGAAATTACCCTATCTTAAGGTTTGTATTTCCTACCAGCCCTTAATAAAGGGTATCCATTCTTCGTTATTATTCGTAAATTTCCCAAAAATATAAAGAGCTGATGCACCTGGGGCTTTGGCCTTTGACAATAATTTCATGTTTGCCTGATCTTCAGTTCGATTTCCCTTCCTGTGATTACAATCCGCGCAAGCAGTCGTTAGGTTTTCCCAAGTATGTTTCCCCCCCTTACTTCTTGGCAAAATATGGTCGATCGTTAAGTTCGAAACCTTTTTCCCACAATATTGACAGGTATATCGATCTCTTCGAAATATCTCGGATTTCGATAGTTTCACTACTGGTCTGGGGCGGCGGATCATATAACTAAGCCGTATGATTGTTGGTGCGGGGAATTGTTTTTTAACACCTTGAATATACCCTCGCCCATTTTGCACTAAGATTGCCTTTTCAGACATCATTAATCCTACTGCGCGGCGAGTCGTGCATACGTTGAGAGGTTCAAAATTCGCATTTAGCACCAAGACAGGTGCTGCGAGCATATTACTCATCGATGTACTCATTTGATTTTAAGGTGAGGGTCTACTTAAATGAATTAGACGCTCATTTGAACGGGTCAATCGCCAAATTATAGCACAAAGTTTCTGGCGAAATATTACCAAGCTATTATCTAATAAATATAGATCCTCCGCATCCAAAACTAAGGATGTTATAATTCAATTATGTCAATTGACCTCACTAATTCACCCGAATTTCATCCCCTAACCGGTTCTCGCCAAGTAGAATATATGCTCTGGGGGGCTGTAGGGTTATTTATTGGTTTAATGATTTTTATTCCCGGATATTTAAACGACTTAAACTTATTATCATGGGTTCTAGGGATATTTTTTATTATTGCTGCTCTTTCAATAAGCCTAAATAATTGGAACATGAAGCATACAAAAATCGTTTTATCCCTTGATAATATTCAACATCACAGCAAATTACGTCAGGTATTAATAAATTGGGAAGACATTGCACGAGTTCAGGTAAACCACGGTCGATTAGGTGATAAAATAATCGTAAGTAGTGAAAATGACACATTTTTCTTCGATGTGTTGAGCAAAATAGAAGTAAAAGGTGTTGACAAAAAACTGAGCGGATTTGAGAAAGGTGAGGAAATATTGGATTCAATAATGAAACAAACAGGATTTTCCGAAATAGATAAACATGAATCATCTGGTTATTACTATTATTCAAAAAACTAAACGACACCATTAGGTGAGAAGAATTCGCGTCCTCACTAAAAGGGCGCGATTGATTTTTAAACACAAAGCGGGCAATTTCACCCGGAGGATAAGATGGATATAGATTTACAAGTAGCTACATTAATGCAGGGCGCAGAGTATGGGGACGAATCCTTAAAACAAGCTATGACCAAAGAATTGCGCGAGCGTCTCATTTCAGCCGAAAAAGAAGGCAGAAAACTTAAAGTCTATTGCGGTTATGATCCCACAAAACCTGATCTTCATTTAGGGCATACCGTCACAATGCGCAAACTTCGCCAATTTCAAGATCTCGATCACGAAGTAATATTCCTAATTGGTAACTTTACTTCCCTGGTCGGCGATCCGTCCGATAAAGATAAATTAAGACCCATCCTAACCCCCGAGCAAGTAGAAGAAAATGCTCGCACATACACTGAGCAGGCATTTAGAGTATTAGTAAAAGAAAAGACCAAAGTGCTCTATAATGCCGAATGGCTATCGAAATTAACCTTTGCAGACCTGATCAATTTAGCCTCTAATTTTACCGTTCAGCAATTTATCACTCGCGACAACTTCAGAAAACGCTGGGATAATGGCGACCCTGTATTCTTACACGAAACATTTTATGCCATCATGCAGGCCTACGATGCCTATCATATGAAGGCAGATGTCCAGGTAGGGGGGACGGATCAATTATTTAATATCATCACCGCTGGTCGAAAACTGATGACCGCCCTTGATGAAAAACCCAATATCGGCATCACCATGAGCATCCTTCCCGGCACTGATGGGGAAATTCGCATGAGCAAATCTTTGGGAAATCATATTCCCATCAGCACTGATGGCAAGGATATGTACGGCAAGATTATGAGTTTGCCAGATAAGGCAATGCCAGTTTATGCCAAACTCTGCACCCGTTGGACCTCAGACGAGGTTTCGCAATTCGACAAAGATATTTCAAGCGAATCTGTCCACCCACGCGATGCAAAAATGAAATTGGCTCTAGAAATTGTCAGTGTGTTCTATCCTGAAGAAGAAGCAATTGCTGGGCAAGAAGCTTTTGTGAGCCAATTCCAAAAGGGAAAAGTTCCTGACGATATGCCCGAATTTAAACTGGAAGCAGATAAAACCATTCTAGATATTCTCGCCGAAACAAAATTGGTTGTAAGTCGTGGAGATGGGCGTCGGATGCTGAAACAAGGGGCAGTGAAATTAGATGGAGAAGTTCTTCCAGAAGATCCCTTTGCCCCATTTACCAGTGTGGGTGTACTTCAAGTTGGAAAACGCAGATTTGTGAAGATCGTAAAATAGACTTTCAATATTATAAAATAGCCTTGTAGAGAAATCCAAAAGGCTATTTTTATTTAAATTATGGCTGATCTGAGTAAAAATTGGACAACAGATTTTGACCAATCACCTCAGCTAATATGGCATCCTCATGCTCTAAAAGCACAACGACCACGATCGATTCATCCATCCCCGGCATCGTCCCACCCACATACCAGGTGAGGGGCTGCTCGGGGCCATTAAACCCGTAGGATATGGCCTGCCATATCGGATAACTTGAATGCCTTAAACTGTCTAAAATTTCATTAGTTTGAAATAAGGTAAATACAATCTGTTCCTCCCCCAATGGCTGTAGATCTGTCCAGCCTTTTTTCTCATCCTTCATTTCTAATAGAAAGTGGGGGGATGCATAAATTCCATTATTATTGATCGTGCTGTAAGCAATCGCCAAATGAAGTGGAGAAATTTGAAGCTCTCCCTGTCCAATGATTTCTAATTGCATATCTGGAACAGTATCCATCGACAGTAAAAAATCCGAATCCAATCTGATCGCTGGGCTTTCGAAAAAGCCAAATTTTGTAAATACTGATATCAATACTTCTTCGCTAATTTCCATCTCGTAATTAACCATATTCAACGGACATCCTGAAGCGGCCAATGCCTCTAGGGCTAATATTCTGGGTAACTCAATGCAATTTATTTTTATCCCGTCCATTCCGAAACTTAGATCATCAGGAAACGAGATCGAATGATCAAAATACTCGATTTCCGGTAGGAGCAAAGGACCTAATATCGGACCAGGTTGGTATAAACCTTGAATTGCACGATTGATCAATCGCCCGCTTTCATCGCTTTGAAATGCCTCCAAATCCTCATCCAGCGTATTCGGATCGTATCCAGGACTAGACACCATCGATAAGATTTGTCCATTGCTAGAATTGATCACCACGATTGCGCCAGAATGGTCTTTCAATAGCGATTCAGCCTGAGTTTGGATATTTGAGTCGATGCTAATTCGAATATCGACCCCTGGTGGTGTTTGACCATACAAAAGATTATCCCGCCAAATATCCAAGTTTGAATTCCCCTCCAATCCCCTCAAATAATCATCTAGACTTGCTTCAGCCCCGCTTTGCCCATACAGGGGATGCGTGTATCCAAGCACAGAATTCAATCCTGGTTGCAGGTAGATCCGTTGATAATCCCCCGATTCGCCAATCGTCATGTTCAAAGGAGTATCATCACGATCCAAAATAGAACCACGTAGTACAAACCTATCCGTGATAGTTCTTCGCACATTATCCGTTCTGGTTAAAAGATCAGGTCCGCGCACAAATGCCCACCACCCATTGATCAATGCCAAAGATAAAAACCCAGTGATAAAGATTGCACTTAGTATTTTTACAGGTTCAATATCGAGTTTTTCTATTTTTTCCTTTTTCCCCATCGCACTAATTTTTGTGAGTAATAACAAGGCGATAAAGGAGGTAACCAACGAGGACCCCCCATAGGAAACAAAAGGTAAAGGAACGCCAGTTAAGGGTAGCATCCGAATGTTTCCCCCAATGATCAGTATGCTTTGACTGGCGATATAAGTCGTCAACCCAATTGCTAAATATCGATGAAAGCGGTTTTCTGCGCCTAGCCCAATTTTCAATCCTCTTAACGTGAATATTGCCAATATCAAAAATAACGCAATGGTTCCCGCTAAACCAGTTTCCTCCGAAATGGTGGAAAATATAAAATCTGAGTGGGCAATGGGCACCAATCCCGGGCTTCCCATCCCCGGTCCTCGTCCGATCAACCCCCCAGACGATACCGCGATCAAGGCCTGCACAATTTGATAGGATCGTCCACTCGGGTCAAGCCAGGGGTTAAACCAGGCATCTACCCGTATCTGGATCAAATCATATAGCAAATAACCCGCAATTCCCGCAATCAACAACGCCAAGACAGTGAACAGGAGCACTTTTCGCTTTCCTGTTGCCACAAAAATCACAGATGTGTAAATAAATAGAAATACCGAAGCGGTTCCCAAATCTCTTTGAATAAGCAGTAAAGAAATGGTGATCCCAACCATGATGCCAGTCGGTAAAAGGAGGGAGAATATTCCCGGGGTGATAGGCTGCCTGTCCGCCAAATAGGCTGCCAAAAAAATGATCAATAAAAGCTTTAAGGGTTCTGAGGGCTGGAGATATACCCCACAGCATCCTAGCCAAAGCTTTGGGCCCAATCCTAAGGGATTGATGCCGAATAGCAATGTGGAAAACGTGAGAGTTAATCCTCCGAACAGCCAAAGATATTTATACTTTCTTAAAAAACCTAGATCGTTCGGAAGCCTCAATCCCATAATAAAAATCACCCCACTGATGATCAACCATATACTTTGTCGTAGACCAAAGTTGGGAGCAAGTCTCCAAATGCTTAAGATGCCCCATCCGCTAAGCAAGGCAGCAATCGGTAATAGAAAGGGATCGTTTTTTATATTCCTTATCTTCAAGTGGGTATAACAATAGTAAAAGACTATTCCCCAAACAGCCACCGCTAACCAATGATCCCATCGATAATCTGTAGCCCAACTTCTGTTTCTGGCAGCTGGCGACAAACTCAAGGTGATCCCAATTAAAAAGATAAAGATTCCTGCAAAAAGAAATAAACGTCTTTGCAGATCTTTTTCTTTAAATTTTGTAAGATTAACTGGAATAGTCATATTTTATGATTTTTCAAACTCATTTTATTGAATCAAGGGAAAGCCTACTTGAAATATTTACCAATTAAAAAATCTAGTTTTTTAATCAGTTCAGTGGGGACACGGTTTGGATTGGTGATTAGTGCATCCTTTAGCGCAGTTTGATGTTGGCAATCTTTGGTAATATCCATATCACGGATCAAATTTTTGATCGCCTCTTGCGCAACGACCGTATTTCCAGTAATTGTCTGAATCACTTGTTGCACAGTAACCGGTTCTTCTGTGACATGCCAAACATCATAGTCCGTCACATGCGCCAACACCCCGTAACAAATTTCCGCTTCCCTTGCCAAAAATGCTTCTGGCGAAGTGGTCATCCCCACGAGCGCCATTCCCCAACTGCGAAAAGTATTAGACTCGCCCCGGGTTGAAAATCTAGGACCCTCAATCGTGATAAATGTCCCCCCCCGGTGAACGGTCGCCGATGTTTTCTTAACAGCAGTCATGATCTCGTCCGAAAAATTTGTACAAAATGGCTCTGCAACATCCACATGCACTACTAATTCCTCATCGAAAAAGCTTCTTTTCCGATCTTTTGTAAGATCAAACAACTGATCAGGAACCACAATATCTCCCGGTGCAAAATCCTCTCTTAAGGAGCCGCACGCACTCACACTCAAGATATATTTCACTCCCAAGGTTTTCATAGCATAAATATTGGCCCTATAATTCACATTACTCGGGCTGATCGTATGCCCAAGACCATGACGAGCCAGAAACGCGACTCTTTTTCCTTCTAAACTACCAACGATTATCGGAGTACTGGGCTTTCCAAATGGGGTTTGGATTTCATGCTCTTCAATGTTTTCCAATCCTTCCATGCCGTACAGTCCAGATCCACCGATTACGCCGATATTTGGATGCTCATTCATTCTTACTCCTAAGTGAACAGGTTATTAATTTAATTCTAGCATAGACAAACTACACTGGATAGTGGAAGATTTTTAGTGTTTATTTATTCATCATATTTTTGATAAAAATCGGATTTCATCTGAATTTTACTAAAAAAGCTATATAATTATGGGGAAACATTTAACAAAAGAGGATTCATGACCGAAGATAATAAATTGTCCACCACCAATGATCCCATGCACGGGATAACCCTGAAAATGATTCTAGAAAAATTAGAGGAATATTATGGATGGGATTATTTAGGGGAGCAAATTCCAATTCGTTGTTTTAATTTTGATCCGAGTATTAGATCGAGCCTTAAATTTCTGAGAAAAACGGATTGGGCAAGAAAAAAAGTAGAAAATTTATATCAAGAAACCTTTAAATAATTATTATTGCTATCAATCAATGGAACAAATAAGGATGCGGATTCGTTTAGGAAATGAATAAAGAGGAAAACTGTGAAGCATAGGGGTTTTCGATTTTAGCTGTGATTCCCTGATTAGCATTGCTTCAGAAAAAAAAGGGTAATAACATGAAAAATAAACTACATCTGTTGGTAATGATTATAGGATTGATAATAATTTCAGCTTGTAATTTGTTTACGCCTGGTTTTGGAAACGTTTCCAATGATCCGAATGATAATCCAATCCTTACTCAATCCGCATTAACGCTCGTAGCAATTCGTGCAACGGATTCAGTTTTAGCGACCGCTGCAACTCAGCCAATGCCCACTTCCACGCCCACTACTGCTCCACCCACCGAAACCGCTACCCAAGTTCCTCCTACGCCCATTCCGCTTCCCTGTAACGCCGCCCAGCTGATCGCCGATGTAACCATCCCAGGCTTCACCCAATTACTTCCCGACACAAATATTTCAAAGATTTGGCGTATCAAAAATGTGGGCAGTTGCACCTGGTTAACTGACTTTGATCTGGTCTATGTCAGTGGCAATAGTATGGGCGCCAACAATTCTGTTTCCCTATCAACAAATGTGTTGCCAGGTGAAACGATAGATATAAAAGTTAATTTCAAATCCCCAAGTTCAACAGGATTTTATAAAAGTTATTGGCTCTTACAAACCTCTGCTAATGCGACTTTTGGGATCGGCGAGACGGCCAAGGAATTGCTATCCATAGAAATTGAGGTAGTGTCTCCTGCTTCAAGTGGCTTATATAGCTTTGCCGATGAATTTTGCAATGCAACTTGGCGAAACGTCGATAAAGACCGCACATTTAATTGTGCTGGAACCAATATTTATGGCCTTGGTTTTGCGCATTTTGTGTCCACACCTAAATTAGAAAATGGCACAATTGAAGATGAACCAGCCCTTTGGGTCTATGTACCAAATAATGCCAAGGTTGATGCGCAATTTCCTGCCGTAGATATTTCAAGTGGCGACAAATTTGTCAGCATAGTCGGTTGTTTATATAACAATCAAAATTGTCATGTCGATTTTAAATTGAAATATAAGATCGAAGGGGAAAGCGGTATTCATCTTCTTGGAAATTGGGATGAATACTATGACGGATTGTTTTCCGTAATTGATGTTGATTTAAGCAGTTTGGATGGTAAAAAGGTTATCTTTATTTTAGAGATGGAATCGAAAGGCAATTCTCCCCAAAATCATGTCTTTTGGTTAAACCCGAACATTCAACATCCATAAAATCAGAATCATGTTAGGTTTACAAATTGTTGAATTATTTAGATGGAAATCTTAAAATTAAGCTCCCCAAATTGAATTTGATCACTATTGGTGAGCACTACTGGTGTTGAAACCTTAACCTGGTTGAGGAACGTCCCATTTCTAGATTGCAGATCTTCAACCCACCAATGCGTATTCTTAAAGTAGATCTTTGCATGGGTTAAGGATACTGTGTCATTGGATAAGTGAAAATCTGAGTGTGGGTCTCGCCCGACAAGGATTGTATTCCTTTTGTAAACAAACTCATTGTCCTGCTCGTCGATAAACTTTAGGATTTGCTCAAATGGAGTAGAACTATCCCTTGATTGTCTATCAATATCCCGCCAAAGGAATAATAAACCCCAGCCCAAAAAACCATAAAGAGCCATAAGGATACCAATCCGTAAGATCAGCAAGACCCAACCGCTGAGATCATTCAAGAGGTTTTTCCTTTCCAGAGTTTTTATTTTTGATTAAGAATTCCTTGGTATCCTCGAGCGAATAGACCGCCTCGTTCCCAAAGACCAGCATAACCCCAGCCAATGAAATCACATCCCCCGGATGTAGAGTCACCTGTTCAATTTTTAGGTCATTTACAAACGTGCCGCCTGTAGACCCCAGATCAGACAATATGAAAATCCCGTCGATATTCCTAATTTGGGCGTGTTTTCTTGATACTCGTCCATCTTTTATCATCAATTCATTCGTGTTTTTTCTACCAAGATTAATTACCGCCTTGTCAATTGGAAAAATATCAACCCCATTTACAATTAAATAGGCTTCTGATCGATAATTTTTATCAGTAACAGATGTTGATCCTATCATCTTTTTGGTTTCTACTTGGTGATTGCTAAGAAAGGAAGAAAAAATTTTGAATTCTCCTTCTGCGATCTGCTCATTACTGTATATATTGATCTCTATGGGGTACTCAAAATGGATCCCAAGACTTTCTCCAGCAGCATGAATGCTATCTGTGAGCTTTTTCGAAAAGGAAAGATTCGACTTAATTTCATCAGAAAACCTTTTAGGAAAGTGGATCGCGAACAGGTTAGGTGAATGCACTCTTCCATTCTCGGTTATTTTTAAATTGGATTTCATTGAATTGAGAATTTCTTCAATTAGTATATTATTTGTTTCGCCCAATCCAAAAACAGCCAAAGATTTTTCTTCGATAATTTCTTGGATTTTCGTTTCAATTTGAAGTAACAAGTTTTTCATGGTAAATTGATTTTATCGTATTTGATCAAGATGAACAAATCGGAGATATTCAATAAATCCATAATTAATCTGCCTTTTTTCAATTTAATTCGGGAACAAAACGACACTTAAAGACGTTATAGTCTTATAACAAATTGGAGACAAAATGAAAATACTAAAAATATGGATGACCCTAACAACTATCGCGTTGATTTCTTCAGCTTGTGCCCAGACTAATGCGCAGCAAGTGCAGCCCATCGATGATAATGTTGCGGATCCTTCCTCCACAATTGATGACAATGGACTGCCGGACTATAACGATCTGATACCCGGAAACGCGTTTATCAGCAACTCTGAAATTTTTATTATGGAAAGTTTTCCGGTGCAAATCTCACTGCATATAACAGGAGAGTTACCCAACCCCTGTCATTCATTAGAAGTTTCTATACACCCAGCTAACGAATCAAATGAAATTGTTATTGATGTCTATTCTTTATATGACCCAGCCATTACCTGTATTCAAAGTATCGAACCTTTTGAAGAAAATATACACATTCCAATTGGGATTATGAGAGAAGGTATCTACAAAGTAATTGTAAACGGTGAATTGGTGGGGGAGTTTAGTTACCCGGTCTAAAAATTACTTGGCGATATTACCAGGAATCCAACCCTTCTTTAACCACCAGGTAATGAGATTTTGGCAATTGTAGCTCGGGCCAATGATTTCAAATCGTTGGGGGCTAGCTCTATAGTCAATCCACGTTGACCCCCCGAGACATAAATGCTTTCGTGTGCCAAGGCAGATGAGTCCATCACTGTTTGAAACCCCTTATTGATCAGGGCCAATGGAGATATTCCCCCAGTCTGTAGACCTGTTATTTTTTCTGCTTCCGCATGTGTAGAAAGCACCACCTTTTTTTCTCCAAGTGATTTGGCCAATAATTTAAGATTTAATGAAAAGGGCCCAGGAATTAATGCCAGGATTGGTTTTCCTTGTTTAATTCTCAATACAACAATGCTTTTATATACTAGCATCGGCTCCACATTTAATATCCCCGCTGTCTCCACGGCTGATCTTTTTTCATTTGAGCTATTACGCGCCTTAAATACGATTTTTTTTGACACCAATAGTCGAGTTACATTATTTTTCATTTTAAGGATTTTTTGGAATTGGAAGCGATAATTTGAGGATTGCCCCGCCATCCGCGTGATTTTCAGCCATCAATTGCCCACCATGCGCTTCCGCCATACGCCTTGCGATAGTAAGCCCAAGTCCACTTCCACCCTGATCCCTCGCTCTTGAGCTATCCCCTCGATAGAATCGATCGAATATATTTGGTAATACATCTGCAGGAAATCCCGGCCCGCTATCTTTCACAATGAGCTGAATATCATTTTTATCAGCAATAATGCTCAATGAAATTTCTCCGCCTTCAGGTGTATGGCGTAAAGCATTTGTAAGCAAATTATTCAATATCTGGGAGATTCGTCCCGGGTCCGCAAAAATCTTAAACTCTTTTCCAGAGGAAAAATCCAAACGAATATTTTTCTTTTCTGCCTGTGATCTAAATTGGCTCAACACATCGGAAATATGTTTACCAAATTCGATTTCTATTTTATTGATCGTAAGCTCATTTGCATCCGAAAGCGCCAATATTCTCAGATCTTCCACCATCTTGTTCAACTTTTCGTTTTGAGTCAATATAAGATCCAAGTTTTCTTGATCCATCGGGTAAACCCCATCCTGCATTGCCTCAAGATTAGCTCGCTGAATTGCAAGCGGAGTCCGTATTTCATGGGCTATATCTGCCGTCATTGACTGCCTGCGTTTTTCTGCAGATTGAAGCGATTCAGCCAAATAATTAAAAGTTTCACCGAGTGCTACATATTCTTTGGCACCTTTAATTTCAACCCTTCTTTCAAAATTGCCACCTGCGAGATCATTTGCCGCGTCATTGAGTTGTTTAATCGGGATGAGCAAAAAATAACCAAAAATTAATGCCAATAGGATTGAAACACCGCCAGCAATTAATATAGAATTTAAGGCTGCGCTAGTTATTCTCGTGCTTAAAGATTTTGAATAATCGATCCCTATCAAGAATCCAATATCATTTGGGATCAAATAACCAACGACCTCTTCCCCCATATGCAATTGAATACTACCTTCTAAAATCTCTGTATCCAGTCCATCTGGGTAAAGGTCAAGGCCCGGTCCATATAAAATATTCCCATGCATATCTGCCAAGCTCATCTGAGGTCGGTTTTGGAACGGGCTGTTTTGTGGGGTCATTCCACCATTCTGCATTTGCATCCCAGTGCCAGGGCCCTTAAAATTATTATTTATCAGTTCTTCGGCCAATATCCAATTTCCATGGGCAGCATAATGGTCTTCGAGTTCTGTAACCAATGATTCCGCACCATAATTTCCCCCACGGCGGATAAAATTGTCAACCACATCGCTGGTGTTAGTTTGTAACCAGAAAGCAAGGCTAAGTAAAGTAACCAGAATAACTGCTAAAAATGCAAGGATCAAACGCCATCTCATTCTTTACTCCATTTTGCTAAAACGATATCCCACACCAAATACCGTTTCTATGTAAATTGGTTTTTTAGGATTTGTTTCAATTTTTGCCCTCAGGTTTTTAATATGGGCATCTACATTTCTTTCAAATCCTTCAAAAATCTCGCCTTCCTGTGTGGCTTCTAATAATTGCAAACGGTTATAAACTCGTCCAGGATTTTTTGCCAATGTTGCCAATATCCCAAATTCTGTGGGAGTCAGATCGATCGAATTTCCCTTCACAGTTACGGAATAACCGGCTAAGTCTATTTCTAAATTGGCTATTTTAATAATATTGGATTCATAACTAGAATCATTCCCAGAGCGGCGCAGCACAGCTTTCACCCTTGCTACAACTTCCCTGGGGGAATAAGGCTTGGTCACATAATCATCTGCCCCCAGTTCTAACCCAATTAGCCGATCCGTCTCTTCCACTCTGGCAGTCAACATTATGATCGGCGTATTGGAGACCTTTCTGATATTCCTGGCAATATCTAACCCATCCATCCCCGGCAAATTTAGATCCAGAATGACTAAGTCGGGTTGGGTATTTTTCCAGGTATCAAACCCCGTATCTCCCTTATAAGATGTGATCACCTTAAAAGTAGCCTGCTCCAAATAGGAGCGTAGGACTTTTACCAATTCTGGTTCATCTTCAATGATTAATATTGTGGTCATAATTTTATTTATTATACAGTAGAGCTAGTGAGGAAGGCAGGAGATCCTGCCTTCCTCTTAAAATCCCTAGGAGGATTAATTGCTAGGTTGGTTTTCAATTGGGCGGGGGCCAAACATCCCATTATTTCGAGGAGAGAAACCTTCTCCGCCCCTGCCGCCAGCACAATGGCCGCCGTTATTTCCGAAATTTCCTAGTTCATCTTCGGTAATTACACCATCGGCTAAAGCTTGTTCAACTGCAGAAGTTCTTGCTGCCTGCATAATTTCCTGTAGTTCTGCGAAGTCCATGTCAACCAATTCGTGCAAAGGTGTACCGGCTTCTTTTGCAGCCTCAAGATCTTCCGTGCTGATACCTAGGGCATCCGCAATTGCAGCGCTCATATAATCGTGTAAGGGACCTTCTTCGAAATTACCTTGTCCGCGAGGTCCGCTCATTTGGCCAAATTGACCATGCTTTCCTTGTCCGCCAAACTCAGGTCGGTTTCCGAAAAGATCAGCTTGTTCTTGCGTGATCAATCCTTGCGCAACAGCCGCTTCAGTGGCTGTGCTATGAACGGTTTGGATCAGGGATACAAATTCATCACCCTCGAACCCATATTCCGCAGCAATATCCGTCAATCTTTCACCATCCACCAATCGGGCTTCCAGATTTTCTGCGCTAATTCCAAATGCATCAGCATATTCTGCGATTACAAGATCGTGCACTGGATTATCTTCTAAACCACCGAACTGGCCCTGTCTGCCCATTCCAAAATTGAAAGGAGTGGGGCCATCAGCACTTGCAACAGTTGCAAAACCAAAGGCCATAACCAAAACAACAATTAAACTAATTCCGATAACTTTCTTATTCATCTTTTACCTCACTTTCTGGTTTGTCTATCTTTATCGTGCTAGAAGGATAAAAGAAAGTTATGAAGAAATTATGAAGAGCATATGGAGGACTATTGAAGACAATGTAATGGGATTGTAAAAAGAATCTAATTGATAGTATAAAATTAACTATTCAAAGGAAAATATGTTATTTGGCGATAAAAAAATGACAGATAAAAACAAAAAATTGACAAAAATGTAAGTTTACATAGGTTTACCAAGCTATTCTATAAAATGAGCAAAACAGGTATAATTTATCGCATTACTCAAATTGAACAAAATCCCCAATTTCTTTATTCTATTAGATCAGCACTTGAAAAGTATTACTAAAAATTTTAAGACCAATTTTTAAACGAAAACTATTCTTTTTGGAAAATGACTTGGTAAGAAAAAAAGGTTTTGAATCAAATATTGGATTGCCGTCCCGTCGTGATGTACTCACCACGGGTTATGTAGTCCCAAATACATCCCGTTGCGTGCAGTGTGGCATTTGTTCATACAATTGCCCCATTGATATTGATGTTCGCCGTCATGCGTGGTTGGGTGAACCAGTCAAGGACCGCCATTGCTTAACATGTGGGGAATGCGTGCAAAGATGCCCAAGGGGTGTATTAAGGTTTGAAAAAACGAATATCTTTAACAAAGAGTCTATTGAAAACGGGGGATTAAATGAATAGATTTCTGATCGTGGGTAGTGGAGCAGCTGGAATTGCTGCCATCCAATCAATTCGAGAAGTAGATAAAATAAGCGAGATTGTATTAGTAATGGGTGAAAAAGCCGGTTATTACTCTCGGCCAGGACTCGCCTATTTTCTCAATAAAGAAATTCCCGAGAACCAATTATTCCCATATTCAAAAAATGATTTTTCTAAGCTAAATATTCGAATTGTGTATGGAATTGTCGAAAAGGTACTCCCAGATATAAAAAATATTCTATTCTCTGATGGAAAATCAATTCGATATGACAAAGTACTGCTCGCACTCGGTGCTAAGGCTGTTCGTACTTCAATCCCCGGAAACGATCTTGATGGAGTGATCTATTTAGATATGTTGAGTACTACAAAGACCTTGATAAAAAAAGCAAAGAAAGCTAAAACCGCAGTCATCGTAGGTGGGGGAATTACAGCTATTGAATTGGTCGAGGGACTGGTTGCTCATAAAGTAAAAGTTCATTTTTTGTTGCGTAAAGATAGATTTTGGGGAAACATACTAGATATTGAAGAATCTCGACTGATAGAAAAACGATTAAAAGAAGAAGGGGTAATTATTCATTATCAAACTGAAATAAAGAATATCGTTGGCAAAAAAGGAAAAGTATTTGCCATTAATACAAATGCGGGGGAGGAAATCCGATGTCAAATAGTGGGGTTTGCCATTGGAGTAAGACCAAGAATTCATATCGCTGAAGCAAGCGGGATTAAATATAAGAAAGGAATTTGGGTCAATCAATATTTGGAAACGAACTTTCCAGATGTATATGCTGCAGGAGATGTAGCCCAGGTTTATGACCCCCATATTGACAAACATGTCGTCGATAGTTTATGGAGTCTAGCAAGAAAACAAGGGCAAATTGCAGGTTTCAATATGGCGGGAAAAAAAGAAGAATATAGTAAAGATGTACCTTTTAATGTAACCCGCCTCGCTGGCTTAACCACCACCTTAATTGGATCGATCGGGCAAAAGGGAATTGACCATCAAACAGAAATTGTGCGGGGAGAAAGTGAAACCTGGCATGAAATACCGGATGCCATCGTTTGCCAAAATAATTTTGATAATAACCATATCCGATTAATGATCGGAGAAAATACCATTATCGGTGCATTGATAATGGGAGACCAAACTCTTTCTGAGGCAGTACATCAGATTGTGGATCAAAAAATTAATATACAATCGATTAGGAACGATTTACTCAACTCTCAAGTTCCTTTGGGCGAAACTATTGCAGATTTCTGGAAGAATTGGAGTAAAGAGAATGCGTATTAAGAACATCGAATTTTGGGCATCCTTGTTAGCGATCGCCATAATAACTGTCGGGTATTTTGTGGTGATTTTAATTACAGGGTCTTTGCCCGCCGCAGGAGAATTCTTTGGCCATTCTCTTGGAGTATTTGGTTTTTCGCTAATGCTAATGACTGAAACCTTATATTCCTTAAGGAAACGAAGTAAAACTGCGAAATGGGGACGGATGAGTTATTGGCTGTCCTTTCATATTTTTACAGGGATTGTCGGCCCATATATGGTACTCCTTCATACCTCATGGAAATTCAATGGCATCGCTGGGGTGCTGGTCTTGTTAACTGCAATTGTTGTTTTTAGTGGCTTTATTGGTAGATATATATACACCGCTGTTCCGCGTACAGTTGATGGCATAGAAATTGAAGCTGATGAAATAAAAAAATCAATTTTATTAGCCAACGCACAGATTAAAGGATGGGTCAACATGCAACCCGCCGAAGCGAAATTATTTGAATCTGAAATTAGTAAATCATTAAAAACACCTGAGAAGAAAGTCTCCCTAATATTTGGTAGGTCATTAGAAAAAATAAAGAACAATATAAAATGGCGAAGGGTTTATGCAAAAGATGCGAAAGCAAATAAAAAAGTAGTCAAAGAATTAGAGGAATTACTCCAGCAAAGAAAAAGGCTTGGCAGGCAAGTTGCCTCATTAGCTATGGCAAGAAGAATGCTTTCGGTTTGGCACGCAGTCCACATCCCCATTGGGATGGCACTTTTTACAGTGTCCATTTTCCATATTGGCGGAGCGATTTATTATTCAACTCTATTGCAATAAATGATTGAAAAGATTTTGGAGTTCAAGCATGAAAAATAAAAGATTAGGCTGCCTCACAATAAATGCGTTGCTGTCCTTTCTATTAAGCATATTCGTTGTTGCCATAGTTTTTGTGATCAGTGGAAAAGCAATGTTTAGCCCTGGTGATCTTTCAGCAAATACATTTAATCAGCCGATTAATGGGGTCGTCTCTCATTTGGATTTCCAGGATAACTGTGAAAAATGCCATGCTATCCCATATTCTGATCAATCCATGACCGAATTATGTACCGAATGCCATACGTCAGCACTAGATGATTTTGATAACCAAGACCATGCCCATAGCACCCTGAAATATGAATTTGAATATATAGAGTGTTTTTATTGTCATACAGACCACAATGGGAAAGATGCTAAAACCACTTATTTTCCATCAAGTGTATACGTGGATCACACCCTTACACGATTTAGTCTAGAGTCTCATATTCGAGATCAGGTGGATTGTGAAGCCTGCCATATTGATAATTATTCAAGCTTTAAAGTATTTTTATGCGAAGACTGCCATCAAAAAGAAGACCCCTTATATTTATCTGCCCATGTTTTGTTGTTTGATCAGGATTGTCTTGCCTGCCATGATGGAATAGAAACATTTGGAAAGAGTTTTGACCATGATGAAACGGAGTTTCAACTTGCGGGCAGTCACGATACCTTAGATTGTGAAAGTTGCCATCAAGACCAGAATACGATCAATGAATTAAGAGCCACGCCCCAGGGTTGTATCGATTGCCATGAAGAAGAAGATGTTCACCTTGGTAATTTTGGCATAGACTGCGCTGATTGCCATACGCCAGTGATCTGGATCGAAGCAGATTTTGATCATCGAACTACCGATTGGGATTTAGAGGGAAAACACCAAATATTAGAATGTTTAGATTGCCATGTTGACCGCACCTATTTGGGTGCTTCCTCGGATTGTTTTAGTTGTCATAAAGAGGTGGATGAACATAATGGGAAATATGGTCAAGATTGTGCGACCTGTCATATTCCTGAAGATTGGAAGATCAGTGTTTTTACCCACCTTTCCCCTAGCGCCGTAAATTGTGAGAGCTGTCACGGGGTAGATGCTCCAGATTTGCATTACAAAGGTCAATGTTCAGCTTGCCATATTACGGAAGCATGGCTGCCAGCTACTTTCGATCATAATGTTGCCGAAGCCATTAATTGTTCAGAATGCCATATTAATAATGCCCCAGTGCCTCACTATAATGGTCAATGCTCCGCTTGTCATATAGTCGATGCCTGGCTTCCCGCTTCCTTTGATCATGCAGTGGCTGGTGCGTACACATGCACAAATTGTCATAATCCAGATCTTCCTAATAATCATTATGGAGGGCAATGTTCGGCATGCCATACGACTGCCTATTGGTCCCCCGCAAATTTCAATCATTCAGTGGCTGGAGCAACAGATTGCCAAGCTTGCCACGTTAACCTAAGACCTCCTAATCATTTTTCCGGTCAGTGTTCAGATTGTCACAGCACAGAAGCCTGGAAACCTGCAAGCTTTAGCCACACTTTCCCCTTAAACCATGAGGGCGCTAATAGTAATTGTTCGATTTGCCATCCTGGTGATAACTACCAATCTTATACCTGCGAAGGTTGCCATGAACATAACGCTGCAAAAATCGCAGATAAGCATTCCGAAATATCTAATTACTCAAATTGTGTGGAATGTCACGCTGATGGGCAGGAACATGACGATTGATAATTGGGGTTTATATAAAAACAGCTGAGATTATAAATATCGCCAAACACTTTTTATTGGACGATTGTATTTGAATTTTCTAAACCATATGCAAAATGGATATTGAACAATTATGAGAAGGATCCACGCTGGATATAGTTTTTCAATAGACAATCCTTGTGGAAAAAGCAAATATCCGACAGCCCAGTAGAAAAATAAATGTGTAATGTAAAAGAATAGGGGAACTTGTCCAAAAACTCTCAAAAAATTCAGGATGGTTTTTCCGAACCCTTTTATTTTCGAGAATAAAAATAATAGTACTAAATTTATTCCCGTAGTCAATAAGGTAAAAGTAATGCTCGGTGGATATTTCACAACATTCAAATAATCAATCCATGAATTGCCAGCCATTGGTCGAATATTCCCAATTCCATCTAATGATCTAATAATAACGAAACTTATCAAGAAGGCAATTCCAACGCTAAAGGCTAATTTATATGTTTTTACCCGTTCTTTTATGAATAATTTACCAAATGCTAGCCCAAGAATTACTAACTCTAACCATGGGAGAATTTGATAATTTGACCATAAAGCTATTTCTGGGATGCTGCCCGGTACCCATAAAAATGGTTTGAGAACTTCTAAAGAATTTAAGCTGAAAATTTGGGGAAATATATTTGGATCGGGGGATAGAAATTCGGTGCCAATAAAAAGTATAAATGCCAAACCAAATAAACACTTTGGTTTGAGATCTACAAAAAAGCTACCAATGATCATTGTGCCACCGAGGGCAAATAATACGCCTATATAGTAATCAAGATTCCAGCCATTTGGGGAGAGTTCCCAGGCTTTGTTGATCAGTAAAAATTGGAGCAAGATTAAAACTATTCCCCTAATAATGAAATGACCAATGATCTTTTTGGAATCCCACCCTTTTTCTCGGCGAGAATTTGCAAAGAGAACCATGCCGACACCCATTAGCAGGAAAAACCCTGGGGCTGCGAGATGTGTAATGAGACGGGTTATGAATGGAAGGGCATCTGAATATGTGGGAAAAGCTCCGCCGAAATATTCCCCCGTAGAATGCTTTTGAGCAATAAAGTAGTTTGCGTGATCTAAGGCCATCAATATTATTATTAATCCCCTCAACGAATCAATTGGCTGTAAACGGACTTTTTGTGACATTAACTATTCCTGAGTAACCACTCCGCAATTTCTGGATGGCTAGTCGTCATTTTCCCCGGCGATAATCTTGATACGCTCCCAGGGTTTGAGACTTTCGTCGTCGGCGAGGGCCATGCGCAGATCATATACTTGGTCACGGAGTAAGGCGGCGGTTTCAAATTCAAGTGCTTGGGCGGCGGCTTTCATCCTCTTTTCCATTTCTTCGATCATGGTTTTGATCTCGGAAGTGGGCAGTTTTCCGGTCCCGACGACTTTGTAATCGGCGCGGGTTTCTGCGATGGCGTGGGCATCGGAGCTGAGCTGATCGGTGAGATCGCGCACGGCCTTGATGATGCTGGTAGGTTCGATGCCTTTCTTTTTGTTGTGGGCTTCTTGGATATTGCGACGGCGGTTGGTTTCATCGATGGCCCCTTTCATTGCATCGGTGACCTTGGCGGCATACATGATCACGGTTCCTTCGACATGCCGGGCAGCACGACCGACGGTTTGGGTGAGGGCGGTTTGGGAGCGGAGAAAACCTTGTTTGTCGGCATCTAAGATGGCTACCAGGGAGACTTCGGGGAGATCTAGGCCCTCTCTAAGGAGGTTAATGCCGACGACTACGTCAAATACACCTAAGCGTAAATCCCGAAGAATACCGATGCGTTCTAACGTGTCTACCTCAGAATGAAGGTAATGCACTTTGATGCCCATTTCCATGAGGTAATCAGCGAGATCTTCGGACATGCGTTTGGTGAGGGTGGTGACTAGCGTTCGCTGCCCTTTTTCCACTTGTTTTTTTAGTTCCCCGAGCAAATCGTCGATCTGGCCTTCCACGGGGCGAACTTCGATCTGCGGATCGACCAAGCCGGTGGGACGGATGATCTGATCGACTATTTTGGTGCTATGTTCAAGTTCGTAGGGACCCGGCGTGGCCGTGGTGTAGATGGTCCAACCCATGCGTTCTTCGAATTCATCAAATTGAAGAGGGCGATTGTCGAGCGCGGAGGGTAATCGGAAGCCGTAATCTACCAAGGTTTGTTTACGGGAACGGTCACCATTGTACATGCCGCGAATCTGGGGGACGGTCATGTGGGATTCGTCGATAAAGAGCAAATAATCGGAGGGGAGATAGTCGATGAGGTTCCAGGGGGCAGTGCCGGGGCCACGACCATCGAGGTGACGGGAGTAGTTTTCGATGCCGGCGCACATGCCTGCTTCTCGGAGCATTTCGAGATCGTAGCGAGTTCGCTGCTCAATACGTTGTGCTTCAAGATGCATATCGTTGGCTTTGAAATATTCGAGTCTTTCTTCCAACTCCTCACCAATGGTGCCGATGGCTTCTTGGAGCTTTTCTTCTTCGGTGATGAAATGTTTTGCGGGATAGATGGAAACTTCGTCAAGTTCCTCGGTGATCTCGCCAGTGAGCATTTTGATCTCGACGATGCGCTCGACTTCGTCGCCGAAGAAGGTGATGCGGTAGCCGACTTTGTCTTGATAGGCGGGCATAACATCGAGGGTGTCGCCACGGACACGGAAGCTGCCGGAATCTACATCAAAGTCGTTGCGGGTGTAATGACTTTCGATCAAACGACGCAGGAGGGCGTTTCTTCGGTAGACATCGCCTACCTTGAGATCGATGACGATCTTGCCATAGGCTTCGGGATTGCCCAAACCATAGATACAGGAGACCGAGGCGATGACGATGACGTCTTTTCGGGACATGAGGGAGGTGGTGGCGGCGAGGCGGAGACGCTCGATCTCTTCGTTGATGGCGGTTTCCTTTTCAATGAAGAGGTCTCGGCGGGGGACGTAGGCTTCGGGCTGATAGTAATCGTAATAGGATGTGAAGTAGGCGACAGCATTATCGGGGAAGAATTCGCGAAATTCTGCGTAAAGCTGGGCTACGAGGGTTTTGTTGTGGGCGATGACCAGGGCTGGTTTTTGCAATTCTTGGATGATGTTGGCCATGGTGAAGGTCTTGCCCGTGCCGGTGGCGCCGAGGAGGGTTTGATGCTTCTCGCCGCCGTGGATGCCTTTGACGAGTTTACGGATGGCTTCAGGTTGATCGCCAGTAGGCACAAAGGGGGCTTGTAAATTAAAAGTCATAAGTTGTCTCGAGAATCCAAAGTATTTGTTAATTGCATCGGGAAAGTGTTCTTTTTCCCCATAAGCGAATTATAGAACAAAAGTACTATAATGTCAAGTGCTTTGGCAGGGAAAAAGTCAATATTTCAAAAAGTGTATTCCGTCTTTCGGTTTTGTTTACGAAGAAAAGGATTGACGGAATACTTTGCGCGTAGTTTATAATTTTGACCTGTCGTATTGTGATTAATTGTACCGCAGGAAAGCTGAGGGGAACCCAGTTGGACCATGGCGGAACGAGATATATTTTTGAAAGGAAGGTTTACTATAAACAGGTTACCTCGTGAGTAAGAAGCGAAATTTAAGGCGAGAAAGTTTAGAGGTTTTTTTGCTAAATATGATTTTGGCTTACCGGATCATATTTTTATTGAGCGGATTGATCTTGTTGGTATTTTCATTGGTGCTATTTTATATCAGTCCGATAACGACTTTGTTGGGTGTACTATCGGGGATATTAATTTTGTTTCCATTCTTTTCTTATAAGTTTTCATTTTTCCTGGCGAAAACGGGGGCGTGGCTAGGGACACTAAGATAAAGTATAATTAATTGAATCAAACTACATATTCTATGGGAGGAAAATCATGAATAAAAAACAAATTGCCGAAATAAAAAAAGTTGAAGCCCTAGTTACTAAACAATTGCCCGAAAAAGAAATCTTGGAAAGTGTAATGTTGGGAAACTACACAACCGGAATATTATCTTCCAAAATGATATACGCGATTGGAATAACAAACAAAAGCGTAATTTTGTTCCCTTATAAAATCGGATACAAATCAATTAATGAATTAGATAAGGCCTTTGACATAACAATATTTCCAAAGGATTTTGTAAAATATTTCAAGATAAATAGATTTTGGTCGAAATTTATCATAGAACTCGAAGGTGATAGTCTAGTTTTCACAATTAAGGGAAAACATTGGAAAAAGAGGGCAGGAGAAATTGAAGACAAAAGATTTTGGGGAAATTTCCGAAATTTAAAATATGAAGAACTAGAAGGTGGATTAATCACTTTTGACGAAAAACTAGGTTTGAATAAATCTATACTTTTCCACACAAAGGAATTAGGGGAAACCGCAGGAAAATTAGCAAAACTAGAAGAAAAAGTAACAAATCGAAAAATTTCCCTCCAGGTTACTGCACTATATTTCTTTGTTAGTGTTCTTGTGACTCTAATTACAAAAGGGTTTGTTTATTATATTTATGGAATTAATCAATTAGATATTCCGGCCATGTTGGTTTATGTATCTATTGGGTTAATGTTATGGACTCTTCCCCCTTATGCAAAAACCTACGGGGTTTTGGCGGGTGGCATGATAGCTGCCTATACCGTATATCAAATGTTTAATATTGAAAATAATAATATGTACCCAAATTTGTTGGTTTACATATTTTTTAGTACTGCTATTCTTGCTACATTAATGGGTAAACCGGGGAAAAAAAGGATTTTGCTTGGCGGAATAATTTATTTGATTGGTCATATTGGGGGAACAATATATTTTTCTTTTTTTTTATTGAGATAATTGCAAAGAATCAAAAAGTGGAATTATTGGTTCTTGCCCTTTTGTAAAAAAAAGTACTCATAACTAAGCATAAAGACTGCGAGACCATACATGAAGACCCCAAAAGCACCGAAAACCCCGAACCCGTAGTCGAGAAAATAGAAAAGGACGACGATAAATTGAAATGCCATCATGATGAAGGTGGCGAGGACGACCGGGGCGCGGACTTCGGGAGCTGACTTGCGAGTGGTCCAGAGGAGGACGGCGAAGCTGGCGGCAAAGGCCCCAATGAACTGGAGGAATAGAATACCCGTGGCATCAGTATCAAAGCCCATGAGGGTTAAGGTTTGGGTGGGGAGGAAGAGATAGCCGACGGCAAACGGGGCGAGAAAAATTGGGAAGATATTAATCGAAAATTGAATCCATTTGCGCATGGTAAACCTCCGGGGATGATTCTATTTTTACGCCGATATTTAGGACGAAAAGTAGATATTGATTAAGATTTCTTAATTGTTTAAGTCAATTTTCTTTTGCCAGGGGGAAACATGGCGGCGAGCCAATCTGCAAGCAGGTCGTCTAAAAAGGGATAGAGATTTTCTTCGGGGGGGCTCCAGGGTTTCATTAAATAATAATCGAGACCGACCTCATTGATGGCTGTCATGGCCGCTTCTGTATCTGCATAGGCGGTGAGCAGCACTCTTTTTGCCATGGGGAAGATTTGGCGAGCTTGTGCTAAGAACTCTACTCCCGACATTAAGGGCATGCGTTGGTCAACTAAAAACAAGGCGACCTGGTCTCCTCTTTCTCTTAAAGATTGGAGGTAGTCTAAAGCGGCGCTGCCTGAGTTTAGGGCGGTGATGGCGAACCTCTCGCCGTATTTTTTTTGGAGATCTGTGTTGATCACCTTGAGCACGTTTGAGTCATCGTCAACAGATATGATGATGGGTTTATTCATGGCATGAGTCTCCCTATCGTAAAGAAATGAATTTTCATCAACTATATCAAAAATAAATTGGTCTATCAAGAAAACGAGTTATCTGTTTATGTTTTTTTTAGCATGGGGCTTTCAGGATTGTTAAGGTTTCAATTGAATGCGAGGAATGATATTAGGTAAAATAATGTTGATGATGTCTATGGATCAAAAGGATTTTATGATGAATAAAAAATGGCTGCCCTATATCGGATTGATTCTCTATATTTTGTTCTCCATTGGGTTGGATCGAGTGGTGGTATTGGTACGGATGAGCCGAACCCCCGATTTCGATATGGAGCTTTTTAATTTGTTTTATCGGCTTTATTGGGTGTTATTTGCCACGGGCACGCTACTGTACCTTTTCTATATGATCAAGAAAACTCCTGATGATAAAGCTTTTCATGTTTTACAACTCACTTTAGGTGCGCTAGGGATCATCACTAACTTATCAGTTTATTCCCCGATCATAGATATTTTTCCTTTTCGTTGGATCATGAAAGTGTATATGTATGGAGGTGGGGCTGCGCAGGGATTGAATATGGCGTTGACGTTTGTGGCGGGGTTGGGTTTGATCGGGTTATTGTCGGGGAGGGAGTAGGGGGAGATGGTGGGAATCGTAGAAATATCCTATAAATTGTCATTACAGTTTTGATAATTATTTTGTATATTTATTAATAACTAAGCAATTAATTGATATGGGAGATAAAAATTGAAGAAAGCAGACCATTATATTGTGAATGACAAACAGTTGGAATGTTTACATTGCGGGGAAAATATGTTTTATCTTTTTGATGTGAAACTAAATAAAAGTCTATTTGTATTGTTTGATATTGAGATATTTAGTAACACTGGAAAGGCATTTATATGTGAAAACTGCGGATATAAGCAAGAGTTTTATATGTAAGTGAAAAATCAGTACATTCGTCTATATGAATTGGGGATGAGATATTGTAGAATGAAATAGGCGGAATTGATCGGCTTAAAAGGGGTTTTAGATGAAAAAATTTATAAGTTCGTATGGCGTATTGTTTTTGTATATTGGGCTTAGTTTTGGATTTGATTTAATTTTAAACTACTGGAAATTAAACCCAACCCCAGAATTTGATATTGAGCCTTACCATATTCTTTATCGTTTATTTTGGATTTTTTTTCCAATCGGAACTTTCTTGTATCTTTGGTCTGAATTTATTAAACAACCTAGAAATTATATATCTTATTGGATTATGGGATTGATTGGCTTACTAGGAATTATTTTAAATTTATGTGTATTCGCTCCAACCTTATATGAATACCCTCTTAAAATCACGGTAAGGATAATGATATTCTTTGGATTTGCGAGGACAGCAGGCTTGGAAATGGCAATGATTTTTATTGGCATGGTGGGGGTGCGGGGGTTATTTAAAAAGGGTAAGCTACGAAAATTTAACTAGAAAGGGGAAAAAATGAAAAAGTATTTGAGTTCGTATGGCAGTTTAGTTGTTTATGTTGCGATATTCTTAGTCTATGATCGAGTTGCATCCCAGGCATACGAAGTTTTTGAAAGTACGTTTAGATATAAAAATTATCTTTGGATATCCTATTTATTTTGGCCGATATTTTCAGCAATTACATTGATCTATCAATGGCTAATATTTAATAAATTTCCGGCGAGTAAAGGGTTTCATGTTTTTCAGGTATCTTTGGGGTCGATTTGGTTTGTATCAAATTATTTATTATATAGTTCCAAATTGCCAGGTGTTATTGGTAGGGCAATCGCGCCTTTTCTAAAAGGAAAACCCATAGGCGTGCATGCTGTATTTGCTTTTATTGCCGCGCTAGGGATATTGGGGTTGATAAAGATAAATCAAGAAAAGGATGTGGTTTAGTGGGAGGTTTCTAATGAAAAAAAATCTGTATTCATATGGAAGTTTGATTCTATTTATTCTAGTTGCTTTTGGATTAGATCGTTATTTTTATGAAGTTAGGATGCTATTTGGCAAGACTTTTGAAATGCCAAACATTGAATTGGTGATGGTTGTTTATACTTTAGGTTTTGCAATAGCAAGTATTGCATTTTTATATTTCAATTTCAAAATTTTAGGGGAAGAGTGGATATATCATTTAATTCAATTGATTATTGGATTGTGGTGGATGAGTTTAGTCGGTTTTCGAGCAAGCGCATATTTAAAATTTTTCCCATTCACATTGTATAAAAAGATGATCAATGTTGGGGTACTTCCATTTGACATGTTCGGCATTGCGATGAATATTTTATTGGTGCTGGGGGTGTGGGGGTTGGTGAAGTGGTGGAGGAGGAGGAAAACCAAGGGTGGAGAATTAAAGCAATAATAAAAATATTTTTCAGACGAAATCTTAATATAAATTCAAATTATTAATCAAACAAATATCTAATGGTATTTTTCTTGACATGCGCATAAAATGCACATATAATATGTATGGTAGATAAGGAAACTAATTTTAAAAAGGAGGCAGAAATCAAAACAAATTGAAATTTCTATTTAGTTTGAAAACTCTGTTAAAAATACAAAAAATAAAAACAAAAAATAAAAACAAAAAATAAAAACAAAAAATAAAAACAAAAAATAAAAACAAAAAATAAAAACAAAAAATAAAAACAAAAAATAAAAACAAAAAATAAATATAAAAAATAAATATGTGAACAGAGTATGGAGAGAAAGATGAAACC
>SWCD01023751.1_pt1 | contig 28495 bp, 27 predicted proteins | sample 4693011 | NCBI WGS metagenome assembly SWCD01 (sample SAMN10267278, study PRJNA491770) | bioreactor metagenome | isolation source: DHS bioreactor inoculated with marine | place: Japan: Omine Ridge, Nankai Trough | reverse complement strand
AGGTTTGCTTGCGACGATCAATACAGATGATCCGGGTATTAGTAATATTGACCTGATCTATGAATATTCTGTAGCTGCAAAGAATGCCGGACTCACTGAAAAAGACACCCGAATTGCTCAAAAGAATGCCCTTGAAATTGCCTTTCTGTCGGAAGACGAGAAAATTCTAATAGCAAAATAGATTTGAAAACAAAAAAACTCCTCAATTAATAGAGGAGTTTTTTTATAGGAAGTTATATTTTATTCTTCCGATTCTTTGGACTCTTTTTCTTTTGTATCGGAGATTTCGTTATTTGTTTCTTCAAAGATCTCCTCAATGATTTCTTCAGCCATTCTGGCCGTCGAAGCCACACTATCTCCTTCTCCAAGATTAATCACTTTCACGCCACGGGTAGCGCGTCCCGCTTGTTTGATATCTTCCACCTTTGTGCGAAGTACCACGCCATTTGTAGAGATGATCGTCAAATTATCAGAAGGTTTCACGATTTTTGCTCCCGCAATTTTCCCTACGATATGAATGGCATTGGTGTCAATCGTTTTTACACCCATTGTGGCTCGTCCTTTAGCGTTGTACTGCTCTAAAGGCGTTCTTTTGCCATAACCATTGGTTGTGATGATCAAAAGGTCATAACCTTCCCTCAAAACTTCCATACTGGTCACTTTATCGTCGCCTCGTAAATTGATTCCCTTCACACCTGCAGCTTGCCTGCCCATAGCTCGAACGGAATCTTCTTTGAAACGAAGAGCTTGTCCATTCTCAGATACGAAAATGATTTCGTCTTCACCACTGGTTAATTGAACCCAACCTAATTCATCATCATCATTCAAATTCATTGCGATCAATCCGGAAGGACGAACAGAAGAAAACTCAGAGAGGGACACCCGTTTTGTGCGACCATTTCTAGTGGCGAATATGCAATATTCAGATTTCTTAAAGTCTCGCACTCGGAGTGCAGCTGTAATTGTTTCATCGGGTTCCAAATTCAACAGATTAAATATTGAACTGCCCTTTGCGGTTCTACTGGCTTCAGGAATACGATAGGTCTTTTCTGAATAAACCTTTCCGCGATTGGAAAAGAATAAAATGGTTTCTTTTGTGCGAGCTGGCATAAAGATATTCACTTCATCTTCTTCTTTGGTAGCATGTCCTTTTACGCCTTTGCCGCCACGGCCCTGGGCTCTAAAGGACTCCGCAAGCACTCGTTTAATATATCCTCGCTGAGTGATGCTGATGAATACCGCCTCGTCTTTTACCAGATCCTCTTCGTTGAATTCACCGAGCTCATTTGGTTCAATAACAGTTCGGCGCTCGTCCCCGTAGGTCTTTTCCAACTCGACCATATCCTCTTTGATCAGCGCTAAAATTTTCTGCGGATTAGCTAAAAGATCTTCTAAATGAGAAATGGTTTCTTGTACTTGTTTATGTTCGTCTTGGATTTTTTGCTGTTCTAATGCAGCCAAGCGTCGTAACTGCAGATCTAAAATGGCTTGAGCTTGTATTTCAGTTAATTTAAATCGGCTGACTAATCGTTCTCGCGCTTTATCAACGTCATTTGATTTACGGATCGTGTCGATGACATCATCCAAATTTGCTAAAGCGATCAATAAACCCTCTAAAATATGGGATCGGGCTTTTGCTTTAGCTAGATCAAATTCAGTTCGCCGTGTAATGACCTCTACCCGGTGTTCAATGAAGATTCGTAAAGAACGTTTTAAATTTAGTGTAAGCGGCTCATTATTGACCAATGCCAACACCCGAGCACTAAAGGTAGTTTGTAAAGGCGTGTATTTGTATAATCGATTGAGAACGGTGAGTGGTTGTGCTCCACGTTTCATTTCAATAATAATATTCATACCAGTGCGATCAGATTCATCGCGCAAATCCGAAACACCGTCTAAGCGCCCGCCACGTGCCATATCAGCGATACGTTCGATCAAGTTGGTTAAATTGACCTGATAAGGTATTTCGGATATAACAATCCGATGTCGTCCTTTCCCCATCTCTTCGATTACTGCTCGGCCGCGAACAGTTAATTTTCCCCGACCAGAATTATAAATATTCCGAATTCCCTCAGTACCCACAATAATACCGCCAGTGGGAAAATCAGGTCCCGTTACAAATTTAATCAAATCATCAAAACTAACTTCAGCAATGCGTTCATAATTGTCGATCAAGTAATTGATCGCGCCAGTAAGTTCTGTTAAATTATGCGGGGGCACATTTGAGGCCATCCCTACGGCAATACCCGAGGAGCCATTAAGCAATAAATTGGGTAACCGGCTTGGCAAAACACTTGGTTCTTGAAGAGAAGCGTCGAAATTGTCTAAAAAATTTACCGTATCCTTGTCAATATCGACCAACATCTCCCCAGCCAAACGGTCCATTTTAGCTTCGGTATATCTCATCGCAGCGGGGGGGTCACCACCAATAGAACCAAAGTTACCTTGGCCGTCAACTAATGGATATCGTAAAGAGAATACTTGAGCCATGCGGGCCATAGAATCATAGACTGCAGTATCACTATGGGGGTGATACTTACCCAGCACTTCTCCGACGATCCTCGCAGATTTTTTATAGGTAGAATTTGCTCTTATCCCCATGTCATGCATTGCATAAAGAATTCGTCGGTGCACGGGTTTTAAACCATCTCGAGCATCAGGTAATGCCCGCGCAACAATCACGCTCATTGCGTAATCTAAATAAGCCGAACGCATTTCATCGTTGATATCTATTCGTTCAACTTGACCAATATCCATATAAAAACCTTCCAATTTATTGTGAGATTAAAAATGAAAATATGTGTTTCTTATTTCTAAAAAACCACATCCATATATTATACCCCGCCTTGTAAAATAATACCTCTCTTCTTATTTAAAAGATGTTACAAATCCCCCAATTTTCGGGACTAATTGATGTTTTGTGAGATTTTTTTTGGCGGAGTGGCCCAAAAACTAGAAATAGACAAAATCAGGAAGAATATTGCCACGATCATAAGCGAAAATTGATAGTCTCCAAAATGATCAAAAGAGATACCTATCAATAGTGGTCCAACGCTGCTGCTTGCAGCGGTAGCCGTCCAGACCACGCCGTTGATCTTCCCTAAGTTTTTACGCCCATAATATCGCACCCAGATTGTGCTAAATACCCCGCTCAAAAAGCCCTGAGCAATTCCCGTAAAAAGTATATAGGTTATTACGACAATTGAATTAGGGAGAATGAATAATGCAAACGTGCCGAAAGCATAAGAAAGGACTGCGATTACGGTTAATATATTTAATGATATCTTGTCAGCCAGATACCCTCCGACCACTCTTGTGACCGCAACAATGATTGATAAATAAGTGAATGTCGCCGCAGCTTGAAGATCTGTCAAGCCTTTTCCAGTAAATATGGGCAGAATATTGAAGGTTATTGCGGTGGCAATTGCCGCCCAAAAAGAGGCGATTAGTGTGAGTATCCAAAAAGATCTGGTTTTCATGGCCTCAACCAGGGAAAAAGAATTTCGATTATTTTCTAGCTCGTCCAATTCATAATTTTCTTTTGAGTTTATTCTGTTCCGCCCATCGACTATTTCCCCAATATCTTCTGGGCGGGATACATAAATAAAAATCGAAATGGGTAACATCACCGCTAAAACAATTCCCCCAGAAATAATATATGTTTTTCTCCAACCGACCTGATTGATCAATGTCAATGCACCAAGGGGAACCAAGCCAATTAAGAGAGAAACTAATACGCCGCTAATGCCCGCAATTGTCCCTAATCGTTCTTTGAACCACATTGCAAGCATGTTTGAGCCGATTAAATTTAGTGCTCCTTGACCAAGCATTCGCAGAAATAAAAATGCCGTAAATAGCATAAATAAATTCTGCACAAAACTGGTATAAAAACAGGCAAGACTGAATAAAATCGTTACAGTGACCAACATCTTTTGCCACCCAATTTTATCCATCCAATTTCCGAGATAAGATTGGGGTAGAGAAGCCAATAAGGTGCCAACCATATATGCCCAGGAAAGTTGACTTAGACTTATATTTAGATCTGCAAGGAATCTTGGGTTGAAAACCGAGATCATCAAGGTCTGCCCAGGACTCGTCGCCACAATGGTGATAATTGAGACCGGTGTGATCATCATTCCGTAATAAAATGGCAAACGTTTCGCTAACCAATGATCTGTTTTTTTCAATTGAATTGCTTGAGTCATAGGTCATTTCCTATCGTAAATATAATAAATCGTGTGAAGTATAACTGACTAACGCGTAGGGGGCAAATCGTTTATTTACCTAGATTGTCATCTAGACGATATCAAGCTTTTTATGTTATACTTTTTCGGCTCTAATTGACAGAGCGTAACTATCTCACACGCTTTTGGACTTGAGTAGGCGTGCCATATAAAATATGGCGCTACGCAAGGAAGAAGAAAGCGGACGACAAACGCAAAGGAGTTTTAGAATGGCAAAAGTCTCTATGAAGGCGCTTCTGGAAAGTGGCGTACATTTCGGCCACCGTACTCATCGGTGGAATCCCAATATGAAGCCTTATATCTTTACTGAACGGAATGGTATTCATATTATTGATCTCCAACAAACTGTAAAATCATTAAACAAAGCAGTAAAAATGGTCACTAATCTGGTCGCAGATGGTGGAACCGTATTATTTGTGGGTACCAAACGACAGGCTTTCGAAACAATCGTTGATGAATCTGAACGGTGTGGAATGCCTTATGTAACTGTTCGATGGTTAGGTGGCATGCTCACCAATTGGACAACCATGCGACAAAGAATTAGTGAATTGGAACGACTAGAAAGAATGCGGGACGGTGGTGATTTTGACAGAATTACAAAGAAAGAAGGGTTAATGCACACCCGAATGATCGACAAATTGGAAGGTCGGTTTGGCGGTATTCGAAATATGCATAAATTGCCCGACCTCATTTTTATCGTTGATGTTCGACGAGAAGAAACTGCAGTAAAAGAAGCAAATACATTAGATATTCCAATTTTGGCTTTAGTAGACACAAATTGTGATCCATCCTTAATTGATCACGTAATTCCTTCTAATGATGATGCCATTCGTGCAATCAAATTAATGGTTGGCACCATGGCAGATGCTGTTTTAGAAGGAAAAGGCATGCGCAAAGACGACGACCCCGAGGTCGTTGCAGAAAAAGCAGGCGATGTTCAAATTGAAGAATTAAGCGATGAGGATTTGTTAGGCGCAGCTACATTGGCCAAAGTTGAAGCCGCACAGGCTGAAGAAGTAGAAGCCGAGGAAGCTGCAGAAAAAGCCGCTGAAGAAGTTAAAGCGGAAGAAGTAAAAGAAGAGGAAGTTGTTGAAGAAGCTGTAGTAGAAGAAGAAGCTACAGAAGAAGCAGTGGATGAGGTAGTGGAAGAAAAAGAAGAAGCTGCAGAAGAAGATAAAACAGAAGAGTAATTAGAGAAAAGAAAAAATGGCTATTACAACAGAACAAATTAAAGAATTGCGCCAGGCAACTGGTGCAGGAATTATGGATTGTAAAGATGCATTATCCCATTCAAATGGTGATTATAAGAAAGCTATTGAATTTTTAAGAGATAAGGGTTTTGCTAAGTCAGAAAAACGTGCAGATCGTGAAGCTTCGGAAGGCGTGGTTGAACTTTATAATCATGGCGATGGACGTGTAGGTGTTATGGTTGAAGTCAATTGTGAAACAGATTTTGTTGGACGATCTGAGGGATTCCGAACATTTGCCCATGAATTGGCCTTACAAATAGCCGCTTCTTCTCCACTTTATATTACTGATGAAGATATTCCTGAGGAAGATATTGAAGCTGAAAAAAATCTAGCCAGAGAGAAGGCTATCGAAGATGGTAAGCCAGAAAATATAATTGAAAAAATTATAACTGGGCGAATTGAAAAATTCAAAGAAGAAAAAGTTCTCATGCGCCAAAAATATATTCGTGATGATAGTGTCACAATCATTGATATGGTGAATGAAAAGATAGCTTTCACCGGAGAGAAAATAGTAATTCGTAGATTTTCAAGATGGGAATTAGGTGAATTGAGTTCCGATGAAGAGGAAAGCGAAGAATAAATTACTTAAAAGGTCAGCCAAACAGGTTGACCTTTTTTTCAATAAAAATAAGGAGCATATCTAACTATGACGAATAAATCTGTGTTTGGCAGAGTTTTATTGAAACTTAGTGGAGAATCCTTGTCTGGAAAAGATGGGAAAGGAATCGATCCGAACCGGGCAGATGCCATTGCCAAAAGGGTAGTGGCCATTCATGAGTTAGGCGTAGAGCTTGCAATTGTGATCGGTGCTGGAAACCTTTGGCGCGGCGCACAAGGTTTGGATCGCGGCATGGATAGAACTACGGCTGATCATATGGGCATGTTGGGAACAGTAATGAATTCTTTAGCGCTCATGGATTCAATAGAACGTGCTGGGGTGAATACGCGAGTGCAAACTGCGGTAGACATGCGCGCAGTTGCTGAACCATATATCCGAAGGCGGGCGATACGTCACTTAGAAAAAGGCCGAGTAGTTATTTTTGGGGCAGGAACAGGAAATCCATATTTTTCGACGGATACGGCAGCTGCTCTTAGAGCTGTAGAAATCGGGGCAGAAATGGTAATCAAAGCTACCAAAGTGGATGGGGTTTACGATTCCGACCCCGAGAAGAATAAGGAAGCAAAGAAAATTGAGAAATTATCCTATATCGAATCGATCAATTTGGGTTTGAAATTTATGGATACAACTGCAATTACACTTTGTATGGAAAATAATTTGCCAATTCTCGTATTGAACTTCTGGGAGGAAGATGATCTTCAGGATGCGCTTTTGGGTAAAAAAGTAGGGACGATAATTTCTAATGGATCCAAAGTATAATATGAAGTCTATTTCGTCTGAGAAAAAATTCCCCATTTGGCCCTTGTTTTTAATCATTACCCTTTGGGTTGTTGCTTTGATCATCGCTCCTGAGGAAAAATCGCTGAAGGCAGGGATTAAACCTGTTTATGTGCATGTGGCACTCACCTGGATGGGTATGCTCAGCCTGTCAATTTCTGCAATTATAGGTTTATATGGGGTCTTTGCAAAAAACAAAAATATATACCGGTGGATATATATTATCTTTGGTGTTTCTGTAGGCATATATATCTTGGGTTATTTTTCAAGCATGGTCTCGTCCTATATCAATTGGGGAGGAGTGCCTTTTCAAGAACCCCGATTTGTTTCCACATTGAACGTAATCATCGCATCGACATTAACTGCTGGTGTGATGTTATTCGTTCCATGGGAAAAAGTTAAATCTGCGCTTACTACATTTCCTGTTTTATTTATCTTTTGGACGATGCAAACCGAACGCATGGTTTTGCATCCAGATTCAGCAGTAGAATCTGCACCTTTAGGTATCAGACTCTCATTTTATGGAATGTTTATTTTTGCCTTGTTATTTTATATTTGGTGGGTACTATATTTAGAGCGGGTTACACGAAAATAATTAATAAAAAAGGAGACCATTGGGCCTCCTTTTTTATGCCTGAATTTTAATCACAGAAACATTAATAGGTTCTGATTTTCCTTTTAGTGCTAATTCTCTTTTTTCAAGATCCATTATGGGAAAGTTTGCTTCCTTTGCGATGGATTCGCTGACCAATATTTCTCCGGGACCAGCTAAAGAAGCTAGACGAGCAGTAGTATTCACTGAGTCACCAAGAATGGTGAGGTCTTTGATGCCCTCTTTCGCACCCACAACACCCACATATGCCTCGCCAAAATTTACGCCAACGCCAACAGGTAACCATGGGCCGTCTGGGTCTTCATGGCCAGTGATTTTTAGTAAATCTATCGCCGCTTGGATCGCTTTTTGAGGATGGTTTTTTCCGGCAAAACCTGGGGGATAAAAAGCTGCAATTTCATCGCCGATCAACTTATCGATCAGGGCATCCGAACGTACTAAAACTTTGGTCGTTTCTGTATAAAATCTTTGGATATGTTTACTGAATTCAGCAGGAGGCATTCCTTCAGCGAGGGTGGTCGATCCCCGAATATCTGCAAAAAGCATTGATATATCTAATTCTCCCCCACCTCCTTCCTCTTTTGCCTTATATTCGCAATTCATACAAAGGCTCGTCGACATATTTGAAGGTTTATATCCGAAGGGCGCTAGCATCTTTCCGGCTAAACCCGAAAAAGGAGAATTGCAGTATTTGCAACGGGGTTCAGCAGGCAGTAACCCAAAAAAATGTCTAAGCACCGGCGTAATATGTATTTCTGCTGATTTTACGTTTTCATCGTCACCTGCAAGCAGGTGATACCAATGGTTCGCATTGTATTCTTCAGCCATTAATTTAGGATCCTTTGATTAAATAATATTAGGATATAATATATCATAATATTATGTCAAATATGTATTGGAATTGACATGAAGAAGTCTTGGTGGTATCATTCCGCCCGATAATAAATAAACCAAATAAGCACTCTTATCCAGAGAGGTGGAGGGACCCGGCCCTTTGAAACCTCGGCAACCCCCGTAATGGGAAGGTGCCAATTCCGTCAGGCATTCTGGAAGATGAGAGGGCATTACTGTTCGTAAGTTTGCCCTTTCCACAGATTATGTGCAGATTGGGCAAATTGTTTTTTAAGGAGTATTAGATGAGTACATCATTTATGAATTCACCAAAATTAGTTTTCACTTCTGAATCGGTGACAGAGGGTCATCCTGACAAAATGTGTGACCAGATCAGTGATGCAGTGCTAGATGCCTGCCTTGCACAAGACCCATATTCACGGGTAGCTTGCGAAACAGCGATAAAAACCGGCTTTGTCCTTCTCCTGGGTGAAATTACGACCAAGGCTCATATTAATTATGATAAATTGGTTCGCGAAGTAGTAACAGGAATTGGCTATAACCGTGCAAAATATGGTTTTGATGGTGGAACCTGTGGGGTGCAAGTGGCGATTGCCCAACAATCTGGGGATATTGCGATGGGTGTGGATAAAGCCAAAGAAGCTAAGGACGGTGAAATGTCCGAAGAAGAAATTGAAGCGATTGGTGCTGGCGACCAGGGGATGATGTTTGGGTATGCCTGTAATGAAACAGAAACCCTTATGCCGATGCCAATCTATTATGCGCATAAATTATCCCTCAAATTATCAGAAGTCCGTAAAAATGGCACATTAGATTGGTTACGCCCAGATGGAAAAAGTCAAGTTACGGTGGAATATGCATATGGGAAACCGAAAAGAATTGATACGGTGTTAGTGAGCACCCAGCATTCCCCAGATATTTCACAAGAAGATATTCGAGCGGGAATCATAGAGCATGTGATCAATCCGGTTTTACCAATAGAGTTAGTAGATGAAAACATGAAAATCTTCGTAAACCCCACTGGCCGATTTGTGATCGGTGGCCCGATGGGAGACGCAGGTTTAACAGGAAGAAAGATTATTGTCGACACCTACGGGGGCATGGGAAGACATGGTGGCGGTGCATTTAGTGGAAAAGACGCGACTAAAGTTGATCGATCTGCTGCTTATGCCGCACGCTGGGCTGCAAAAAACGTGGTTGCTGCTGGCTTAGCGGACCGTTGTGAAATTCAGGTCGCCTATGCCATTGGTGTGGCTAAACCACTCAGTGTCAATGTAGAGACTTTTGGAACTGGCAAGATCGAAGATGTCAAGATCGCATCGTTGGTTGAAGAGTTTTTTGATCTGCGCCCCGGAGCAATTATTCGTGATCTTGGATTACGAAAACCGATCTTCCAACAAACTGCAGCTTATGGTCATTTCGGTCGTGATGACTTGGACCTAGCCTGGGAGAAAACAGACAAGGCGGATGCAATGCGAGCAGCCGCTGGAATTTAATTTCATATAATTTATCAAAATAAAAGAACCCCAAAGATAATTATCTTTCGGGTTCTTTTGATATTAATTTGCTATGGCATTTCTAAGCCATGTGCTTCCAATAATTTTGGATCTTTGAAAATATCCTTGGTAAGCCCATCGGCCACCACCAAACCCTCATCTAAAACAATCATCCGATCAAATAGTTCCTTGACCAATAGCATGTCATGGGTAGCCACTAACATTGTTTGAGGTAGTTTTTCCAGGAGTTCAATTAAGGAACGCCTTGCACGTGGGTCTAATCCAGCAGAGGGTTCATCCAAAATTAATATTTCTGGGAGCATGGACAACACGGTTGCAATAGAAATCCGCTTTTTCTCTCCCACACTCAGATGATAAGAATATCTTTGCGCATAGCCACTCATATTTACCTGGTCGAGGGCATTTTTCACTCTCGCGAGAACAATGTTTTCATCGAGGCCCATATGTAAAGGACCAAAAGCTACATCTTCAAATACTGTTGGAGAAAATAGTTGATCATCAGGGTTTTGGAAAACCAAACCCACCAAGGCTCTAATAATGGGATAGTTTTTTTCAATAACAGGTAGACCTGCAATGGAAATGCTGCCTTCCCCTTTGAGCAAACCATTGATATGCAGCATTAATGTGCTTTTACCCGAGCCATTGGGACCAACTAATGCGACCTTTTCGCCTTCATTAATCTCAATAGAAATACCGTGCAGGGCTTGATGACCATCTGGATAATTGTGATGAAGATCGCGAAGTTCTAAGATAGGTGCATTTTTATCTAAGTGATGGTTTTCTATTGATTTATGGTGAAGAATAGGCATAAGGTTCCCTATAAAATATATTGGATAAATTGAACGAACAAGATCAAGAAGAAACCAATTATTCCGATCAGATAATCTTTATTATTTAAATGATGGGGGCTTAGCGTCAAGAATTGCCCCCTAAAACCCCTTGCTTGCAGAGCAGAATAAACCCGTTCACTTCTATCCAAACTCCTGATAAATAATTGGCCGACCATATTTCCAGCAATTTTTGCCTGCCAAATTATTGGTTTACCTTTTTTCTTCGGAATTTTTGCTGCACGAGAAGAGCGGGCTTTGAGGATTCTTTGTACTTCTTCGCTAAGGACAAAAAGATAGCGGTACATAAAAGACAAGATCGAAATCAATAATTGCGGGAATTTAAGATGCCGTAATCCATGGGCAATATCTGGAAATGTTGTCGTAGCAGTAAGTAATATGGCTACTTGAACAGATAACCAACTTCTTACCATGATGCTGAAAAATCTTAAAAGACCAGTGTCCGAGACATTTAGCACCCATGAACCAATTTTCCAAACTGCAATAGTATTGCCTGGAAGTGTAAAAATCACAGTGATTGCAGCCAGGGCAAACGGTAGGGCAATAAACGAACGTTTAAAGGTATAGCTCAATTTTAATTTGGAAAGGATGTTGATAAATAGGATCAATATCCATGAACTGATAAAACCAATTATCGCGCCATCTGGCAGCAGGACATTTGAAAGGATAAATAGCAAACTTAGCAATAGTTTTACGCGCGGATCTAACTGGTGGATGATGCTTTCTGCTCTTTGAAATCGATCCAGGGAAGATGCTTTCAATTATTCTTCATCCTGAAAGATTTGCTCACCGATTTTTCGTTTTTTTAGGAATTGACCAATTAGAAATGCTGTGCCCGCTGTGATTAATAATCCTAATGATCCAGCAAGGATGCCTGAAAAATTTCCCTCTCCCAGGATGGGTACTATATAGTTTGGAAATATTTCAATAATAGATGTTTGGCTTAGTTCAATAAATCCAAGATCAGTGGCTACTTTTTCAAGTCCATCCGGATTTGTTGATGCGATTGGGGATAAAAATATAACGATTATCGCAATGGCAATACCGGAACTCGCCCAGCCGCCTTGTTCGCGGTCTTCAATTTTTTTAGTGGAAAGAATTGTCGGACGAACTTTGTAAATAAATCCCAGTGTTGCAACCGTGATCAATGCTTCGCCAACCCCGATCAGCGAGTGAATGCCGATCATCGCTGGAAAAACGATCTGCGCGGGCGAAGTCCCGCTCAACCATAATTGAAAGGCGGTCATCAATGCGGCTGCCAAGACCCCTAAAAAGGCCGCAATACCTGCGACTGCTAGACGAATATTATTTTTCTTATGGATCACCAACCGATAAAGACTATATCCGACAAGGGTTGTGAGAATACCCATGTTGAATATATTTGCCCCCATGACCAATAACCCGCCATCTTGGAACAATAAAGCTTGCAGGGCAACCACACAGGTCATCACCAGAATTCCAGCCCAAGGGCCAAGGGTGATAGCTGCTAAAGCTCCCCCTAACAAATGCCCCGATGTCCCGCCCGCCACAGGGAAGTTGATTAATTGGGCGGCAAAGATAAATGCAGCCATTACGCCCATCAAGGGTACTTGGCGCTCATCTAGTTCTTTTTGACTCCGTCGAAGAGCCAATCCAACAAATAGAATCGTTAAGAACCAAAAAAATATCGAGATGAATATGCTCAGGAATCCATCTGGGATATGCAGGGGGGGAGGGGAGAATTGCATTATTGATCCTTGCAATCTGTACATTGTCCAAAAATAACGAGGTGATTAGTAAATACCTTTATATTTTTCATTTTCTCGATTTTATCAAAAAATGGAGCGACCAATTCATCTTCTAATTCGATTACGTGTTGGCAAGTCGAACATACCAAGTGGTGGTGAGATTCTTCGTTCATGATCTCATAAACAGGGGTGCCAATACCCATGTCGGACATTGAGATCAGACCATTTTGAAATAAGAAATCCAGGGAGCGATACACCGTCGAGATATTAAGAGAGGGTAGCCGATCAAAGAGCCGCTCATGGATCTGATTTATTGTAAGATGTGCTTTTGAACTTTCTAGTTCCTCAAGTATGGCTTTTCTAGCAGAAGTCATTCGGATCGTCATGTTTTGCAATCCTTTGCATTTGCGAATTTTCGCAATTATAACATATTCGAAATCGAATAGACATCTTGAAGGGGCAATCCCAATAATTTGGATTTATGTATTTCAACTATTAGGCCTCATTTATTCTGATTTTTATTTAAATAAGCTTTATAATATCTAATAAGTCCAATTTAAACCAAGGAGAAACTGAATGAAGAAATCTAGACGAAAATATTTGATTTTAATAATAGTTTTGATTGTTGGATTAGTAATAAGTGGATGTGGGAGCGCCGATAATGCTGCACCACCTACAAAAATAATTGAGCCAGATGAAGAAGGTTCATCTGAAAATTCTGCCCCAGCCCCTGCAGAACCGCCTACCTTAACTCCTGAACCAGAAATTGTTCACCTCATGGTTCCAGGAAACCCGATTTATTTAAGTTCTCAGTTTATTCGTGACTGCAATACGGGAAGGTGGATCGTTGCGGATACTAAAATTGACCGCAGTTATGGATGCGACCAATGGTCCCAAAATTTGGTAGAGCGTCCTTACGATGAAGACTATAACGTTTTTTATCCAGAATTTGATATTCTCACAATGCAAATGGGTCAAGACGATCTTTGGTATTATGCTGAGTTTCAGATTTTTGAAAATGGTAGTTCAGATAGAGTGAATGGATATATTGGTCTAGAATTAGATCAAAACCTAGACCGTCGTGGCGATATGCTTATATTAGTCAAAGATCCTGAAAACGAAGATTGGACAACAGACCGTGTCCAAATATGGAAAGATAGCAATTCGGATGTAGGTGGTTTTACTCCAATGGTGGCGGATTATTCCCCTACTAATAATAATCCCGGAGATGGATTCGACCAATTATTTTTTGATCAAGGAAGGGGGGATAATCCTGACGATGCCTGGGTGCGTTACTCTTCGTCTGATCCCACTATAATTGAATTCGCCTTCAAGCGAAGTTTAACCCAAAACGAACATCCATTTGAATGGTGGGGTTGGGCCAGCAAAGATCCGTTAATGCCAGAAAGCTTTGATCTAAATGATCATTTCGCTGAATTGGAAATTTTTGGTATAGATAATTCCTGTGGTTGGCTCTATGGTTCAGCACCTGATACTACAATTCCAAACCTTTGTTATGTGGAACCAACGATTACCCCCACTTTGGCTCCTGAGCAAAATAGTTGTGGTGGGCCACCTCCAAATGGTTGTGGAAATCAAATCAATCAGTATTGGGATGCAGGTGCATGTTCTTGTGCAGTTTGTGGACCAAACCAGTATTATAGTGAAGCCCTAGGTAGATGCGCTATCCTAAATTAATCTCAAAAACCATAAACAAAAGTCTCAGGAAAATTCCTGAGACTTTTGTTTTAATTAATTTCTTTAATTCAATATTTTTCTATATAAAATTTATCATAAATGGGGATTAAATTTATCCAAGATCTTGTTTTTTGGTTTATACCCTGTCATCCTTTCTACGGGCTCCCCATTTTTAAAAAGCATCAGGGTGGGGACACTCATCACTTGATAACTCATCGCCACATTGACATTATTGTCAATGTCTAGTTTTACAACCTTCACGCTATCTCCCCAATCCGCCGCCATTTCTTCCACCAGCGGGTCTAGCATTTTACATGGGCCGCACCAAACCGCACCAAAATCAACGAGGACGGGTCCATCGGCCTCAAGTACTTCAGATTTAAAATTTTCTTCATTTACCTCAACTAAATTGCTCACTTTTTACTCCATGAAGGGATTATTTATCGATTTATTCAATAGTATCTAGACAATCTTAGTCTGTCAACCTTACTTTTGAAGATAAGTAAATATCTCAAATAATATTATGGATGCAAATTTCAAACAACTTTTTTGGATTATTTAATTAAATTTTAGTTTAAAATCATGTAAAGTTTTTAATTTTTCTTGAAACCCATGAAAAGGAAATTCAGCAAGGGCATACTCGCATAAATCAATTGCTTCCTCCAGCAAATTTTCTGCTTGTGAATGATCATTTGAATAAAAGCTGTCTCGTGCAAACTCATAAAAATATTCAATTCTGGCGTTAATAATGTACGTATCTTCGTTATCCTCAATTGATGAAAAAATAGTGTCTGCTTTTACGAAGTTCCTGAGTTTCACATGTGCTCGCATCTGTATTTGCTTTTTTAGTGTTTCATTTACTTTTGATTTTGGCAGATAATTTTTTAATTCTTTTAAAGCTAACTCAGGTTCATCAGTGTCAATATAGAGGCTAGCTAATTTAATGATAGCGCCCTGATGGCGCCCTTGTTTTGCTCTTTTTGCATATTTAATTGCCTCTTCATCATTTCCTGATTTTGAGATTAAATCCGCCATTTTTAAATTTAGTCTAGAATTTTCAGGATATTGAATTAATGCTTCTGACAATAAATTAACAGCCTTTTCTTTATTGCCAATCCCAATAAGAGAATCTATATATGCAGGCAAATGAATTTCATCAAATTTGTTTAAAAATTTCTGGTTAATTCGATATAATTTTTCCCCTCGAATATAATCTTCACTAGCATCGGAAGAAAGTCCTTTGCGACCAGCTCTCCGAATTAATGAACTGGCCAAATCAGCTACTACTAACGGATAAACCGGTTCTCCGTTTAACTTCTTATAAGATGCCCCATTTTCAAAATGGTAAATAGCAGTATCTAAGTCATTAAAATCACGTGAAGTAAATCCAAGCTCTCTTGAAACAATTGCTTTCATTCGATCTGTGTGTATTATTTTCAAAACTCTATTTAGTGCTTTTTCTGCCTCTTTATACTTTCCTGATTTCCTGAAGGCTCTTGCTTGGTATATCAATATTTCCGAATCATTTGGTTCAATTTTTAACCAGGTTTTTGCAGCATCAATAACAGCTGGATAATTTCTATATTTTTGGTAATTTGTTAATACAACTTCTCTTATGTGCCCAGAGAATTTGTAGGGAAGTTGATCAGATTTGATTGAATCCCCACTTATCATTAACAACCTTTTTGCTTGAGAAACATATTTTATTAACACTGCATTTAAATTTTGAACACGATTACCATCTTTTTCTCGATCTAGTTGATCAATTATGTTACTGGCCTCGGAAAAGAACATATTTCCCAATTGATTGCTTATTTTTTTGAAAAGTTTATCTTCAGGGTCGAATAAACTGTTTAAGAAGGGATGTAATTTGATTTCTTCACCTTCAAATTCAAGTAAAAGAAACCGTGAAAGACTTTCAATTGTCTCATATACTTTGTCAATTACCTTCTCTTTTCCCTGAGGAATTAAATTTTTTATTATTGATAATCTAATTAATTGGGAAACACTAATTCCATCTCTGGAAACAGCAATAACTTGGAGAATTCGATTATCTAAATCAGAGAATTCACTTTGAAATGATCTTATAATATATTCAGCAACATTTTTTCTGAATGTTGCTTGAAACTTGGTTCTTTTCAATATTTGGGTTGAATGAAATGCAAAGTAACTTGCCAAATATTTTGAAGCAGCTGGATAACCGCCAATCATTTCTATGGCTTTATCTAAATCTAAGGATTCACTAAGATTTTCGCTAGTAATACTTTTGTACCATTTTCTAATTGATATATCAATATGATTATTTTTTAGTGGTTTAAGGATATATATGTCTGAATCCTTGCTTTCCTCAAGGGATAGATCGGGTTTCTGAATTAATGAAATAACTAAAGGGTTCTTTAATTGATTTTGCTCTCGATATTTTTTAATGAAATTTTTAATAAAGGGTCGGAACTCACCGGCAGCATCCATTAGGTTTTCAGCTTCATCCAAAAAAACAAACACATTGTTAGATTTTAGAAATTCTGTCAAATGGAAAAATGTTGTTTCATTTAAGCTTCTAATACTAACTGATTCATCAGGTTGAGGAATATTTATTAGTGAAAGTAAATTTCGTAACAATAATTCCTCATCATGTCCTGGGGTTAATTCAAGTTTTATGTATTGTATTCCTAATTGGACCTCTGCTAAACGTTTTATGATAGAGGTTTTTCCCATTCCATGCCAACCAGCAAGGTAAAGCACTTTGGTTTTCCTGAAAAATAATTCAAGATTGTCTAAATCGGTTCCACGGTTAACAAAAATATCATTTTGGTAATCAATAGTTGATTCTTTCGTTTCTATAGCTTCTATAACATCATTAATTGTTTTTTCTTTTCCTTCTTTTATTAGATCAATATATTTCCGAGATTCTAATGACAATCGTATGTCTTCTGGCAATTTGCAATTGTCTAATTTTATAGTAATGATTCCAAAGTTACTCTTTTCAATAGAACTGTGAATTGCTAATCTGGCTTCCTCGTTTACCCACTTACTGTTCATGGAAGTTTCACTAGCTATAAGAATGAACCATTTTGCTTTTCCAATTGCTTTTGATAAAACAGATGCAAGATTGTCGCCTGCAAGCAATTCATGGTAATCGACAAAAATTCGTTCTTTTCCAAAATATAATTCTAATTCATCAGTTAGCTCCAATGTAAATTCCACATCTTTTGAACTATGAGAAATAAAAACTGATTTCTGAATCATTGCTCCTCCTATAAAAAAGTTAAGATTTCCTTATTAAATGTTTCGAATATATTTTTTCTTACACTTAATAATATAGCATGAATGAACCAATTGAAACAAATATTAAAATAGATTGCTACAACACCTAATTTATTTTCAATTTATAATTTCTAGCACAAATTTTCATTTTGATTTTTGTTTTTATTGATTAATTCCTCTCTAAGCCGAACCATTTGACTTCATCCTTTGATAGTGTTACAATCCTGCTCGCAGTTTAGGGCGTGTAGCTCAATGGCAGAGCAGTGGCCTTTTAAGCCATTGGTTGAGGGTTCGAGTCCCCCCACGCTCACAGTAATGAAAAGCGGGCCACCGTTGCCCAATAATAGCACCCCAGTAAAATGGAGGGTGCTTTTTTATTAAATCGGTATAAATCTTAACAACTGTTGGAGGCTAGAAAAACATGGAAAAGAAACGAGTATTGATCATGGGGGCAGCAGGACGTGATTTTCACAATTTCAATACCTATTATCGCAACAACGATTCATTTGAAGTAGTTGCTTTTACTGCCACTCAGATTCCAGATATTGATGGCAGAACCTATCCCGCAGAACTCGCCGGAGAACTATACCCAAGTGGTATTCCCATATTTGCAGAAGAAAAGCTCGTCGAGCTCATCCAAGAAAAAAATGTCGACGAAGTGGTTTTTGCTTACAGTGATGTTCCCCACAATTATGTGATGAACAAAGCTTCTATAGTGTTGGCTGCGGGGGCAGATTTTACTCTCCTAGGAATTAAACACACACAAATAAAATCTACTAAGCCAGTGATTTCTGTTTGTGCAGTTCGTACAGGTTCTGGTAAAAGCCAAACGACCCGTCGGGTTTCCCGAATATTGAAAGATATGGGATTCAAGGTTGCAGCAATCCGCCATCCCATGCCTTATGGGGACTTAGTCAAACAAAGTGTGCAGCGTTTTGCAGATTATAGTGATCTTGATCTACATGAATGCACAATCGAAGAAAGAGAAGAATATGAGCCTCATATTGACAATGGCGTGATCGTCTATGCCGGTGTCGATTATGAAGCAATTCTTCGTCAAGCAGAGAAAGAAGTGGATATCATTCTTTGGGATGGTGGTAATAACGACCTCTCCTTTTATGAATCAGACCTACATATTGTGGTTGCTGACCCCCATCGTCCAGGCCATGAAAATTCTTATCATCCTGGAGAAGCAAATGTACGAATGGCAGATGTGGTTGTCCTCAATAAAGTGGACACTGCCAATGGCGATGATATTATCGCAGTGAGAGATGCAATTCGTAAACTTGCACCCGAAGCCATAGTCATTGAGGGAGCATCCCCATTATTTGTCGATGACCCTTCAGAAATTCGTGGAAAGAAGGTGTTAGTGGTCGAAGATGGTCCCACCTTAACCCATGGCGAAATGGCTTACGGCGCAGGCTGGGTGGCAGCCCGACGATTCGGTGCCGCAGAAATAATCGATCCCCGTCCCTATGCAGTTGGTTCCCTCACTGATACTTATGAAAAATACCCGACTACTGGCAATGTGCTTCCTGCAATGGGCTACGGCGAAAAACAGATGAAAGAATTAGAAGAATCGATCAACAATGCCGATGTCGATTTAGTGATTATCGGTACGCCAATTGATCTTAGCCGAATTATTAAGATTAATAAACCCACGCAACGGGTTCGATATGAACTTCAAGAAATAGGATCGCCAAACTTAGAAAATATATTGAAAGATAAGTTTTCAAAATAACCCAATAATAGTAAAAATTCTAATCCAAAAGAGCCATTTGTAATTAAATGGCTCTTTTTTTATACTCAAACCGACTGTTGGTAAAAAATTTCACAAATGGGGTATGTGTCCATCGCTTTTGGTGACATTTGTCATTGAAATCTATATATCCATAGACTATAAATAAGGTAAGGTGAATATGTATTTTTCGGGGGAATATTTGCCTTTTGGTGAAAAAATGGATAATATTATTTCAGATTTCTCTTATTTGCTCATATATTTCATATATGGCCTGGCATTTTTTTGCATGGGGTTGGCGATAATCATTGAAGGAAATCGCAGTACAGATGAGCGACTAAGATTATCTCTAAGCCCCCTGGCTGCTTTTGGTTTCATTCATGGAATTCATGAATGGATGGATATGTTTGAGCATTCTGGGATGAACTTGAGAAGCGACGATTGGTGGTTGATTTGGAGTGGAATAAAAATCGGCTTACTGGCTTATTCTTTTATTTCTTTGGCAGGTTTTGGATTCTCTTTGCTGAACCCAAATTTAAAAATACGCAGGCTAGCACTTTTAGCCCCATTGCTATTAACCGGAATATGGGGATTTGGTATCTTTTTCCTCTCTCACAAATATAATTTAAGCTACAGCAATTTTTCAATAGTAGATGTCTGGACCAGATATTCATTAGGGATCCCCGCGGGGATCACTGCCGCAATAGGAATGGTGGTTCAACAAAGGACATTTAGAAAAGCAGGGATGGCCAGATTTGGAAGGGATGCATTGGTCGCTTCAGTAGCTTTTGCATGGTATGGATTGGTTGGACAGATATTTACAAAACCCAGTCGGTTATGGCCCTCTACAGTCTTGAATTCAGACTTATTCTTATTTTGGTTCAATTTCCCAATTCAACTTTTGAGAACGATATTAGCGATTATTGTGTCCATATCTGTGATCAGGTTTATGCAAGCATTTGATATGGAGATACAACGTCAAATTAAATCTCTTCAAGAGATGAGGATGAGAGAAGCAGAAAGGCGGGAAGTTTTAAGGGTCGAACTCTTCAAACGTGTTATATCAGCGCAAGAGGCTGAAAGGCAGCGCATAGCCCGTGAATTGCACGATGAAACAGGTCAAACCCTAACTGCTATTGGGTTGGGATTGCGGGGAATATCCTCAGTGTTTTCTAAAGACCCTGAGCAAGCACTAATAAATTTGAGCAAGCTAGAAGGTCTCACTGCAGAGTCTATTGTTGAACTCCAAAGAATGATCTCAAATTTACGCCCTGCCCATTTAGACGATCTTGGTCTAGCTTCAGCGATTCGCTGGTATGTTGGAAAAATTCAAAAACAATTTGACCTAAAATTTATATTCAGTGTTGTTGGAAAAGAATTTTCAATGCCTGACCCATTAAGTACTGCAATATATCGCATGACGCAGGAATCTATTACGAATGTGATCAAACATGCTTCTGCATCAAATGTGACTATCGAACTCAAATTTGCAGAGGGTCAGATTAGGTTAACGGTTAGCGATGATGGCAAAGGAATGGAAATTGACAAGAAAAGAGATTCTTGGGGGTTATTAGGTATGAGTGAGCGAACCTCTTTATTTGGCGGAGAATTTGTATTGGATTCAACCCCTGGAAACGGTGTACAAATTCGGGTAACCATACCTTTTAATGAAGAGGAATATAAACTAGATTCTGTATTGGAAGCAGAGTTAATGATGGAGGGTATTACCAATGATTAAATTATTATTAGTAGATGATCACGCAGTTGTCCGATCAGGGCTGCATATGATTTTAGACCAAGAAGAAGATGTAATTATTGTTGGAGAGGCAGAAAATGCTTCCGAAGCATACAAAAAAACACAAGAATTGAACCCAGACGTAGTGTTAATGGATATTGGCCTTCCCGATATGACTGGCATTGAGATCACCAAAAAGATCAAAGAAGAATTTCCCGATGTCGCTATCGTTGCTCTTACGATCCATGAGGATGAAGAATATTTCTTTAAAATGTTGGAAGCGGGGGCAACGGGATATTTACCCAAACGCGCCGCACCTGGTGAATTATTAACTGCCATCCGGGCTGCATCGGTCAATGAAGTGTACATCTATCCATCTTTAGCAAAATTATTGGTTAAAGATTTTCTTAATAATGATCAAACCAAAAATAGAGATAAATTTGGTAAATTGACTGAGCGAGAAATAGAAGTTCTTGCATATTTGGCAGATGGAGTGAGTAATCAAGAGATAGCAATTACACTTCATATTAGCCCCAAAACAGTCTCCCGCCATCGAGAAAATATTATGCGGAAGCTTGATCTCAGGAATAGATCTGAGTTAGTAAAATATGCGATTCGGAAAGGAATAATCCAAGCATAAATATATTTTTCATACTATTTTTCTTAAAGCCCTCAAAAATTACCAAATTTGGGGGTCTTTCTATTTAATCCCATAAGATGCATGGGTCTTTTACCCAATAATTAGTCATAAATTTGGGGAAATGTGCTATATAGTGGGAAATTTCACTATCAAAAATTTGGTCTTATTACCAATTTACCAAGCAATTCCAAATTGGTATCCTAAGGGTAGAAAAAATTAATTAGGAGGTAGCAAAATGTTAAGCTCAATTTCAGCTTTTTTCTTCATTCTTTTTTACCTGACTATTCGCTTAATGCTTCCTGTGGGTTTATTAATAATTCTTGGGAAGTTGGCGGAAAAATATTCCGCTAAGGTGGTGATTTGATGGAAGAATTTTGGGTATACATTTCTATAGGTCTTGGTTTTGTTTTGCGTATTGGTCTTCCGCTATTTATAACATTCCTTATTGGCAGAGCATTACTTAAGCTTGATGCAAAATGGAAGGAAGATGGACAAAAAATTAATATTAAGGATTTGTCTCGTGCTGAAAGAATGATTGACGATATGACCTGTTGGGAATTCTTTGAGTGTTCAGATGTGGATCGGGCAAAATGCGAAAGGTATGGCCTATCGTCTATGCCCAGTTGGCAATTAAGCCAAGCAGTGGTTGAGGATTCTATGGGTTCTATAAATTGTAAGTATATGGGAGTAAAGGAAAATGATTTTCCTGCTTCCGCTAAAATTAATTATAGAGATTAATTAGGGAGATCGAACAATGAAATTACGTTTCAGGTTTTTTATCACGTTATCAATTGCCTTAATGGTCGGGTTAAGTTTTTGGGTTGTGGGCGCAAAAGCAGAAAATCACAAATACCAAGAAATGACCCCGGATTGCCAGGGATGTCACGATGTAATTCGAGAACATTGGGAGGAAGGCTCCCATGGTCAAGCGTATTCAAATCCAGCATTTCAATCTGCATGGAATTTGCAAGGTCAACCAGGCGAATGCCTTGCATGTCACACCACTGGATATGATCCTGCAACAAATTCAGTTGAATATGAAGGCGTGGCATGTACAGTTTGTCATACCCCAGTAAATGACAATCATCCCCTTGAAGTGATGCCAACCAATGTCTCCTCACGAGACTGTGGAAATTGTCATATTGATACATTTGCTGAATGGGAAATTAGTGCCCATGCTCAAGAGGATTTGTCATGTAATAAATGTCATAATTCTCATACTGCTTCAATTAAAGCAGAGGATGCACAAATACTTTGTCAATCCTGTCATAAAGATGAAATCCATTATTCTGATAATACTACCCATGCTCAAGAAGGTCTCCTATGTATAGACTGCCACTTAACAGTTTCTGAAACTGAAATTGGTAATGGCCATGGAAGTCGAGAACATTCCTTCGCAGTAAATATGGACACCTGCGCGAAATGTCATATCGATACCCTGAACTTAGAAGCAGCTGGCATGGATATTGACGAAGAGATCCTCCAATCAGGACTTATTCCAAATTTTGAAAAGAACACAATGGAACAACCAGACAACGTAAGTCCTATTGGGTTTGCTATATTGGGCACCTTGATTGGTATGGCAGTAGGCATGCTTCTTTCCCCGTGGTTAGAAAAATGGTTTGCTCGTTTCAATAGAGGATAATAATGACTACTTCATCAAAAGATAAAAAAGTAAGTCGAAAAGAATTTTTGAAAGTTTTGGCAGGTGGAACGGGAGCGGTTGCGATTCTCAATGGTCTGCTAAAGAATTCACCTGCAAAAGCCAAAGGATTATTAAGCTCTGGGGAAGGTGGAGAACATAGCTGGGCGATGGTGATCGATCAAGCAAAATGTAATGGATGTGGATTTTGCATCAAGGCTTGCCAAGCGTCGAATGATGTTTCTCCAGATATCAATTGGACAGATCTTTATCAAGTAAGTGATGTGGGGGATCAAGATGTATACCTTTCAGTGCCTTGCATGCACTGTGAACATGCTCCATGTGTCTCTGTTTGCCCTGTAAACGCTAGTTATTACCGGGAAGATGGCATTGTGATGATGGATTATGATAAATGTATTGGATGCCGCTACTGCCAAGTAGCCTGCCCATACGATGCAAGATCTTTTAATTGGAAAGAGTTTACTGGTGATAATCCTGCTGTTCCTGAATGGGGCGAACCAGATATCGAAAGACGTCCTCGTGGGGTTCCAGAAAAATGCTCATTCTGTTACCAAAAGATAGACCGTGGATTAATGATGGGGTTAACACCCGGTATTGACAGTGCGGCTACCCCTGCATGTGTAAACGCATGCCCTCCTGGGGCCAGAATGTTTGGTGATCTGAACGATCCTGAATCAAATGTAAGCAAGGCAATTCTCAATTCTCCTTCTTATCGTTTGAGAGAGGAATTGGGAACGGGACCGAGAGTTTACTACTTACCCGCAAATCGAGGGCAGGAGGATGCATCATGATTGCACGTCCTAAAATGAAACTATTTGAACCGATGAATCTCTGGATCGCTGTTTTAAGCTTATTTGTTGTTCTTGGGTTGACATCCGGAATATATGTATTAGTAGAAGGTCTAAGCGTAACCAATTTGACGGATCTTATTCCATGGGGGTTATGGATCGCGATTGACTTATCCTCAATAGCTCTTGCTGCTGGCGCATTTTCTTTTTGTGCCGCAGTTTATTTGCTGAAGATAAAAGACTTGGAACCTATGGCACGTACAGCCGCCTTTATCGGTCTGATTGGTTATAGTATGGCAATGATGTGCCTTTTCCTTGATATTGGTCGTCCAGACCGGTTTTGGCATGGTTTCGCTTTTTGGAATACTCACTCAGTACTTTGGGAAGTAACGATGTGTGTGGGTTTATATTTCTCGGTATTATTATTGGAAAATTTACCTACAATTGCTAACCTTTCCTGGCTCAACAATAAATGGCCAAAATTAGCAAAAAAAATGAAAAGTGTCCACCACTATGCGCCTTACTTGGCAATTGCCGGATTAGCATTGTCGATGTTACATCAATCCTCTCTCGGTGCAATGTATGGTGTGATCGCTTCACGACCAATTTGGTATCGTCCAGGTTTGGCGGTCTTATTCTTCATCTCCGCAATGGCTGGGGGGGTGGCTATGACTACATTGGCTACGTTGATTGTGGGAAAAATCAAAAAGGGTGCGAACGTTCAAAAACACCTGATCGAAAAAGTACTCAAGTTTTTAGGCTGGTTATTGATTGGCTATTTGTATTTGAGATTTTGGGACCTTTTTGCAATGACCTACACCTATCAACCAGGGAAAGCTGAGGGTTTGAAACTCCTCACCTCGGGTCCTCTTTCATTCAATTTATGGTTTGGAGAATTGTTGCTAGGAGCATTTGTACCCATTTTATTGCTATTCAATTCAAAAACTCGAAAAAATGAATTTTTCCAGATATTGGCAGTATTAATGGTTGTGGGGGGGGTAATTGCTTACCGATGGGATACAAATATGGTTGGACAGTTGATTGTACAGAAACCAATTCTAAATGAATTTGCTCCTTTGTATGCTCAATATTCTCCTTCATTGATTGAAATTGGTGCAGGGGCAGGAATAATTGCCTTCGGGTTACTTGCCTTTACAATAGGTGTAAATTACCTGAAAGTTGTGGACCACAATAAATCAGTGGATCATCCATAGGTAATGGATTTTATAATTTCGTAATTTATCTCCTCCAATATTTTGAGATAATATCTCTACCGAGCGAAGTCAATTTGATCTTCGCTCGGTATGTTTAAGGCCAATTACTAAAAATTTGATAATTTCAATAGAGTAATAAATTCAAATATTTGCATAGTCTATTTAATTTAAGTATATTTCAATGACCACAACGAATAATCATTAAAAACAAAAAGATGTGGCATGCCACATCTTTTTGCTTATTTCTTTAATAATCTAATATTGAAGGGTACTAATCGCGTCCAACTGACCAAATGAATGATTGGCAATGATCGTCCTTACTGTGCCGGTGATGCCGCGTACGACTATGCTTTCTGTTCTGGCGCCATTAGGATAATATTTGACACCATCAAGTAATTCGCCATCAGTGATTCCTGTGGCAGCGAAAAACACATCATCTGAAGCGACTAGATCATCCATCGTATCCACTTTTTCAAAATCATAGCCCATTTCATTTCCAGTGATTAATTCCTCATCACTACGAGCATATAATTTGCCTTGTATTTCTCCACCCATTGCTCTTAATGCGCAGGCGGCCAACACGCCCTCTGGTGTTCCCCCAACACCGATTAACACATCAATACCTGATTCAGGCATGGATGTCATTAATGCGCCTGCTACGTCTCCATCATCAATAAACCGAATACGGGCCCCAAACCCTCGTATTTTTTTTACTAATTCAACATGTCTTGGTCGATCTAAAACGACGACAGTTAAGTCTTGAGGTCGAATGCCTTTTGCTTTAGAGATAATTTTTAGATTTTCTTCAACTGGTTTTTCGATATTGATCAAACCTTTGCAGGCTGGACCAACTGCAATCTTATCCATATACATAAATGGACCTGGGTCAAACATTGTGCCCTTTGGTGCAGCAGATACCGTGGCAATTGAGTTAGGTCGCCCCTGAGCAAGGGGTCTTGTCCCATCAATTGGATCAGCAGCTAAATCTAATTTTGGATGACCACCCATGCCTAAAACTTCCCCATTAAATAACATTGGTGCTTCGTCTTTTTCTCCCTCACCAATGATTACTGTGGCTTCCATTTCAATTGAATTTAATAATTCTCGCATACCATCCACCGCGGCTTGATCAGCGGCTTCTTTATCATCTCTGCCCATATATCTTGCGGCCAATAAGGCTGCAGCTTCTGTTACACGGACAAGATCCATTGCAAGGTTGCGTGATGGCTTCGAATTTGAACGATTCATATAAAAACTTGCCTCCAAAAAGCAAATACTAAAATCTTAAATAAAGAACCAATATATTAGATAAAAACCTATCGTAGCTCCCCAAAGCCAAGAATCAATGCGATCAAACATGCCCCCATGACCGGGGAGTAATGTACCAGAATCCTTGACCCCAACCTCTCTTTTGATCATACTCTCACCAAGGTCTCCAAGGGTTGGGAATAGACTCATTGCTAATCCAATAATGATTGCATGAGCAGTGGTAATTCCCAAACTATTTTCCAAGCCTAATGATTGATACAACATTAAAAGTAGGGGGGCACCAATTACTGCGACTAAAATTCCACCAAAATAACCTTCCCAAGATTTTTTTGGACTTAATCGGGGTGCCATTTTATGTTTACCATATTTTTTTCCGATAAAATATGCGCCCGAATCTGCGAGCCAAATGGATGGGAGAACTAACAAAATCCACCATAAGCCATTCGGCAGATTCCGAAGAGAAACAAAATATCCACCTAGGATACCAAAATAGAAGACACCAGTTAGCGTTACCCCAAAATCACTTGCGGCTTGATTTCGCCCTTTTTCAAAGCTAACCAAATGAATTCCCATTCCAATTAAGATTAGGAAAGCAAATAATGCAGGTTCGAACTCAAAACCAAATAAATTCCGAGTAATAACTAGAAGTAATGCACCGATAAGAACAAAAAAAGCTGAAGGATTTTTTCCGCCAGCTTTTGATAAGGTTGCATATTCCCAGGATGCTAGGCCAACAATCAATGCCATCACTGAAGTGTGGATCCAACCTCCAGAAACGATGGCTACAATTCCAATTGGTAATAAAATTACAGCTACTAATACTCTTTGTTTTAACATAAATTTATCTCGAAGATTTAACTTTGCCGAATCGGCGTTCTCTTTTAGCAAATTCGTGAATAGCTTCCAACAAGGCTTCCCTTCCAAAATCTGGCCATAATGTTTCTGGGAAATACCATTCGGAATATGCAGACTGCCATAACAGAAAATTACTGCTACGTTGTTCTCCCGAAGTTCGGATAATCATATCAGGATCAGGTGAATCGAAAGTAAATAGGTTTTCTGCAATCATGTCTTGAGTAACATCCTCGGCTGCAATTCCTTTTTTTATTATTTTTTGAAACGAATTAAGGATTTCATCACGACTGCCGTAATTAAAGGCGATATTTAAAGTTAATTTTTTATTGTCTTTGGTGAATTCTTCTCCATTCTTGATTTTATCCTTCATGGATTGGTTTATTCCATCCAACCTCCCAACGTGGATCAATCTTGCACCTTGTTTATGGAGTTCTGCAAGTTCCCGATTGAATACATCGTCAAATAATTTCATTAAGCCAGAAACTTCATCTTCAGGACGCCCCCAATTCTCTGTGGAAAATGCATAAATTGTTAAAAACTTAATGCCAAATTCCACGGATGCTTTGATAATTTTTCTAAGATTCTCGGTCCCAGCCTTATGGCCTGCCAATCTCGGCAGTCCCCGAGATTTTGCCCAGCGCCCATTGCCATCCATGATGATTGCTACATGTGTAGGAACCACATCAGGAATTTCATGTTCAATATTGCTAGTCATCATTTAACCTCAGAGGTTAAACCTCCATGATCTCCTTTTCTTTTTGGGATGAAACTGCTTCCATCTGTTCAATATATGAATTAGTGAGATCTTGAATTTCTTTTTCCCCCCGTTCTAAATCATCCTCAGAGATCATTTTTTCTTGCTCAAATTCCCTCAGATCTTTGATGGTGTCTCTTCGAAAATTTCTAACAGCAATTCTGCCATCTTCAAGACGTGAATTTACTGTTTTAACCAAGTCTCGCCTTCTGTCCTCCGTCAAAGGGGGAAGATTCAATCTAATCGCCTTTCCATCATTATTCGGAGTTAAACCAAGCTCTGAGGTTAATATCGCCTTTTCAATATCCTTAATCGATCCCTCATCAAAAGGTTTAATCATCAATTGCCGTGCTTCTGGAACGGAAATAGATGCAAGTTGTTGTAAAGGAGTGGGGACTCCATAATACTCGATAGCCAGCTTCTCAATTAA